>Ga0210398_10000266_pt1 | contig 63780 bp, 59 predicted proteins | sample IncBWC4OmetaG_FD_161047 | JGI IMG/M metagenome (GOLD analysis project Ga0210398, IMG submission 161047) | Forest soil microbial communities from Barre Woods Harvard Forest LTER site, Petersham, Massachusetts, United States - Inc-BW-C-4-O | ecosystem: Environmental > Terrestrial > Soil >... | reverse complement strand
GTGGAGGCGGGGGGAGTTGAACCCCCGTCCGAGAAACCTTGCAACCCGAAGACTACATGCTTGTCCCGTTCCGATGGTTTCGCCGAGGGAACTCAGAGCGGGCAAGACGCGCCCCCGGCTAGTCCGATGATCTCGCCGCCGAATTACGGACCGAAACTCGACAGCCAGCCTACTGTGTGACGCCTCATCCCAAACGCGTAGGTGACGCCTGGGGAGACGCGCAGCTTACTTTTGGTTAGGCTGCGAGTGCCAACTGTGAGTTGCCAGTTGTGTTGTTCCACCCGATTGCGGGCAGGTGGGGCCCGGCATGCCTTCGAGCAGCGGCAGTTTCCGTCGAAACCGTGTCGCCCCCGTTGGAGACTCCAGAATACCACTTCGAGGGAGCACCGCGCAAAACGGCGGCCCTCGAGTGATCTGGCAGCTATCGTCCTATCGGCTGGGACGGTTAGCCCGTGAGGAAAGCTATCAACGGGGCGTAGTTCGGATATTGGGCGCTAAGCGTGTCGCGCTTGCCCTGCTCGTAATCCGCCGGGTCGAAACCGGGTGACATCGTGGTGCCCATCAGCGCGTACTTCCCACCCGGGGCCAGCCGCGACCCTTGCCACGTCCCACCGTCGACGGTGTGTTGCACGCGCATCCCCGCAAGGATGTCCTGGCCAAGTAGCACCGCCTCGGCGGCACCGTCCGGCTTGAGCATTAACATCTCGACCGGGTCGCCCAAATAGAAGTGGTAGATCTCGTCGCCCTTGAGCCGGTGCATGGCGGAGAAAGTGTCTGGCGTCAGCATGTAGTAGATGGCTGTCGCGAGACCGCGTTCGCCTGCGTAGCGACCCGGGAGGGACGGTTGCGCGAGCCTGGATTTTGAGCGATACGACTGGACGAAGTAGCCGCCCTCGATCGGGAGCGGCTGAAGTTTGAAGAACTCCTGAATCTGCCTGGCGGTCAACATCGAGCCCGTAATTCCCCCGGTTGGAAGTCTTGAAGATACGAACCTGGGTCGGGGAAGGCAAGCAAAACCTCGCCCGAATCCCTTCCTCCGAATGCAAAGCCGCCCTCTGCATAGGCAGGAACGCGTTGTCGTAATGCCAGTTGACACCCCCTGATACCGTTTCCATAATCTGAAAAGGGTACGAATCGCTTGAAAGAACGCCAACGATCTCTGGAGCAGGCCCTCGAAGAAGCCGTTTCGCGGGCATTGCGCGACAATCTGGCGCCGCTGCAGCGGACTGCCGACGAGTTACATCAGGCCTACGCCGATCTCGTGGCAGCCTGTTCGTCCACTCGTCCGAGCAACGCACTGCCGGCGATGCTTCGCGCGCAGACCGCGGCTTCGTCTTTGGCCGCGGGCCTATCCGTGCTGTCGAATTTTGTGGCCGTGGCGCTGAATCCGCGCGAAAGCCGCAGTTCAGACGACCACGCGGGCGCAACCACCTCCGCCGTGGCGGAAATGGAACCGGAAGCGCCAGCCGCCGAACCGGCCCCACACGCACCAAAGCGATTTGAGCCCAAATCCGATTGGGATGATGAGCCTGTTACCGAAGAACCGGTCGAGACACGGACCAAGAAAGTCGATGAGATACCGATTCATGGGGCGGCGGCCGAAGAGCCAATTGTTTCCGAGCCGGAGCCCACTGCCGAGACATCTGCTGAGGTGCCGGCTTTCGAGGTTGCGAACCTGTCCAGCGAGTTGCGCGATTTGCATCGCCGCGCGAACCGGGTAGCCAAAGTGGCCATGCAAGACATCAAACTGTTGCGGCCCAAGGATGTTCGCCTGGGGCGCGAAAACAAAGACATCTGTAATCGGTTGCGTAGTGACATTGATAAAGCCCGCAAAGAATACGACCGCCGCTTCCGCGCGATACAGGATCATCCCGTGGATTATTTCCATCACTGGATGCTGGAAATCCTCGCCGAGGGTGATGCCCAGGCCCTTGGAGAATATCCTTATCCCTCGCCTGTACTGCGGCACTAAGACCATCGCCATGAGACCCGCGCGCCGGCTTGCAGGCGTTGCCGGTGCCATGCTGATGCTGTGCTCGATTTGTTCCGCGCGGCCGAATTCGACCGCGAAATCCACTGCCGCACCTGCGTTCACCGAAAAGCAGCTCGAAAAACTTTCGCGCGCGCTGAAAGAGCCGAATCCTTCCCCGGCCTACGTCCATCTCAGCGCGATTGCGTCGCGCAAATCTTCCGGCACTCTCGGATTGCGCGCGGCACTGGCGCTCGGTTATTACGATTACACCAAAGGAAATTACGCGCAGGGCGCCAAATGGCTCGCGCGCGCACAGGGCGAACCGCTGGTTGCGGATTACGCGCTCTATTGGGCTGCTGAAACCGATCTCGCCTCAGGCCACAGCGCCGAGGCGCTCGCCGAACTCAAGCGTTTCCGGAGTGAATACCCGAATTCGGTGATGACGGATGCGGCGCTGCAGTCCCTCGGCGACGCCGCGATTGCTGCTAACGAGCCCGCCGAAGCGGTAGCCGCTCTCGACGCCTACCTGCAGACGACGCAACGGCCCGCACTGCTGCTGCTGCGCGGCGAGGCGCGCGAACAAGCGGGCAAACCGCTGGATGCCGTCGCCGATTATCAGGCGGTTTACCTGCGATTCGCGATCAGCGAGCAGGCACGCCAGGCCGCGACGAAGCTCGGCTTCTTGCGCGCTAGCCTCGCCGCAAACTACCCTCCCCTCGTGCTCGATCAGAGGCTCACGCATGCCGCAATGCTGTTCGGTGCGAAGAGCTGGAACGACGCGCGCAACGAATATTCCGAGCTTATGCCCGAGCTTTCCGGCGCCGATCGCGAGCGCGCGCAATTGCGCATTCTCGAATGCGGAGTGGCACTGGGTTCCGGACCTGGCGAAATAGTGGCGTTGCAAATCACCGATTCGGATGTGGATGCCGAGCGTATGGATGCTCTCGCGGAATATTACCGGGCGCAACAGCAGGAACCGCAGATGGTGGCTGCGGTCGAAGGCGTGGTTTCGCGCGCGCCATCGAGCCATTGGGCCGAGTCGGCGCTATTCTTGGCGGGGAACTACTACTGGGTGCAGCTGGATCGCGACCGCGCGGCGGGTTATTACAAGCGGCTCGAGGAAAATTTTCCTGCGTCAACCAACGCCACGTCGGCGCAGTGGCGCGTGGCGTGGGCGGCGGTCCTGAAACGGGAACCCGAAGCTGCTGCGAGGTTGCAGGATCATCTGCGGCGGTTTCCCGGATCGCCTTATACGCCCGACGCACTCTACTGGCTTGGCCGCCTGGCGGAAGATGCGGGAGTCGCGCCGCTCGCGCGCGGCTACTACGCAAAACTCGCGGAGCGCTATCCGCAGAATTATTTTGAGACGCAGGCTGCACCGCGCGTTCGCGCGATGGGTACGGGACCAGTCGAAAAATCCGATGTGCTCGATTCGATTCCGCCAGTCTCAGCGATACCAAAGCTCGATGGACCGATTCCGCTCGCTGCCGTCGGGCGTCAGGCGCGTGCCGATGCGTTGCGCTCGATTGGATTCGACGCTTCGGCTGAACTCGAATTGCGAGCAGGGTACGCTGTTACGAACGAGCCGCGATTGTTGCTCGAGGCTGCTCAATCAGCCGCTGCGGCGGGCCACTATGGCGCCGCGATCGTCACCGTACGGCAAATTTTCCCGCAACTTGAGTCGCAACCTTTCTCCGACGTGCCTCGCGACGTGTGGCGCGTGGCCTACGCGTTGCCGTTTGAGGCTTCCATCCGTCATTGGTCCGCGAAAGCCGGAGTTGACCCGATGCTCGTCGCCGGGCTGATTCGGCAGGAGTCCGCGTTTGAACCCGAGGCGCGCTCCGGTAAGAGCGCCATTGGATTGATGCAGCTGATCGGCCCGACCGCGCGCCTTCTGGCCAAGCAGGAGAAAATTCGCTATTCGCGCGCGAGGCTCGTGGACCCGGACTATAATGTGAGGCTCGGCGCGGTCTATTTAGCGGGCCTCGAAAAACAATTTGGCGGCGCTGAGTCGGCGCTGGCCGCATACAATGCCGGAGAAGACCGCGTGACATTGTGGACGGAGGGACAGTCGTACCGTGAGACCGCCGAATTCGTGGACTCGATTCCGTTCACCGAGACGCGCCAGTACGTACAGATCGTGACGCGCAACGCGGACATTTATCGCCGGCTTTATGGAGCTCAACCAGATGAACCCCGCCCCGCCCGAACGCGCCCTGGCCGCTAGTCCGAAACTGTCCCTAAAAGCTGAGCGCTTCACCGAATCCGTCATCCGGGAAATGACGCGCCTGGCGTTGCGCCACGGGGCCGTGAATCTCTCGCAAGGATTTCCCGATTTTCCCGCTCCCGCCGAGATCAAGCGCGCGGCGCAGGACGCGATTTCCACGGACATCAATCAATACGCCATCACATGGGGCGCGAAGAGGCTTCGTGACGCGATTGCCGCGAATTTCGAGCGCACGCAGGGCGTTGCGGTTGATCCGGAACGCGAAATCACGGTTTGTTGTGGCTCGACCGAAGCGATGATGTCCACCATGATGGCCATCATCAATCCGGGCGACGAAGTGGTGGTGTTCGAGCCGTTTTACGAGAATTACGGTCCCGACGCGATTCTTTCTGGCGCGACGCCGCGCTTCGTGAAACTGCGTCCGCCCGATTGGACGTTCGATCCCGACGATCTGGCAGCGGCGTTCGGCCCGAAGACGAAAGCAATCATTCTCAACACACCGAATAATCCCACCGGGAAAGTTTTTGAGCGCGCGGAGTTCGAGCGAATTCGTGACCTTTGCCTCCAATGGAACTGTTTCGCCATCACCGACGAAATCTACGAGCACATGCTGTACGACGGCGCGAAACATATTTCGCTCGCCACGCTTGACGGCATGCGCGAGCGCACGATCACGATCAATGCGCTTTCGAAGACGTATAGCGTCACAGGTTGGCGAGTCGGCTGGGCCATCGCTCCGCACGAAGTGACGGCGGCGATTCGCAAAGTGCACGATTTTCTAACCGTTGGAGCGGCGTCCCCGTTGCAGGAAGCCGGAGCAGTGGCGATGCAATCCCCGGCAAGTTATTACGAATCGCTCGCGCGCGAATATCTGGTGCGCCGCGACCGGCTAACGGGAATTCTTACGAACGCCGGTTTCCGATGCTTCAAGCCGCGCGGCGCCTATTACATCATGACGGATATTTCCGCATTCGGATTTCCCGACGACGTGACCTTCGCGAAATATCTCGTGACGGAGATCGGCGTGGCGGCGGTTCCCGGTTCGAGCTTCTATTGCGATCCTGCCGACGGACGGACGCACCTTCGCTTCACATTCTGCAAGAAGGAATCCACGCTTCAGGCTGCTGCCGAGCGCCTGGCCAAACTGAAACCCGCCGGCTAAGAGCCCGCGCTACGCATTTAGATCAAACGACTGCAAGTAAGCCGGAATCGTCACCGGCCAATGGTATTGGCTCGTAATCGCATCCCGCAGGGAATTCAGGCCGCTGGGTTCGCCGTGAATCATGAACGTCTGACGTGGCGGCGCCTGGAAGCCGGAAAGCCAGCGCAGCAATTCGCTTTTTCCCGCGTGCGCGGAGAGCTGGCCGATATCCACCACCTCGGCGCGCACCGGCACCTGCTCCCCGTGGATGCGAAGAAATTTCGCGCCGTCCTGCAGCGCTCGTCCGCCCGAACCTTCCGCCTGGTAGCCCACAAGCAATACGGCGCTTCTGGAGTCGGGTAACCGCCGCGCAAGGTGATGCAGCACGCGGCCGCCGGTGATCATGCCGCTGGCTGAAACAATAATGCAAGGCGAGACCACGTCGTTGATTTTCTTCGAGTCCTCCACCGAGCGGGTCAGATGCACTGTTCCGAGGTTGAGCGGATCGGGGCTGGTTTGCGGCCTCAAATCGTGATCCCCGTGATGGCGGGCATAGATGTCGGTTACGCCGATCGCCATCGGGCTGTCCACGTACACGGGCAAATCCGGAATCCGCTTTTGTTCGCTGAGCGCGCGGAGGTAGTACATCAGCAGTTGCGTTCGATCCACGGCAAACGCCGGAATCACGACGGCTCCCCCGCGCTTCGCCGTGCGGTTGATGACCTCGGCGAGTTCGTCCGTCACCGAGCCGCTCGGATGATCGCGATCGCCGTAGGTTGATTCGCACAGCAGAATATCCGCGCGCGTGGGCGACTCCGGATCCTTCAAAATCGGTTGATCGTAGCGGCCGACGTCGCCGGAGAATACCACGAGCGTTTTCTTTCCGCCTTGTGTGATCGTTAGCTCCAGCCACGTTGCGCCCAGGATGTGCCCCGCATCGTGCGGGCGAACGGAGAATTGAGGGCTGATCGTGAAGGAATCGTTGCTCGGAATATCGCGAAACTGCGTGAGCGCGATTTGCGCTTCCGCCACGGTATAAAGTGGAAGCGGCGGCTTGTGGCTGCTATAGGCTTTTTTCGCGGCGTACAGCGCGTCTTCCTCCTGCAGATGAGCGGAGTCAGGAAGCAGCAACGCGCACAGTTCATGCGTTGCGGCATTCGCGTAGATCGGGCCGTGATACCCGTTCCGGATCAGCCGAGGCAGGTACCCGGTGTGGTCAATGTGCGCATGCGTCAGCAGCACCCAGTCAATGGTCGCCGGATCGATTGCCAATTTGTCCCAATTGCGCTGCTTCAGTTCTTTCGAACCTTCAAACAGCCCGCAATCCACAAGCAGCCGCTTGCCGTCCGCTTCGATCAGATATTTCGAACCTGTGACGGTGCCGGCCGCGCCTAGAAAGGTAATTTGAGCCATAGGGGCGGTATTCTAATGGTATGGTGCGTCGAATCGCCCTCTTTTTTCTTGGCTCAGCTCAGGGAACTGCGAAACAGCGATTCGCGCGTGGTTTGACGCTTTGTATCTTGGAGTGCTATAAAGGCAGGCACTCTAGTTTGTCTTCCGTGGGGCCGTAGCGCAGTTGGGAGCGCGCCTCGATGGCATCGAGGAGGTCGCGGGTTCGAACCCCGCCGGCTCCACCATCTGTTCCCTCACATCGAGGCTTAGGATTTTCGTGGGCTCATCCAAATTGCTGAAAATAGATGGTTTGTCTCTGGTACTTCAGGCTTATCTCCTTCCACACGATTTTCTGCTATGCTCGGCAACATAGTGGGGCGAACCGGTGTCTAATCCCAGCATCAGAGTTGCCCCGAGGAGCGCGGCGCACGCAATGGGCGAACTGGCACACAGTCTGCCGTGGGTACGCGACGAAGGCGAGCTGGTCACCGAGCTTCAGGCCGGCTCGGACGCTGCCTTTAACTATCTCGTCACCTATTACCACTCCAGCGTCTACAACCTCGTGTACGGAATTCTGTCTGATCGCGCCGATGCCGCCGATGTCACCCAGGAAGTTTTTCTGCACGTCTTTCGCGGCATTCGAGGTTTCCGCGGCGGGAGTTCGCTGAAGACCTGGCTTTATCGCATCTCGGTGCGCCAGGCGCTAAACCATCGTCGCTGGTGCTGGCGCCACCATCGCTTGCAGACCTCGATTGATGTCGAAGGCCCAAACAAGAGCCCTGTGCTCGAACCGAAGGACGGCGAGGCCACTCCCTTCGAGCAGTGCGCAGCGCACGAAGTGCAGGCGACGGTACGCCATGCGCTGGCCACGGTGTCACCTGTGTTTCGCAGCGCCGTGATTTTGAGAGATCTTGAGGGACTGTCGTATGAAGAGATCGCGGAGATTCTCGAGGTTACGGTGGGAACGGTGAAATCCCGAATCATGCGCGGAAGGCGTCTGCTGAAAGAAATTCTCGATCCTATGTTGCGCGCCCCTCAAGTTGATCTTCGTGATGTGCCAAGCCCGCGGAGTTCGCGGCGCCGCGCGAAAGCTCAGTTCGTAGCGCAGCCCGATCATTTCGAGGTTGCCCGGGTGGAATCGACCGACGCGGCGGAAATTCACGGGAGCACGCCATGAACTGCCGCGAAGCCCAGCGGCGCCTGCCCGGCTATCTGGACGGAGCCATCCGTACGCGCGAGCGCGTTGTTCTGCGCCAGCATTTGGAAACGTGCGAGGATTGCCGTCAGCAGCTCGTCAAATATCGCTTGCTGGTAACGCATCTGGCGAACGTCAAGCCGGTGGACGCGCCAGCCGGTCTGGCCGCACAGATTCGCGCGCAGGCCTCGCAGGATCGTTCCCCGTGGGCCTTCGTGAATCGGTTGTGGGTGCGCGCGCTTCTGGTCTCCCAGAATATTCTCGAGCCTCTGGCCGTTCCCGCCACGGGCGGCGTGCTGACAGCGGTGGCTGTTTTCATGTTGGTGGTGCAAAGCATGCTCGTGGGAATGCCGCTGGGCCGTGTGGAAGCCGACGATCTGCCACTGAATTTGGTTCAGCCGGCGCAGCTTGAAAGCCTAGCGCCTTTCCCGGTCCCTGGGATTGGCCGATCCGACGACCAGGCCGACGCCAGCCCTCTGCTGATCGAGGCGACGCTGAATGCGCAGGGAGAGGTTCTTTTTTACAAGATTCTTTCCGGCCCGAGCGATGCTGCTGTGCAGCGTCAGATTGATCAAGTGCTTCTATTTTCCCGCTTCCGCCCTCAACTCGGTTTCGGACGTCCGATGGGCGGCGGCCGCGTCCTGCTAAGCTTCAGCGAAGTCCGCGTTCGCGGCTAGTCTGCGGCTGGACTTGCCCTCCTTCCTAGTTCTTCGCGAATCTTGACTCTGCGGCATCGGCTCGTTAGAGTTCGAGCGGTGTTGCGGTTTGCGCGGGTGGCGCGACGAATCTTCCGGAAAACGCGTGCGCATCTAGGTGCATCCCAACAGGCATATAGGTTGAGGAGTTTGCCCATCCAAAAGTTCGCCCATACACTCGCGTCGGCGTGCTCCGTCTTCGTGCTACTGGCTGCCGCAATCGTCCTGGGCAGCTTGGCTCCCAAGGCGCAGGCGCAGCAAGCCGAACCAACCAACGACACAGGCATCAGCGTTGAAGCGAGTCCGCAGATCTTTGCAGTGATGTGCGCGCTAGACGCCGCGGGCTTCGATTCGGAGCAAAGCACGCCCGCGGATATGCCCGCGCGACTCGCACTTCGTGGCGACCTGCTGAAGATGCAAGGCCCGGCGACGCAAGCCATGCGCCAGTTTTATCGCGATCATGCTCTAGCGAGTCCGACGGAGACGCTCACGCCCTACATGACCTTCGCTCTCGTTGCCGACGCTCCTCCGACCTTCCAGTTACCGGCCAACCGCGATTTGCTTCCGCCGTCCGTGCTTACGATCGATGGGTTCCAGGAAATCATCTCCGACTTTTACAAAGAAGCGCGACTCGACGCGCGCTGGGCCGGGATTGAGCCAGAGGCCGAGCCGACGATCGTGCAGTTTCGCTCCGCCCTCCGCAGGATCGTGACCGTTTCCGATGCGTATCTGCGCGAGCTGCCCAAGCCTTCTCACGGGCGCACGTTCACGGTGTATGTGGAGCCGCTCGTCGGGTCTCGCGCGAACTTCCGCAACTCCGGTGACCGTTACGCGATCGTCGTTGGAAGACTATCCGATTCATCGGTGGACACCATTCAGCACGCGTACTTGCACTACATGCTCGATGGTTTCGTGCTGCGCTATCGGCCGGTCGTATACACCAAGCGGGCGCTGCTGAACGTGGCGGCTAGCGCGCCGCAGCTTCCGGCGGAATACCACGACGATTTCATTTCCTTTATGGACGAGTGTTTGATCAGAGCCGTCGAATTGCGCCTCCGTCATCTTTCGGCGGATCGGCTCGAAGCCGATCTAAGGAGCAGCGACGAATCGGGTTTTATTTTGGTTCGCCCTCTCGTCACGCAACTGCAGAAGTTTGAAAAGGATGCGCCCGCGATGTCGTATTACTTTCCGGGTTTGATCACGGGCATTGACGTCGAGGCGGAGCAGAATCGCCTGAAGGGCGTAAAATTCGCTTCCGCCGACGCCGCCCCGGCGCTTGGCGCGCATGGCCAACCCGCTGCACCGCAGACGGAGGTCGAGGAGTGGATCGTCGAAGGCAATCGCCAAATCGCAAGCAAAGATGCCGAAGCGGCCACGGCAACGTTTCAGACAGCGTTTGCGAAATACCCGAACGATCCGCGGGTAATGTACGGCCTGGCAATCGCATCCGTACTCTCCGGCGAAGGAGATCGTGCGAAGGATCTTTTCGAGCAGCTTGTTTCCGCGCGGAATGCAGTAGCGCCCGGCACAGGCAGCCCGGCCGCGCCGGACCCAAGCATTATGGCGTGGTCGCATGTTTACCTCGGACGCATCCACGATCTGGAGGACGAGCGCGAGTTGGCGGTGAACGAGTATCACGCGGCGCTTGCCGTGGAGGGAGCTCCTGAGGCTGCGCGCATCGCCGCGGAAAGCGGCGTCGGGATGGCCTACAAGCCTCCGGCCCGCCCCAGCGAAAGCGGGCAACCACAGCAATGAAGCAGACGTCTCATGCTAAGGTTTGGTCGAGAAATATCCGGATAAAGGAGGACCAATCGCTGTGAACATCCCATCGATGCAGTTTGCCATTCGGACCTTGGCACTTTCCTTTGCCGTTAGCTTTCTGCTCCTACCGGTTTCGCACGCGCAGATGGGCGGATCGCGCACGGCGGCAAGTCAAATTCCCAATTCCACAGACCAGCAACAAACTGAAATGCACGCGCTGACGGACGTTCAAAGACAACCCGGCTCGACCGTCGACCCGAAGGAGCAGAAGGCATACGATGCCTTTTTCCACGTCAATTCGGAACTTACGGACAAGAAGATCCAGCTCGGCAATGCTTTCCTTGAAAAGTATCCCAAGAGCATATTCGCCGAAGCGGTTGACTCCCAACTCACGACTGCTTATTACGACAAACAGGATTGGAAAGATTTTTATGCGACGGCGGACAAGGCGCTTGCCCTCAAGCCTGACGACGTAGACGTCCTCGCCACGGTCGGTTGGGTGATCCCGCATTTCTACAACCCGAGTGACGACAATGCGGGCCAGCAATTGAACAAGGCCGAAACCTGCGAGAAACATGCGATCGAAGTGCTGGCAACGATGAAGAAGCCGGCGAGCCTGACGGACGCGCAATTCGCCGCTGCGAAGGCCCAGACGGCCACTCAGGCGCATAGCGCCCTGGGGCTTGTCTATTTCCGGCGTGAGGATTACGCGAACTCGGCGACTGAGCTGCAACAGGTTACGCAGAACAGCCCGACGCCCGATCAAACGGATTTATTTGTCTTGGGAATCGACCTACAGAACTTGAATAAATTCGCAGATGCCGCGGATGCATTTGGACGCTGCGGTCAGATCGCGGGAAATTTGCAGGACCGTTGCAAGCAGAGCGCCGACATGGCAAGAAAGCAGGCTACCCAGCCCAAGTAGTGAGCACGAGATCGCCACGCAGGAAAGGAACGCGCACATGAGGCCTCGATTCATCGTTGGCGGAATTCGCATTCTAGTTTTGGCTGTCGCAACGAATTTGGGGGTTGCGGCGATTTGCCTCGCGCAGGGCGCTCCGCCCAGCTTGAAGGGCACGCCACCGACGACCACATCGTCGCAGAATGGCCAGACGCCATCGGCACAGCCCGACCAGAACGCACCGCCGGCCGCGCCGAAAGTCGATCCGGCGGAAGAGGCCGCATACAAAGCCTTCTTTGACGCGGGATCGGGATCGCCGGACACGAGGATCCAACTCGGTAACGACTTTCTGCAACAATATCCAATGAGTCGTTACGCGGAGTCCGTGTACTCCGCGCTTGTGCAAGCCTATTACGCGAAGCAGGACTGGAAGAATTTCTACGCGGACGGCGACAAGGCTCTTGCGCTGTATCCGGACGATGTGACCGTTCTGACGATTGTTGGCTGGGTGATCCCGCACGTGTTCAACCCGTCGGATCCCGACGCGGTCAAGAATCTTGATAAAGCCGAACGATATGAGAAGCATGCGATTGAAGTTATAGGCTCGATGCCGAAACCTGCGAGTCTGTCCGATGAGCAGTTTTCCCAATCCAAAGCGGCAGTGCTCAGTGAGGCCCATAGTGGCCTCGGCTTGGTTTATTTTCGGCGCCAGCAGACGGCGGACTCCGTGTTGGAGCTGCAGCAGTCAACGCAGGCGGCCGCAAGCCCCGATCAAACCGATTTCTACGTTCTCGGGCTGGATCTTCAAAAACTGAACCGTCTTCCCGAGGCTGCGGATGCTTTCAACCGCTGTTCCCAGATCACGGGTGGTCTGCAGGATCGCTGCAAACAAAACGCGGACGCCGCTCGCAAACAGGCGGCGCAACCGAAGTAGTGCTGAAAGGCGATCCGGCTATGACGGGAGAGGAACTCGGCGAGCTTGAGACGATCCTCGGTCATCGTTTCGAGCAGCCTGAGCGCCTCGAACGCGCGCTGACTCACCGGTCGCATCGGCAAACTAGCAGTGGGATTGACAATGAACGGCTCGAATTCCTTGGCGATCGTGTGCTAGGCCTGGTCGCGAGCGAACATCTTTTCGAATCCTCCCCTCACTGGGATTCTGGCCAGCTTTCGAAGAGTCTGGCGCGGTTGGTGAGCGCTTCCTCGATTCACGGGGCGGCGCAACGATTGAAGCTCGGCGGTTATTTGCGCCTGGGCCTGGGTGAGGAACGGACCGGCGGGCGGGAAAAGAAACGCCTGCTCGCCGACGCGTACGAGGCGATCGTGGGTGCCATCTATCTGGATGCAGGTTTGCCGGCTGCGGCTGCGTTTTTGCGCCGTAGTCTGCTCGACCCGGCCCTGGCAGACGGCGTCGAAGGGCTCGAACGCCCAGATCACAAGTCCGCCTTGCAGGAATGGCTGCAGCAGCGTGCCCTCGGCGCCGCCGCCTATCGCGTTCGGAGCGAATCGGGGCCGGAGCATAACAAGACATTCGAGGTCGAGGTCTGGCACCGGGGGCGGAAACTGTCCGCGTCCCAGGGCTTCAGCAAGAAGGAAGCGGAACAGGCCGCCGCGAAGCTGGCGCTGGAAACTCTAGGGCAAAGCGGCGAGATCGCCTGAATGGAATCGCTCGAAACAGGAAACACAATTTTGGATTCGGCTGAAAACGCGCCGCCGCTTTCCGCGCCATTGCGGCCTCGCGCGCCAAACGCCAGCTGCGTTGATTTCCTCGAATCGTTGCTAGTCACCATTCTCCTGGCGCTTTTCGGAACCACTTTTATTTTGCAAGCCTTTAAGATTCCGTCGCAGTCCATGGAACCAACATTACTCGTCGGCGACCACCTGCTGGTCAACAAGTTCATTTTCGAAGGAAACGGCGCGTGGTACGAAAAGCTGCTTCCGTACAGATCTGTTCGCCGGGGCGACATTGTCGTCTTCAAATTTCCCTACGACGACCATCCGCACTATGTCAAACGCGTGATCGGATTGCCCGGCGATCGCATTCGCATCATCGACGAGCAGGTCTATCTCAACGGAGCCCGTTTGGCGGAGCCCTACATGGTCCACGACCCTTCTGCCGACGACCCCTTCGCCGATAACTTTCCTCCCTCGGACGCCACCTTCGCGAGATGGGGGCTGCGTCCCGAGTGGGCGGACCAAATCATGAACTCGGTCCGAAATGGTGAGCTGGTCGTGCCGCCCGATCATTATTTCGTCATGGGAGATAATCGCGATCGTAGCTGGGATAGCCGCTACTGGGGCTTTGTGGACCGTCACGCCATCATGGGCCGTCCCATTGTGATTTACTGGTCTGTCGAGGCGACGGCGGAGGATTACAATGACCGCAGTCTCCTGGGCACAATCCGCGGTCTCGAAGATGGCTTGATCCATCTCTCTAGCCGCACGCGCTGGCACCGGATGCTGCGCGAGGTTCACTAAGCGTTCCCGCGTCTGTCCGGTAGGCAACCAGCTGTTGTATCGTAGCGATCCACAATGTCACACACGTACTCTGAAGTTATTTCGCGTGCGGGGACCCTGCCGCCGGTGCAGTCGCGGCCTCGTCTGTGGATTCGATTTCTCAAGTGGACCTTGTTTCTTATCGTTGTCCTGTGGATTGCTTCCGAGGCAGCCTCCTTCGGGATTCAGCATACGCGTCTGCGAAGAATCTTTACCGCGCGAATCGAAACCGCCTTTGGGCGGCCCGTTGATGTCGGCAGCTATCATTTCAGCTTGTGGGACGGGCCCGCTCTGGAAGCCTACTCCGTGACGGTCGGAGAAGACGCGCGCTTCGGCCATGAGTACTTTCTCCGCGCCGAATCAATGACCGTCCGGTTGCGTTGGGCCAGCCTGTTGCACAGAGATATTGAGCTTGGCACGCTCTCGTTGACCCGCCCCAGCTTGAATCTCGTTCGCAACGCCGCTGGTGACTGGAATCTTACCGAGTGGCTTCCGCAGCCGGCAGGGAATCCGTCATCCAGAGTGCCGGTCGGCCCGTCGCTCCCGTCCTCGGCCGTCCGCTTCCGCAGGATCGAGGTGGACGGCGGCCGTATCAATTTCAAGAACGGCGATGAGAAGCTGCCGCTCGCGTTTGTCGGAGTGAAGGGCGCTGTTGAGACGGACCGCCCGGGCCGCTGGACCATGAATCTTGACGCGACTCCCTGGCGTGCCGCCGTAATCGTGCAGCAAGCGGGGACGATTCACCTCTCGGGTGACCTGGGAGGCACTTCTTCGCGGCTTCGCCCTGCGGCGCTCGACATTTCGTGGACCAACGCGTCGATCTCGGATGTGCTCCGCCTTGCGGGTGGCAATGACTACGGGATTCGCGGCGCGCTGACGCTGGGGGTGGGCGCTCGCACGCGGGAGCAGGACGACGCTTGGACCATCCAGGGCCGGGCGCAGCTGCAGCAGGTTCATCGCTGGGACCTGGCACTGCGGCCGGACACTCCTTCCGTGAATTTGATCGCGCAAACGAATTGGAATCCCGCTGCTCCTGAAATCGAATTCACAGACGTCGCGCTCGAAGCGCCTCATTCGAGTGCGCATGCCTCCGGGCGGATCCGATGGAATCGCGGCGGATCATTTGCGATGGAGAAAAGTCCGCCCGTTGAATTCACGCTATCATCGCTCCTGGACGCGAGCGACCTACTGCCATGGCTGCGCGCATTCCATCCGGGCGTCGCGGACAGCATCTCCGTACACGGCGACGCGGAACTTCATGCGGATATTCGCGCGGGCACCACTGGCTGGCCGCTGCGCGTCGCCAATGCCACCGTCTCAAGCGCTGGGCTTGATTTCATCGGTGCCGACCCTCGCAGACTAGCTCACTTGGGACAACTTCAGTTTCATTACGACCGCGGGCAGGTTTCCGTTCTTCCCATCTCCCTTTCGTGGGGCGCCGCGGCTGGTCCCTCTGGTGGCGTATTCCGTCTGGACACTCCTGCGAAGGCGGCGCATGGCGCGATGTCCGCGTGGCACATCGTCGGAAGCACCAATCAGGCACGCGATCTGATTGCAGGAGCGGCTGCGCTCGGATGGAATCTCTCCCGAGGGTGGGATCTGACGGGGTCTTTCGCATGCGATCTCCTGTGGCAGGAACCGCCGTATCCGTGGACGGTCGCCGGCGAGATTCAGCCGGTTGGCTGGGTAGAGTTCGGCGGATCGGGTCCGAGCCCAGTCACAGGTCCCGGCGGCGATTCGTTGCGCGCGCCATACTTGAACCGGCCGGTGGATCAGATTAAGGCCCGCGCGGAATGGAAGCCAGGCTTTCGCCATATCGCTCTTGCGTCGGCTCAGGCGTTCGGAGCGCGCTGGAGCGGCACGATGGATCGGCGCGATCCGTCCGGCGATTGGCAGTTTGCGCTCTCGGCGGATCATCTCGCGGCCGCGGATCTCGATCGGTGGCTCAATCCCGCATGGCGGCAGAGTTTTCTCGATCGCATGCTGCCGTTTCTAAATTCACGCGCACAGACAACTGCCGCGCCGGACAATCTCCGAGCAAGCGGCCACTTCACCCTCGACCAATTCACGCTCGAGCCTTTGGCCGTCCGTCATTTGCAGGGCAATCTCCAAATCGAAGACCGCCATATCGTGCTTGCAAATGCGACCGGCCAATTTTACGGCGGGCAAGTCAGTGGCTCCTTCGATGCTGATTTGAGCGCCTCGCCGGTTTATCGCGCCGATCTAGATTTCTCCCGCGTGGATGCCTCCGCGCTCGCTGCCGCGACTCCGGCGCTTGCCGGCTTTACGGCGGAATCCGCCGCGGGCCAAGTTTCATTTGTCGCGCGCGGCGCTAACCGCGCCGACCTGGTCGCGTCTCTCACCTGCGAGGGTAGCGTCCGCGCCACCGGCCCCGAACTGCTGAATTTCGAGCTGCCAAAATCGCTCCACGACCAGTCTCCGATCACGGGATCCACCCGATTTCCCTCCGGCTCGGCGACATTCTCCTGCGCGCAGCGCAGGATTGACATTCAAACCCTGAGCCTGGTGACCGGCGCGGATAGTACCGCGAACGGTTCAGGTAGAATAGATTTCAGCCGCAATCTCGACTTGCGACTACGAGTGCACTCGTCGCTCTCGCATGGTGACGATTCCCCGGCCGCAACACTTCGCCTAACCGGACCGCTCACCGCGCCGAAAGTCGTGTCGCCCCAGCCCCCGTCCCGCGGTTCGCGCTAGCGCAGCTTCTTGCTCGCCCTTTGCGCCGAAGCCCTCTTCCCTCGCCCTGCACCGTATGCTAGCGTTTGTTCGATGTCGTCGCGGCATACCAACTCAATTCGCCTCGCTCTCTCGCTGGGTTTGACTTTGTTTGTGGTAGCACTCGCGGCCACGGCCAGCGTCCGAGTGCGCTTCACTCCGAAATTTATCCGTGGCGAAGTTCTCCGTTACCGCGTCGAATCGCGCACCACAACGAAAGGAACAACCACCACTCCCATCGTGAATCCGGAGGGCGGCTCGCAATCGACCGAGACGATCCACATGGTCGTTCGTCTGGACGCAATCGGTGCCTCGCCGGGGGGGCAGGTTCGTTTTCGCGCGACCTACGAAAAATCCAGCGCGGAATCCGAATCCGACGCCCTCGATCTCGCTGCTTCCTCGTTCGCCGATCAGTACGATCGCCTCGAAGGCCAGTCCGTGGAGTTCACCCTGCAGCCGACCGGGGAATTTACGGATTTCCAAAATGTAGGTGCGGCAGCCCCAGGACGACCGACGGCTGGCCAACCGGCTTCTGGCCAGTCAGCCTCTGAACCCGCGCTGGCGTTAGTTCAGGGGCTTTTTTTGGGCGGCGACATCCCGCAAAAGGGTGTCGTGATCGGCCAGAAGTGGACGAGTGAGCGGCCGATCTCGGGTGCGGTGCTCTCTAGCCTGATTTCACGAGCGGAATCCTCCTATCTGCGCAACGAGTCTTGCGGCTCATCCGCCGAGCCGAAGACCTCCGGGACTCCGTCGGCCGCGCCTGCAGACGACTGCGCGGTCATCCTGACCCAATTTGAAATCTTGCGCCGCGGCTCCACCAATTCCGACGCCACCCCGGACGACTATCGGCGCAACGGCTTGCGCACTTCCGGCACGTGGACAGGTTCGGGAGAAAGCCTCGATTCCATTTCACTTGCTACCGGTCTCCTGGTCAGCTCTACGCGTACCAGCACTCAAAACATGGACTATCAAATCACCAGCGCCAGCACCGGATCGAGCATCCATCATGTTGGCAAGGTGCAGAGCCAGTCGGAAATCACGTTGCTGTCTGGTCCACCGTAGTCGGCGCTTTCGAACCAGGGGCGCGGGGCCACTTTGACAGAAGGAGTATCATAGAGAGTTTCCAGTTCCTCAAATTTCGGCCCAGAGGCGATGCACCATGAAATTCAAGCTTGCAAGCGACTACGAGCCCCGCGGCGACCAGCCGGAAGCCATCTCACAGCTCGTTCGCGGGCTGATGGATGGCGATCGTCACCAAGTGCTTCTGGGCGTCACCGGATCGGGCAAGACGTTCACGATGGCGAAGGTGATCGAGCAGCTCAATCGTCCCTCGATCGTCCTCGCGCACAACAAGACTCTCGCCGCGCAGCTCTATCACGAGTTCAAGTCGTTCTTCCCGCAGAACGCCGTCGAATACTTCGTGAGCTACTACGATTATTACCAGCCGGAGGCGTACGTTCCGTCAAGCGACACTTTCATCGAAAAAGAAGCCACGATCAACGACGAGCTCGACAAGCTCCGCATGAGCGCCACGCGCTCGCTCTTCGAGCGCCGCGACGTGGTCATCGTCGCATCCGTCTCCTGCATTTACGGCATCGGCTCGCCCGAGGCCTATTTCGGCATGATGCTGATGCTCGAAAAGGGGCAGCAAATCGCGCGCGAGTCCATCCTGCGCAAGCTCGTCGAAATCCAGTACGAGCGTTCCGAAGATCTGCGCCGCGGCACGTTCCGCGTGCGTGGCGACATGATCGAAATTTATCCGCCCTACGACGATCTCGCCGTGCGCATCGAGCTCTGGGGCAGCCAGATCGAAGCGATCCGCAAGATTGACCCGCTGACCGGCCAGATCCGCTCCCGCGAAGGCGAGATCGGCCGCCTGCCGATCTATCCAAAGACGCACTACGTACTGCCCGCCGCTCAGAAAGAGCGCGCGATCCAGACCATCTACGAAGAGCTTGATTGGTGGAAGGACGAGCTCACCCGGCAGGGCAAAATTGTCGAGGCCCAGCGAGTTGTGCAGCGCACGCACTTCGATATCGAAATGATGCGCACCATCGGCTATTGCCACGGGATCGAAAACTATTCCCGGCATATGTCCGGGCGCCTGCCCGGCGAAGCGCCGCCGACGCTGCTCGATTATGTCCCCTCGGATTTCTTGCTTTTCGTGGACGAATCGCACCAGGGGATACCGCAGCTTCGCGGCATGTACGCCGGCGACCGCTCCCGCAAACAGACGCTCGTGGACTATGGCTTTCGCATGCCGTCGGCGCTCGATAACCGCCCGCTCAATTTCGAGGAGTTCGAGCATCGCGTCAACCAGGTCATCTATGTTTCCGCCACGCCCGGGCCCTATGAACTAACCAAATCCGGAGGCGTTGTAGTCGAACAGGTGATTCGGCCCACAGGGCTTGTGGACCCGCAGACCGAAGTGCGGCCCGTCAAAGGGCAGGTGGACGACCTGCTGGAGGAAATTCGAGTGCGAGCTGCACGCAACGAGCGGGTGCTCGTCACCACGTTGACGAAGCGCATGGCCGAGGACCTGGCCGAATATTTTGCCGAGGTCGGAGTGCGCTGCCGTTATCTTCACTCCGAAATCGAAACCCTCGAGCGCGTTCGCATCCTGCGGAGTCTACGTCGCGGCGAATTTGACGTGCTCATTGGCATCAACCTTTTGCGCGAAGGGCTCGATCTCCCCGAGGTGTCGCTCGTCGCAATTCTCGATGCGGATAAGGAAGGCTATCTACGCAGCGCCACGTCTCTGATTCAGAGCATGGGCCGCTGTGCGCGGCACATCGAAGGCCGCGCGATCCTCTATGCCGACCGCATGACCGATTCCATGCGCCAGGCCATCGGCGAAACCAGCCGCCGTCGCGCGAAGCAGGAGGCTTACAACCGCGAGCACAACATCACGCCTCAATCCATTATCAAATCTGTGGACATGCAGCTCGCCCGAATCGTCGAAGCGGACTACATCACCGTCCCGGCGGACGAGGTGCCGATTGGCGACATTACCAACGAGCACGAATTAAAACAGGCCATCGTGCAGCTCGAAGCGCAGATGCGCGAAGCCGCGAAGAATTTCGAGTTCGAGCGCGCCGCCACACTCCGCGACCGCATCCGCTCGCTAAAGCAGCGCGACCTCGGCGTAATCGCCGGCACCGAACTGCCGCCGAGTACACAGCCCTCGCCCGATGCCGCCCAAGAACCTGGCCAAACATCCTCCGCGGCGGTGGCGAGTCCAAACGCGTCGCCGCGCCCTCGCGCCCGCCGTTCTTCGTAGCGGCACAGCGTGTGCGTCCGGCGCACAAACTTGGCAATGTGCCGCCCATTCAATTTATGTTGTCATCCGGAGCGAAGTTCCGCGCGTCTTTGTCTTTCCCGCGGTTCCTGCGGGCGCGGGACGTAGTTCGAGGGGATTTGGTTGTGACCTGCTCCTGATTTGCTTCTGTCGCCGCCCGGCCTACACCACTCCGCGCTTCAACTCCTCGAGTGAATAAAACGTCCCTCGCCAAGTAACCCCGCCCTGCCATAACGTCACAATCGTGGACCGCGTCAGCATCCAGCAAATAATCACCGCCCCCAGCGGATAGGTCAGCGCGTAGGCAACCGGGGCCCCTAATTTTACAGCCACTCCAGCACCGATTATTGCTGGTAACCCGACGGCAATCAGCGCGAACGCAAGCACCCATCCACGCGCGAACGGCAGCGCCGCCACGGGAAACACAAACATCAGCAGCGTTCCAATAATCTGCGTGGTGATCAGCCGCAGCTTGAATCCCGTCGCCGCGAAGAAATTCTTCGTGGTCCCGCGAATCGTGTTGGCCAGCCCGGCGTGCCAATGCACGCTCACCGCATCGCCACCCGTCGCCACGCCCGACCGCAACCCGGCTTCTTTGACCAGCTTTCCCAGTTTGATGTCGTCTATCACTTCCATCGCCAGCCGCCGATGTGTCCCCATCTTTTCGTAGGCGTTCCGCCGAATCAGTTGGAAAGCCCCCACGCCCGTATAGCCACGCGATTTCGGATCATTCGCTCTCCACGGCTTCGTGGCCATCAGAAAACAGATTCCAAAAAACGTCAGCGCCACTTTTTCGCCGAACGTGTACATTTTCGGTGCGCCCAGCAGCGTCAGATGCTCCCAGTCATTTTCTTTCGCAAGCGCTATCGCGCGGCGCAGCAGGTCCGGTGCAAAATGAACGTCCGCATCCGTGAAGACCAGCCATTCACCGCTCGAGCGCTGGTAAGCCTGTTGCAACGCATATGGCTTCCCTAGCCAGCCCGAGGGCAGGGAATCGACGCGCGCGGGTTTTAGCCGGAGATCTTTCTTCGCGGCGGCGGCAAGAATCGCCCCGGTAGCGTCATCCGAGCGGTCATCCACGGCGATCACTTCGTATCTGGGATAGTCGAGCGAGAGCATCGTCTCGATCGCGCCAGGAAGTTTTTCGGCCTCATCGCGCCCCGCAAAAAGAATAGACACTGAGGGGCACTCGGAATCCTGAACAGGAGCAACGCTTTCAAGCGCGGGAATCGTTCGCACGCCTCGCGCGAGCTCAATCGCTCCGGCAATCCAGCCTAAAGCGATCAATCCTAGCAGCCCAGTCCACAAAATATGCAACGCGCAATTTCCTCCACGCGAAAAGTACGAACAAGTTATGCTAGCACGCTCGATGACACGCACTCTGTCCATCGTCGGCGCTGGTCGCGTAGGCAGAACACTGGGCAAGCGTCTGCGCGAGCGCGGGTGGCGAATTGGCACCGTCGTGACGCGCTCCGCTCGGACATCACGCGCCGCCGTCCGCGTCATTGGTGCGGGCACGCCTCTTGCGTGGGGTGGGAGCGTGCGAATGCATCCCCACGGGAAACGTCGCGGATCTGGCCGGGCTTCAGCCCGGGACCTAAAGGCGATTTACGCCGCCGATGTAATTTTTCTTTGCACGGCCGACGACGATCTCCCGGCCCTTGTGCGTAGTCTCGCCAAACTCGGCGGCGCAAAATGCAAAGGCAAGATCATCCTGCACACGAGCGCCACACTCGACCGCACCGCTCTCGCGCCGCTCGCGCGTTGCGGCGCCGCCACAGGTTCGCTTCATCCTATGCAGGCCTTCGGGGGGACAGTAATTCCGAAACTCAGCGGCGTGATATTCGGCGTCGAGGGCGATCCCAGAGCCCGCCGCATGGCGCAATCGATCGGCAAATCGCTCGGAGGGATCACGGTCGCCATCCACACGCGCGACAAGCCCATCTATCACGCGGCCGCTGTCATCGCCGCCGGCAGCACGTACCCCACGATCGAAGCGGGCGTTCAGCTCCTCATCCGCATCGGATTCACGCGCGAGCGCGCCATGCAAACGCTCGTACCCTTAATTCGTCAAATCTTCGATAATATAGAACGTATCGGGCCGCGCGCCGCGTGGACCGGGCCGCTCTCGCGGGGCGACTATGCCATCGTTGCCCGGCACGTTCGCGCTTTGCGCGCCTACCCGCGGGAATTTCGACAATCGTACGCCGCGTTGTCGCTCTTGGCCGGTCGCCTGCTCGCAAAGAATCCGGCCGATGCACTGAAGAAGATCAGGCGTACGCTCGCAGATGGTTAAGGTTGCAGTGTAGCGCCGCGGTCTTTGACGCGGCATGGGGAACTGACCAAATATTTCTTGGAGGCAATTTTGAGTTCATCGCTGCAAAGACTGCACATTCCAGTCGAGCACACCACGCTCGCCAACGGGCTGCGCGTGGTCGCATCGCCGGACCGTTCCGCGCCTTTCGTTACGGTCGGCGTCTATTATCAAATTGGTTTTCGCCTGGAGCCGCAAGGCCGCAGCGGATTCGCGCATCTTTTCGAGCACATGATGTTTCAGGGCTCGGAAAACGCTGGTAAGATGGAGCACATTCGCCTGATTAATTCCTCCGGCGGCATGCTCAACGGCACCACGAATTACGACATCACGAACTATTTCGAATCCGTGCCTTCGAACGCCTTGGAACGCGTCCTCTGGCTCGAAGCTGACCGCATGCGCGCACTCAAGGTGGACGACGAAAATCTCCGCAACCAGCGCGACGTCGTGAAGGAAGAAGTCCGCGTCAACGTGATGAACCAGCCTTACGGTGGCTTTCCGTGGCTCGACCTGCCGCCCGTCGCGTTTCGCAACTGGCCCAACGCGCACAATTTCTACGGCGATTTCGCTGACCTCGACGCTGCCACGCTCGCCGACGTCCAGAAATTCTTCCACACGTACTACGCGCCCAATAACGCCGTGCTCCTGATGCTCGGCGACTTCGAGCCGTCGGAGGGGTTTGCTTTCGCGAAGCGCTATTTCGAAAATATCCCGCCGCAGCCGTTACTGCCGCATGCGGACGTGAGCGAACCGCCCCAAACCGAAGAGCGGAAAGGTGAGGTCGAAGAGAAACTAGGCCCGCTTCCCGCCATCGCCATTGGCTATACTTTGCCTCCGCGCGGCACCGCCGATTGGTTCGCCGCCGGGATTCTCGATCGCGTTCTGCACGGCGGCCGCGCTGGGCGCGTCTATCGCAAGCTCGTGATCGAGGAACAAATCGCCGTGGATGTGGACGGCAGCGCGGACGTGTTCGACAGCAACGGTCCCACGCAAATGGTCACGCGCATTTTTCACAAGCCCGAATTCACTTCCGAAGGCACAGTCGCCATCTTCGACGAAGTGATTGAAGAGATTCAGCAGAAGGGAATCGCGCTCGAAGAGCTCGATCCCGTGAAAGTGAAATTCCGCTCGGACTACTACTCGATGCTCGAGGGTGGCATGGGCGCCTCGATGCCGCGCTTCGGCCTGATGCACTATCTCGCATGCTTTACGCTGTTCGATGGCGATCCCAACCGCGTCAATACGATTCTCGATGGATTTCTCTGCGTCACTCCCGAGCAGGTGCAAGCCTTCGCGCGAACGTATCTGATTCCGCGCAACCGCGCTGTACTGGTGCGGCGCCCCGCGGCTCCCGGAGGCGCGCGATGACCACGCCCGCCACATCCACGATTCTTCGCACGCAGGCTCCGGCGCTCGGGCCGGAAAGTCCGGTCGCGTGGCCCAAGCGCACCGTTCGCACGCTCTCGAATGGCTTGCAGGTCGTCCTCGTCGAATCGCGCACATTTCCGAAAATCTCCGCACGGCTCTATTTCCGCAGCGGCAATGCCGTCGTCGCTCACTCCGCGCCCGGAGTTGCCGAAATGACCGCCACCGTGGTTCGCACGGGAACCGCATCGCGCGCCAGCCGCCGCATCGAAGAAGATCTGCGCCGAATGGGCGCCAGTCTGGGCACGCACGCCGGAGCCGATGCCAGCACCATTTCCGCGTCGGGCCTCGCCGAATTTTCGTCCGGCATCCTCGAGCTGATGGCCGACCTTGCGCGCAACGCTTCTTTCCCCGGGGATGAATTCGAGCGCGAGCGCCGCCAGCGACTCGAAGAGTTGAGAATCGAGCGCACCACGCCCGGATTTCTCGCCAGCGAGCGCTTCCGCCGCGTTCTCTTCGGTGAACATCCTTATGCAGTGGTCGCGCCGACCGAAGAGCAACTCGCGGGATTCACTCGCGACCAGCTCGCGGAGTTCTACCGGGTGCACTACGTTCCGGAGGAATCGTTGTTCATAGTGGTCGGCGATTTTGCCGCGGACGCCATGCTCGCGCAGATCGAGAAAATCTTCGGCTCGTGGAGAGCGCCGAAACCGGAAGCGCCGGTGTCTCCGGCGCCGCCGCGCCAGTCTGGCCGCCGCGTGCATCTGGTCCACGTGCCGGGCAGCGTGCAGACGCAGGTGCTCCTCGGCAATTTATCCATCACGCGCCGCGATCCCGATTGGTTTCGCTTGATCCTTGCGAATTCGATTTTCGGCGGCGCGTTTCATTCGCGCCTCGTCATCAATATTCGCGAACAGAAGGGCTATACCTACAGCCCTGGCAGCGGCGTCAACCCGCTGCGCCAGCGGGGATATTTCACGGTGCGCGCCGCCGTCCGCAACGATGTGGCCGCCGCCACGCTCACCGAAATGTTTTACGAAATGGACCGCATGCGCTCCCTTCCGGTCACCGCCGAAGAGCTCGACAGCGCCCGCAGCTATTTGACCGGCGTTTTCTCGCTCGGCGTTGCCACGCAGGACGGCCTCCTCGGCCAGCTTTCGACCGTATATCTCGACCAGCTGCCCGAGGGCTATCTGGAATCCTATCGTGAGCGAATTCGCGCTCTCACCGCCGCCGACGTTCTCGCCGCCGCGCGCCGCCATTTCGATTCCGCCAATGCACAGATCGTCCTCGTCGGCGACCGCGCCCAAATCGGGGAGCAAGCCGCGTTATTTGGCCCTGTTGAGATTTTCAGCGCCCAGGGTGCACGACTCGCGTGAGATCCAGGCCGTGCGATGCCATCAATTCCCCACGGGCTGACGATTTCGTCCGACGCGCGACTTGATCCTCGCGGATACGGGCACTCTCTTGGGACCAGAGGTACTACGTCGCGATCCGGTTTCGACTCGCCGTTATGGCTCTCGCTGTTTTCAGTACAACTCATGCCTTCCATTTAACTGGCGGTACCGCTCTAGCCCTAAGAGGATTTGCTGCCCTTGCTCTGCTGTTTTCGCACCGGTTTGGCTGGAATCGCGGGCAGATTTCTCCACCCTCTCCGGTCAACGGCACGAACCGCTGGAAACACCTGACCGTGCTCGGGATCCTCTGGCTTATCGATGGGGGCCAGTCCAGAAGACGCCACCGCCTCCCAAGAAATCACGTCCACCACCGCCGAATCATTAACGCCTATTAATCCGCGCTTCATTTGACCCTCCATCTCGCCCGGCATACCATATCGGTGAAAATCGCACCCGCGGCGAGCGCCGCCTGAGGAGACCTCCATGGAAGTTCGCCGCTTTTTTTCGATATCGACCTTCGTGATGTTAATTGTTTTTCTGGGAACAACGGCGGCAATTAGCAGTGCGCGTCTGCGTGCGAAACCTGTGTCCGCGGCGCCCTCGGCTGCGCAAGCGCCCGGCCCTTCGGGCTATCACCTCCTAAAGAAAATCAAGCTCGGTGGCGAAGGGTTCTGGGACTACCTTGCTTTTGATTCGGCCACACGACGGCTCTTCATCTCGCGCGGGACGAAAGTGATTGTCCTCGACGTGGACTCGGAAAAAGTTGTCGGCGAAATTCCCGATACCACTGGCGTGCATGGCATCGCTCTGGCGACCGCTAGCGGAAACGGTTTTACCTCCAACGGACAAGCCGGCACGATATCCATTTTCGATCTCAAGACGCTTCAAGTCGTTGGCCACGCGCAGGCCGGAACGAATCCGGACGCGATCGTCTACGATCCGGCGACGAAGCGTGTATTCGCTATGAACGGGCGCAGCGGTGACATCACTGCAGTCGATGCGGTCAGCGGCAGTGTGGTGGGCACGATTCCGGTGGGAGGCAAGCTCGAATTCGCCGCTGCCGACGGCGCCGGTCACTTGTACGTCAATGTCGAATCGAAAAGCGAGGAAGTACAGATTGATTCGAAGAATCTGGTCGTCACCGCACATTGGCCTCTCGATCCTTGCAAAGAACCTTCGGGCTTGGCGATTGACGCAAAGAACCACCGCCTCTTCGCTGGCTGCGACAACAAGATGATGGCCGTGATCGACACCGATTCCGGCAAGGTGATTGCAACGCCGGCGATTGGCTTAGGTGTGGATGCGGATGCGTTCGACCCGGGGACTGATTTTGCTTTCGCGTCAAACGGTGCAGGCACGCTCACCGTTGTCCACGAGGACTCGCCGAACAAGTTCACAGTGGTCGAGGACGTGCCGACACAGGCGGGTGCGCGCACCATGGCGCTCGATCCCAAGACCCACGAGGTCTTCCTCGTCACAGCAGAATTCATGCCGCCGCCCGCCCCCACCACGGAAAATCCTCACCCGCGCGGCGGAATGGTCCCGGATTCATTTGTCGTCTTGGTTTTCGGCCGCTCGTAGCCGGTTTCCGAGGGGCCCGACCGTGCCCGGCACACTTTGGTGGCACGATCGTGCCATTGGCGTCGCCGTCGGATCGCCGTTTTGTAGGGGCACAGCATTTCGTGCCCGGCACGGATGCTTCGCACTGCGACGTCTGCTTCGACTACGTTGTTGTCCCGTTTTATCTGACGCGTGAAGGGAACACGGCCGCGGCGCTGGTGCGGTCAGGAATCTGCTGATGCTGTGCTTCGGCCTCATCGCAGTCTTGCGGCGGATGACTTCAGGTGAAGCTAGAGAACCTGGTGGCTCTTGTTTTCCGGCTTAATCGCAAGCGGCACCTGATCCGCGATTTCGATGCCGTATCCCTGGAGCGCCACGACTTTCCGCGGCAGATTTGTGAGCACGCGAATCCTCCGCAGCCCGAGGTCCTTCAGGATTTGCGCGCCGATTCCGCTTTCGTGCTGAATCACGCGCTGCACTCCCGGATCGCGCTCCAGGTGTCCGCGCTCGTGATAGAGAATCTGCGGCAGCGATGCGCCCTCTTCGGTCCGCGAATCAATTCGAAATCCGCGTCCGGTGTGGTGCAAATAGACGAATACTCCGCGATTCTCCGCCGCAATCGCCTCAAGCGATCCTTCGAGCATTTCGCGGCAGTCGCAAGAGGTCGAGCCGAGCACATCGCCGGTCAGGCAGTGCGAATGGACGCGCACGAGCGGAGGGGCACCCTCGGAGGCTACTCCCGGCGGATTGTTTGCCAGGTCGCCACGCACCAAAGCCACGTGAATTTCATGATCCACGTCGCTCGAATACGCGATCATTCGAAAATCGCCGTACTTCGTGGGCAGTACGGATTCGGCGATGCGCCGCACGTTGCGCTCGTGCTGCATGCGATAGCGGATCAGGCTCGCCACCGTCACCAACTTCAGTCCGTGGATACGGCAGAATTCGATGAGCTGTGGAATGCGCGCCATCGTGCCGTCCTCGTCCATGATTTCGCAGATCACGCCCGAAGGATTCAGTCCCGCGATGCGCGCTAGGTCCACCGAAGCTTCGGTCTGTCCCGCGCGAACCAGCACTCCGCCGTTGCGTGCTCGCAGCGTGTACACATGCCCGGGTCGCGCCAGGTCCTCCGGCTTCGTATGCGGATCGGTGGCTACCAGTATGGTCGTTGCACGGTCCCACGCGCTTGTCCCCGTGGTGGTCCCGCGGCGCGCGTCAATGGGTTCGCAAAACGGAGTCCCGAACATGGACGTATTTCTCGGAGAAATCGGTTTTAGGTCGAGCGTTTCGCAGCGCTGCTCCGAAAGCGACAAGCAGATCAGTCCGCGCCCGAACGTAGCCATGAAGTTGATGGCCTCGGGCGTGACCTTTTCCGCCGCCATGGTCAGATCACCTTCGTTCTCGCGGTCCTCGTCGTCCACGAGCACGACCATGCGGCCCTGACGGATATCTTCGACAGCCTCTTCGATCGTTGCAAACGGCAGTTTGTTTTCGCTCATGTCACCGTATCCAGCGTAGAAATGCGAAATAAAACAGGGCACCCATGAATCCAGCGCAGGGAATCGTTAAAATCCATGCCCATAGAATGTGCCGCGTCACGCCCCAGCGCACGGCGGTGATTCTCCGCGACACGCCAACCCCCATTATCGCGCCGGTAATCACCTGCGTCGAGCTAACCGGAATTCCCGCCGCGGCCGTGCCGATCAAAGTGATCGCTGCGGAAGTCTCCGCGGCAAATCCGCCGAAGGGATTCAGCTTCGTGATTCGCTGTCCCATCGTCTTGACGACGCGCCACCCGCCCGCCATCGTCCCGCCAGCCATGGCCAACGCACAACAAATGATAACCCAATCCGGGACCTTGTAGGCGGGCATCACCCCGCCGGTAACCAGCGCGGCAGTGATGATTCCCATGCTTTTCTGCGCATCGTTGGTCCCGTGGCTGAAGCTGAACGCCGCCGCTGAAAGCAATTGCAGGCGGCGAAACCAGCGGTCCACTTTTTGCGGCGCCTGCCGACGCACGATCCAGCTGGTGGCTACGGTCACGAGAATCCCCGCCACCATCCCGATCATCGGCCCGATGAAAATAAAAAGGATCGGCTTGACCCAGCCGTGAACGATGATGGCGCGAAATCCCACCGCCGCAATCGCCGCTCCGCCGTAGCCTCCAATCAGCGCGTGCGAGGAGCTGCACGGAATTCCCAGCCGGATCGTCGCGTAGTTCCAGATGATGGCTCCCAGCAGGCCGGCGAGTAGCACCTGCGGCGTCACCATTTCAAGGTGTACCAGCCCCTTGCCAACCGTCGCCGCAACCGCCGTGCCGAACGTCAGCGGAGCCACGAAATTCCAGAACGCCGCCCAGACCACCGCCCACAGCGGTCTCAGCACGCGCGTGGAGACGACGGTCGCGATCGAACTAGCCGCGTCGTGCCATCCATTCGTGAAATCGAATGCCAGACTGATGAAGACGATCACGATGAGCAGATGAAAGGACGTCACGCTGCCGCTCCGTCCGCCAAAAACCGTACGCGCCCGGATGCTCTCGGGCCGGGCTTGAAAATTGGAGGGAGAATAAGCACGTGTTCAGGCGTTTTTCAGAGTGACGGTTTCGATTACGTTGGCCACGTCCTCGCATTTGTCCGTGGCGAATTCGAGGGTTTCGATAATTTCTTTCCACTTGATCACTTCGACGGGATCTTTTTCCTGATCGAACAGGGTGACGATCAAATCCCGGCACTGGCGATCCGCCAGGTTTTCGAGCCGATTGATCTCGATGCAGTGGTCCAGGACGTGGTCGCCCTTGTCCAGCAGGCGAACGGCTGCCACGATCTGCGTGGTGGCAAGACGCACCGTTGTTGCCAGGTCCAGCACTCCCGGCCGCAGTGCATGCACGCGGTACGTGACCATCCGCGTAGCCGCCGCGTCCACCAGGTCAATCACGTCGTCAATTTTGCTCGCCAGCTCGTGAATGTCCTCGCGATCGAACGGAGTCACGAATGTCTGGTTCAGCTTCCGCAGAATGTTGTGCGTGATCGTGTCCCCGAGGTGCTCGAAATCCTCGACCTTGTCGGCCCGCGCCGCCGCATCCTCGAAATGCTCCAGCATCTCGACCATGGCGGTCGCGCCCGCTTCGACGTTTTCGGCCTGCTGGTTGAACATCTGAAAGAACGATTTCTCGCGGGGGAGAATTCTGCGCAGGAATCCGGACATCTCGCGATTCGCCTCCTCGAACGTGAATGTTACTGGAAGATGAACACACTATACCAAAGCGGTCACCCGGGCAAGGAAGAGCGCCTTCGATTCCCGGGACCATGCCGCAAGCCTTGAACTGCCGACGCTTATTACCGGTCAGACCACGAGCCTGCGGAGCGCCCGCGTGTTCTGCGATTGAAGGCTCAGCTCCCTGCCCGTCCGGAACTTGCAGCATTCAAGTGACTTAAGGCCTCGCCCCGGGGTATTCTTTGGCGTGCACTTCAGTCATCCAGTTTTCCTGTTTTTCGCCGCGGTCTTCGCCGGAGCCATCAATTCAGTCGCCGGCGGGGGCAGCTTCATCACCTTCCCGGCGCTGCTTTTTGCCGGCGTTGCACCCATCGCCGCCAACGCCACCAACACCGCCGCCGTCTGGCCGGGCACGGTCGCGAGCACCGTGGCGTATCGCAAGGCGTTCACACCGGAGGCGCGACGCCTGCTGCCGCCGCTGATCATCACCGGAATTGTCGGAGGCGTCCTCGGCGCGCGCATCCTGCTATTTACACCCCAGGGCACTTTCCTTCGCATGGTTCCATGGCTGCTGTTGGGAGCCACGCTGCTCTTCGTGTTTAGCGGCCGCATTACGGGCTGGATCCGAGGCCGCGCAAATCTCAAGGCTGGCGACGCCCCCGGCGGCGCTCGGGGCCCGCGCGCGCTGTTGGCCGGCGTGCTGTTTCTCGAACTGTTCGTTTCGATCTACGTTGGCTACTTCGGCGCGGGCGTGGGCATCCTGTTCTTGTCGCTTCTCGCGCTGATGGGCATGGAAGATATTCACGCGATGAACGGCATGAAGGCGCTGCTGGTCAGCATCGTAAACGGTGTCGCGCTGTTGACGTTTGTTTTCGCTCGCGTAATCGTGTGGCCGCAGGCGCTACTGATGCTCGTCGGCGCACTCCTGGGAGGCTACGGCGGAGCCTATTTCGCGCAGAAGATGAATCCCCAGCATGTGCGCTGGCTCGTGATCGTCATCGGCTTCGCCATGTCCGCCTATTTCTTTATCCGCCGCTAGGCCCCTGGTTACGCTCGCCCGGAGTCTTGCCAGACTCCTCCCGCGAAGTGCGACGACGTTCGGAGCATTGTCGGTATGAAAAAACCTCAACTCATTGGACTGCTCATCTTGAGCCTACTTGCCACAGGTGGAGCGCTGGCGCAATCAGTGACGCTCGAATTCGACCGGGACACTGATTTCACGAAGTACAAGACATTGGCAATTCGCAACGGAGAATTGAACGGTAGGAATCCCGCGCTGAACCGCGACCTCGGAACGAAACAGATGGAGGGCGACATCGTGCGCGATCTGACGGCGAGGGGGCTAACGGAGACCTCCGATCGTGCCGACTTGAAACTTGTCTACCGGTTCGGATCGCACGAAAGACGGGGCTTGAGACGTATCCAGCATGAGGTTACGGGTTTCACACGCGCCGTGCGAGTCCCGTTTGCAGAAGGCACCCTAGTGGTGGACTTGCGGGGTCCCCTTCCGCGTGCGCTGGTGCGGCGGGCCATCGCCCGCGAAGAGAAAAACGACGCTACCAAGATCGCGGGCCAATTGGACGATTTGGTAAAGAAGCCCTGCGAGAAATACTTGCCGAAGAAGTAACGCTTCGAAATCCAAGCGTCGAAGAACGTCGGTTCCGCATCCAATCAGTTCTGCCGTATATTGCTATAGCTGCGAAATGACCCTAATCGAAAAGGAGCGGAGAATGGCGAACAGAACGGAAGTAAAGGAGCGGCGCAAGGCCCCGTTGGCAACCCCGTCCGACATACGTCCCGGGGCGGTGAAGAATATTTCGGGCGCCTTAAACGCGCTACTGGCGGATACCTTCGCACTCTATCTCAAGACCAAGAATTTCCACTGGCACATGAGCGGTCCGCACTTCCGCGACTATCACCTGCTGCTCGACGAGCACGCCGACCAGATTTTCGCGATCACCGATGGCATCGCCGAGCGCGTGCGGAAGATTGGCGGCACCACGATTCGTTCGATCGGCCATATTTCCCGTCTCCAGCGGCTGGACGATAACGACGCGGAATTCGTGGATCCCGGCGACATGCTGAGCGAGCTGCGCGAGGACAATAAGGCGCTGGTCCTAGGCATGCTCGAGGCGCACGGTTTGTGCGACGAAGCGAACGACGTGGCGACCACGAGCCTGCTCGAAAACTGGATTGACGAAGCGCAACGCCGCGCGTGGTTCCTGTTCGAAGCGACGCGGAAGCAGTAGGCATCGTTGGGCCGAAAAGTTTTGCATGTAGCGCCGCGGTCTTCAGCGCAGCACTGTAATCAGGCCGGCTTGATGTGGAAAATCCGCTCAGCGTTGCCGTGGTAGAGCTTCTCGCGCTCAGCCACCGACACGGGCGCGGAATCCATGAACGCCACCGCGGGCGCGCTCGGCTGATACGGATAATCAATCGCCCACAGCACGTTATCAATCCCCAGCGCTTTGATTGAATAATCGAGCGCCAAGTGCGATTCCTGCCCGCTGGTGGTGATGACGAAATTCCGCTTGAAGTACTCGCTGGGCGTCAGCTTTATTTTCGGCGCGCTGCCTCTGTTCTGCGCGTTCTTGTTCATATAGTCCAGCCGCCAGAACCAGAAATGCACGGCCTCGCCCATGTGACCCAGGCAGATTTTGAGCTTCGGGAATCGGTCGAACACTCCGCTCACAATCATGCGCACGGCGTGCGTTGCAACCTCCATTCCGTAGCCCCATTGCGCGCTGTCGAGACCGTAATCGCGGAATGGCGCAGCCATCCCGTCCGAAGCGGCTCGCGGGTGGATGTAGATGCAGGCGTCGAGCGCCTCGGCAGCCTCCAGAATCGGGAAAAACTTCGGATAGTCGAGATATTCATTGTTCGTATGCGAATTCACGACGAAACCGTTGAGCTTCAGCTTACTGATCGCGCGCTCAATTTCCTTAGCGGCGCGCTTCGGCGATTGAGGCGCGAAGCTCGCCAGGCCTGCAAAGCGATTCGGATGCCTTTTGATCACCGCGGCCAGCTTGTCGTTCGCTAGCGCGGCGAGCTCGGTCGCCGTGTCGGCGTCAAACATCTGCACTCCAGGCGCGGTCAGCGAAAGCAGGTGCATATCCACGTCGTTTTTGTCCATATCCTGCAGGCGCTCTTTCTCCAAATCGAGCAGACGCGGCAGCAGGCGCGCCTGCACGTCGTCCGTCTTCGCGTCGTAGATCCGTTGAACCAGAATCAAATCCTGGCTGACGGTCGGTGAGCGCGCCACGTCGCGCAGGCCCGCGGCGACCTCTGGAATCGAGAAGGCTTCTTCTGTTGCGATGCGGCGAATATGTTTCGAACTAGCGGCCATGGATGATTCCTTTCGTCAAGCTTGCGAAAGATTTGTACGGCGGCGCATATTTTACGGGTGCCCAGCTTCGCGCGACCCGCGCCAAAATGCAAGTCCGTGGTTGTCTCAGGTAGAATGCGCGTGGCCCCTGGCTTGAAAGGGAACGTCCATGTTTGAGCGTTTCACGGAAAACGCGCGGCGCGCGATCTTCTGCGCGCGATTCGAGGCGAGTCGGTACGGCAGTGTCAGAATCGAGACCGAGCACTTGCTTCTCGGCATTCGGGGAGCCTGACGCAGCCGAAGCTATCCGAAACGAGATTGAAGCCCAGATCATCCGGCGCGCGCGTATCTCCACGTCGGTCGCAATGCCACTCAGCGAGGAGTCAAAGCGGATCTTGAATTACGCAACGCAATCGGCCGAAAAGCTTGGGCATAGGCACATCGATAGGGTCCACTTACTCCTCGGAATTCTGAGGGAAGAAGGATGCCTGGCGGCTCGCATTCTGGAAGCGCGCGGAGTGGACGGCGAGCGAATTCTAAAGGCAATCTCAGCCGGCGTGCCGAGCGATCGTTCGAGAACTACCGACATTCACGGTCTCAGGGTGGCTGCTTCTCCGCGGACAGAGCTCGACGCTGCGGTCGACAGATTGGTCGAGACGTGGGGCATGCAAGACGTTGGCAAAATCTTGAACCAGTTCGAGGTTAACGGCCAATTGTGGGATACGGAGGGCAAACATTGGTCGAGAGACAGCCTCGCGAACTTTGCCAAGGGAATCGCAGCGCATCTTACGACGTATGGGCTGGTCTGGGGATCGGGGGCGGTGAAAGGGATTTTGCTCGTAGCGGTTGACGTCGCTGTCGTCACGCTGCAATGGTCGCTTGCGAAAGCGCCTACGTTGCCGGCGACGCCCCGTGTTCAACAGATAGTTTTCGTGATGCACGAGAGCGGGCAATCCTGGCGCATCGTTTCCGCCTTTTTGGCTTTCGTCGAGCGTCCTTAGGCAAGGAACACTAAATGGAGTTCATATGAAAACAGTTTTGCTGTTGGTCGCAGCGGTGCTGTTGGTTTCACTGTCAACATCACGCGGTGCGCAGCAACCGCCTGACCGAGCTACGGTGAGCACGAGATCTAGAGAAATTCGCGCGCTCGAAGCGGCCATGATGGCTGCCGCGGCCGAAAAAGGCGCCGATGGCTACATGTCTTTTTATGCCGAGGAGGCCGTCGAAATTCCGAACGGTTCACCGATGCTGCTGGGCAAGGAAAGCATCGCCAGAACGATGTCCTTCCTGGACGGCAAGAACAATCGCCTGACCTGGGCGCCGGTTCACGTTGACGTGTCAGAGTCGGGCGACCTGGCATACTCGTTCGGAAATTTCGAATTTCGGTCGATCGGCAAGGACGGAAAGCCTGCGATCGAACACGGCAAATACACCACCATCTGGAAACGGCAGAAAGATGGACGCTGGAAAGTTGTCCTCGACATGGGCAACTCCAGTCCCGAACCAAAAGACAGCGGCTCGCCGTAGCTCGCGTGCGTTATCATCCCTGGTTCCGCACCCGATGACGCCGACAACCGAACCCGCTTCAGCACGGGTCGCGAGCCCATGCCCACGCACGGCATGGCACGCATGGTGGCCCGTGACGATGATGCTGGCATGCTCGCTGTTGAGCTACATGGACCGGCAAACCCTTGCCGTGCTCTCGCCGATGATCCTCGCCGACTTGAAGCTCAATGCTCAAAAATACGCCGAAATCATCAGCTCGTTCAGCTACGCGTACATGCTCGGAAATCCCACCTGGGGCGTGATTCTGGATCGCGTCGGCCTGCGCCGCGGCATGACGCTTGCGGTAACCATCTGGACGATTGCCTGCGGAGCGCATGCGGTGCTCTCTGGATTTCTCGGTTTTTTGGTGGCGCGCGCCGTCCTGGGATTTGGCGAAGGCGCCACGTTTCCCGGCGGTTTGCGCACCGCTATCGACTGGCTGCCGGCGAAGCAACAAGCGCGCGGGATTGCGGTCGCGTATAGCGGCGGCTCGTTGGGAGCGATCCTTACGCCGCTGATCGTCACGCCCGTCGCGCTGGCGTATGGCTGGCGCGCGGCTTTTGTCGTCACCGGCTTGGCCGGCCTCGCGTGGGTGCTCATCTGGCGCGGAACCGTTGATTTTTCCGCCGAGCCCCACGGCACGCAAACTCAAAGGATCACGCTGCCGAATCCTTTCGAGCGGCGCCTCTGGAGCCTCGTCGCGGCCTATGCGCTGGGAGCTTTGCCGATCGGGATGATTCTCTATCTCGCGCCGCTCTATCTTTCGCAGGTCCTCGGCTTCACGCAGAGAGAGCTAGGCCGAGTTCTCTGGCTGCCACCTTTCGGATGGGAAATCGGATATTTCTTTTGGGGCTGGTCGACCGACCGTTTCGCAGCCGGGAATGCACGGCCATCGTGGATGTTCTTCGCGTTCGCTTTGCTCGGCTTGCCGCTGATCGCCTTGCCGCAATTCTCGAATTCAGTCGTCGTGCTGGGGCTGATGTTCTGGGCAATGTTCATCGCCTCAGGATTCGTGGTTGTGTCGCTGCGGACAAGTGCGATGGTGTACCCGAGGGAGCAAACAGGCCTCGTCGCGGGAATTGGCGCAGGGTCGTGGTCAGCGGTTGTGGCGATGGTGCTTCCGAGCCTTGGACACATGTTCGATATGAAGCACTATGCGAATGCATTTCTATTCGCCGGTGTCGTGCCGGTGATCGGAACGCTCTGCTGGTGGGCGCTGACCGCGCCGCTCATCGAACGGAGCGCGCCACAGGGGTAGCACGTCGCGCGAATTGCGCTGCGCCCGACCTTGGGTGTAAAGTGCCCGCAGTCCGAAGTACCCTCGTAGGTGCACCGAAGCTAGGAGAGGAAATCATGAAAAGACTAGTTCAAGCTGGATTTCTGATCGCGTTGTTTATGCCCACTGTTGCGATGGCGCAGAGCAGTTTCGACGGCACGTGGAAGATTGATCTCAGTAAGGTCGAGTTACCCAAGAAACCTGACGTTCTGCTGCTGCAAGGCGGGATGTATCAGTGCAAGACTTGCATTCCAGCGATAAATATCAAGGCGGATGGACAGGATCAGAAAGTTTCCGGCGATCCTTACGTCGACTCGATGAGCATCAAGGTTGTGGACGATCACACTGTATTAGAGACTGACAAGAAGGGCGGCAAAACCGTGGGTACATCCACGACGACAGTCTCCAAAGACGGCACCACCGCCGCGTTCGAATTCACCGATAGCAGCAACACGAATGGCGCTCCCGTAACCGGGAAAGGAATGATGACTCGCGTGGAAAAAGGTCCAGCGGGATCGCACGCGATTTCCGGCTCGTGGCGAACCTCGAAGTTGGATAGCGTCTCGGACAACGGGCTCCAGCTTACGTTTAAGGTCGAAGGCGACTCGCTCCACATGTCGGACCCGACCGGGCACTCCTACGCGGCGAAGTTGGATGGAACCGACGCGCCGTATAAGGGCGACCCTGGAACCACTAGTGTTTCGGTAAAGCGGATCAGCAAAGACGTCATCGAAGAGACTGACAAGCGCGATGGGAAGGCCATTAGCATCGCGAAAATGACGGTGTCAGAGGACGGTAAGACCATCACCTTCGATGTGAACAATGTGCGTCAAGGGACCACGTCGAAGTTCGTCGGCATAAAACAGTAAGCCATCGCAGCGAGAAATAAAATAGGGGCGGCCCGGTTGATCCTACTGCCGGGACGCCCTTGTCATCTCCGTGTTTCACTTGGTCTTTGAAAGATCCGCCTGCCTTTTCGCCGCGTCTGCATACTGCTTGCATTGATTCTGCAAAGCTCCTGCCATCTGGCCGCATCCAGCAAACGCCTCTGCAGCTTCGCCATAGCGATTCAAGTTTTGCAAATCCGCGCCCAGGACATATAAGTCGGTCGGATCGGGGGTCGAATTGCCCTTTGTGGCTTGTTCGAGCTCTTTTTCCGAATTATCGTAATCGTTGCGGCGAAAATAGACGAGGCCCAGGGCACTGTGCGCCTGGATCGATCTCTTGGATTTGGCCGCCGCAAACTGCGCGTCATTCATATCCGCCGGTTTGGGAATTTTTGAAAGCACGTCAATAGCATGCCTCGCGTACGTTTCCGCTTCGTTCAGTTCCTGTTCGGCGTCTGCATCGTTGGGACTGTAAACGTGCGGAATTGTCCACGCCACCGTGGTTAGGACGTCCACATCATCGGGCTTCAGCGCGAGGGCATTGTCCGCGAACAGATACGTGTTCTTCCAATCCTGTTGCGCGCGGTAGACGTTCATCAGACTTGAGTCAACATTCTCCGCAAGCGGGCTCTTCGGATACTTCTGGAGGTACTTGTTTCCGAGCTGGATCTTTTTCGCAGGTTCCTGCTCCTTGGAGAAAGCCTTGTAGGCGGCGACCTCATCCTTATCACCCATAGCGTCCATATTGGAAAGTTCCATTCGCTCCTGCATCTCGTTTCCCGCCACGTTCAAATTAGGGCTCGTATTGCCCTGTGCCCGGGAAATCGGCGCGACGGCAAGAATGGCCGTCACCGCAATGCATATGACTCCCAGTAGTTTTCCTGCAAATGAAGTGTTCATGATATTTCTCCGTGCCTGGTTTTGCAGCGAGGGATTTTCGCAGGGGCGCTGCCTGCTCCGCCCTGCCTTTGGTACCACCCGCGTCGTCCGACAGTCAAGTGCGGGAATCATAAAGTGCGGCCAAACATTGCCGAGATGCCGGGAGGCAGACCCTCAAACAGTGTGACACCGAATCGTGACACCAATCCTTTGTTTCGAATGAGTTAAACCGGAAATTACTCGACGGGATGTGTCGAGCAAATGGCGGCGAATCGTGGCGAGTGACGGGCAAACAGCGAGGCGCGCGACCCTCTTCATATTCGCGCCTCGCGGAGTCTCGAGCGATCCGGCGGCTGATACGTCTCTGCCTATCCTAGCGAAAAGGCGGCCGATCTACGCTAGCCGAATGAAACGCCGATTTCTTTCAAGTTGCTCCTATGGACTTTTTCCTTCGAGGGGGCAAGAAACGTTCGGGAAGTCTACTGTTCGGGCTTCTAGTTTGTTGCCGTGATGGGTTAGGAAAACAAAACCGCGAACGGAGCGCTGAATCGCTGGCCGCGAAAAAAAAGAGGCGCACGGCACAATCACGCGCGCCTCTGTACATCTCAATCAATATTTCGCGTACCTCAGGGATCACCTCCTTCTCGGCAAGAACGCCGACATCCACCGTGATTATAAATCCATTTCTCGCGAGGTACAACGGCAAGACGTGTATCCGACACCCTTCGATTTGACAACCGTGCGCGACCCAGATTTCTCGCCGAATTCGCGGGCGAATCTGGGTTAACAAGAGCCACCACTCAGCCACGAATCGTTGAAGCTTGAGCGGAAAAGCCTAGTAGATGTCGCCCCCCGGTCGCCAGCAGCGCCCGTTATACCGCTGGCATCGCAGATCGCAAGCAAGAAGCTGAGCGCCTGAACTCTGAGGCGCTGGTAAGGGCGCGACAAAAAAAAGCGCCTGCCTAGAAGGCGAGGCGGTTGCAAGAGCAAAAAAAGGCGCCCCGGGTGGATTGCACCGGGGCGCCCTTGTGAAATGTTCGAATGAAGGCTTGGAAAGGCTTAGTACATGCCGCCCATGCCGCCGCCACCGCCAGGCATACCGCCACCACCGCTCGCGGCGCCCTTCTTATCGTCTTCCTTGATGTCCGCGATCAGAGCTTCGGTCGTGAGCATCAGGCCGGCAATCGAAGCGGCGTTCTGCAGAGCCAGACGAGTCACCTTGGCAGGGTCGATTACGCCTGCCTTGACGAGGTCGCCGAACTCTCCGGTTTCCGCGTTGAAACCGAAGTTATCGTCCTTCGATTCGCGGATACGGCCAACGATTACAGCGCCTTCATGGCCGCCGTTGTGCGCGATCTGCCGCATAGGCTCTTCGAGAGCGCGCTTCACGATGTTGACTCCGATGGCTTCGTCATCGTGCAGCTTGAGCTTTTCGAGTGCCGCGATGCAGCGGACCAGGGCCACGCCGCCACCGGGGACAATGCCTTCCTCGACTGCCGCGCGTGTTGCGTGCATGGCGTCTTCGACGCGAGCCTTCTTTTCCTTCAGCTCGGTTTCGGTCGCCGCGCCTACTTTGATGACTGCCACGCCGCCGACGAGTTTCGCGAGGCGTTCCTGCAGCTTTTCCTTGTCGTAGTCCGAGGTGGTGTCCTCGACCTGCGCGCGGATCTGCCGCACACGCCCCTCGATTTCGGTGGACTTGCCGCCGCCTTCGACGATCGTGGTGTTGTCCTTGTCGATGGTGATCTTCTTCGCACGGCCGAGGTCCTCGACCTTCACGTTCTCGAGCTTGATCCCGAGATCTTCCGTGATGGCCTTGCCACCGGTGAGGGTAGCAATGTCCTCGAGCATGGCCTTGCGCCGATCGCCGAAGCCGGGAGCCTTGACCGCGGCGCACTGCAGAGTGCCACGAAGCTTGTTGACGACGAGCGTTGCAAGAGCCTCGCCTTCGACATCTTCCGCGATAATCAGCAGCGGCTTGCCCATCTTGGCAATCTGCTCGAGCAGGGGAAGCAGGTCCTTCATCGAGCTGATTTTCTTCTCGTGAATCAGGATGCGGACGTCTTCAATGGCGCACTCCATCCGCTCCGGGTCCGTGACGAAGTAGGGCGAAAGGTAGCCGCGGTCGAACTGCATTCCTTCGACCACTTCGAGCGTCGTCTCCATCGTTTTGGATTCCTCAACGGTGATGACGCCGTCCTTGCCGACCTTCTTCATGGCCTCGGCGATGATCGAGCCAATCTGCTTGTCGTTGTTGGCGCTGATGGTGCCGACCTGCGCGATCATGTCGCCCTTCACGTCCTTGTGGAACTTGGCGATTTCACCGATGGCCACTTCAACGGCCTGTTCGATGCCTCGCTTCAGTGCCGTCGGGCTTGCGCCGGCTGCCACCGTCTTCACGCCTTCGCGGAAGATGGCTTGTGCCAGCACGGTCGCCGTGGTGGTGCCGTCGCCCGCGACGTCAGACGTCTTGGAGGCGACTTCACGCACCATCTGCGCGCCCATGTTTTCGAGCGGGTCCTGCAGCTCGATTTCCTTCGCTACCGTCACGCCGTCCTTGGTGATGATCGGCGCGCCGAACTTCTTTTCGATGACCGCGTTGCGCCCCTTCGGGCCCAGCGTAATCTTCACGGCGTCCGCGAGTGCGTTGACGCCGCGTAGAATCGCCTGGCGCGAATTCTCACCAGTTACGATTTGCTTTGCCATATCTCTTTCTCCTCTTCACGTTTCGTTGGAATGGTTATCCGTGGCCCGCCGTAGCGGACTCGCGGGGTGGTTACTTTTTGCCGCCGGCCGCCTTGGCCGCGCCGCCGATCTTGGCGAGGATTTCGTCTTCCTTCAGAATCATGTACTCCTCGTCGTCGATCTTGATGTCGTTCCCGGAATACTTGCCGAACAGAATGCGGTCGCCCGCTTTAACGTCGAGCGGGATGCGATCGCCCTTCTCGTTCAGCTTGCCGGCGCCTACGGCGATCACTTCGCCCTCTTGCGGCTTCTCTTTCGCCGTGTCGGGGATAATGATTCCGCCCTTTACCTGCTCTTTCTCTTCCAACCGCCGGACCAGGACGCGGTCATGCAGCGGCGTAATGTTGACAGCCATTTTTACGATTCCTCCGATGGTCCCGAGTTCTGGTGATTTGGCTCGGGATGGTTTGACGAGTGTTACTTGGCGGGGTGCGCGATTAGCACTCACATCAAGCGAGTGCTAATATAGCAAAGGTTGGCGGACAGTCAAAGGGAAATCTATCTGAGGTCGGAGATGGCGCACCGATGGATTGATAATAAGCAGCTTAAAATCATGGATATACGATATAGCCGAATAATCCGACAGTTGGTTAGTGAGTTGCCCTTGAGCCAAGGCTAGAATCCCGAGCCAAGAGACGCTAGGTGGTTCCGTTCTTCTACGTTCGCCTGGTTGCGCGAACCGCTGGGACCCTCGTCTACCTGTTTCTGCGTGCGTTGATCCTAGGGCATCGCCGCCCGAGGCTGTCGGAACGGCTGCTGTGTCTCCCGATGCTTTTGTTCTTTCTTGCTTGGGCCGGCGGCCTGCTCGAGATTGACGCGCAGATTCAACACGGTCGGCCTGCCGTGGCCGTTGAGTGGTTTTGTAGCCTGACCGTTTCGCTGGGCGTGCTGTTGTCGTTAGCGCTCGTCTGGCACGAGCGCCAGGAGTACGTCCGGACGGCTCAGGGAAAGCGCGTGGCGAGGGTCCTTTGGGTTTTCGTGGCCTTGATGTACCTGCTAATCCTGACGAGGCTCGCCTTCCCATCGAGCGTACTGCAGGGCGCTCCTCTGTATGAGTGGGCCGGGCCCGCAATCCTGCAATGGAAAATCAGGACGGGTAAATACGCATACTGACGGCTGTCTGTGGCGGCCGATCGCCAAGCATCCGCGCCGGGCGTGGCATACCGTGCCCCTACGGAAAAAACCGAGCGCGAAATGAGGTAGGTCTCAAGGAAATGAGTTCGAATATCCAAGTTGCCGGTTTCATCTTGGCCGGGGGCGCAAGCTCGCGAATGGGCCGTGACAAAGCACTGCTCGAACTCGGCGGCAGACCGCTGATTGTTCGCACGGCGCGTCTCGTCGAATCTGTCGTTGGTTCGGCGACCGTGGTCGGCGATTCGGCAGCGTTTCGAGCGCTCGGGCTGCGCACGATCGCCGACGATTGGCCGGGCGCAGGGCCACTCGGCGGTATCGCGACCGCATTGCGAGCGTCCAGCGCGCCCTGGAGCCTCGTCGTCGCGTGTGACTTGCCGTATCTTACGAAGCCCTTGCTCGATTACGCTGTCGCGCGGGCCCTCGCATCGCAAGCTGATGCTGTGGTCCCGAACAGCGCCATCGGCACGGAGCCACTGTGCGCGCTCTACCATCAACGCGCCGAGCCGGGCATTCACGGGGCGCTTACCCTCGGCAACAAAAAGGTGAAGGACGCGATCGAAAACCTGCGGGTCGAAATCATCGAACCTACCGAATGGAAAGCCTTTGATTCCGAGGGGTACCTGTTCAAGAATATGAACTCGCCTGAGGATTACGAGGAAGCACGGGCGCGACTGAGCGGGGGCGCGGACGGCCCCGAATCGCGACGCAGGGAGCGCCACTAAACAGCGTCACCAAAGACGATGAGCGGCCACTACCTCGAATTCCAAAACGTTTCGAAATCGTTCGATGACCACGCCGTCCTGAAGGACGTCAGCTTTTTCGTGGACCAGGGCGAGACGGCCGTGATCATGGGCCGCAGTGGCGTGGGCAAGTCCGTATCTCTGAAGCTGCTGCTCGGATTTCTCGAGCCGGACGAGGGCCGTATCGTTGTCGCCGGGCAGGACGTGTCCGGCTGGACCGAAGTGCAATTCGAGAAAATTCGGCGGCGCGTGACCATGGTTTTTCAGTCCGGCGCGCTTTTTGATTCGCTGACCGTCTCGGAGAACGTGGCGTTTCCGCTCATGGGCCGCGACGATCAGGCAAGCCCTGAAGAAATCGAGCGCAAAGTGACAGAAATGCTGGCCATGCTTGAGGTCACCGAATTCGCGGACCGCTTACCCGCCGATCTAAGTACCGGCACGAAACGCGCCGTCGCCATCGCGCGAGCCTTGGCCGAAAATCCCGAAGCGATTCTTTATGACGAGCCGACCACGATGGTCGATCCCCTGATGGCGGCGCACGTCAGCGACCTGATTCTGAAGCTCAAGAAAACGCTCAAGAAAACTTCGATTGTCGTCACGCACGACACGCATCTGGGCAAGAAACTCGCCGACCGCGTGATATTTCTGCAGGAAGGCCGCGTGGCATTCTTTGGAACGTGGCAGGAGCTCGAGTCCTCGCAGGATCCCTTCCTTCGGAATTTCTTGCTGCAGGACGAGTTGATTCCCGCGCTGGACGCGACCGCGTGATCGAACCCAATTCATCCGATCCGAAGAAACAGCTTCGCCGTGCGATGGGTCCCTGGGACTTGCTGTTGTTCAATGTCGCGTCGGTGCTTGGCCCGCGTTGGATCGCGGTCGCCGCGCACAACGGTACGTCTTCGATCAGCTTGTGGGTAATTGCCGCAGTTCTGTTTTTTCTGCCGACGACCATCATCCTGACGGAACTTTCCACGCGGTTTCCCGAGGAAGGCGGCCTCTACGTTTGGACAAAGAAAGCATTCGGCGAATTCCACGGATTCGTCGCCGGCTGGACGTATTGGGTTTACACCGTCTTCTATTTTCCCGGCCTGTTGATGGCGAGCGTGGCGATGTGCGCGTATGTCGGTGGCGCCGGCGCCGCGCATCTCGCGGACAACCGGACGTTTCTGCTGGTGGGAGCGTTTCTGCTGTTGTTTGCCGCGGTCGCGTTGAATATCGTCGGCGTGGGCATCGGAAAGTGGCTGCAGAACGCGGGAGGAATCGGAACCTACATTCCCCTGTTGATGTTGGTCGGCATGGGCGTGTATTTGTGGCGCATGCACGGAGCGGCAACGCATTTCACATGGCTCAACATCATGCCGCAGTGGAATTGGGGCACTTTGAACTTTTGGCCGCAGATCGCGTTTGCGTTCAGCGGGCTCGAACTTGCGTCCTCGATGAGTGAGGAAATCCGCGATCCGCGCACCACCTTTCCGCGCGCCATTGTCGGCTCAGCGATAATGATTGTGCTGATCTACATTGCGGCGACGATGGCGCTGCTCGCGATTCTGCCTGCCGGCGTGGTGGATCCGAAGAGCGGCGTATTCCAGGCGATGACGACAGGTTCTACGACGCTTCACGTTGCGTACTTTGGAATCCTCGCCGCGATCCTGGTGGTGTTCGGCAACGCTGGAGGTGTGGGAGCTACCGTTGCCGGAGTGGCGCGCATTCCGTTTGTCGTCGGGATTGACCGTTATATGCCCGCTGCGTTCGGCAGGATTCATCCCCGATGGAAGACGCCGTGGGTTGCGATGCTGGTACAGGCGGGAATATCGTGCGCGATCCTTTTCTTGATTCAGCTCAACGAGAGCGCGAACAACGCTTATTTCATTCTGGTAGACGCTTCGAACGTTTTGTACTTCATTCCGTTCATCTACGTGTACGCGGCCGTCATACGGCTGGCATATGTCGGCAACCGCACGGCAAGTAAGGATGCTGTGCTGATTCCCGGGGGGCGATTTGGCGTATGGCTCGCGGGATCGCTCGCGCTCTGCGTCGTCATCATGGCGATTGCTCTGTCGTTCATTCCACCCGGCGAGCAGACGCGGCCGTGGCTTTTCGAGATGAAGTTGATTGCCGGGACCGCGGGCGGAATCGCGATCGGCCTCATATTGTACTTCCGCGGAGCGCGCGCCAAGCGCCGTGAAGCCGCGATGCAAGCTGCGCATTCGATTTGAAGCCGCGCTGCGCTAAAGTTGTTCTGCCACGCCATCATCGATGAACTCACTAACTTTTCTGCGGGCCACGTTTCGCACCGGTATCACGCTCAAGGGAATTGACGGGCTGCTGGAAGCAATCGGTGGCGTGCTTCTATGGTTCATCAAGCCCGAGTCGCTCGGCTGGACCTTGCAGCAGATATTCCAGCATGAGTTATCACGCGATCCGCACGATTTCATTGCAGCTCACTTGCTCCATGGCTCGGAAAAACTTACTCACAGCGATCCGCTTTTCGCCTCGATTTATCTTCTCTCCCATGGCTTGGTTAAAGCCGTGCTCTCTGTTCTTCTCTGGATGAACAAGCTCTGGGCGTATCCGCTGGCGATCACGATTTTCATCGCCTTCAGCGTCTATGGAGTCTACAGATTCACCCACACGCACTCGACGCTTCTCTTACTGTTTGCCGGATTCGACGCGCTGATCGCTTTCCTGAGTTGGGAGGAATATCGCGTGGAGAAATCGAGAAGAAACCCGTGCCGCAAATCCTAGGAAAGCGGAGCCGCTTGGCGCGTCACCAGCAGGCTTTCCACGTATTTCGCGAGGATATCGCATTCCAGGTTCACGGCGTCACTCGCAACCATCGCGCGGATGTTCGTGTGCTCGTGCGTGAAAGGAATAATCGCGAAATCCGCGACTCCGCCTTTCCAGCGCGCGACCGTGAGGCTGATGCCATCAACCGCGATCGAGCCTTTTTCGGCGATGTAGCGCCGCAAATCCTCGGGCACGATCACGGAGAGCCACCGGTTGTTGCCTTCGGGAACAAGTTTCGCCACGCGCGCGACGCCGTCGACGTGCCCTTGAACGAAATGCCCGCCCAGCCGCGCGCTCGCCGCCAGAGGGCGCTCTAGATTCACCAGGTCGCCAACCTTTTTTTCGCCGAACGATGTGCGGCGCAGAGTTTCGCCCGAAAGATCGGCGGAGAAAGCGTGCGCGTCGAATTCGGAAACGGTTAAACAGCACCCGTTGACGGAAATGCTGTCCCCCAGCTTCATCCCGGCCGCGATTTCGCGCGCGCCGGCGAGGTTGACGCGCAGCACGCCGCCATCCGCGCCGCGCTTGAGCGATTCAATCTTTCCGACGTGTTCAGTGATTCCCGTAAACATCGTGTAAATATCCCTCAACGATAAAATCCGGCGGACAGCAGGTGACGGTTGTGTCCCGAAGCGCGGGGAGCTTCGTAAACCATCGCGCTGCCGGGATCCGCGCGAAAGGTACGCCGCCCGTCCCCATGATTTTGGGAGCGTAGAAGAGAACGAGTTTGTCCACAACCCCGGCCGCGAGCGCGGCGCCGTTGAGTTCCGCGCCCGCTTCGAGCAGTACGTAGAGTATTCCGCGGCGGCCCAATTCTTTCAGGACAGCGCGCAAATCCGTTCGTCCGCGACGCGACTTAACGCGGACGACTTCGACGCCAGCTCTTGCGAGTGCACACGCCTTCGCGGAAGCTGTGGACCGTGCTGTGAAGACGACCACATCGCCATCAGCCGATCGAACCAGCTTTGATTTCAGCGGTAGCCGTAGGTGCGAGTCGAAAATGACGCGCAGAAGATTACGACGGCGTGGCTGGCCAGTGCGGTCGGTGAGCACCGGATCGTCGGCGAGCACGGTGCCGATGCCGGTGACCAAGGCGTCGGCCGAATGTCGAAGGCGCTGAACGATTTCCCGGGATGCTTTGCCCGAGATCGGCGTGGATTTGCCCGGGCGCGCGGAAATGTGGCCGTCGAGCGTGAGAGCGGATTTCAAAGCGACGAACGGAGTCTTTGTTCGAATCCACTTCGCAAAATCCTCATTCAAGAGCTTAGCGCCCCCTGCGTCGGCTCCGAGTGTAACTTTGACACCCGCGCGCTTCAATTCCGCGAACCCACGGCCGGCCACCGCTCGATTGGGATCCCGCATGGCCGCGACAACACGCCTCACTCCCGCGGCGACGATCGCCTTTGTGCACGGACCCGTGCGGCCTGTCGTGCAGCAGGGTTCGAGCGTTACGTAAAGGGTCGCGCCGCGCGCTTTCTCGCCCGCTTGCTTCAGCGCCGCAACTTCGGCGTGATCGCGCTTATCGTAATCGTGAAACCCTTCGCCGATTTTGCGGCCGTGCTTCACGAGCACCGCGCCGACCATCGGATTGGGGTGCGCCAGTGCGACGCCACGCCGCGCAAGCTCGAGTGCGCGCGCCATCCAAACTGCATCTGCGCGGCTAGTCGAAGAGGGAATTGACATAGGTTTGCGCGTCGAACGGAACGAGGTCGTCAATCTGCTCGCCGGTGCCGACGAAGCGAATCGGCAGACTGAGCTCGCGTGCGATCGCCACGACGATGCCGCCTTTCGCGGTGCCGTCGAGTTTCGTGAGCACGATTCCGGTAACGCCCGCCTGGCTCCAGAATTCGCGTGCCTGGTTCAGGCCATTCTGTCCCGTGGTCGCGTCGAGGACAAGCAGCACGTCGTGCGGCGCGCCCGGCACCACTTTCGCGGCAGTGCGCTTCATCTTGTCGAGCTCGGCCATCAGATTCGATTTCGTGTGCAGGCGTCCAGCCGTGTCCACGATCACCACGTCGGCAGAGCGCGATTGCGCGGCCGAGAGCGCGTCGAAAATTACCGCCGAAGGATCGGCGCCGGATTTCTGCTTGATGATTTCGACGCCCGATCGTTTCGCCCAAACCTCGAGCTGCTCGATTGCCGCGGCGCGGAAAGTGTCGGCCGCGCACAAAACGACGCTCGCCCCGTCCTTCTTCAGCCGATTCGCGAGCTTGCCAATCGTCGTCGTTTTTCCTGTGCCATTCACGCCGACGACAAACAGTATGCGCGGAGCCCCGGCGGCCGCGCTGCCGACGCCAATGCCCGACAATCCGCCTCCCGAATTTTCCGCTGAGGCGATCAGGATCTTCACAATTTGCCGCTTCAATTCCTGTTTCAGCGCCGCCGCGTCGTCGATTTTGTGCTCGTTCACCTGTTCGCGCAGCGACGCGAGTACTTCTTTCGTGGTACGCACGCCGATGTCGGCGCTTAGCAGCGCCGATTCCAGCTGCTTCAGCAGCTCCGGATCAACGGGCCGGTTGCCCGTCAGCAGTTGCTCGACACGCGCCGCGAGTTCCGTGCGCGTCTTACCGACCGACTGCTTGAGCCGGTCAAGAAGGGATGCCCCCGATTTGCCAAAGAGTGAGATCATGGACTTCGCCGCGCCGCTTCGAAGCTAGCTATTCTAGCAGAGGAGACGCGCGCAACCCTGGGGCACACAATATGACTTGATCCTATTCGGCCCCCATGTTGTGATGCCGCGCTAGCAGGCAATAGCAATTCAGGAGAGCAGCCATGAGCGAGAGAGAGAAGCGGACGGCGCCGGCAAATACGTCCACGCGACGCCAAGTGATCGCCGGCCTAGGCATCGCACTAGGCGGCCTGGCCGCCGGTTCCGAGCTTTGGGCAAACACGCCGCAGGCCATGAAGGCTGCGCCGGGCGCGGCCGGAAACCAGACGCCTACGTCTCTTCACCAGGAAGTCGCCTTTAAAGCGACACCGCAGCGGATTTACGAGGTGCTCCTGGACTCAAAGCAATTCGCGGCGTTTACCGGTTTGCCGGCTGAGATAGACCCGAAAGCGGGCGGCGCTTTCAAAATGTTCGGGGGAATGATCGTTGGACGAAACGTTGAACTCATCCCCGACCAGCGAATCGTGCAGGCGTGGCGTCCTACTAGCTGGGGGCCGGGCGTTTACTCGATCGTCAAATTCGAACTGAGACCACAGGGTTCGGGCGTCCTGGTTGTGCTGGACCATACGGGTTTCCCGGAAGGCGATTTCGACGGCCTCTCCTCGGGTTGGCCCGAGAGATATTGGGAGCCGCTAAAGAAATTCCTGGTTTAGACGCGGATTGGTTAGACTTCGACGAGAGTTGCCGAGAGGCGCAGCCGGCCGGCGGCGATCGCGGTTTCGAGCGCCGTGACGACGTTGGGGTCGAACTTGGTCACCGCGAGAGATCGGATGCGTTCCAGCGCGAAGTCCACATCCATTGCCGATTGGTAGGGGCGATTCGTTGTGATGGCGTCGAACGTATCGGCGACAGCGATGATGCGCGCCATCATCGGGATCGAGTCGCCCTGCAAGCCGTAGGGATAGCCGCCGCCGTCCATGCGTTCGTGGTGCAGTTCGATGCCCGGTAGCATGTCCTTCAGTTGCGCGACGGGGCGCATGATGTTGGCGCCCTTCACGGTGTGCTGTTTCATCAAGTCGAATTCTTCGTCGGTGAGCTTCCCGGGCTTTTTCAGCACGCGGTCGTCTACACCGATCTTGCCCACGTCGTGTAGCAGCGCGGAGATTCGCAGCCGATCGAGATCCTCGGCGTTCAGTCCCAGGCCGTCCCCGAGAATGAGCGAATATTTCGCGACACGGCCGGAATGGCCTCGCGTGTACGGGTCCTTTTCGTCAATGGCCGCTGCGAGCATGCGGATGGAGCCAAGGAACAGCTCGCGATTTTCCGTGGCAGCCTGCGTTAACCGCTCGACATATTCCTCGATGTCGCTTGCCATGTTGTTGAATGTTTCGGCGAGCTCGCCGATTTCGGCAGTGCCCCGGACGACCACGCGTTCATGGAATTCCGCGCGGCTGATGGCGCGCACCGATTCGACCAGTCCGCGAATCGGCCGCGTGATTCCCAGCGCGAATAAATATCCAAGCAGCAGCGCGACGAAGGTGACGCCCACGACGAATTGCAGCGCTTCTGCGGTCAGCTCGTTTACACCCGCGTCCACGCGCGCGTCGTCGAGGCTGCGCTGGGCGATCACGGCCCATCCAAGCTCCGGTATCGTGCTGTAGGTGCCGATCATCTCAACCGGACGACGGCCGTCCTTGCCGGGCGTCACAAAGTTTGAGGTTTGTGTCGCGCGCAACTCACGCGGCAGTTCCGTGACCTGCTTGGCCAGCGGGGAGGTGGAAGCAACGTCGCGCCCGGGAACCAGTTCGCGCGCGTCCGGGTACGCGACGATCTGCCCGTGTACATCTACGATGAAAACCTTGCGGTCGCGCACGCTCGCGTCGTGCAGGCGCGCTTGCAAGCGGTCGAGCGATACGACCGCACTCAGCATTCCCGCAAACTGCCCGTCTGCCAGGAGCGGCACTGAAACGACCAGCGCCGGACGATTTTCCTGACCGAGGGCGAAAGGCTCGCTGAGTGAATCGAATCCCTGCATGCTGGATGTAAACGCCCGTTTCCAGGCTGCTTCAACGAACGGGTCGCGGTCTGCGCTCACGCTGCCTGCCGACGGTCCCTTCGCCTCCTTATTCACCGCTGTCACGTAGAGAATGTCCGAATTGTTTTCGACGAAAACCTGCAGAAGCCGCGCGAGCTGCGGCGAGTGCGAGGGATCATCCACATTCTGTATCCACCCGGCCAGCGCCAGCATTTGCCGCTGGCTCAACAATTGTTCGCGCAGGCTCTGCTCGAATTGCAAAGTTTCGCTGGCGAGAGAACGCGTGATCTCGCTTTGCTGCACGCGCTCGGTATCCTGCAGTTTTCCTTCACTCAGCGTCAGCGCCTGGCGATGGTAAAGCCAAAGTGGTGTCACGCTGACGAGCAGCAGCGCGCCCATGACAATCCAGAGGATACGCAGTCGCCGTGTGGTGAATCGGTTGAGAGGCTGAGTGGGCATGAATTTCCCGCATGAAAATCCTAACGGAGCGGACTGGTCGGTACAACGGAACTATCGTACGGGGGTTGCCGCATAAGCTACATGGCTTGTAGCAGTTGAGGGACCGCGCGCCGGCTCAGAAAGTAGTTGGGGAACTGTTTCCTGTCAGCGGGTCGTGCTTCCATTACGAGCTTTTGCGCCCTCCATAAACCACCTCAAACATGCGCCCGCGCAACGTCTGCTGGAAAGAATCGAACTGCTCGAAGGCCTCATCGCGGGTGTCGAAAAATCCAGCATCATCCAGAACGAACCTGGACAAATTGTGCTCCGGTCTGGCACAGGCTAGTCCGCAAGTCTTGCCGAGGAAATCCACCGGGGTTTTCTGCACTGCCTCAAAGAGGGATTCTCCGTCGTTCCTAAATCCGTGCGCCGCTGCGGTTGCCAATTCCGCCGCCGGCGCATACAGTTCATCGAAATCTAGCCACGTCCCTTGAAGGAAAAATTGCGGCCATACGAGCAAGATTCGTTTCGGGATAAATGGGCGCGAAAACCTAAAGCGCGGATACCAAAAGTCTCCCTTTAAATGCAAGGCGCGCACTCTCGTTGCGATGCCGGCGACTCGCGCCACGGCCTCCAGACACGCCATGCGTTGGCTGCAAGAACCCTGTTTCTTTTGAAGTGTTTTCGAAACAGGCTGCCACTCGTTAACGCTATACACTGGGCGAAGCATCCCGGATAAGCGCATGTGGGCGTTTTGTAACACGTCGCGGCCAGACTGGTCCGGCCGAACCAGCATTCTTGCAAGGCTTCGCACTTCTTCGTGGTCAACGTCGAGGATCGCCGTTCCCTTGAGATTGGCCGATTGCGGTACGATATCCACCGAGTTCTCCGTGGTCTTATCAGTCTAGATCAAAACCAACCACGACACGCCGAAACATCCTGGAGTGAAACGAATAGCATGGAACCGTCCAAAGCGATCCAATCTGGCGGATTGACCGGATGGTTCCCGTTGGTCGTCTTACCTCTGTGTGGATTGGCTCTCTTTGATTCCCTTCAGCCTTGGGTATTCATGTGGGTTCTGGCCGTCTCCCTCTATTTCGGACTCAAGTGGCTAAGTTGGTGGAAAGCCCGAGGACGAGTCCCGCACGCGGCTTGGCGTTCGATCGCATACCTTTTGGCTTGGCCGGGAATGGACGCAGAGTCTTTTCTGAATCCGTCCAAGCTCGCACCGCCGCCTCGATTGCGGGACTGGATTTGGGCGGTTCTTGAAACGAGCTTCGGCGCGATTCTCCTCTGGTGTGTTGCGCGAATTCTCCCTCAAGCAGAAGTGCTGCTTCGTGGGTGGATCGGAATGCTGGGCCTGATCTTCTTGCTCCATTTCGGCAGTTTCCAAGTCTTGGCTTACTTCTGGCAAAGCTTTGGAGTTACGGCCACACCGATCATGTCCGCTCCTCTTCGGTCCGAAACGCTAAGCGAGTTCTGGGGCAAACGATGGAATCTCGGGTTCCGTCAACTTTCCTATGATCTGATATTCGCCCCACTGCACCGGAGATTAGGCGTAGGGCCTACAACTTTCCTGGTGTTCGTCGTCTCAGGGTTGATTCACGATCTGGTGATCTCGGTGCCTGCTCGCGGCGGCTATGGGCGGCCCACAATGTATTTCGTGGTGCAGGGTCTGGGCGTTGCAATCGAGCGCTCGTCGGCTGGAAAGAAACTTGGGTTCGGCGGTGGGCTTAGCGGCTGGTCATTTATGGCGGTCGTCACACTCGCGCCGGTCTTTTGGCTTTTCCACCCGCCGTTTGTCTTGCATGTGATAATCCCCTTCATGCAGGCGATCCGAGCTTTATGATCAGCCTATCCGCTGAACGGTTCTTCGACTTTGACCTGTGGCTGGTTGGCATTGGTCATTTCGCGATTTTGATTGCCAGTTTTCAGGTCCCCTCCAAACTGCATTGGAAAGAGGATTTGCGGTCTCTTATGCCTTTGAACCGCAAACTGTTGTGGGTGCAGAGCAGCTTCACAGTGCTGACTATCGTCGCTTTCGGCGTGCTGACGCTGGCGCTGCACAAGGAAATGCTACGGGGCGACCGCGCTGCGCTTGGCGTTGTCGGTTTTATCGCGATTTATTGGATAGCGCGCATTCTCGTTGATGCGCTTTACTTCTCTCACTCGGACTGGCCCACGGGAACGCAGTTTGTTGTGGGACATATCCTGCTGACTTTGTTGTTCTCGTTCTTGGCGGCGAGCTGCCTTGGTTTATTCGTTTGGCAGGTGTGGCTTAGAACGAATCATTGACGAGAAGGCACAAAACACACCTCTGATCGGCGAGCCCAGTTTGCTGGCCTTCCGCTGGCTGTTCTACCGGCGTGATCCGAGACGACTTTCTTTCCCGCCGATCAGGCGTTCCATGTTACCCCGATGCTTCACGATCACAAGCAGCGCAATGAAAATCGTGCACAGGCTCACGTATGTCGCCGGCGCATGGTGCGGCGCGTAGAACAGGTACACCAGGACCGGCATCGCCGCCGCGGCCGCGATGGAGCCGAGCGACGAGTACCGCCAGAACGCCACGACGATCAGCCACACGACCGCCCCGGCCGCGACGGCCTGCCAGCAGATCGGAAGAAACACCCCCAGGCTTGTGGCCACACCCTTGCCGCCCTTGAATCGCAGCCATACGGGGAACATGTGTCCGACCACAGCTGCCACAGCCGCGGCCATCATCCAGTGGCCGTTGCCGCCCGTCTCGCGGGCGGTCAGCCATACCGCCAGATAGCCTTTCCCGGCGTCCAGCAGAAGCGTGAGCGCGCCCGCCAGGGCACCGGCATTACGCGCTACGTTCGCCGCGCCTATGTTGCCGCTGCCCGTCGAGCGAATGTCCGGCCCACCCTGCACCTTCACAATCAGCAGCCCGAAGGGAATCGAGCCCAGGAGATACGCAACACCGACCAACACGGATGGATTCACTGCCACGTCCTCACGCTCCCGCTCTCACAAACGAATAGCTCTCTATTTTCCTGTACTCCGCGCCGGAGGGCTTCAGCAGGCTTTCAAACAAGTGAAATTCCGTTTCGCTTGCTGATCCGAAATCGCGCGACGCCCATTCGGCCGCCGAGCGCACCAATGCATTCACTCCCTCGGGTGATTTGAATCTCGCAAGCGTCAGATGCGGCACGAACGTGCGCGCTTCGCGCGGGATTCCCAGCGACGTGAGGCCGCGCTCGATATCGGCGGCAAGCCTCGCGAGATTTTCTGAAGCTTCCATCCCGCACCAGATCACTCGCGGGCGGCGCGCATCGGGGAAAAACCCCACGCCGCGATAGCTGACCTTCACTGGTTCGCTGGACTTCACGGCCGCGAGGGCAGCGCGCGCAGCGTCAAGTTTTTCGGTGTCGCCAGTGGCGATCGCATGGCCGATGAATTTCAGCGTCACGTGCATTCCTTCGGCTCGCGTCCACCGCGCCGCCCGGCAAAGCGGTTTCAGCCGCGCAATCGCTTCGCCCAGCGCTTCTCGCACTTCGCCGGGCAGATCGAATGCGACGAAAAGCCGCATCGCTACGCGCGCCCGTGCGACGGGAACAAATAATACCGGCGCACCAGGTCGAGCGCTCTCTGCGTCGAAAACTGGCGGATGCGCTCACGGTCTCCCGGCAATTGAATCGGCGTTTCGCGCGGGCCGCGCTCGTCCGCGATGCTGATGTGCACCAGGCCGACAGGCTTTTCCGGCGTCGCGCCGCTCGGACCGGCAATCCCCGTAACTCCCAGGCCGAGCGTCGCTCCCGTGCGTTTGCGAATTCCAGCGGCCAGCGCGAGCGCCACCTCCGCGCTCACCGCCCCCTTCGACTCGATCAGTTCTGCGGGCACGCCCACCATGCTCGTCTTGAGTTCGTTGCTGTAGCAGACCACGCCGCCGACGAAATAGGCGGAGCTTCCCGGCAGGCTCGTCAACCGCTCGGCCAACAGGCCGCCCGTGCAGCTTTCGGCGACCGCAATCGTGGCGCGATTTTCTGTCAGCAGGTGCGCGACAACCTGTTCGAGCGATTCTCCTCGCGTTGAAACGAGATGCTCGCCCAGCGCCAGAGACATGCGCTTGACCATTTCATCGAGCGTGACTTCCGCTTTCGCCGGATCGTCGGACCAAAGGCGCGGATGAAGCTGAATCCCGGTGGGTGCCGCAAGGATCGTCGTCTCAGTATCGGGATACTGCGCGTACAGCGCCGAAACCCGCTGCTCGACATCGGATTCGAAAATTCCTGAGATGCGCATCTCGCGCGTGTAAAGACGCTCCGGGATGCCCAGCTGCAGCAGCCGCGGCTTCACCTCGATTTCCATCAGCGCGCGCAGCTCCTGCGGCACTCCCGGCAGCAGGACGATGATGTGACCCTGCGCTTCCAGCCACAGCCCGGGTGCGGTCCCGCGCGGATTCTTCAGAACCGTGGCGCCTTCGATCACCATGGCCTGGCGTTCGTTGATCTGCGGCATGGCGCGACCAAACCGGCGAAACCTCTCGTGGATGGAACGCAATACCTCTTCGTCTTGGTAGAGCTTTCGCCCGAGCAGGTCCGCGACTGTCTGGCGCGTCCGGTCATCGTCGGTCGGGCCCAGGCCGCCGGAGGAAATGATCACGTCCGCGCGATCGAGCGCGTGCCGGAATGACGAATGCATTTCGTCCGGCGTATCACCCACCACGGCCTTGTGCACTACGCGCAACCCGACCTGATTCAACTCCGATGTGAGGAAAAGGGAATTCGTGTCGAGCCGGAATGGAGTGAGCAGTTCGGAACCGACTGCGATGATCTCAGCCTTCATGTCTTAAGAGTTTTACTCGATGAGGCCGAAGAAGCGCAAGGGACGCTGGAATCTGGTAGTGGGTCAGTTGGCGAGCCGGACGGGCGATCCGTCACCTCCTAAGTCCGGATGCCGTGTTGCTCGCCTTGCAGATTTTAAGCTTGTGAGTCTTTTCCCGCTCAGAGACCAGTCATTTTTTCCAGGCGTTCCGGGTATCGAGCCCCTTCGACCTTGATCTTCGAGGCAGCGGTATCGATGTGGCCGAGGTCGTCCGCCGACAGTTCGACTGCCGCCGCTCCGATGTTCTCTTCGAGGCGGTTTAGCTTCGTCGTGCCTGGGATCGGAACCATGCACGGCTTTTGAGCTAGCAGCCAGGCGAGTGCGATCTGAGCAGGGGTCGCCTTGTTCGGCTTTGCGATGCTGCCGAGCAGATCAATCAGTGCCTGGTTTGCCTTGAGAGCCTCCGGCGTAAAACGAGGGAGGGTGCTCCGGAAGTCGGAGCTTTCGAACGTCGTGTTCTCGTTCATTTTTCCTGTCAGAAAACCTTTGCCGAGGGGGCTGTACGGCACGAAACCAATCCCGAGTTCCTCCAGAGTCGGTATCACTTCCTTTTCGGGCGTTCTTGTCCACAGCGAGTATTCGCTTTGTAACGCGGCGATCGGCTGGATGGCGTGTGCACGACGAATCGTCTTTGCGCCAGCCTCGGAAAGTCCGAAGTGCTTGACCTTGCCTGACTGAATCAGTTCCTTCACAGCGCCGGCGACGTCTTCGATCGGCACGTTCGGGTCAACCCGGTGCTGATAGAGCAGGTCGATTGTCTCTATCTTGAGCCGCTTGAGCGAGCCTTCGACAGCCTGCTTGATGTGCTCCGGCCGGCTATTGAGGCCCGGCAGGCCGGGCCGATGATCGCCGCCACTCAAATCGAACCCGAACTTCGTAGCGATCACTACTTTGTCGCGGTACGGAGCCAGTGCATCGCCCACAAGCTCTTCGTTCAAATACGGGCCATAGACTTCGGCGGTGTCAAAGAAGGTGACGCCGCGTTCCACGGCGGCACGGAGAAGAGAGGTCATCTCCTGCTTGTCTTTCGGAGGGCCATAGGAAAAGCTCATTCCCATGCAGCCGAGCCCGATTGCCGACACCTCCAGATTGCTCTTTCCAAGTTTGCGCTTCTGCATTGTTTCTCCTTCGCGGGCCGCCAGGTCACAAAAAGTATACACTCGGGCAAACGCTGGGTTTCTGGAACGAATTCTGGCCAGGTCGTCGGCCACCCGAAAATAAATCTCGCTCGGGTCTCGGAACCAGACCTCCGGCGAATCCGTCTCGCGCCCATTCTGAAATCAGAGCGGGAACCACAGTGGCACTATCCGTTCAGCGGGAGCCCTTCAACGTCCCAATCGAGCGTGAACAGGGCGCCGTGCGTGGTAATCATGGCGCGATGCGTCGGCAGCAGGGCCAGGCCGACGATGTTGCTTCCACCCAGCACAATCTCAGGCTGCGCCTCAGGCGTCAGGCGCACAACGCCGCGCCTGCCACCGAACGACGCCGCCACGTAGAGATTTCCGAGGCGGTCGAACGCGACCCCCTGGGGCCGTCCAAGGCCGCGGAAGAATACGCTGACCTCGCCCGCCGGGGTGATCCGGTGAATGCACTCGAAGCTGGAAGTCGTCGGCCCACATACGAACAAATCTCCCGCTGGACTGAATGCCAGGTGATACGCCGCAAGCGACGGCTCGAGCGTAGCGAACACAAAAATCTCGCGATCCGGTCCGATCTTGAAAATCGTGCCGCTGCGGTCACCCACGTAAAGATTCCCGGCTTTGTCGAACGCCAGTCCCGTGGCCACGCCCATGCCTTCGATCCACTGCATCGCGTGGCCGTCGGGTGACACGCGATGGATCGTGCCTTCATGGCGGCAGGAAACGAAAAGATAGCCGTCGCGGTCAATCGCGAGGCCCGTGGGATTCATCAGGTCCGTGATGTAAGGCTTCACGACGTTATTGGACGTAACTTTGTAAAGCGAGACGGGGACTTTCTGGCCGCGCTGGCCGCTGAACGTGACGTAAACATTGCCGTTCGAATCCACCGCCGGATTGCCCACGGGGTGCAGGTTGTCCGCGATCTGCGTTCCCAGCGCGATAGGGAAGGGCGAGCTTTCGATGAGGCCCATTTTCACGCGCACAGCGCCGCCCGTGGCGCCCTCGGGGACGCTCGCGATCAGGCGATTTTCCGACGCCAGCATCACGACGGCGTCGGAAGTCCCAAATTGCACCTGAGGCCGCGTGTGGTTTCTCGCGCCGAAACCGCTGCCAGCGAGAGCAATTTCGCCGCCCGGCAGCGCTGCTCCCGGTTTCACGCTCTCGATTCTCGGCACACCGTTCATTTTCACAGGCAGTCCACCGCTCCTAAAGCCCCGCCGCTCGCGCGACCCACAATCCAATCGCCGCGTAAATCCCGGCGACCCAGTCGTCCGCCATGATTCCCCAGCCGCCCGGCAGCGATTCCGCCTGCCGCGCGGGAAACGGCTTCCAAATATCGAACAACCGGAAAAGTATAAAACCCAGCAACAAATATTTCCAGTTGAGCGGAACCAGCCCGAGTAAGTACGTCAGATGTTGTCCTGAGACCTCATCAACTACGACGAATTGTGGGTCCCGTTTCCCGGCAAAACTCGCGACGCGACTCGAAACCCAGACTCCCACTACCGCGATTAAAATTGCGATCGGAATCCCGGTCATCACTGGCCACCCAGCCTGCAATCCGAAACTCGGCGGCCTCAACTTCGGGACGACATCCAGCGGGAAGTACCGCTGCGTCAGAAAATAGATCAGGACGCCCGCGAGAGAACCCCAAGTTCCTGGCGCAATCGGCAGATAACCAAGCCCGCAAGCAGTGGCCGCGAAAAGGGCGAAGCGTGGCTTGCGCACGGCAGCCGCAGCGTCGGACGGTCGAGGCTCGACGCTCGAGCTCATCCCTGTTCATCCGCGTCGGATGGCGGCGCGTCTCGTTCGAGGTCCTCAAACATGGATTCGTCGAAAGCTGGTTCGGTGATGACATATTTTTCGCTCGCCCAGTTCCCTAGATCGAGCAGACGGCATCGCTCTCCGCAGAACGGAAAGTCCGCGTTCATCTCCGAGTCCGTCGGCTTCCGGCAAATCGGGCAGCTCGCCTTCATGCAAAGAGCATACCGCAAAGGTTTGAACGACGCAGCAAGCCACGCTCGTTCGCAACCAACGAGACGATTCGACCGACGAGGTGTGAGGTCAACATTGCACGCGATGCCCCCGAGTGTATATTTCCGCTCCCCGGAGTTATCGCAAGCCGGAGCCCCGCGTAGAGCGAGGCGCGTTATGTTATCCAGTATGAACACATTCATTATCGTCCACGTCGTGTTGAGCCTGATCGGCATACTTACGGGATTCATCGTGGCGCTCGGAATGCTCTCCGCGAAGCGGCTCGAAGGTATCACCGCGCCTTTTCTTGTGACCACGGTGGCCACGAGCGTCACGGGGTTTTTCTTCCCGTTTCATGGCGTCACGCTGGGCATCGTGATCGGCGACATTTCGCTGGTCTTGCTGGCGATTGCGATCCTGTCGTGCAGCTTTACGAGAACGTTCCGGCACTGCAGGCACTCGATCCCACGCAGTCCGGAGCGCCAGTCAAGATCACGCAACTCGCCGTTCTGGTGCTGTTCGTCGTCCTGACCTCTGGCGCTGTCGCGAAATTCCATCCTGGACAGGACCGCGCGGCCTGATCGCATCGCCCGCTTCCATTTAACATTGGTTGTCACTTCTTCGGTTCACCTGCTGGTCCATTCGAGGGAACGGTAGCGCCGCGGTCCTGCGTCGAGACGCCGTGGTCCAGTCCCAGGTGGACGAGCGCGAGACGCTGCGCCATCATTTCGTATTGCGCTGAGATATGCCCTCGATAAATCGAAGCGTCGCGATAGTAGCGCTGCAGGCGCTCGCCATCCTTCGCAACCGTCGAACCGGATGTGCGAAACAGCATCTCAACTGCTTCCCACACGAGGCGCCCGCCATGTTCCAGGCTCGCCACCAACTCGAGATCCTCTTCCATGGTGAACGGCTGGCCGCCCTCCCATCCCCGGCGGCAATATTCCATGAACACCTCGCCCGCATTCAGCACAAGCCGTTTTGCCGCGTTCATCATCCCAAGCGCCAGCCCAAGGTAACGCTGGTTGTCGTGATTGAGATAGCGAGGGGTGATCGGAGGGTAGGTCGTGTTTTTCGTGCGAATGATGTGCTCGTATTCATCAATCGCCGCGTAGCCCAAACCCACGAGCACCGAAACGAGCTCGCCGTGGAAAAATGACAGACAGCGGCCCGCGTACATCGGATTGTTGTGCAGGCGGGAGCCGGGAGTGCCGCGCGCGAGATCGATATCGAGCATGTCGAGGTGGATCACGTGGTTCTTGGGCACGCGCGCTTCCTCGACTAGGATGGAGTTCGAGCCGCTGCCGCGCATGCCAAGAATCGCGCCCCAATCGTCCAGCATTTTCCATTGCGATCGCGGAATAAGCGCGAGACCGGCGAGAGGCTGATCGGGTTTTTCCAGGATCAACACGCTCGGCATGAAGTGAGTCGCGTACGGCGCACCGGACGCATATGCCCATTTGCCGTGAATGAGCCAGCCGCCGTCGACGGGTGTCGCTTTTCCGCTTGGCGCCGCGACGGATGGCGCCGCGAACTCGCCGTCGGGTCCGAAACCTTCCGCCTGTGCCTGCTCGTCAAAAAACGAGCCAAGCATCAGCGAGTGCCCCGCTCCCACGATCAGGCACCAGCTCGTGGATGGGTCGCCACGCGCGATTTCAATGCCGACTCGAAAGTAAGTTTTTAGATCGAATTCGTAGCCGCCGAATCGCCGAGGTTGGAGGCAGCGATAAAATCCCGCTCTCCGAAATTCCTGGTGGATGGCCTCCGAGTGGACTCCCCGGCGCTCCGTGGCGTCCTGCTCCGCACGCAGCAACGGCCGCAGGGCCGCGGCTCGCGCGACCATTTCCTCAGGCGTTAGGTTCGGTTCGGGCACCGGAACACGCCGAAGATCAACTCTCGCACTCATATTCTGTTTGCGCCTCTGGCGCTGGATTCCTTCTTACCGTACATCCTGCCAGCGAATCAATTGCTGCCAAGGTTTGAATGTCGCGCCGGGAGCTTTAGCGCCGCGGACTCCCTCGCTCACCGCCGTGCATTCACCCGATCCAGCCTCTGCACAAAATCCGGCCACATCTTCTCCGAATTGATCGCGGTAATCCATCGCACAGTTTTCTCTGTCTTTGGAAACGAGAAAGAAAGATCCGCCAGATTCAATGCCGGGCGCCGATAAGTTTGCTCGGTAGTGAAGCCGAGCAGGTGTGCCACGACTACGGTGTCCCAGATGACCCAGTGCCCGGGGCTGACCACGCTCGCGACGAGTTCAGCGTTGTTGGTGACCCAGTTGTCGAACAGCGTGTTGAGCCACTCCGCGAATTCGCCGTGACCGTGCAGCATGCGCGCGGCGCTCTTGCCGTCGAGCTCCAGATACTTTCGGCAGACTTCCGTGCCGCCGATTGTAATCGGAGCGGACGAATCGAGAATCACTTGATAGGCCAATGGATCATTCTTGATGTTCCATGGGTCCGTTCCTTTGGGCCACGAATCGAAACCCATCGTTACAATTTCGACGCGGTCTCCGAGCGTCGGGTCCTGCAGGAACGCGGACGCCACGTCGGTGGTCGCGCCCATGGTGACAATCACGAGGCGATTGTGCGCCGAATACTTGCGGGAAGTGTTGACGGTGAAATCCACTCCTGGATTACGCAGCGGCGTGCGGCCGGTGAGCGGCACGTCAGACCCGGCAAACACCGGAGGCGCAGATGGAGGCCGCAGGCGCTGCAGAACATCCTGGACGCACGCAGCGGAAGATCCGGCATTCTTCGGGAGGCTCGGCGCATGGGTGGTGACGATACCCTTCACGTGGATTTGTGGTAGTAGGAACAGGTAGGCGATCGCGAACTGATCATCGATGTCCGCGCCGCAGTCGGTCGTGACGATCACATCGCGATTTTGAGAGAGAACGGGCCGGCCGAGGACCAGAACCATGCCCAGGAAAAGCGCGATCAGCAAACCCAGCTTAAGAAGTCTCGTCAATTGATCTCGCTCACACGCTCAGCCCGCACTCGCGGCGCTCGACTCGCGTTCACCCCAGACTTCGCGCGCGACCTCGACGATCAGCCGCAGCTTCGCAAACTGCTGCTCTTCGGTGAGCCGATTACCCGGCGCGGTACTGGCAAAACCGCACTGTGGGCTAAGCGCGAGTTGATCGAGGCTGATGAATTTCGATGCCTCGTCGATTCGACGCTTGAGCGAGTCTTTCGTTTCCAGCCGTCCCAGCTTGCTCGAGACGATTCCGAGAACGACTGTCTTGTTTTTCGGCACCAGCCGCAGCGGTTCGAACGTGCCTGAACGCTCTGTGTCGTATTCGAGAAAATAGGAATTGACGTCCACCTGATTGAAAACTACGTCCGCGACTGGATCGTAGCCGCCCGAGGAAACCCACGCGCTCTGATTATTTCCGCGGCAGATGTGCATGGACAATTGCAGCGACGGCGGCCGATTCCCGATGCAGCGATTCATCGTTTCCGGATACAATTTATTCAGCAGAAAGTCCGGATCGTCTCCTCGCGCCTTCACACCCTCGCGAAAGTTCGGGTCGCCGAGCATCACCACGGGGACCTCGTCGATTTGAATGTAGCGGCAGCCCGCTTCGTGGAGCTCCTGAAACTCGCTCTGGTACGCGTAGGCCAGGTCGTCCCAAAGGAGATCGAGATCGGGATACGCTTCCTTGCTGACTCCGTCGCGCCCGGATGGGAAATACATCAGGCCGGGCGAAGGAATCGTGATTTTCGGCGCGCGCTTGGTGACCGATTGAAGAAACTTGAAATCATTCACATGGATCGGTTCGAGCCATCGCATGCGGCCCGTGACCTTCGCGATGGGAACTGGGATCTTGCGGCCTTCGTGGTCAATGAAGAAGAACTTCTCCATTTCCTCGTAGATCGTAGCGCCGCCAAGCCCCTTGCAGAAAAAATCGCCGTAGAAAATGTCGCGGCGAAACTCCCCGTCCGTGATGGACTGAAGCCCCGCCTCCTCCTGCAGCGCGACAGCACGGCGAATCGCGGTGTCCTGTGCCTTGCGAAGATCCGCCGCGGAAATCCTTCCTTCCGCATGATCCTGGCGAGCCTTGTGCAGTTCGGGTGGACGCAACAGGCTTCCTACGTGATCCGCGCGAAACGGGGGATTGTGCGGCGCAGTCGCTGCCATGGGGACCTCCTCGGGGTGCTCAGCGATTCGGTCGAGCGCGGCGATTATACATTTTTCAACGGGAGGCGAGTATCGGGAACAAGGATTTCGGTGGGGGGAGAAGTTGCGCGACGGTGGCTGGAGCCGCAAATTCAACGACGCGGCCGATCAAGTCGTATTCCTTCGTTTCCGTGATTTCGATTGTCGCCAGCGTGCCAGGTGCGGGCAAGTCCGCGGCATCGTTCACGCCTTCGAATTCCGTGACGTAAACCTTGCCATCAATTTCTGGAGCCATGCCTTCCAGGCGTGCCTCCCAAATCAATTCGGTGTCTTTCGAGGGGCCTTCCAGCATCACTTGCATTCGCTGGCCAACCTTGCGGCGCAATTTCTTCTTTGAGATGGTCTTTTGAAGGGCCATCAGCGCGTTCTTCCGGCGCGCAATTGTCTTCGCTTCCACTTTGTCTTCGAGCGCAAAACTTTTCGCGGCGTCCTCGTCCGAGTACGAGAAAACGCCCAACCAATCGAATTCCGCGGCGCGAACGAAATCGCACAGCTCGCGAAAATCCTTTTCCGTTTCGCCGGGAAATCCCACGATGAACGACGTGCGAAGGGAGACACCGGGAATCGTCTTGCGGATTTTCTCGAGCATCTTCAGGAAAGCGCCGCCGTTCGAGCCACGCTTCATCCGCGCAAGGACATTTCGGCTGGCGTGTTGCAGCGGGATATCGAGATATTTCGCGAGGCGCGGGTGCGCGGCGATCGTTTCGAGCAGTTTCGGCGTGATCCGATTCGGATAGCAGTAGAGAAAACGAATCCAATGGAGTTCTTCGATCTGCGCGAGGCGCTCGAGAAGAGTGGGCAGGCCATCGCGCAAGCCGAGATCCTCGCCGTAATAGGTTGTGTCCTGGCCAATCAGCGAGATTTCGCGCACGCCCGCTGCGGCCAGATTTTGCGCCTCGCTCACCACCGATTCGAATCGTCGGCTGCGGAATTTGCCCCGAAGCTGCGGGATGACGCAGAAGCTGCACGGATGGTCGCAGCCTTCGTTGATCTTGATGTAGGCGGTGTGGCGCGGCGTCGCCAGCACCCGCGGGGTCAAGTCGTGATAGAGATACGTCGGCACGCCGGCGTCGGGAGCGTCCGCCCGAATTTCGCCCTCGCAGACTTCCAGGATTTTCTCCACTTCGCCCGTGCCGATCACGGCGTCCACTTCCGGAATCTGCTCGCGGATCTCGTTGCGGTAGCGTTCGACCATGCATCCGGCAACAATTAATTTCTGCGCGCGGCCAAATTTCTTGTATTCGGCCATTTCGAGAATGGATTGCACGGATTCCTGCTGCGCAGGGGCGATGAAGCTGCACGTGTTGACGACGAGAACGTCCGCGTCCCCCGCGCGCGAGGTGATTTCATAGCCCGCGCGCGCAAGAATACCCATCATCACCTCGCTATCCACGAGGTTCTTCGGGCATCCCAGGCTCACGAATCCGACCTTTGGCATCTCGGGGGGGGGGCCTTTACCGTGCGCGAAAACAATCAATTCTAGCACGGAGCGAGATCGTCCGATATTGAGGCAAGAAATGATTCACGATCGACGCGATTTCGCGCAATCTGGGAGGCGTCCGCCCTGGC
>Ga0210398_10000263_pt1 | contig 63983 bp, 61 predicted proteins | sample IncBWC4OmetaG_FD_161047 | JGI IMG/M metagenome (GOLD analysis project Ga0210398, IMG submission 161047) | Forest soil microbial communities from Barre Woods Harvard Forest LTER site, Petersham, Massachusetts, United States - Inc-BW-C-4-O | ecosystem: Environmental > Terrestrial > Soil >... | reverse complement strand
CTCGGTAGAGGCGGCGGTCGCGTGCGCCATAGGAACGGTTTTGCGCGAGCAGGGACTGGATGCGCGCCGGCAGGGAGCGGTCGGCGCGGATGTGGGGACGCAGGCGGGTCAGCAGGCGCAGAAAATTCTTCTGCTGGTTGCGAATCAAGCTGGAAGGAAGGGGCATGGCGGGCGGGCGGGGAGGCGCGCCGTTCTCGAGGAGGGGATTAGAACTTTAGCAATTGGACTTCGAGGTTGAGGCTGAAGTGGCCCTGGCGCTTGTCGCCGTTGAGAAGAGCTACTTGGTAGTGAATGATCCAGGTGTTGCGGATGTTTTGTTGGAGATCGACGACCTGTTGGTTGGCGCGGCGGAGGCGCGCATCGTAGGTGAAGGTTTCGGTAACGGTATAAACTTCGTTGATACGTTCCTGATATTGGAAGTTATATTGTTCGATCTGGCCATGCAGAAAGCTGTTGGAAAAGGAAAATGAGCGTTGTTCGCCGTCCTTAATTGTAAACCCGGTGTCGAGCTCGCTTTGTTGGCCTTGTTGGGGTAAAACAATTTCCAGTGCATTGAATGACAACCAGTTAACAGGGGTTAAGCTCACCTCGGCCTCGGTTTGCGAGAGGGACTTGTCCCCGGGGTCGCGGCTGAAGTGATAGTCTTGTGCGAGGTTGAGGCTGAACAGGTTGCGTGAGCCGTAGTGTGGATCGCGGGTTTGGAGGATATTATCGAGCTCGAAGCGCATCGTATCCGTGCGATGCAGCTGATCGATGTTGCGCATATCGCCAAGATCGAGCGGCTGCAGGTACGGCGAAAAAGTCATGCTATCGATGGGCGGGATGTACGGTTGGCCCTTCTCGGCTTCGGGAATGTAGCGGTAGGAAATTTTCGGCGTGAACAAATGGCGGAGGCCATCGATGTGCCAGCGATCGTTTTTATAATCCCATGTGCCGCTGGATCGAAGTTCCATGTCGAAACCGACTTCGCCGAGTGTGCGCAGATAGTTGTCCTTCGCGCCGTTGGCGTTGTTGTAGTAGGTGAGGCGGCCGCCGGTGACGGGTGTGAAGGTGAACCAATTCGTCGGCGCGATGGGCCGCTCCAGTCCATAGAACGTATCGAAGCGGTTGCTGTTCAGGATCGGGCCGGTGGAAAGCGGTTTGTCGCGCAGGACGGCGGCGCTGGCTGAAAAACGTTCGTCAAACCCGGCGCCGACCGTGATCGGCAGCAGGTCGAAGCGGATTTCCGGCAACCGCTCCTGGACCAGCTCAAAATTGTTGGGGCGAAACCGCGTGAAAGCGGAAAGGATATAGTTCTGGCCGGCATAGTCCGCCTCGAGAAAATTATCGGGTGTCTGCACCGTATTAAATTCGGCCGGGTAGAACTCGCGGATGATTTCCGAATCCTTCCAATAGTTGATGTCGCCCATCAGCGTGACTTTGTCGCCGATGTTTTGCTGGTGCTGCCATTCGAAATAGTTGCGATCATGCGGCACCGGCTTACCGAGGATATCGGTGCCCCTTTTGGTGTTGTCGCCGAGGTCGTAGATATATCCTCCGCGGAAAAACCCGTTCAACTCCTGGTTGCCGCCATCGTAAGCGTAGTTGCCCGAGGGGCCGAACATCAGGCCGCGCTCGGTGTAGTAATCGAGCTGGCCGCCGAGGTTCACATCGGGCAGGACGGGCAGCTCCACGCCCAGGCTGCCGTAAGGGCCGAGGCTGCTGCGGTAACCGGCGTCAGCGGTGAAGTAGGAAAGAAAAGATTCTTTATCGGTGCGCTGGTCCAAATGCGGCAGGATGAGCGGCCGCACGGGGCCGATGCCGATGGTGGCGCCGTCGGCGACCAGGAATTTGCCGGGTTCATAGACCAGGGTGTCGGCGTGCGCCGTCGGCGTGTAGGGATCCGGCTCGTGCAGCGTGAAGACGGCATTCTTGAACGTCATCTTGGTTTTTGTCCCCGCGACCGAGTCGGCGGAAATATAAACGGGATATTCACCCAGCCGCACGTGATCGAGTTGGAAAAATCCATCTGAGAGCCGGAAGGTCAGGTGATCAGCCAGCAGCCGCTGCGAGCCGCGCGTGAGCACCACCTGGCCGGCGGCGGTGGCAATCAAGGTGCTGCGATTGATGCGGATCTCGTCGGCCGTCAGTATGGCGTCGCCGTAAACCAGCTGGGCGTGGCCCGTGATGACGTTCTCCTGCGTGGCGAGGTCGTAGGTGGACGATTGGCCCGAAAGCTCCGGCACGATGGGTGCGGCGCGCAGGGTAGTGGAAAGGAGAAGCAAAACGGACAAACAACGACGCATGCGGCCCGGGAGCTAAGGGAGTGAAAGGCGCGCAAGCAAGCTTGTCTGTGCCTGGATGCACTTTTCTCTTTTATGCCGGGCGTAATGTGGGCATGGTTTCAAACCTTACGCATATATTGCCAATGCCCCGACCTTCCCGCCGATCTTCCAGCGCACTCCGCGAGATGACCCAACTCAGCGCGGAAATCCGCATGCTGGGCAGCGGGCTTGGCCGCGTCATCACCCGCCTTGAAGGGCAGGAAACCTTCAACACGGTCGAGCGCCTGCGCCTGCGCGCCAAAGCCAGCCGGGCGGGCGATGCGCCGGCGGCCGATGATCTCGCCGCGACGGTGGCCGCGCTCGATCCGGCGCAGGCCTTCAACCAGGCGATGGCTTTCACGCTCTATTTCGAGCTGGTCAACCTGGCCGAGGAAAACTTCCGCATCCATTTGCTGCGCGCGCGCCGCGCCGCCCGGCTGGTGCCCGGCCATCCCGCGGCTTCGCGGCCGATTCGCGAGTCCATCGAAGCCGCCGTGCTCGAGCTGAAAAGCCGCGGCGTTTCCGCGGAGGCGATGCAGGCTCTCGTGGACCGGGTGGGCATCGAGCTCGTCTTCACCGCGCACCCGACCGAATCGAAGCGCCGCACCCTGTTAACCAAGCTTGGACGCCTCGGGCAGCTCCTGCGCCAGCGCCAGGATCCGGTGCGCAACGAACTGGGCGATTTCGACCCCGCCTGCATCGAGAGGGAAATCACCTCGCTGTGGCTCACCGACCGCAGCCGGCTGGCGCGCCCGGAAGTCACCGATGAAGTGCGCACCGGCCTGTGGTATTTCGACAACACGCTCTGGCACACGTTGCCGCGCCTGCAGGACGATTTTGTGCGCGCCCTGGAACAGCACTATCCGGGGGTGAGCCCGCCGACGCGCTGGCTGACCTTTGGCTCATGGATCGGCGGCGATCGCGATGGCAACCCGAATGTCACCGCGCGGGTCACAGCCGAGACGCTCGTTCTGCACCGCCGCCTGGCGCTGGATAAACTCAGCCTGGAGGCGCGTGAACTTTCCCGCCTGCTCTCCGTCTCGACCCGGCGCGACGCCATCTCGGCGCGGATGAAAAAACTGCTGAAGGAAAACCGCCATCTCAGCCCGCACGTCGAAGCACTGACCAGCCGGTATCCCAACGAACCTTACCGCCAGCTGCTGGGCGGCCTGCGCGACCGGCTCGCGCTGGCCGTGGAAGAAATGCGCGACGCCGCCGTGCTCGACACCGCCGAAGAGATTTGCCTGCCGCGCGAGACCGTGGAGGAAACGCTCGATGTCATCCGCGACAGCCTGCTTGCGGGCCGCGGCGCCTTGCTCACCGGCGGCGAGCTGAGCGATGCGCAGAGCCAGCTCGAGATTTTCGGCCTGCACACGGCGAGGCTCGACCTGCGCCAGCATTCCGCGCGGCATGAGTCGGCGGTGGCGGAGATTTTTGCCGCCATCGACGGGGCGGCAGACTATGCGAAACTGGGCGAGGCGGATAAAATCTCCGTGCTCGGCCTGGCTCTGGCGCGCGTGGAGCGGCTGCCCGATGACATTTGGGAAAAATTGAGCGCGGCCACGCGCGATGTGATCGACCCGTTGCGGCTGGCCGCGCGCGCCGCGGCGAAATTCGGGCCGCAGGCGCTGGGCATCTATGTCATCAGCATGACCGACGGCGTGTCCGACGTGCTCGAGGTCGCGCTGTTGCAGCAGCTGGCGGGCTCGGCGCTGCCGATCGCGCCGCTTTTTGAAACCCTGGCCGATCTCGAGCGCGCGCCGCAAATCCTCGCGGCGCTGTTCGCGCAGCCCTGTTATGCGCCGTTGCTCGAGCGCGACCGCCGCCACCAGCATGTGATGCTCGGTTACTCCGACAGCAACAAGGACTGCGGCTATCTCACGGCCAACTGGGCGCTTTACCAGGCGCAGGAGACCATCACGCGCGTGTGCGGCGAGTGCGGCGTGCGCGTGACGCTGTTCCATGGCCGGGGCGGCAGCATCGCGCGCGGCGGCGGGCCGGCGGCCAAGGCCATCCTCGCGCAACCCATCGGCCTGCGCGATGGCGGCATCCGCGTGACCGAGCAGGGCGAGGTGCTCTCGACCCGCTACCACGACCCCGACCTCGCGCACCGCATCCTCGAACAGATGGCCTACGGCGTGCTGCTCGGCACCCACGCCGCGCAGACGGAGAACAACGTGCCCGCCGAATGGCTCGAGGCGATGGAGACGATGTCCGCCGCGGGCTACGCGGCTTATCGCGCGCTCGTGCACGACGACCCGGACTTTTTGGTTTTTTGGAAACAAGCTACGCCGATCGAGGAAATCAGCCAGCTCAAGCTCGGCTCGAGGCCGAGCTACCGCCGCGCCACGCAGAGCGTGGATGACCTGCGGGCCATTCCGTGGGTGTTTTCGTGGATGCAGAGCCGGTTTGTTTTTCCCGGGTGGTTCGGGCTGGGCTCGGCGCTCGAGGCGGTGCTGAAGCGCGGCGCCAAGGGCAAGAAGCTCCTGCGCGCGATGCACGCGGGCTGGCCGTTTTTCCAGACGACGATCGACAACGCGCAGCTCACCATGCGCAAGGCCGACATGAAGATCGCCGAGCTTTACAGCTCGCTCGTCGAGGACGAAAAAATTCGCCGCCGGATTTTCAACCTGCTGGAGAAGGAGTTTGCGCGCACGGAGGATGCCATCCTCGCCGTGACAGGGCAGAAGCAGATGCTCGGCAACGAACCGGTGCTGCTGCGCTCGGTGCAGTTGCGCAATCCCTACATCGACCCGTTGAATTACATCCAGGTGGAAATGATGCGCCGCCTGCGCACGGCAAAAAATCCCGAGGCGGACGAGAAGGCCGCGCTGCAGGGCGTGATCGAGCTGACCATCAATGGCATTTCGGGCGGGCTGAAAAATACGGGCTAACGCATAAGAGAAATCCCAAACACCAAAAAATCAGCAAAATCCAAACGCCAAATAAGCCCAGAAGGCAGAAGGTTTTTCCAACTGTCTGCTCGACGGCATGGTGTCTTTAGCGCAATTCATTGAAGCCCGTGATCATTTCCAAGCCCGAGCTCACTTCGTTTATCGAAGCCAAACATGCCACCCCGCATGACCTGCTCGGCATGCATCCGCTTACGCATAGCCGCAGCCAGGGCGTGGTGGTTCGCGCTTTTCTGCGCGAGGCGGATGGCGGTTATGTGGTCGATGCGGCCACGGGCGAGACCTGGCCGATGAAGCGGCTGCACGACGACGGTTTTTTCGAGGTGTTCATCCCGCGAAAAAAAACCGGCTTCCGCTACCAGTTGCGCGCCACGCTCCGCAATGGCGAGATGAGGCAGTTTTTTGATCCATATTCGTTTCTGCCGACGCTGAGCGAGCAGGATATTTATCTTTTCAACCAGGGCAATGAGCACCGCGCCCACGACAAGCTCGGCGCGCACCTGCGCGTGATCGACGAAGTAAAAGGCGTGGCCTTTGCGGTGTGGGCGCCCAACGCCGCGCGCGTGTCCGTCGTCGGCAATTTCAACCACTGGGACGGCCGCTTTCATCCGATGCGGCGGATCGGCGCGTCGGGCGTGTGGGAGCTGTTTTTGCCGGGGCTGGGTGAGGGGGAACTGTATAAATTCGAGATTTTCGACCAGCAGGGCCACCTGCGCATCAAGACCGATCCGTACGGCACCTATTTCGAGGCGCCGCCGAACAATGCCTCCATCGTCTGCGACACGTCGAAATTCCAGTGGCACGACGCCGCGTGGCTCGAGCAGCGCCGCGCGCAAGCCGGCCAGCTCGACCGGCCGATGTCAGTTTACGAGGTGCATTTTGGTTCGTGGCGTCGGGTGGTCGAGGACGCGAACCGGCCTCTGACCTATCGCGAGATGGCGCCGCTCCTCGCGGATTACGTGGTCGAAATGGGCTTCACGCACATCGAACTCATGCCGGTCTCGGAACATCCGTTCACCGGCTCGTGGGGTTACCAGGTGACAGGTTTTTTTGCGCCGACCCACCGCTATGGTTCGCCGGAGGACTTCGCGTTTTTTGTCGATCACCTGCACCAGCGCGGCATCGGCATCATCATCGACTGGGTGCCGGCCCATTTTCCGCGCGACACCTTTGCGCTGGCGGAGTTCGACGGCACGCACCTCTACGACCATGCCGATCCGCGGCAGGGCGCGCACATGGACTGGGGCACGCTCATTTTCAACTACGGCCGCAACGAAGTGCGCGGGTTTCTCGTCGCGAGCGCGCTGTCGTGGTTCGACCGCTACCACATCGACGGCCTGCGCGTGGATGCCGTGGCCTCGATGCTCTACCTCGACTACTCGCGCAAGGAAGGCGAGTGGATCCCCAACAAATACGGTGGGCGCGAGAATCTCGATGCGATCGACTTCCTGCGGCAGGCCAACGACCTCGCCCACCACTATCATCCGGGCGTGTTCATGATCGCGGAGGAGAGCACGTCGTTTGGCGGCGTGACCAAGCCCACGAAGGACGGCGGCCTTGGCTTCGACTACAAGTGGAACATGGGCTGGATGAACGACACGCTGCGCTATTTCTCGAAGGAGCCTGTCCACCGCAAGTGGCACCACAACGACCTTACCTTTGGCATGCTCTACCAGTATGCGGAAAATTTTATCAGCGTGTTTTCGCACGATGAGGTCACGCACGGCAAAGCCTCGATGCTTTACAAAATGGGCGCGTGGCACATCCCGGAAAAGGCCGCCAACCTCCGCGCGCTCTACGGCTACATGTGGTCCTATCCGGGCAAGAAGCTCATTTTCATGGGCAGCGAGTTCGGCCAGTCGCATGAATGGAATTACAACACCAGCCTCGACTGGCATCTCTGCCAGTACCTCGATCACGAAGGCATCCGTCTCCTTGTGCGCGACCTCAACGCGCTTTACCGCCGCGAGCCCGTGCTCAGCCTGAACGATTTTAATTCGCACGGCTTCCGCTGGATCAACTGCACCGACGGCGACGCCAGCGTGCTCAGCTACCTGCGCAGCGATCCGTTTGAGCAGGTGCTTTTCGCCACGGTCGGCCACTTCACCCCCGTGGTCCGCAGCGACTACCGCGTCGGCGTGCCGCGCCGCGGTTTCTGGAAGGAAGTCGTCAACACCAACAGCCAGTTCTACGGTGGCAGCGGCCTGGGCAACGGTGGCGGCAAGGCCACCGATGACGTGCCGGCCGACGGCTTCGCGCAGTCGCTCAACCTCACGCTTCCGCCCTACTCGACGACCATCTTCAAGTGGACCGCGGAGGGGTAGGGGTGATCCGCAGAGCGAATCGTTCTCGTTCTCTTGCTCGTTATCGTTCTCCTGATTGAGACATTCGAGAGAACGAGAAAGATTAGGAGTACGAGAACGATTGGGTTTATTTGAAGGGCCGCAGCCACGCGCTCGGGGTGTGGCCGGTCTGGCGGCGAAACCAGCGGGCAAAATAATTTGGGTCGTCGAAACCGGCCTGCGTCGAAGCCTCGGCGATGGTCGGTGCGGTGCGCAGTGCGTGTTGCGCGGTTTCGAGTCGCAGCTGGTCGCGCAGGCCGCGCAGGCCGAGTCCCGTCTCGCGTTTCAACTTCCGGCTGAGGTGGTCGCGGTGATAGCCGGTCTCGTGCGCGACGGCGGCGAGCGTCGAGGGTGCGCGCAACAGCTCGCGCACGCGTTCGACCGTGGTGGCGGGGCGGCGTGCGGCGGCCTCGGCGCGCGCAGGTTCGAGCAGGTGCGCGACGACGGCGAGGATGGCGGCATAGTCGCCGAGGCGCGGGCGGCCTTTGGTCGGCACGTGCGCGAGCAGCGCGTGGAGTTCGTTGAGCGCGCTTTGCGGCAGGTGGCGGTGGGCGATGCGGGGGCGGGACTTTTCCGTTTCAAAATCGAGCACGAGGCACAACGGCCGGCTGTGGCCGATCACGGAGACACCATGTGGCGTGTGCGGCGGGATGATAAAAAGGTCGCCGCTGCGGGCCGCGTGGCGCCGGCCGGCCACGTGCTGCCTGCCTTCGCCGGCGAGATAAAGGATGAGTTGCGCGTAGGCATGGCGGTGCGAAGCGACCTCGGCCTCCCGGTGGCGGTTGAGCTGGAGTTTGCGCAGCACAAAGCCGAGGGCGTGGATTTCGATTTTCTGGACGAGGATGGGGCTCCAGGCGAGCATGGTGGCAGGCCGATAAACGGGTTTGTGCTATAAAACATCGGTTTAGTCCTAACGCAAGTCATCGCTTTCCGGCTAAACTGGGCCTTCCAAAAATCTTTTTTTACCCATGACCACGCACAAACTCGGCATCATCATGAACGGCGTCACCGGACGCATGGGCACGAACCAGCATTTGCTGCGCTCGATCAAGGCCATCATCGACCAGGGCGGCGTCAAGCTGTCCGACAGCGAAGTCATTTTGCCCGACCCGATCCTCGTTGGCCGCAATGAGTCCAAGCTGGCCGCGCTCGCCGCCAGCTCGGGCGTGAAACGATTCACGACGAACCTCGACGCCGCGCTCGCCGACCCGGCGAACCAGGTTTACTTCGACGCGGCGCTCACCGGTCAGCGCCCCGTCGGCGTGCGCAAGGCGATCGCGGCAAAGAAACACATCTATTGTGAAAAGCCCACCGCCACGACCTCGGCCGAGGCGTTCGCGCTCTATCGCGAAGCCGCCGCCGCCGGCCTCAAGCACGGCGTCGTGCAGGACAAGCTCTGGCTGCCGGGCTTGTTGAAATTAAAACATCTCATCGACACGGGATTCTTTGGAGAAATTTTGTCCGTGCGCGGCGAATTCGGCTACTGGGTGTTCACCGGCGAGCACGACAAGCTCCAGCGCCCGTCGTGGAATTACCGCAAGGAGGACGACGGCGGCATCATCACGGACATGCTTTGCCACTGGCAGTACGTCATCCAGAATCTTTTCGGTGAGGTGAAGTCGCTCTCCTGCCTTGGCGCGACGCACATCCCGCAGCGCTGGGACGAGGCGGGCAAGCCTTACCCGTGCACGGCCGACGACTCAGCCTATGCGACGTTCGCGCTGCACAACGGCACGATCTGCCATTTCAACTCCTCGTGGTGCGTGCGCGTGCGCCGCGACGACCTGCTCACGCTGCAGGTGGACGGCACGCACGGCAGCGCCGTGGCCGGCTTGCGCGATTGCACGGCGCAGCATCTTGCCGCCACGCCGCGCTGCGTGTGGAATCCCGACCTCGACAGCCCGGTCAAATATGCGGACGGCTGGACGCGCGTGCCGGGCCAGGACCCTTACGACAATGCGTTCAAAATACAGTGGGAGCTGTTCCTGCGGCACGTGGTGAAAGGCGACCCGTTCCCGTGGAATCTGCTCGAAGGCGCCAAAGGCGTTCAGCTCGCCGAGCTTGGCCTCAAGTCGTGGGCCGAACGCCGCTGGGTGGATGTGCCGGCCTTTTCAAGTAACAAGTAGCAGGTAACAAGTAACAAGAGCCGGATAGGAAGGTTTCAGGTCACCTGTCACTTCTTCCATTTGCCAAATCGGGTGGAACTGTGCCACGTTAGTGCCCTCTCACTTCTTCAACCATGACTGCTTCACTCGCCTTTGCCTTTCTCCCACCCGGGATGTTCATGCTCCTGTTTATTCTCGTGTTCGTGTTTGCGCTCTACGCGCAGATCCGCGTCTCGAGCGCCTACAATAAAAACGCGCGGATTCTCTCGCGCGGCGGCATCACCGGCCGCGAGGCGGCGCAGGCCGTGATGAACCAGGCCGGCATCGATGACGTCGAAATCGTGGAAACGGGCGGACATCTCACCGACCACTACGACCCGTTGCACAAGCGCCTGGTGCTCTCGTCGGAAAACTACCGAGGCACGAGCCTCGCTGCGCTGGGCGTGGCCGCCCACGAGTCGGGCCATGCCATCCAGCACAAGGTCGGATACAAGATGCTCGAATTCCGCATGGCGCTCGTGCCGGCGACGCAGATTGTCTCCCGCATCGTGCCTTTCATTATTCTCGCGAGCTATTTCCTGGTGCGCGGCCTTACCGGCACGATGCTCGATATAGCCATCATCTGTTACGCGGTGCTGACCCTCTTTAACCTGGTCACGCTACCAGTTGAGTTCGACGCCAGCCGCCGGGCCAAGGCCCAGCTTGTGAGCCTGGGTATTTTGGATCGCGACGAGATGCCGGGCGTGAACGAGACGCTCGATGCCGCGGCGCTCACCTACGTGGCGGCGTTCGTCAGCACGCTGCTCATGCTGCTTCAACTGCTCTCGCAACGGCGGAACTGACGGCTTGGCGCATTTGAAATCTCAGATTTGAAATTTGAGATTGGCCATTGGCTACCGGCCAATGGTCACGGATCTTCCGCCGCCTTGAGCACATGGGCGGAGGTTTCTTTTCCGGCGGCGGAGGCCAGGGTCTGAATTTCCGAAAAATCGCGCACGGCACGCAGGATTTCGAGCACCTCCGGGTGCCGCGAGGCGAAAGCCAGCAGCTCAATCTGGTCGCGTGACAGATGGTGGTTCGTGATCGAAGCCAGCAGTTCGTCCTGGTTCGCGCGCACGGATCGGCGGTAAAGCGAGCGCAGGTGCTCGGCCGTTTTTTGCGCATCGGCGGGCATGAATTTCAATCCGCTGACCGCTTCCAGCCAAAGCAGCGCCATGCCCTTGGTCTCGGGCGAATCCTTGGAGTAGCCCATCTTCACCAGCAGCTCCGCGATAGTGCCGAATTTCACCGGGCGCCCTGTTTCGATATTGATGACGGTGTTGCGATGGCAGCCGGCCAGGGAGGCCAGTTGCTCGCGACTCAAGTTCTTGGCTTCCCGCAGGTGCCGGAATTGCCGGGTGTAATCCATCCTGTTCGTTAATGCGCCCCGGCTTTTATTGTCAACGCGGCGCGGATTAAATTTTGTTGTTTGACAAAATATAGGCCGCATACGAGTGGTTGGCAATGCCGCCTGTATCTCCTGACGAGCCCGCATCTTTTGCACCGTCGCAGGCTTTGATGCGGCATAAGGCGAGTGTCCTGTGCACGCTGCTGACAATTTGCGACAACCTGCGGCGGATGCAGTCGGAGGCGCCGGCACGCCGGGCTTGTTTCGAGGTGGCGGAATTGTTGCGCACCGAGCTGCGGCTGGTGCGTCGCCGCACCCGGGGCTGAAGCCGGTTTTATTCATGGACAAACCCAAGGCAATTGCCGCAACCGCAAAACGGATTTTGGTCATCGACGACCAGCATTTGATTCGCGATTTGCTGATGCAATTGCTCCAGGCCGACGGTCACCAGGTCTTCGTCGCGGCCAGCGGCAGGGAAGGCCTGGTCCTGGCACGAGTAATGCCATTGGACCTTATCTTGCTCGATATGAATATGCCGGGATTAAGCGGCATCGAAGTCTGCGCCGAACTGAAGCGCGAGGCCGAGACAGCGCACGTGCCGGTTATTTTTATCAGCGGTCGGCGGAACGCGCAGGATATGCAGCAAATGACCGCGGTTGGCGCAGCCGGCTTTTTGCCCAAGCCGTTTTTGTTCGAGCAAGTTCATCAAACGGTCAACCGTGTCCTCGCGGCGGTCGGGGCGAAGTTGTGACAGCAGTGCGGTGAATACAGGTTTTTAATTGCAGCCGGAGGCGGTGACCTGCACTCCGGCCTCACCAGGTCGGCTGCACCGGGAGCGATTGCCGTGCGCCTTTGCCACCGTGGGGTGATTACCTGTCATTTTTGTGCTGCCAGCGCCGCGGTTTTTATCCTCATTTGCAAATGAATGGCGTCCAGCATTCAAGACTCGGAAAATTTTTCGCGGATGTTACGGGAGCATGCCACGCTTTCGCGGGAGCAGAACCATGAGCTCGCGGTAAAATTTATTGCGTGGCAGGACGAGGTGAGCGGCGTGCTCGCGGCGATGCTTTATCCGGTCGAGCGCATGATGGCGGAGCTCAAGTCGGGCCGGCAGCCGTACTACCGGGAAAAGGCCGAGAAATCCAAGAAGGGAAAAAATTTGCGGACAAAATATTCCGGCGTTTCGCCTTCCCATGCGGAGGAGTTTGAGCGGCAGATTGGCGTGTTTCGATCCGGTGGATGCAATCCGGAGGATTTCGAAAACTGGCTGAAGGGATTTCTTCGTGACTTTACTTATGAAGTGATCGAGGCGATGGCGGGCCTTGCGCGCGAGGCTGCGGTCGGGGAGGGCGGTGGTCGCGACCCGTCGCTGCGCGCCCGCCTGGACCAGGCGCTGCATGCGGCCGGCGAAATTCGCAGCCAGCTCATCCAGGGCAATCTCAAGCTTGTGATGCGGGAAGTGTGCAGCGAACGCACCCGGCGCAAGCTGCGCGGCCCGGCCCAGGCGCGCGTGTCCGAGGACGATCTCTTCATGATCGGGGTTCACCACGGCCTGTCGGTCGCCGTGAACCGGTTCAATCCGGAGGCGAGTGCGTTTTCGACCTATGCGATGTTGTGGATCCAGCAAGCCATCGCCCGGCACATCAAGGAAAACCTCTACCTCTACCACATTCCCATCGGCTTGCAGGACCAGCTGCACGCCGCTCCGGATAAAAAATCCGATTCACGCCGCGGCTGCAACAAGCACGTCGTCCTGCCCACCGAGGAATCCATCCACGCTCCGCTCGGCGAAGATTCCGCCGCCACCGTGGGCGAAGTGATCCCTGACGATGCGGTGGAGATGCCTTACACGACCGCTGCGATGAACGAGCTGAAGGAAATGGTGGACGAAGGGGTCCAAGGCATGGACGAGCCGACTCGGATGGTGTTGGCCTTGCGGTATGGCCTGGGCGATCCCATCGCGCTGGCCAAAAAGCTATTTCTCGACGAGGCCGCGCAATCCGACCGGCGCGCGAAAGAAACCATCGCCGGTGCCGGCTCGGCCCTGACGGAACCGGCGCAGATCAAACTCAACGAGGAGCAACCGGTGCCCGCAAAATTGTTGCTGGGGTGATGCGCCAAACTGTCATTCCGAGCCGTGCGAGGAATCTCCGAAATGGATAAGAAGGGCCGAGATTCCTCGCACGGCTAGCCAATGAACTCATGCCAATGACGGTTCGAATTCAGCCTTCCGAGGTGGAACGCGGCGTCCCGACGCGTTCGTGAGCGCGTCGAGGACGCCGCGCTCCACCCGCGCTGCCGCGCGAAACGGTTCATTGGCCAAGTCTATGCAAGCCGCGCAGCGGCTTGCTAAGGGTCTCGGAATGACAAAACAAAGGATGAGTCGGTGTGCAGCTTGCGCGATGTTTCAAGCTCTTTAGCTGTGACGGTGGTCTTGCCGCCACCAAACTCAGCCTCGAGTTGGTCGAGGGCTTCACCCATTGTCTTGGCTGGCTTGCTCCGTGCATCGCACCGCACAACTTCGGTGAAGGATTCACCCCGTGAATATTTGGTCTTTTTCATGAGGAATTGGTTACCGGAATTTTTTCAACCGTGCTTTTCGTGGCGTCCAGCAGTTTCCGGTCGTCGGCCAGGGTTTTAAGCTCAGCCTCGCAGGCGGTGGGCTGGGCCGCGCGCCATTCGTCGATGCGGACTTCCATCAGCCCGATTTCCACGCCGATGCGCTCGAGCCGGTTCATGACGAGTTTGCGGTTTGAGGCGTCGGCCGCGCTTTGCAGCGCCTGGATGTCCGCATTCATGTTACCGAGGCTCTTTTTCAAGTCTTCGAGCGTTTCATTCGGCGAGCCATCGAAGACGCGCCGGTGCGAGGCCGGAACCGGATGCGCGATGGCGAGAGAGGAATCGGATCCCGGATTCTCAATCGTCGGCGTGATGAAGGCGACGAGGGTGGTGGTGACGGTTTCATCGCTCTTGGAATTAAAGGCATGGCCGATGATGGGAATGCTGCCGAAGACCGGCACTTTGTTGGACGTCGCTGTGTGAGTGCGCTCGTCCAAGCCGGCAATGGCCAGGGTAAATCCGTTTTCGATGGCCACGGAGTATTCGTACGTTTTCGAGGAGAGGACTGGGTAGGTGTTCCCGGCAATAATGCTCTGGCTGGTGATCCGCGAAGTGACGATCGAGATGTTGAGTTGGATGAGTTCGTGCCCGGGCCGCGAACCGGGAAGGACCGTGGGCAGGATGGAAACAATCGGTCCGACCTCGAGATAAACGATCTGCGAAGTCGAAGTAGTGGTCGCCTGGCCGATATTGGTGGAGGATTGTTGCACGGGTTGCTGGGTCGTGTCCTTGAAAGTGACTTCGCGATTGTTACTGGTGACCAGCACAGGATTCTGCACCACCGCACTGGAACTATCGGTGGCGAACGCATGCAACGTGAGGGCGAGGGCCTGCGACGAAAGAATCGCCTGGGGCAGCTGGATGCCACCGGGATGCGCCAGGCTGAATGGAGCGGTGGCCAGCGGGGTTCCGGGGCCGCCGGTGCCCGACAATGAAATCGGGCCGCCATTGGGCCCGATCGAGGTTCCGCTCCAATCGATGCCGAAATCCGTCCGCGGATCGCGCGCGGTCTCCACAAACTTTACCGCCAGGCGAACCAGGCGCTGCGGCCGGTCCACCATTTTGAGATAGTGGGCGATCATGGCGTGCTGCTGTCGCGTCGCGAGCACCAGCAGTTCGTTGTCGTCGGGATTCCAGATGACCTGCGGCGCCGGGGCCCCGGCTGATTTATACGTCGCATCTGGTTTCCGGCCTCGTCCATCGTCGATGATCGCCGTGTCCGGTATCCCGAGGATTTGTTTGATGTCAGAAACAATGCGGTCCGCATCGACCTTGAAAGGCGAACTGCTGGTGCGGGCGGCAGCTTGGGGAGTGTTGGAATTATCGCCGTTGGATGTCGTCAGATTGGCGTTAATCGACGGTGACGTGATGACGACCTTGCTCAGGTTGTTGAACCGAAGCGAATAGGTCTTGGGGATCATTTCATTTTGGTCGGCTCGATAAAAATGCCAGATCCCGTGGGCGTCATATTCCTCGGTAAATCCGTAGGTTTGGCCCAGCACATCGAGCATGTCCTTTGGATTCATGCCCGCGATGTTGAGGCTGATCCGTTGGTCGAAATCGCCCTGAGCGGGAGCGATGTAGCGCATGCCCGCTTGCTCGGCGAGCGCCACGACCGCCGTGTAGAGCCTGGCTTGCTTGAGCGGCACCGAACTCACCGGCAGCGCCTTGAGTCGGGCTAGCTCCTCGTCCTGGGTCAGAATCCGGGTTGAGGCGGGCTGCTCGACTTTGGCGAGGGTGGTCAGTTCGGACGTAATTTTGGCCGAGGGCTGAAGCTTGGCGTCGGATTCGGGGGCGGCCGACTTCAGGTCCTGGGTGATTTGATCATGCGGCTGCACCACGATGGGCGAAGGTGCGACCGAGGCTTGGTCCAATGGCTGGCAGTGAACGTTACCCGCGCAAACCAAGCTTGCCGCGAGCACGGTGAGGAGTCGGCTGGAAATCATGGAGATACTATAACGTGAAAGTTGAAGCGTTGGTTAATTAAACTGATTTGCATTAATACGGAAGGAATTTCGTGCTATTCTGCAGTATGCACTTTTCCCGTCCTTCATCCGACGAACCGCTCTTGGCGGAGCTCCTGGCCCAGGGGGTAGTGACGCAATCGCTCTGGAATTCGCTGGCCATGCCGGAGGAAGGCAATCTCGTGGATGTCCTCATCGAACACGGGGAAAAGTTCGATGACGAGAAATGGGCTTACTGGCTGGTGAAGCAGCACGGGTGCTTCCGGATGGCGGGCCTCGAACCCGAACCGGATTTCTACGGGACCCTGCTCTGGCCGGCCAGGATCGAGTCCCACGCCCGGTTATTTGGCTGCTTCCCCTGCAAACTTCGGGATGGAATCGCCTGCCTGGCTTGCGTGCGGCCGGACCTGGGCGTCGCTTTGGAAGAAATTTTAACTTGGCTGGGAGCCCGGCGCCGCTACTTGTTTGCCCTGACGCCAAAAGAACTCAAGTTTTGGACCCGGATGAAACGCCCTGCGATTTAATATGGCCCACTGGATCAAAGCCGCCCCGAAGGAACTTTATTTGGTGCAGACGCCCGACGAGGTCGCCCAAACGCTGGATCTTGCGTTCCCCGAAAAGACGGACCCGATCTCCGGCAAAAGCTACCTGAAGGTTGCGACCGCGAGCTGCCCGATCCCGCCCGGCCTCGAGTCCGACGGGCCCGATGCGCCGGGGGTTTGAGGGCGACTCCGTGTGCGACTACCTGCATCGTGCAGCAACAGAAAGCCGACTATGAGTGGCGTCGAATCAAGGTCTTCCATCAAGGAGAAGGAGCCATTCTTGACAGCACCTGAAATGGCATACAAAAGAGATACTATGCCTTCGATCCTCACCGTCCGTCTGACCAAGGAAGAGCAACGTCTTCTCGCCAAGCGTTCGAAACGCGCCGGGATGAAAAAGGCCACTTTTGTCCGCAAATTGATTCGCGACGAAGAAATCATCACCGGGGCCGATTTGCTCTTGTGGGCTGAGCGCCATGCCGGAGACGAGCGACTGCGCATTACGCCGCGCAAATGAAACGCTACCTGCTCGATTCCTCGTTTGTCATCGACCTGCTGAATGAGGTGGCCGCCAATCAGCGCGGTCCAGCCCGGGTCTGGGCCGCGCGCAACCCCGGCGCCGATCTTTGGGTTTCGCCGGTCACGTATGCCGAGGTCTTGGAAGGCGCGGATGATGTCGAAGCTGTGAAAGAGGCCCTGCGTGCCTTTCGCTGCCAAAACATCGGGCGTCAGCAAGGCGAGCGGGTGGCGCTGCGTCAGAGCCGCGCCGACCAGCGGATGGGCGAAAACGATGCCTGGCAGGCCGCCGTGGCGGAAAACATGGAGGCCGTGCTGGTCGGCCATGACCCCAAGGCATTTGCCCGGCTGGGTGAACGTTACGACGACCACCGCAAGGCCTGGCCTTAAGCAGCAGTCGTTTTGGCACGGCGGCGGGGGCCGCAAAAACCGCGGCCTAACAATTCGGATTCATGGTGCTCGATGAATTTACCTACCTCAGGCGACAGCTTCCAGAACCACTTTGGGATGACGCTCGGCCACCCTGAGCAACACTTTGGCCGCACCCGTGGGCTCCCGGCGTCCTTGCTCCCAGTTTTCCAAAGTGCGGCGGGAAATGCCGAGCAATTCAGCGAGCTCCTGCTGGGAAAGCCCCAAGCGCTCGCGTACTCCGGCCACGCTGGCCGCATGGATTGCCGCTTGGCGTCGCCGCCAAACCTCCGGATCGATCCTGCGGCGGACGTGTCCGCCTTTTCCGTTGGAGGTGAGTTGTGTCACACGCGCAGGCGCAGTTTCTCCGCGCAGGACGGGCTTCATCTGCTGCACGGCTTTCAAGAGCCGTTTAAAGCTTTGAGATTTCATAGATTATTTTTCCAACAAGAGGTTAAATAGTCGTAGTTCGTCCTTGGTCAGATCGTCTTTTTCGTTCTTCGGGTAAATGTCGAGAAATGTGATGATCTCCGGGGCCACGTGCCAGTAGTAGATGACACGAACCCCACCGCGTTTGCCATGTCCCTTTGCCGCCCAACGCACCTTGCGCAGGCCCTTGCTGCCCGGGATGACGGCACCCGCGGTTGGGTGGTCGGTTAAATGTACCTGTAAACGTGCATAGCTTTCGTCGCCGAGATAGCGCATCACGCGTGGCGTGAAGGAGGGAACCTCGATAAATTCCATCGATCGTTACTACGCCATTGGCGTAATGATGCAAGCGCAATTAGCTCGACCATTGAAGCCTTTAATTTGAGATGAACGCCGATGGGGGGAACTGGTCGAACCTGCTTCCGATCCGCCTATTTATAACGGACGACTTCCAGCCCCGTCACGTCATCAAAGCGGGAATCGCGGGTCACGAGGGCAAAGCCGCCGCGAAGCGCCTGCGCGGCCAGCCAGGCATCGTTTTCGCCCATACGCCGCGCGGAACGCGTTTGCAGCAGGCCGCAGCGCAAGGCATCGGCCACATGCAAACCGAGCACGGCGAAACGCGCCACCAGCTCGCGCGCCGCTTCCTGGCCCCGTTTTTCATAAAATTCCTCAACGGTGACGACGCTCACGAAAACCTGGCTGGCTGAAAATTGTCGCGCCAGACGTCGGGCCGGGCCGGTCTGCCGCTGGGCCAGCTCGGCATCCAGGTCCGAGACGAACGTGGTATCAAGCAGCAGTCGTTTTGGCACGGCGGCGGGGGCCGCCAAAGCCGCGGCCTAGCAATTCGGATTCATGGTGCTCGATGAACTCGCCGAACGTGCGCGCAGGCTGTGCCGCGTAGAGCCGCCGGATCACCTGGGAAAAGGAATCGCGCGAACCCTTCCGCTCGTGCCGGAGGATCTTGTAAGCCTCCATGTCAACGCTGATGGTCTTGGTCGCCATGCATGCACGGTGCATGCACGAGTCGGAAGTGTCAACTTCGGTTGCCTCTTTGCCCATACTCCAATCTAGCACGGTTTTCCTGCCGTTTCTCTTTTTTTGAGCTGTCCCTTAAAATTTCTTAAAAATTCCTCTGTTTCAGTGTCAGGGGCTATGGGTTAGCGCGTTTAACGGACCTAATTTCTGATTCATTTAGGAAAGTAACTTCCTTTTCTCCGGCTCGGATGATCAACGTGATATTGCTGTAGCGGCGCAGGAGGTCGCAATTAACGGAAACACCAGAGGTTAATTCAACAACATCGTTGGGTTTTCGGTTCAATGCCTTTGCGGCATCGTTGCGCGCTTGCGCATGAACCAGTAATATAAGCCCGACAAATATATAAATGGAAAAAACAAGCCGAGGATTGAATTTTCGGCGAATACTTTCCCGCGTCATCAGGAAACCAGCAAGGCACAGCCACACAAAGGCATAGGTGGAGGGCAACAGAGGTTGGATAAAGGGAGGGTTCAAAATGATCTCTGTTAGAACAATCAAGCCCAGCCCGAGGTACAGAAAGTCAGGCGATCTTTTAATTTTTCGAATGAGACCGGGATTCTTAGATCCCTCTATCAACTCCTGCTCTGTCTTTCCGCCTTCGATGAAACTCGTCGAAGTTTCGAGGAGAAAAATTATCACGAATCCAAGAAATAGAGCAGGGACCCAAGCCACAGCAGACTTGGTGAAATCCTCAACGCCGAGCGATAGGTCGGCCAAAGGGACGCCAATGCCATGTGCATACCCGTATTCATAGGAGATAGATAGGCATGTGACCACGACACTGCCAACGCCGATAATGCCGACGATATCGGAAATGGAAGGACTTTTCATAAGCTAAGGGCTTAGTCCGCCTTCGCCCCTTCGACAAGCTCAGGGCTTCGGCGTGACATTTTTTCGCAGCGCGAAAAAATGGTGGCAAGACCCGGAATCGAACCGGGGACACAAGGATTTTCAGTCCTCTGCTCTACCAACTGAGCTATCTTGCCATTGGGTGAGGGGTGAGAAGAAAACGCAGCGCGGAGCACGTCAATGCATTTTGTGATGTGCTCCGCGAACGTCCAACATTCAACGCTCAACATTCAACATCCAACGTCTAAGGACAGGCATGGGCCGAAGTAACAGGTATCAAGCAACGAGAGCTCGCGGCGAGTCACTTCGCGCTCTTTGCGACCTTGGTGTAAAAATCCTGAAATTTGATCTGATTTATTGTTCCAAGCCGCCGACGAGCGACTTCAGATCATCAAGCGAAAGTTTGGCTGCGGCGGCATCGCTGGCCTCGAACACATCGGCGAGCAGCGCCCGTTTTTCCTGCTGCAGCGCGAGCACTTTTTCCTCCACGGTGCCGCTGCACACGAGTTTATAGGTCGTGACCTGGCGGGTTTGGCCGATGCGGTGGGCGCGGTCGGTCGCCTGGGCTTCGACCGCCGGATTCCACCAGGGATCAAAATGCACCACGGTGTCGGCTGCAGTGAGGTTGAGCCCGGTGCCGCCGGCCTTGAGCGAGAGCAGGAAAACCGGCACGTCGGGCGAATTTTGGAAACGGTCGACCTCGGCCTGGCGGGCGCGGGTGGTCATGCTGCCGTCGAGGTAGCAATAGGCGGTTTCCTGTGTATCGAACTCCGCGCGCAGCAGGGTGAGCAGCGAGGTGAACTGCGAAAAGATCAGCACGCGGTGGCCGTCGTCGAGCGCCTCGGCGAGCAGCTCGCGCAGGGCTTCGAGCTTGGCCGAGTGGTCGGCGGAGGAATCGGGGGCGACGAGGCGCGGGTCGCAGCAGATTTGCCGCAGGCGCAGGAGCTGGGTCAGTAGGGCGAAGCGCAGCTTGGCTTCGTTGGCGCCGCCGGCAGCCAGGTCGATCATCTCGCGCTCGGTGCGTTGCTGCATGTCGCGATAGAGCTTGGCCTGCGCGGCCGTGGGTTCGCACCAGATCGTCTGTTCGAGCTTGGACGGCAGCTCGGGTGCGACGGATTTCTTGGTGCGGCGCAGCAGGTAGGGCGCCGTGCGGGCGCGCAGGCGGGCATCATGCCAGGCGCGTTCGTCGGCGCGCAGCCCGGCGGGCTGTCGGTCGAGAAATCCGGGCAAAAGAAACTCGAAAAGCGCGCGCAGGTCGTCGAGCGAGTTTTCCAGGGGCGTGCCGGTGAGCATGAAGCGGCCGCGGGCGCGCAGCGCGCGCAAGGCCTGGGCGTTCTGTGAGCGGCGGTTTTTCACGTGCTGGGCCTCGTCGGCCACGATGCAGGCAAATTCCACCGTTTCAAAAAGGGCGCGGTCGCGCGCGAGCGTGCCGTAGCTCGTGATAACGAGATCGTGCGCGGAAAAATCCGCGTCATCGGACCGGCGGCCGCCGTGATGGACGCTGACGCGGAGCTCGGGGGTGAAGCGCGCGGCCTCGCGGCGCCAGTTTTCCAGCAGCGAGGCGGGACAGACCACGAGGCAGGGGCGGTCGGGATTTTCCGATTTGCTCGCGCTGAGCAGCGCGAGCGCCTGCAGGGTTTTGCCGAGGCCCATTTCGTCGGCAAGGATGCCGCCGAGCTGGTGGCGATACAGGTGCCACAACCACGCGGCGCCGAGCCGTTGGTAAGGCCGGAGCTGCTCGGTCAGCGCCGCGGAAATCGGTGCGGGCGGCAGCGAGGCGAGGTTGCGCAAGGCTTCGCTGCGCTCGCGCCAGGCCGCGGGCGGCTGGAAGTTGGGTGAAATCTGATCGAGGATGTCTTGGGTCTCGGCCACGCGCGCGGCGCTCACGCGCCAGGTCTGGCGCGGCGAGGCCGTGGAGGTGGGATCGCCGGCTAGCGCACGCTGGGCCACGGCGAGCTGGTTCATGCTGGCGGGATCGAGCAGGTAGATTTGTCCGCCGTTTTCCACGTAGCCATAATTGCCGGCGAGCGCGGCGCGCAACTCCGCCTCACTGGTCTGGCCGGCCTGCAGGCCGAGCGTGAGCGTGAAACCTTCCGGGGTCTCGGTCACTTCGCTGGCGATCGCGGCGGTCTGCAGGTGCGCGGTGTTTTTTTCAAAGTTCGGTGTGAACTGCGCGTGGAATTCGTTCCGCAGCCGCGCGCCGTGCGCGGCGAGAAAATTTAGCGTCTTGTGCCGGTCGCGCAGCCACCACTTGCGGTTGGACGGCTCGAGCGAGAATCCATGGCTTTTCACGAGTTCGAGTGCCGCGGCGTAGCACGAATGCTCGCGCGAGGGCAGGGTGATGGCCAAAAAATGTTCGGTGCCATCGACGATCATCGAGGTCGCGCTGGAGGCGGGCGCGCTTTTGACCGGCGATGGTTTGGCGGTGGCCGAGGCGTCTGGCTTGGGCGCAGGCTCGGAGAGATGGTCGCTCACGCCGACCAGGCGTCCGTCGTCCCAGGTGAAAAACATCCCGGCGCGGTTGGCCACGCTGAAAACCTGCTGTCCGTGCAGCAGCGCAATCAATTCGCGCAACTGCGCACGGCTCAGTTGCAGGAAGAAAGGCGGGCGGCCGCCGCCACACCAACGTTGGATCAACGCCAGCGCCGGCAGCAGCTCCGTCGGGGGCGGCGCGGAGATGTCCAGTTCTGCCTTCACCACGATGGCGTTGCGCGCGGCCGCAGCGGCAAGATTGGGTGGAAGCAGGAGACGAAGCATGGGATTTGGAACCACTAATGCACACTAATGGGCACTAATCTAATCGTAAGTTTTGGTTAGGATGTTTTTTAACCACTGATGTACACTTATTATCACTGATTAGAATCTGCTGCTTAATGGTCGTTGCCGGTCGCCCATTTTTAGCAATTTAACCAATCGAAGGCTAATTCTTGTTACCTGTTACTTGGCACCTGATACCTTTTCTCGTTTGGGATTTGGAATTTAACCTAAACGACTCGACGCGAGGTCAAAAATGCAGGAATAACTTTTCCGTCAGTTTCTCTGACTAACGATGAGTCACGAGGTTTTCACGCAACTGGTCGATGCGCATTATGCGCCGCTTTACCGCTTTGCGCTCAGCCTGGCCAAAAACCAAGCCGACGCGGGTGACCTCGTGCAGCAGACGTTTTTCATCTGGGCCACCAAAGGCCACTCGCTGCGCGAAGCGGACAAGGCCAAGTCGTGGCTTTTCACGACCCTCTATCGCGAATTCCTGCGCGGACGCCGGCGCGACGCGCGCCTGACCTCGGTGGAGGATCTGCCGCCCGGCGAAGCCGACCTGCCGGCGGAGGAGATTGACCGCGTGCGCCGGATGGATGGCGCGCTTGTGCTCGAGGCCTTGCAGGAAGTGGACGAAGTGTTTCGCGCGCCGCTCACGCTGTTTTATCTCGAGGATTTGTCCTATGTCGAAATCGCCGAGGCGCTCGAGGTGCCGGTCGGCACGGTCATGTCGCGCCTGTCGCGCGGCAAAGCCCAGCTCCGTGCCTCGCTGGCCAAGCGCGAGGCGGCGGGGCCGGCGAAGGTGATTTCATTCCCGGATTTCAAACAACAAAAACAACCATGAACAACAACGAGGCCAAGTTTCTCCTCTGTGCCTACCGGCCGGGCGGCCGGGACGCGGACGATCCGGCCTTCGCCGGGGCGCTGGCCCAGGCGCGGCAGGATCCGGCGCTGGGCGCGTGGTTCGCGCGTGAACAATCATTCGACACGGCGATGGCGGCGCAACTGGGCTCCATCGCACCGCCGGCCGGCTTGCGCGAAGCAATCCTGACCGGCGCTCGCGTGAGCCGCGCCCCGCAGGCAGCCCGACGCTGGCCGGTCTGGCTGGCGCTCGCTGCCAGCGTGGCGCTGCTGCTCGGGGTCGGCGCCATGTGGCGGATGCGGTCCGCGAGGCAGATGGATCCGCTGACGGCCTTTATCCTGCACGATGCCCAGTTTGAAAAACATGGTGGACATGGCGAGGCCGTCAGCGATTTGGAACGCGTGCTGGAAAATCCGACCACGCGGCTGGCCTCGGGACTGCCGGTGGATTTTGCCAAGTTGCGCACGACCGGCTGCCGCACGCTGAGTTTTGCCGGGCACGACGTGCTGGAAGTCTGCTTCGGCCGCGGCGGCAGCGAATTCCATATTTACATGGCGCGGAGCGCCGATTTCCCGCAGATCGCGTCAACGACCGGGCCGCGCATCATGAAACAGGATGGCTGGTCGGCGATGCAGTGGGCTGACGCGCAGCATGTGTATGTCGTGGCGAGTTCCGCCGATCCGGCGGCGCTGCGGGCGTTGTTATAGGGAAAAAGTGACAGGTATCAGGTGACAAGTGGCAGGAACACGGAGCCGTGAAGTAGTGCGCACCGCGAGACTCGGCATGGATTTTTTTTAACCGCTGATGTACACTGATGGTCACTGATATCGGAATCGATCCGTGAGGGGAAAGTGACAAGTGCCAGGTAACAAGTGGCAAGAGTACGGAGATCGATCCAAGCTTAGCGTCAATTAGCGGTTTCAAATCGGGGTTCTAACACGCAGCGTTGACGGCGGCGGGAAATTGTCGTCGCTCAAGGCGTGAGACGCGTTTTTTTTCGAACCTTCCAGTTGGGCAGCTTGCTTATGTTGGTTGTCTTCGCCGCCTGTCGCACGGTGCCGCCGCCGCCAATGGTGGAGGGTGGCGTGGTGCGCAGCGGGCAGATGGCGTACCACGGCGCGAAAAGTTTGGTTGCGGAATTCGAGCTGCGGCAGGACGCGGAGGATTTTGACCTGGAGCTGTACAAAGGCGTGGGCACGCCGCTGTTCACCGTGCGCGTGGTGCGCGGTGAGGTGTGGGCGGGTGGAGCCATGGCTGCTCGCAGCTGGCACGGCAAAACAGGTGGATGGATGCCGGGCGCGCTGGCGGGGTGGGTGGGTTTGGCGGAGGTGTTTGCGCGGTTGCCGGCGACGGACGTTCCCGGCTGGAAAATCGAGGTGAAGCGCAGCGGCGCGGGTGAACTGCTGCAGCTCGTGGCGGTGCACGAAAGCTCGGGCGAGACGTTTGATTTTCGTTTTTAGCGCATTTTCGAATTAATCGACACACTGTGTATCGCGAAAATGGTTTTGTCATTCCGAGCCGAGCGAGGAATCTCTTCTTCTGTAAAGTGCAACCCATTAGGTTACACTACGAGTGAGATTCCTCGCTCGGCTCGGAATGACAAGGGAAGGTATAAATTGAAGACACACCCACTTGAAAATACTCCTTAGCTTTTTTTTAGTAATACTGGCGGCGGGCGTGGCGCGCGGCGGCGAGCTGGGCCCGGCGGACATCGACGGGCTCATCGCCCGGCTGCAGGCGATGAAACGCGACCATCCAGGCGTGATCGCGCGGTTCCGTGAGGAGCGGTTTTTGAAAATCCGCACGCAGCCGCTCGTGCTGGAAGGCGAGATCAAGTTGATGGCGCCGGACAAATTCCGCCGCGAAATCTTCGGAAAAACCCCGAGCGTGATCGCGTCGGACGGGCGGACGCTGTGGATTTTTTATCCGGCGTTCAACGAGGCGGAGCAATACGCGCTCGACCGCAGCCACGAGGTGAGCGTGCTGTTCGGCGCACTGAACTCAGGCTTGAATTTCCAGGGGCTGCATGAATTTTATCACATCCAGGGCAGCTCGACGGACGGCGGTGGCTATGCGCTGACGCTCGAGCCGTTGCAGCCCGACGTGCGGAACATCCTGATGCGGTTGGGCGTGTGGCTCGACGCGGGGCTGCACGTGATAAAAACCGAATACGAGACACCGCGGGGCGACCGCACGGTGACGACCTACACGGACGTGCGGCTCGATCCGGTGCCGGCGGAGGTGTTTGAGTTCAATCCGCCGGCTGGGGCGAAGGTCTCGCGGCCGCTGGGTTAGATTAATATCAGTTTAGATGCGATCGGGCATGGTAGGGCTCGTTGCCCTCAACGGGCCGAAACGACCCGACCGGGCGGCTGAGGGCAGCCGCCCCTACCGCAGCAAACGAATGCCCCGGTTAACTATTGCGGCGGCGCGATGAGCGTCTTTTAAGGGTGGGGTGAAACAACCTTTGCGCTGCCTTATCACCGCCGGCCCGACGCGCGAGCATATCGACCCGGTGCGGTTCCTGAGCAACGGCTCGAGCGGGCGGATGGGTTACGCGCTGGCCGGGGCGGCGCTGGCGCGCGGGTGGCACGTCGATCTCGTGAGCGGGCCGGTGGCGTTGCTGCCGCTGCCGAGCGCGGTGACGCATCGCGTAGTCTCGGCCGCGCAGATGCTGGCGGCGTGCGAACCGTTGTTTGATGGCTGCGATGTGTTCATCGCGGTGGCGGCGGTGGCGGATTTCCGGCCGAAAGTCGTGGCCGGAGAGAAAATGAAAAAATCTGCGACGGCTGAGGGCATGACGCTCGAGCTGGTGCCGACGGTGGATATCCTGAAAACGCTATCCGGGCGCAGGCGGCCGGGGCAGGTCTTGGTCGGCTTTGCGGCGGAAACGCATGACTTGGAAGCGAGCGGGCTGCGCAAGCTCGCGGACAAAAACCTCGATTTGATCGTGGCCAACGACGTGAGTCGTCCGGGCATGGGCATGGAGGCGGAGAACAACGCCGTCGTGCTGCTTTCGCGCGCAGGCGAGCGTTGGGCGTTTGGGCCGGTGCCGAAGCGCGCGGTGGCGGAATTTATTCTCGAAAAAGTGGTCGCGCTCGCTGGCCGGTAGTTTTGGACACCAATTTCCGTCAGGGGAGTCTCGTTCTTGCCCGCAAATAATTTGCACAAGGCATGGTCTGTGCTATTTTCTGGGATCTTTGGGAATAACTTGCCGGTCTCAAAGGTTGCCGAAAGAGCAAAAATCTGCCTTACCTATTTGCAAATGAATGACAGCATAGAGCGTCGAACCGAAGGCAAATTCATGGGTCTAATGACACCGGTAAGCTGCACGAACCCTATGCAACCTTGTAAATTTTTGAGCCATTTTGACAGCTTTTTGTCAAATAGCTTTACAGGGAAAATGCCTCTGGCAGTTGTCGGTCGCTTAATTCCAATCAAATGAAAACCCGGTCTAAATTTCTCTTTTTCGCCTGCGCTCTTGGCCTCGCAGTTGTGGCGCGTGCGTCCGACCGTTGGGAAACACTTGAAGCCATCCATTGGGTTGAGAACCCTCACAATAGCACACGTTTAGGTGCACATGGCGAGCTCGGGCCCTATCAATTTCGCCAGGCTACTTGGCGCATGTATTCGCGTCGGCCATTCTATGAAGCCGTCAATCGTCAGTATTCAGATGAAGTCGCGATCAAACACTACGAATGGCTGAAAGAAGGCCTTGCGCGTGCAGGCATTGATGCGACGCCGTACAACATCGCGATGGCTTGGAACGCCGGCCTCGATGCCGTCATCGGACATCATGTGCCCTCGGCCAGCCACGGTTACGCTGAGCAAGTCAGCAACATTGCCGCGGAAGTTAAGCGCAACGAAGTTGCAAGTGCGACGCCGTAGGTAGCGTTTGGCTGCGCGAGGAACTTATCCTTCCTCGAGAAACGTCGCTTGTTTGGGCGGTTTCGGTGCGCGGGATGTAATGGCCTCGTCCGGCGGCGGGTTCAAGTGCCGTGGCGGTTTCGAAACGCGCTGGGCCACGGCAGCCTCGCGGTCGGCCACGACGCGATCACAGATCTTCTGGATGTGCAGCCGGAGCCATTGGGCGGTGCTGCTGCCCGCGGTGTAGTCGGCCGGACCGTAATGATCGATGCGGCCGGCCTGGCGAAGCTGGTCGTTTTGGGCGAACTCGTCGGGGCGGGCGGGATTATAAATGGCATAAGCCAGTCCGCCGCCTTTCTTGACCACGGAGAAGCTGGGGATGTCGCTTGGTCCGTCCGCGATGTAGAGCATGTTCTGGAAAGGGATGCGCCGGTCCTCGGGCGCGATGTTGGCGTTGACGTCGATGGCCGGGTTTTTGTTCGTGCCCTTGTTGATCTCGAACAGGGCGCGCGTCTTCGTCGTGTTGTCGATCATCACGCCGATTTGGGCGATCTCGGCCTCGGCGCGGACGTCGAGTTCGCGCTGCCTCATGAAGCCCGGTTGCAACGGGTTCTCGATAAACTCACAACCCCAGATGCTCTCGACATAGCTGGCGATGGCGCTGCCGCGGATCACTTCGGCCAGCCCGGTGCTCACGATGTAATGCTCCAGCTGAATCTCGTGTTTGCGGTAGGTGTCCTTCTCGTGGATGAAGGTTTTCGCGAGGTCGAAGAATTTGGGCAGGCCGGGATAGAATTTAATCTCCGCGCCGCACTCGCGCAGGATTTTGTTGTTCAAGCCGGCGAACCGGCCGGCCATCACATAGGTGAGCAGGTGGTTGAGGTAGGCGATCTCGCTCGCGATGTGGTAGCCGCGCTTGTGGTAGGCGGCGGCGAGGCTGTTGGTCTCGGCCCAAAACGTCGCCTCGTCGACGCCATAGCGCCGGAAAAGCGGCGACTGCATGTAGTCGGGGATTAAGGTCTTGTCGAAATCCCAGATGCAGGCGATGATGTTCTGAGTGAAAAGTGTCGTGGCCATTGCTGATCAGCACCGCTAGGCGAAACGCCCGGCGTGTCCGTTCGCGGTCACACAAGCCGCAACCGGCGGCCCGCGCAATTAACAAATCGTTGCCTTACTCTTTCACTTTTCATGGACCAACTTCCCGACATTGCCCTTTTCCAGCGCCGCCTCGACGAACTCGACGCGCAGATGGCGGAGCCGTCGTTTTATGCCAATCCCCGGCGTGCCGCCGAGCTCTCGCGCGAACAGCAAAAGCTCGCGCAACTCGTCGCCGACCGCCACGCCTACGAAAAACTCGGCGGGGAAATCACCGAGGCGCAGGGCTTGTTGCGTGACCCGGCGGCCGACGCCGGCCTGCGCGAACTGGCCGCGGCCGAGCTGCCCGTCCTCGGCCAAAAGCGCGAGGCACTGCGCGCCACCATGCTGGCCGCGATGATCCCGCCGGAACCGAGCGACTCGCGCAACACCGTGCTCGAAATCCGCGCCGGCACCGGCGGCGAGGAGGCCTCGCTCTTTGCGGCCGAGCTCGCGCGCCTCTACACCAAATATTCCGAGGGTCGCGGCTGGAAAATCCAGCCGATGAGTTCCAGCCCAAGCGAACGCGGCGGTTTCAAGGAGGTAATTTTTCTCGTGACCGGCACCGACGTTTACAAGCAGATGAAATTTGAAAGCGGCGTGCAGCGCGTGCAGCGCGTGCCCGTCACCGAGGCCAACGGCCGCATTCACACCTCGACGGTAACCGTGGCGGTGCTGCCCGAAGCCGGGGAGGTCGATGTGCAGATCGACCCGCAGGATCTCGAAATCACCGTCTGCCGGGCCAGCGGCCCGGGCGGCCAGGGCGTAAACACGACCGACTCCGCCGTGCAAATCCTGCACAGACCCACCGGCTTGATCGTGCAATGCGCCGATGAGCGCTCGCAGCTCAAGAACAAGGCGAAGGCGCTCACCGTGCTGCGCGCGCGCCTGCTCCAGCGCCGTGAAGACGAGGAACATGCCAAATATGCCGCCGCGCGCCGCAGCCAGATCGGCACCGGCGACCGCAGCGAGCGCATCCGCACCTACAACTTTCCGCAGAACCGTGTGACCGATCACCGCATCGGCCTCACCCTCTACAACCTGCCGCAAGTCATGGAAGGCCGGATCGACGAAATCATCGCCGCGCTCCAGCGCGCCGACTTCGAGGAAAAACTCGCCGCGCTGACCGGCGGAGCCATTCCGTTTCGAACCAAAGCAGACGATAATGACGAGTGACGAATGGCGAATGACGAACGCTGAACTCCGAATGCCGAGCGACCAATTACCAACTACTAATGACCAATCTCCATGCTGACCGTGCTTGAAGTCATCAAGAAGACCACGGGTTTTTTTGCGGACAAGGGGATTGAGAATCCCCGCCTCAACGCCGAGCTGCTGGTCGGCCATGCGCTCGGGCTCAAGCGCATGCAGCTGTACCTGAAGTTTGAGCAGCCGCTGACCGAGGCGGAGCTGGAAAAAATCCGGCCGCTGGTGCGGCGCCGGGCCGCGCACGAACCCGTGCAATACATCTTGGGTGAGACGGAATTTTTCGGAATGAAGCTCAAAACCGACCGGCGCGCGCTCATCCCGCGGCCCGAGACCGAGCGCCTGCTGGAAATCGTGGCGACGCGCCTGGCCGGCTCGCCGCCGGCGCAGGTGCTCGACTTGGGCACGGGCAGCGGCGCGCTTGCGCTCGGGCTGGCCACGGCGTTTCCCGCCGCGGTGGTGACAGCGGTCGATGCGAGTGAAGGCGCGCTGGCGCTGGCGCGGGAAAATGCCGCCGCCCTCGGCCTCGCGGAGCGCGTGAAATTTTTTCGGTCGGATTGGTTCTCGGCCCTGCCGGCCGGCGGGCTTTTCGAGTTGATCGTGGCAAATCCGCCGTATCTTTCAGCCGAGGAGACGGCGCAGGCGGCGCCGGAAGTCCGCGATTTTGAACCGGTGGTGGCGTTGACGGCGGGCGGGCAGGGGCTCGACGAATTGAAAAAAATCCTGGCCGGCGCGCCGCGGTTTCTGGCGCCGGGCGGACTGCTGGCGCTCGAGACCGGCATCGCCCAGCATGCGGAATTGCTGCGGCTGGCCGCGGCGGCGGGTTTTGCTCCGGCGGAATCGCTCCCGGACCTGGCCGGGCGCGACCGCTATGTGCTGGCCTGGGCTTTGGCGCGGTAGCGCCGGTAGGGCTCGCTCTCCGAGCGAGCCGCGGCGGGTTAAGGATAACCCGCCCTACCTAAAACCTTAAATTCGAACGGTATTAACCGGATCTTAATTCTTGTTATCGACGACGGCGGCGAGCGGAGCGTGGTCGCTGGCTTGGAGCTTCGGGTCGTGGCCGAGGGCCAGGGCGTCGTTTACAACGCGCAGGCTTTCACGCAGGGGGATGTCGAGTGGCACGTAGCTCTCGTTTTCGTCGGCATTCATGTCCGTGTCATCATCCGTGCCATCGGTCTTTTGGGTCTCCGGCGGCTTGGGTGGCGGCGGCGGGCCAAGGCGGAATTCCCGGTATTTAAAATCATTTTTGGCCAGCAGGGTTTTTTCGGCCTTCATCTCATGATTGAAGGCATCGTCCGCGGCCTTTTCCTTCTCGCGTTCCACCAGGTTGAGCGAGATGCGTTTTTCCTCCTCCTTGGCTTTGAACCAGTCGATGCTCTTTTTAAGCCAGGCAAACTCCTCGAGCTTTTGCTGGCGGGCCAGGCTGGCGTCGCGCAACGGTTTCAAGATATTGGGATTGAGCCGGGCACCGTCGAAAAAGCTGGTGGGGATTTCGTCCCATACCAGCGCATGGGGCAGGCTTTTTTCGCCGATGGGCAGATAGTCGTCGATCGAGGGCAGGCTGATGTCGGACACGACGCCCCTGAGCTGGGTGGAGGAGCCGTCGGGCAGATAAAATTTCTGGAAGGTTATTTTGGCCGCGCCGGTCTTAAGGTCGGAGTTTTCAAGCTGCGGGATGAGGGTTTTCATCTCGACGAGGGTTTGCACGGTGCCTTTGCCGTGGGTGGAATCGTCGCCGATGACGATGGCGCGGCCGTAATCTTGCAAGGCGCCGGCGACGATCTCGGAAGCCGAGGCGCTGAAGCGGTTGACCAGGACGGCCAGCGGGCCCGCATAGGCGATGGAGGGCTCGTCGTCGTTTTCCACCTTGATGTCGCCTTGGTAGTCCTTGACCTGCACGATCGGGCCGTGGCCGATGAAGAGGCCGGCAATGGTGATGGCTTCGGAAAGAAGGCCTCCGCCGTTGCTGCGCAGATCAAGCACGATGCCTTTTATGCCGGCGGCTTGCAGTTCCTTGATGAGCTTGGCGATGTCCTTGGTGGCGCTGATATTTTCGCTGGCCGTCTCCTCGCTGTCGGTCGGGCCATAGAAGGACGGGAGCGAGATGACACCGATGGGCGTGGTGCTTTTGCCGTCGGCGGAGGGCACGTCGAAGATGGCAGCGTGGGCGCGGACCGAGTTGAGCTTCACCACATCGCGGGTGAGAAGGACTTCCTTGCGGGTGGACTGATCGGTGGCATCGGCGGGAATGATCGTGAGGCGGACCTGGGTGCCTTTGAGGCCGCGGATCAGGTTGACGATTCGGTGCAGTTTCATGCCGATGACATCCACGGGTTCGCCGCCCGGTTGGGTGACGGAAATTATTTTGTCATTGGGTTGGATCTTTTTGCTGAGATCGGCGGCGCCACCGGGAAGAATTTCCTTCACCACGCAATAATCGTCCTCGATGTCGAGCATCGCGCCGATGCCGATGAGCGAGAGGCGCATCTGGATGTTGAAGTCTTCGAAGTCATCGGCGGAAAAGTAAGTGGAATGGGGATCGTAGAGCAGAGTGACGGAGGAAAGGAACGCCTCGGCGAGGTCGTCGCCGTCGGTTTCGTTGATGTTTTTAAGCATGCGTTCGTAGCGTTTGCGCACGATTTCCTTGGCGGCGGCGATGGTCTTGGCTTGATCGGGCAGCTGGGCGGCCTGGTCGCTTCCGCCTTTGGGTGCAGGGTTGGCGACGCTGGCGGGAACCTTGGTTTCGCCAACGGTGGCCGTCGCAACCGGCGTCGTCCCGGAACCGTCCTTGGCCACGGTTTGACTCGTGCTTTTCTGGTTAAGCATCTCGGTCAGAATCTCGAGTTTCAGCCGGCGGCGCCAAAGGTCGTCGGCGTCGGCTGGCGTGGCGGGCCACTCGGCTTTGCTGCGGTCGAAGGCGTAAGTCTCCTGCGTGGTGAGATCAAAATCTTTTTTTAATTCGGCATAGATCCAGTTGACGCGGGCGTCCACGCGCGCCTGGTAAACATTGAAAATGTCGTAGGCGGCATCAATGTTGCCGAGCTGGCGGATGTTATAATAAAGGTTGCTGTCATAGCGGCTGGTGAAGGCCGCTTTGTCGCTGGCGAGGAAAAACAGCCGCTGGCCGTCGAGCTCGCCCATGTAGTCCGGGATGAGTTCGTCATAGTCGCTGGTTTTGATGGCATCGCGGTTGTAGTGCATTTCCTCCAGCAGCCGGACGAGCGTTTCCGCCTCGAGGGACAGTTCCTTGGACGTGGTAAAGGTGCTGGCGGGTGCCGGGCTGGCGATGGCCAGGGCGAGACCCAGAACGAGCAGACGAGAGGCGCGGATGCGGAAAGAGGGCATGTTCAAGTAGAGACGGGAGTGGCCGGAAAATGTTTCGTAGCTGCAGAACTTAGAGTAAAATAATACAAACTCAAGAATCGTGGTTAGGTTTGCCTTGAGTCGAGAAGTTTACGCGCTTGGTGCGGGTTTCGTGCCGGCGGCGTGCGGGCTTGGTCTAAAATGCAGCCTCATCAGCAAGGCCGGGAACCGCAGCGACTCGCGGAATTTTGCGTAGGTGGCGGGCGAGGGGAGTGCGCTCACCGGCGGCTCAGCAGATCCTTGGCTTCGTCGAGGATCTGTCTTTCATCGGGGGTGAGTGCGCCGAAGCCCGCGCTGTTGATTTTATCGAGGATGCGGTCCACCTCGGCCCGGAGGTCATCGCGATTGCTGAGATTGACGCGATAGCCGGGCGGCCGGGCGGCCCGGGGCGTCTTGCGCAACCAGCGCGGCAGCTCGACGGCCGGGCTGGAAGACAGCGCCAGCCCGTATTTCATCCGGCGCTCGTAAAGGAAATAAAAACCGACGGCGGCGCCCATGGCGCCAAGCCGGGCCAGGTGTCCGTTCCAAATGGTGGAGGGACTCCCCGCCATTTCGTAGAAAATAAATCCAAATAGGTCCACTCCCGCCAAAATCCAGACATAATGCTTGGGTTTGAGCGTCACCGGCAGCAAAAAGAAGAGCAGGAACGTCATCGGCTCATTGGAGAAAAAGCAGCAGAACAGGGCAAAGACACCGGCGCCGGCGATCGATGGATCCCAGATTGGCCAATAGATCTTCAGGGCAGAGCCGGCCGACCAGGCCAGCGCGCCGGCCAGGATCAACCCAAAGTAGACCAGCAGGAAAAACCCGCGGCTGGTTCGCCCGATGACCGCCCGGCCGCAGAAATGCAGCACGAGCAGGTTGATAATTAAATTAAAAAATCCGCCGTAGTAGCTGATATCCGAAATGAAATTATAACTGAGCAGCGTCCAAATTTCGCCGTGCCTGAGGTGATCGACTGAATAGCCGAAGTGCTCGAACAAAAATGCGCTCTTGAACCAGCCGACCGAGGCATGTTCTGCCACGAACACCGCCACGAGGATTCCCATCAGCCAATTGATCGGATCTTGGGAAACGGGGGTATCGCTATCGCGCATGTAATGACGATCGGAAAGCATCGAGGAGGAACTTAGGAACGGTCGCCGGCAAACTCAAGCTGTCACCAGCGTTTTTGCATGAAATTTCAGCGAAAGATTGCAGCTGCCGTGCCATCCGATGGACGCGGCGCGCATGCAACTCATGCGCTATTGCCGCCTCCCCGCTTGACAGGGCATTCGATTCGGGTTTGTTCGCCTTAACCTATGGCAAACAAAGCAGACAAGTGGCCGGTCAACGCCGCGGGCAAGTTTTTCGTCGATCAGCAATGCATCGACTGCGATCTCTGCCGCGAGACGGCGCCGGCTTTTTTCACCCGGAGCGACGAAGGTGGCTATTCTTTCGTGCACAAGCAACCCACGACCGAGGAGGAGATTGCACTCTGCATGGAGGCCCTCGAAGGCTGCCCGGTCGAGGCCATTGGCAACGACGGCGACGCGTAAGTCATTGCCGGCGCGGGCTGGGTCGGTCGGTTGACGAAAAATCCCAGACGCCAAACCTCCAAATCCCAAAAGCGTCCACGCGCCTGCGGCGCGCGGTTTTTGATGTTTTGCAGCCTGTTTTTGGAGTTTACGCGTGCTGGAATCAGGCTTGCGCTGGCGAGGCGGATCCAAGCCAGCGTGCGTGGGTGATTGTTAATTAATCGATAATGATTGCTTAACAAAACCTTGTTTTCCGGCCGGTGCCCGTGTTACGACTGCGGGCGATGGATTGTTCTGCCATAGCGCTGGGTCTTGCCACCGTCTCCCCGACGCGGAGAGGGCAGGCCGGGCGTCGCTTGATGCAACTCAGCATAGTTTTTCAACAGCCTGTTGGGTGACCCATGCCGGCCGAAGCTCCAACTTTGAACCTGGAACCCGGAGCCTTGAACGGCGCCGCTTCGGCGGCCCTTGGCGCCGGCACGCATGCGGCCGACCGGCGGCACGTCTGGCATCCGTTCACGCAGATGCAGGAATACCTTGCCCTGCCGCCGCTCGCCATCGTCTCCGGCCGCGGCGGCTGGCTGACGGATACCGAGGGCCGCACCTATCTTGACGGCAACGCCTCCATCTGGACCAACGTCCACGGCCACAACGACCCCGAGCTCAACGCCGTCCTGCAGCGCCAGCTCGCCTGCGTGGCCCACTCGACGATGCTCGGCCTCACGCATGCGCCCGGCGCGGAGCTGGCGGCGGAGCTGGCGCGCCTGGCGCCGCCGGGACTCGGCCGCGTGTTTTTCAGCGACAACGGCGCCGGCGCGGTCGAGGTCGCGCTCAAACTTTCGTTTCAATACTGGCAGCTCGCCGGCCGGCCGGAGAAACGCGGCGTCATCGGCCTCGCTGGCGGCTATCATGGCGACACGTTTGGCGCGATGGCGGCGGGCGACAGCGGATTTTTTCACGAACGTTTTCGTCCGTGGTGTTTTCCCGCGGAGCATTTCCCCGCGCCGCATTGCCGCGAGTGGGGCGGCCGGGTGCGCGAGGCCGACATGACCGCGAGCCTGGCGGCGTTGCGGGCCTTGCTCGCGGCGCAGGCCGACCGCACGGCGTGCCTCATCCTCGAGCCCTCGGTGCAAGGCGCGGCGGGCATGCGGTTGCAGCCGCCGGGCTTCGTGCGCGAAGTCGCCGCGCTCTGCCGCGCGCACCACGTTCACCTGATCCTCGACGAAGTGTTTGTCGCCTTTGGCCGCCTCGGCCCCATGATCGTGTGCGCCGAGGAAGGCGTGGCGCCGGATTTTCTCTGCCTCGCGAAAGGCCTCACGGCCGGCTACCTGCCGCTGGCCGCCACGCTCGCGCGCGAGGAAATTTTCGAGGCGTTCCTCGGGCCGGTGGAAAGCCGCCGCGCATTTTTTCACGGCCACACCTTCACCGGCCATCCGCTGGCTGCGGCCGTGGCGCTCGAAAACATCCGCAAGCTTCGCGTGCTCATCGCCGACGGCACGCTGCGCGCGCGTAGCGCCTGCTTCGGCCGCCTGCTCGATGAAGTTTTTTCCGACCACCCGCACGTGCGCGAAATCCGTCAGCGCGGCTTTGCCGCCGCGCTCGACCTCGCGCCGTCGCGCGATTCCGCCGAAAAATTCCCGGTCTCGCGCCGGGCCGGCCTGCAAGTCTGCCTGCGCGCACGGGACCACGGCCTGCTGCTGCGCCCGCTGGGTGATTCGCTGTTGCTGGTGCCGCCGCTCTGCCTCGACGAGAACGAACTCGGCGAGCTCGTGCACCGCACCGCGCACGCTATCGCCGACGTGCTCTAACTCCATCTTGGAACTTGAAACCTGTTACTTGAAACCTTGAACGCCATGACTGACCTCGCCACCATCAGGAAAATCTACGAGCTGCCGCTGCCGGAACTTATGTTTCGCGCGCAGGAGACGCACCGCCGCCACCACGACCCGGCCGCCGTGCAGCTTTGCACGCTCCAATCGATCAAGACCGGCCGCTGCCAGGAAGACTGCAAATACTGTCCGCAATCGGCCCACTACAACACCGGGCTCGACGCCGAGCCGCTGATGGACACCGAGGCCATCCTGGTCGCGGCGCGGGCCGCCCGCGACGGGGGCGCCTCGCGTTTTTGCATGGGTGCGGCGTGGCGCGAGGTGCGCGACGGCCAACAATTTGACTCGGTGCTCACCACGGTGAACGGCGTGGCCAGCCTCGGCCTCGAGGTCTGCTGCACGCTCGGCATGCTGACGGCACCCCAGGCCTCGCGCCTGAAGGAAGCGGGTTGCACGGTTTACAACCACAACCTCGACACTTCGCGCGAGTATTATCCCGAGATCATCACCACGCGCACCTATGACGAACGCCTGACCACGCTCGCCACCGTGCGCGAAGCCGGCCTGCAAGTGTGCAGCGGCGGCATCCTCGGCATGGGCGAGAGCGTGGACGACCGCCTGAAATTATTGCGCGAACTCGCCAGCCTTGACCCGCAACCCGACTCGGTGCCGATCAACGCCCTCGTGCCCGTGCCCGGCACGCCGCTCGGGGACAAGGCGCCGGTGGAACCCTTCGAGTTTGTCCGCATCATTGCCACGGCGCGCATCCTCCTGCCGCGTGCGATGGTGCGGCTCTCCGCCGGGCGCACGGAGATGAGCGACGAGTTGCAGGCCCTTTGTTTCCTGGCTGGGGCCAACAGTATTTTCCTTGGCGACAAGCTGCTCACCACGCCGAATCCCGGGCGCTCCGACGACATGCGGCTCCTCGATCAGCTGGGCATGCATCCGCTTTTGCCGCGGGTCAAGGCGCCGGCTGAGCCCGTGGCGGTGGGTTGATTTCGGCCGCCAACGCCGTCATGCGCGCGATCCTGGTCACAGGTTCAGACACCGGCGTCGGCAAAACGCACGCCACGGCGGCGCTGGCCCGGCTGCTCGCGGCCGGCGGCGCGCGCGTGCAAATTGTTAAGGTCGTGGAAACCGGCGCGACCGCGGGAAACGAAGGCGATGCCGCGCGCGCGCAGTACCTGGCCGGTGGAGTGGGCGAGGTGTTCACGCTCGCGTCTTTTCCCGTGCCGCTGGCGCCCGCTTCGGCCGCGGCGCTCGCTGGGCAGAAACTTTCGCTGGAAATCCTCTTGGAACGCGCGCGCGCGCTGCCGGTGTGCGACTGGCGCATCTTGGAAGGCGCGGGCGGCATCGCCACGCCGCTCGACGACCGCGTGCGTGACTGGGCGGACTTCGCCACGGCGCTCGAAGTGGACGCGGTGGTCATTGTCGTGCCCGACCGGCTCGGCGCCATCAACCAGGCGCGGCTGGCTTGTGCGCGCGCCGCGTCGGCCAAGCTTCGCGCCGGCGTGTGGCTCAATGCGCCGGCCCCGGTCGGGCGCGACGTGGCCGATTCCACCCGCGCCGGCTTGCGCGCGGCCGGTGTGCCGCTGTGGGCGGAGCAGGCATATGGCGCGGTGTTGCCGGACAAACCGGAGGAACTGTTGAACATCCTGAATCAGGTGGAGCGCGTTGACCCCAACGCGCTGAGTGATTCGGACGAAAAAAGCGCGTTAGGGACAGCGCGCTCCACCTCAAATACCGGCTGGCTCGAACGCTGCCGCCGCACGCTGGCCGAGCGCGATGAAAAAAAACTCCGTCGCACCTTGCGTGTCACCGCGCGGCGCGACGGTGATCTCAACCTGGCGGACAATGATTATCTCGATCTTGCGCGCGATCCGGCGCTGGCTGCGGCCGTTGCCGCCGCGGTGGCGGAGCACGGGACATCCGCCTCGGCTTCGCCGCTCATCACCGGCTGGCGCGAACCGCACGCGCAATTGGTCGAGGCCTTGTGCGGGTGGCACGGTTTTCCCTGTGGCCTGTTGTGGAGCAGCGGCTACGCGGCCAACTCCGCCGTGCTCGGCGGATTGCCGGCCCGCGGAGACCTCGTGTTGGCCGACCGCCTGATTCATCACAGCATGGTCGCGGGCCTGCTGCGCAGCGGCGCGCGGCTGCAACGCTACGAGCACTTGAACCTCGGTCAGTTGGAGGAACAACTCGCGCGCGCCCAGCCTTCGGGTCGCACCGTTTTTGTCGTGACGGAAAGCGTGTTCAGCATGGACGGGGACTATCCGGACCTTGCCCAGATGGCGGAGCTGAAGCGGTGCCACGGATTTTGCTGGATCGTGGACGAGGCGCATGCGCTCGGCTGGTATGGTCCCGAAGGCGCGGGCCTCGTGCGCGCTGCGGGGGTCGAGGCGGAAGTCGATGTGCTGGTGGGCACGCTGGGCAAAACGCTGGCCGCGGGCGGCGCCTACACGCTGTTTCGCAAAGAGGCGGTGCGCGATTATTTCGTGAACACCGCGGGTGAATTTATTTACTCGACCGGTTTTCCGCCGGCCAATGCCGCCGCCGCGCTGGCCGCGCTGGGCCGCGTGCGGGCACTTGCCGGGCAGCAGGAGGAGTGGCAGGAACGCTCGCGGGCATTTCGGGCTGCACTCCAAGCCGCGGGCTGGTCGGCACCCGCGGGCGAATCTCCCGTCGTGCCGGTGCGGCTCGACGACGAAGACGCGGCGCTCGCGCTGGCCGGCGCGCTGCGCGAGGCCGGAATCTACGCGGCGGCGGTGCGTCCGCCGACGGTACCGGCGGGCACGAGCCGGCTGAGGTTTTCGCTCAAGCGCACGTTTACGCGCGCCGACATGGAACGCGTGCTGGCGGCGATGGCGGCGTGGAGGGCGCGGCGATGAAGATCGGCTGGCTCATGGGTTGGGCGGTGCCCGAGTCGTGGTTCGCGCCGCTGGCGCGCCAGGTGTTGCCCGATGCGGAGCACGTGTTTGTCGCGGCGGAGCCGGATGCACTGGCGCAGTTGGAAAAAGACGGCCCGTTCGACTGGGTGGTGGGATATTCGCTTGGCTCGCTGCTGTTGCTGCGCGAAGCGGCGCGCGCCAGCCGGCTCGGACGCTTGGCGCTGCTCGCGCCGATTTTTGCCTTTCCGCACGAGGCGGAGCTGGGTGGTCGCGTCGCGCGTGCACAGGTGAAGCGACTTTCCCGCTGGCTGCGTCACGATGCGCGCGCGGCGCTGGCGGATTTTTATGTGCGCGCCGGGCTGGATGTGCCGCCGGAATATGCGCCCGCCGCCGCGACGGATACTTTGCTTTGGGGGCTCGAGCGTTTGGAGAATGACTGCGCAGAGGCGCCGTTACCGGCGAATTGGCGCGCGTGGTGCGGTGCAAACGACGCGTTGCTCGATGCAACCCGGCTGCGCGAGATCGCACTGTCCGTACAGATCGTGGCGGGCGCGACGCATCATCCGGCGGCGCTGGTGCGTGCTTTCGCCAAAGAGGTGGTCGCCTTGAACGTTCAACATTCAATATTCAACACCCAACGTCCAACGACTAAATACCAACTGCCAATTACCAATTACGAACAACTAGGGGCAACATGCTCAACTATATCCTCCAGCAACGGTTCTGATCCGAACGCTCTGGCGGCGAGCTTCGGCCGGGCCGCGCCAAATTATCGTGAGCATGCGCGCGTGCAGGCGGAGCTGGCCGACTGGCTCGCGGAATGGCTGCCAGCAAAACATGACGGCCGCGCGCTTGAGATCGGGGCCGGGCCGGGAATTTTCACGCGGAAACTTTTGCCGTGGGCCGGCGCGCTGACGGCGACGGATATTTCACCGGCGATGTGTGCGGCGGGGCGGGCGGCACTGCCGCAGGTCGATTGGCGGGTGATGTCGGCCGAGGCGCCGGCGCCAGGGACGTGGGACTGGATTTTTTGCAGCAGCATGCTGCAATGGGTAACCGATCCCGAAAAAGTTTTTGCCGGCTGGCGCGAGCGCCTCGCGCCCGGCGGACGACTGCTGGCCGGCCTGTTTGTCGAGGGAAGTTTGCCGGAATGGCACGCGGTGGCGGGCGAAGATTCGCCGCTGGCCTGGCGCCCGGCGGAGGAGTGGTGCGCCTGCCTCGGGCGCGCCGGGCTGCGGGTGGTGCGCAGCGAGGTGCAGCCGCGCATCTTCGAGTTTCCATCGGCGCGGGCGTTTCTGCGTTCGGTGCATGGCGTGGGCGGGGCGCCGCAGCGGCGCCTGCCGCTCGGGCGCTTGCGCCGGCTGTTGCGCGACTACGAGGCGCGCTTCCATCTGCCGGCCGGGGTGCCGGCGACGTGGATGTTTTGTCGCGTCGAGGCGGTTCGCTAAAAAAGCCGCAAAAAACAGGAGCTTACCAAGCCATTAGTCATCTATTAAATGACAAGTAGCTAAAAAACACGGCTTTTTTAAAACCATTTGTCATTTAATAGATGACTAATGGCTTGGGTCAATTGCGCTTCCCAAACGGCTTCCCGGGGTTCGTCGGCAAAAATTAATTCGCGGGGCAGGGCGCTTTTGTGCAACAAACGTCCACCATGATCATTGGAGATATCGCGAAAATTCCCGGCCGCACGTTCCCCGCCCGCCGCTGGACGCGCGGGCTGGTCGGGCAGGCGCCCGCGCAGCCCATCCAGGCAAAGGGTTTTGCCATGGGCTATGTCGTCCTCGAGCCGCATGGCGGCCAGGTGCCGTGGCATAACCAGGAGCAGGAGGAAGTTTACATGGTGCTCGAAGGCCGCGGCGAAATTTGCGTCGGCAGCGAGAAGCAGGAAATCACCGGAGGGCAGGCGGTGTTCCTGCCGCCGACCGTGTTTCACCAGCTGACCAACATCGGCGATGAGCCGCTGCACATGATGTATATTTATTGCCCGGGTGGAGACGTTGCGCACTGGCGGCAGGAACTCGACGGCACGCTGCCGCCGGCGGGCGCCGGCCCGACGCCGCCGCTGCCGCCGGGCGCGCAGCCGCAGTGCACGAAAAAGCCGGAGTAAATTTTAGTTAGGGCCTAATAAAATCGCGGCCCGGGCGTTGTCTGGTTATGAACACCATAACCTTTGAGGGCGGTGCAAAACGCCAGTTTGTCCTGCCCGCCGCGATTGTGCTGGGTGCGTATGCGGCGGTTTTCCTTGGTTTTGTCAGAAGTCCAGCGATGCCTCATCTGGATCCGCCTCGTCCCCCCGAGACAGTATCCACGGCAATCGAAGTGCCGCTGATCGACGAAACAACGGTGCAAAAGGGCGACGACCGGTCGCACGACAGCTCAATGCAGCCGCAGCGGCCTGATATTCCGAATCCAATTTCGCAGAAGGAACCAAATATGCCGGGAATTCCCATCACACCCGAGTTGCCGAGTGCCCCGGTGGTTTTCCAGGGCCCGTGGTCGCCGACGAGCGGTCCTGGCATTGGAATTGGCGCAGGCGGGCAGACATTTAATCCTGAGTCGCTCGATCATACGCCGGAAGCGGTGAGGCAGTCGCAACCGATTTATCCGATTAACGCCAAAAATACGGGCGAAAATGGCGAGGTCGTGGTGACTTTTGTCGTGGACGAGTCGGGCCGGGTGCTGAATCCGCATGTGGTCAGTTCGACCGACCCAATTTTTGAAGAGCCAACGATTCGTGCGATCGGACAGTGGCGGTTCGTGCCGGGTACCTTGCATGGCGTGCCCGTGCGTTTTCGCATGCGAGTGCCGGTGGCATTCAACCTCGATAACTGAAAAACAGCGGTTTTCGCCGGCGGTCAGTGCGCGTGTGGGTGCGCAGCCGGACGGAGGTCGAGCAGATGCTGCACGCGCGCGGTGAGTTCCCTGGGGCTGAAGGGCTTGGTGAGGTAGTCGAGCGCACCAAGATCGAGGCCGAGATGGCGTGCGTCGGTGGTGGCCCAGGCGGTGAGAATGACGACCGGGATGGTGGCGGTGCGCGGGCTGCGACGGAGGATTTCGCATACGCCGAAGCCGTCGATGTCGGGCAGCATGAGATCGAGCAGGATGAGATCGGGTTGGTTTAGCCGGATGATTTCGAGCGCTTCGCGCCCGCTCGACGCCGTGAGCACCTGGTGGCCGGCCTTCGTGAGATGAAAGCGCACGAGGTCGGTCACATCGGGTTCGTCGTCGACGCTGAGGATGAGGGCAGCCATGTTATGCTGATTTGACACGGCTGGTGTGGCGCGAGAGCCGCGAATAGGTTAAAATAACGTGACAATGTACCGTTGGGGTTATCGCAGATGGTATGAAAAATGTTCAAAACCTGTGAAAGAGGCCGACATAGGCTTGTTTTTGACTGGAAGGGCCGGGACAACTTGGCATGGTCGTCACTTCACCTAGCATAATGTTTTTATCGAATTTTTGGCGATGACCCGAAAAATAAGCTTCATAAATTACAAAGGCGGCGTTGGTAAAACCTCGCTCATCGTCAATACGGCGGCGGCCTTGGCCAAGCTTGGGCACCGCGTGCTGCTGTTTGACCTCGATACGCAATCGAACGCGAGCATCTGGCTGCTGCGCCTCGAACGGTGGAATAAAATCAACAGCAACGGCGAGGGAGCCATCCTGTCCATTTTCGATCCCGGCCAGAAGCACATCCGCGACCTCGTCATCAAGGACGTGGTCGAGGATAAAAACGGCGAGAAGGTCCTGCCCGGCCTCGACCTCGTGCCCACGACGTTCAACCTCGTCGATCTTGAGGCCGAATACGAAGGCGACCCGAAGCGGCCGCCCTACTACATTTTCCAACAGCAGCTCGACGAAATCGAGGACGACTACGACTTCATCCTCTTCGACTGCCCGCCCAACATCCTGAGGGCCGCCCAGTGCGGGGTTTTTTCCTCGCACGAAATTTACCTGCCGGTCAATCCCGACGCGCTCAGCCTCATCGGCTTCACGCTGCTCGTGGAGAAGTTGCACAAGTTCCACGCCATTTCGTCCAGCTTCCGCTCGTCCGGGATGGGCACGCCCGCGCAGGTGCAGGGCTTGATTTTCAATTCCATCAAAGCCAATGTGGACATCGAGGTGCCCAAGATGCGCATGCAACTCCGTCTGAATCAATTTCGCACGGCCAAGCGCATCGCACCCGGCGCCAAGATCTTCAACGCGCAGATTCGCGATGCCACCGTCGTGCGCCGCGCGGTCACCCTGGGCCTGCCGGTCATCCTTGTCGGCCAGGAAACCGAGGAAATCGACACCGTCGCCAACGATTACCGCAAGCTGGCCGCCGAGATCATTGAACAAGGCGAGGCGCTTTGACCGCCGCGAAATTTCAGTTAATTTAACCGCACGATTCCCCCATGGCCGAGAAAAAATTTACCGAGCAAGACTGGGACGACATTCGCATGGCGTTCCACACCTCCATCATGGTGGATACCTCGCTGGTCAGCCTGGCCCAGAATCTCGACACCGAAGAGTGGCCTTTGACTGGCGGGGATGAAACGCCCTCCAAATACATCGATTTGAGCTATCCGGAGCTGGCCCGCACGCTCAGCCTGGCCGGCTCTCCCGAGAGCATCAATCACCTCATCACCATCCTGCGCGATACGATGGCTTTCGATAATCCTTTCGGGGAGATGGTGCAGCAGACCGAAGTCCATGAGGCCAAAGACAACCAACTGCTGAAAAACTTCACGAAAGTGGAGATTCCGGAAAGCTATCCCATTGGGCTCACCCAGCTTTCGGCTGACACGCTCGAGTTCTGCCAGATGGAAAACCTTTCCACGCTCGGCCAGTTCGCCGTTTTTGCCCAGGGCATGTCAAAGACCGTCATCGTGAGCGGCGATTTCCGCAAGCTGCTCAATGCGATCTCGCACATCGATGAAAACGCGCTCGCGGAATTGCTGCCGTTCCGCCCCGGCAGCAAAGGCCTGCACCTGCCCGAGGCGCTGGCCCTGCCGGTCAACGCGCTTACGCCCGCGTTTCGTTATGCGCTGCTGCGCAATTTCGGCGCCCAATTGACGCCGGAGGAAGCTCACGAGGCCGACGCGCTTTCTGATGAAGATGTCACCGCCGCGGCCGCCGCCCTGCGCGCCCGGGCCGACCAGTTTTTCACGTGGTTTGCCGATGAACTGGCCGAATTGAAGGCGCAAATCGAGCAAGGTGGGTCCATCGAGCGTTACCTCATGGTGCTCAACGATCCCGTGGCCGAGACTCTCGTCAGTGTGTTGCTCCAGCCCCATTTAAAATCGGCGCTGCCGCTGCAAGAGGAGAAAAAGGCAAAAAAGACCGGCGGATTCTTCGCGTCTCTCGCCCGGCTTTTCGGTAAGAAATGATCTGCCATGGCCGACGCGCCTGAACCATCCATCAAGTTTCCAACGCGCTCCAAGTCTGAGGGCAGCCTCACGCTTCCGCGGCGCCATGGAGGCACGCGGGCGCCCGAGATTGCCCAGGCGTCGGCGGAGGCCCGCAAGTCGATCAACGACATCATCAACGTCACGCGCACGCCCTGGGGCGAAGCGCGGCTGCTTGATTCGATCCAACTCGGCGAGCTCGAGAAAAGCCTGCGCGAGCTCGAACAAAAGCTGGCCGACCGCGAACGCGAGATTGGCGAACTGGAAGCCACGCTGGCCGGCCGCGAACGCGACCTGGCGGAGTCCGAGGCCTTGCTGATGGCGCGCGAAAAATTGGTGGAAGCTGCCAGGATAAAAGCCCGTGCCCCCGGCAACCAGATTGTGACCAAGGAAGAGCAGTCCGCCCTTGAGCAGCTCAAGGCCGAGCTGGAACGCCAGGAAGCGGCGCTCAAGGAAGCCAAGAAATCCCAGCGCGAACGCGAACAGTTTCTCGATGAAAGCGAAACCAAGCTCTTTGAGAAAGTGCAGGCGGAGCAGGAGAAGGAAACCGAGCTGGATCAACGGGAAGAAGAACTGCGGTCCCGGGAAAAACGCCTGCGCGAGCGCGAAGCCGCCCTCGACCCACAGGCCGCCGCGGCGTTGAAAACGGAAGTCGCCGCGGCCAAGAAAAACTTTAACGAGTTCAAGGAATGAGCGGGCGCTAATATTTCCAAGCAGGCAGAAGACCGACTTAACCACGGATGTGCATTCATCGCCACTGATAATGAGAAACTGGGTTCGAACTCATTTTTTATCTGTTTTTTTCCGGATCAGTGACCATCCGTGTGCATCAGTGGTTAAAACGACTCAACCCAAGCTTGCCATCCAAGGTTTTTTTCGCGCAACCTTTCCCCGGCGTTCGCGTCTGAATCCCTCATCCCGACCAGATTTATGAATAAACTCTTTGCCTGCCTCGCGCTGGCCTTCATTGCCCCCATCTTCGGTTCGCTCTACGCGGATGACGATAGCAGCGGGGAACCGGAACAGTACGAACCGCCACCCCCGGTGGGCATGGATGTGGACTATCTTGCGCCGCCCAAAGAAAAACTCATCATTGGTTTTCGCATCCTGAGCGGGCCGAGGGTTTCATATGCCGGCGGCTCCGGCGGCATAATTCCTTCCGGGGACAATCCGACCCCTGACGTGAACGGCATTCGAAGGTATAACGACGGCTTTGTTGATCCGGATGCGCGCACGGATGCAGTCACCGGCCTGCCTCTCCAGCAATCGCCCAGGGGTGATGGCAGATCCAATACCTGGAGCTTCGACGCCCAGTCGCAGGTAGACGGAAATACTCCTGACGGTGGGGGTGGCGTCGATATGCACTCCTACAGCGGCACCATTAATGGCAGCAATTCCGGCAGCGGCCGGGCGGCCAGCGGCGCCGGCTTCGAGCTGACTTTTGACCGCGATTTCGGCTGGCACTGGGGCCGGGTCCAATTCGATGTCATTGGCGGCCTCGGAATGAACAAGATCAGCTATTCACGGACAAACACCGTTGCAGGCATGATGACGGTGTCTACGGATGTCTATCAAACTTATAACGCGCAGACGGACGCCAACGGTGATCCATTGAACGACACCAATGGCAATGAGTTTTACGGTGAACTTAATGCGAAAAATAATCCTTCTGGGACCCCCCTGTCCACCGCCGCCAATACTCCCGGAAACTTGGCCCCGCCCACGGGAGTTAATGGTGTGGCTCCGGTCTCGGCCATTCCAAACCAGCCTCCGCCCTACACCGCCCCATCCACCACCACCGACACCACCGGCAATACCGTGGATAACAGCACGCTGATCGCCAGTTCGCCTATCGCCAGCAGTACGGCAGCGCCCGTGCCCATCCTGGTCACTGAGCAAGCTAGCATCATTGGCGCTTATTACACGTTGCGCACCGGTATCCAAATGACCGTGCCGATCACGCAAAGATTCAGCATGAGCGTGAGTGGAGGCCCGGCGCTCGTCTATGTCGGCACGGAATTTACCGTCGACCAGACGATCACCCCGCCGACCGGCAGTCCGATTACGAGCACGGTAAGCGATGACTACAGCACGGCGTTGCCCGCTTATTTTGGCGATGCGAATATCGACTATTCGGTCACCGACACCACCGACGTTTATCTGGGCGCCGCGTTTCAATCCAGCACGAGTTACAATCAGACCATCAATAATCCGAACGGCAGTTACACGGACAAGGTTGATTTTGGTAACCAAGAAGGCGTGCGCGGGGGCATAAGCTTTAAGTTTTAAGTTCCAGACCGGGCCAAGTGCGGTGGTTGAGTTTGTCGCGCGTAATTTTGTAGGTCGGGGTTTATCCCCGACATCCGACATCTCCAAGGCGTTCGCCGGCGCTGAAAGTATGCAGACAAGATAACAAGAAGCGTCGGGCGTAAAGCCCGACCTACTGTTTTGGTAAAACTGCTGCCCCCGCCGGTCAGATTTGGAAGTGCTTGACGTAGCCCTCGCGGCGCAGGCGTTCGAGCCAGAGCTCGGTGGCCTCGCGGGCGGATTGGGTGATCAGGATGCGCTCGATTTCATCGCGAACGGCACTGAGCGGCTGGATGCCGGCGTATTTGCGGTCTTCGACGTAAAGCAGATAGGCGCCATCGGTGAGCACAACCGGCTCGCTGCAGTCCCCTTTCTTGAGGCCAAATAACACATCGGCGAACTCCTTGCGGATGCTGGAGCGATTCACCCAATCCCAGTCGCCGCCTTTGGTGCGGCGCGTGTCCTGGCTGAATTCCCGGGCCAGATCGTCGAACTTTTCACCGGCCTTGAACTTGGCGTACACCTCATTGGCCCGGGCGCCCAACGCGTCGTCGGTTTCGCCATCGCGGCGCAGGAATTGGATCATGCGCAGGTGCACGGAGTCTTCCTGGTAAAACCGATCTTTATTTTCGTTGTAGAAGGTTTCGATTTTAACCGGGCTGACCGTGCTTTGCGATTTGCGCTGCTGCCCGCGCATGTAGTCGTAGATGAGATCCTCTTCGACCTCCGTGCGGTAATCCTTCAGGGTCATTCCCCGCGAGCGAAGATAGGCGAGGAACTTGCTGCGGTCGCCATCGAATTCAGTGATTTGCTGCTCCTCGATCTCGTTGTCGATGATGCTGTCGGGAACGTGCCGCTTGTCGTCCTTGTGGAATTCTTTGACGATGAGCACGCGGTCGATCAGCTGCTGGATGACGTCATTCTGCAGCGATTCGAGTTTTTTATCGAACTCCTGCTCATTATGGCTCTCACGCTGGATCTGCGGGATCAGCGGGCTGATTTCGCGGCGCACGTCGTCCACCGTGATGATATGGTCTTCGACGACGGCGGCGATGCCGTTGGTGAAGCGCAGGTCGAGCCCGTCGCTGGCCTGATCAGGCATTGCCGGCTCATCCTGGGCGCGGATCAAAGGCGTCGCCGCGGCAAAAACGAGGCAAAGGGCAATGCCGGCATGGACGGAGCGGAAAGAAATCATGGAAGGTTGATGAGGAACTGGATTATTTCCCTCAACCGTAGGAGCGGCTTTGGGGCGGTCAATCTCGGAAACCGCGTGCCGACCATTACGAGGTCGTCGCGGCGACCGCTGCCCCGCAGGCATTTCAAACGGCTGCCCTCGGTTGAGACGGAGATCAGGCCCTTTTGTTCCGCCCGCACGCGGATTTCGGTTACCAGCAGCAGGGCGCGCACTTCCGGGCCGAATTTGCCGAAACGGTCGCGCAAATCGCCCTCGATTTGCTTCAACTGCGCGGGGGTCTCGGCCAGCGCGAGGCGGCGGTAGAAATCGATGCGCAGGCGCGCCTCCGCGATGTAGCCGGCGGGTAGGCGGGCCGGGATTTTAGCCACCTCCTCGACTGCGGCGGACTCGGCGTCCTTGAGCGCGGTGTAACTGTCCTCATGCCGGCCGCGCGCCGTGCTTTCGGCCGCGGCTTCGCCTATGAAGACAAAATCGAGCTTCACGTTGGCCCGCACGGCCGCGGCCTGCGATTCGCCCTTGAGCCGGGCGACCGATTGCCGCAGGAGCTGGCAGTAAAGCTCAAAGCCCACGCCGACGATGTGCCCGCTCTGCTCGGCCCCGAGCAGGTTGCCTGCGCCGCGCAGCTCGAGGTCGCGCATGGCGATGCGGAAGCCCGCGCCGAGCTGGTTGTGCGCGCGCAGGGTGCTGAGCCGCTCGCGGGCGATGTCGAGCAGCCGCGTGTGCCGGTGCAGCAGCAGGTAGGCGTAGGCCTGGTGCTTGAAGCGTCCCACGCGCCCGCGCAGCTGGTAAAGTTGCGACAGCCCGAAGCGGTCCGCGCCCTCGATGATCAGCGTGTTGCAGTTGGGAATATCCAGGCCGCTCTCGATGATGGTCGTGCACACGAGCACCTGGTATTTTTCCGCCACAAAATCGGTCATGGTCCGCTCGAGTTCGCCTTCGCCCATCCGCCCGTGGCCCACGCCGATTTTTAACTCCGGCAGCAACTGGCCCAGCCGCGCCGCCACGAGTTCGATCGTCTGCACGCGATTGTGCAGGTAAAACACCTGCCCGCCGCGGCGGATCTCGTGGCGGATGGCCTCGATCACGAGGGCTTCGTCGTAGGTCTTGACGATGGTCTGGATGGGCAGGCGGTCGGTCGGCGGCGTCTCGATGACGCTCATGTCGCGCGCGCCGGTCAGCGCGAGGTACAGCGTGCGTGGGATGGGCGTGGCGCTCATCGAGAGCACATCGACGTGCGCGCGCCATTGCTTGAACACCTCCTTGTGCTTCACGCCGAAACGCTGCTCCTCGTCGATGACCACGAGGCCGAGGTCGTGGAACTTCACGTCGCGCTGGAGCAGCCGGTGCGTGCCGATCAGGATGTCCACCTGCCCGGCGGCGGTGGCGGTGAGGATTTTTTTCTGTTCCCGCGGCGAGCGGAAGCGGCTGACCATCTCGATCGCGATGGGGTAGCCGGCCATGCGCTCGCGAAACGTGTTCAAATGCTGCTGGGCGAGCACAGTCGTGGGCACAAGGATCGCCACCTGCCGGCCGCCCTGGACGGACTTGAACGCGGCGCGGATGGCCACCTCGGTCTTGCCAAAGCCCACGTCGCCGCAGATCAGCCGGTCCATCGGCCGCGCACGCTCCATGTCGGCCTTGGTTTCATTGATGGCGCGGAGCTGGTCGGGCGTTTCGATGAAAGGGAATGAGCCCTCAAATTCCTTCTGCCAGTCGTTGTCCGGCGCAAAGGCATGGCCGGGTTGAGCCTCGCGCGTGGCGTGGATGCGCAGCAGCTCGGCCGCGAGGTCGAGGGTCGCACGCTCGACGGCCGCGCGGGTCTTTTCCCAGCGGCCCGAGCCGATGCGGCCGAGCTGCGGGCGCACTTTGCTCAGGCCGACGTAGCGCGAAAGCAGGTGCGACTCCTGCAACGGGACGTGCAAGGTCACGTGGTTGTCGAACTCCAGCGAGATGACTTCACGCGCGCCGGCGGTCGTCTCGAGTTTTTTCAGCCCGCGGTAGAGCGCAATGCCGTGCTGCAAGTGCACCACAAAGTCGCCCTCGACCAGCTCGGAAAAATCGAGCAACTGGTCCACCTGGGCGCGCTGCGAGATGGCGCGGCGGTGCAAGGCCGGCCGGCGCTGCCGCTGGCGGCCGAAAATCTCCGTCTCGGTGACGACGACCAGCCCCTTGGCCCCTTTGGCTTGATTCTGGAGTGCGGCTGACTCCCTAAACGTAATCCGAAAACCTTCATTGAGCGTGCCGCGCAAAAAACGTGGAGAAAGTTTTTTCAGCTCCGGGTTGTCCGCGAGGATTTCCCGGACGCGCTGCTCCTCGCCGTCCTTCGAGACGACGAACGAAATGCCATAGCCTGCGCGCTGCCAGGCAGCGACCTGGTGGAAAAATTTCCGGCGCGCATCCTCCTCGACTTGCAGTCGTTCCTGCGCGACGAGCGCGTCGTCGGGGTAACTCCGATGGTGGGCGAGGCTTTCGGTGTCCCACGTCTGCTCGGTGCCGGTGCCGTCGAAAAGAACGGAAGATTCATCGAGGTCGCTCACGCCGAAAACCGCCGCGCATTTTTCGAGGAGTGGCGCGGGCGACGGCCCGCCGTCGCGGGCGATCACGTCGAACGCTTCGTCGAGCGAGGCCGGCTCGATGAACGCGAGGTGCGCGAGTGGCGTAAGGTAATCGGCCAGGCCGCTTTTGGCCGGGTCGAGTTTTATCCGCGGCGAGGCGGCGAGGGTGATCGACTCGATGGCTTCGCCCGAGCGTTGCGTGACGGGATCGAATGCCTTGATGGATTCAATCTCATCGCCAAAAAAATCGAGCCGATAGGGCTGGGTGGCCGTGACGGGGTAAACATCGATGATCCCGCCGCGGATGGCATAGTGCCCCGGCGCCTCGCACACGGCTTCGCTGTCGTAGTCGAGCGCGTGCAGTTTTTTGAGCAGCTCCTGGAACGGCTGGTGTTGCCCGCGCGTGAGCGTGAGCTCGTGCGTGGCGAAGGCCTCGAGAGTGGGCACGGACTGCAGCAGGGCCGCGGGCGTGGTGAGGATGATGAGCTGAGAGTCGTTAGCTGATCCGCCTTCGCCCCGTTCGACGGTTTCGACAGGCTCACCGCAGGCAGGCTCAGGGCTTCGGCGTGACAGGGAGCCGGAAGAGTTGCGGCGGGCGCGCAGCTTGGAGAGCACGGTGAGCCGGTCGCTGGACGCGGCGAAGGCCTCGCGCATGTCGCGGCTGTCGGGCAGCGACTCGGGGAAAACCAACACCTCGGGCGGCGGGTTTCCGCCCGCGGCCCCGTGAAAAAATGCAACGTCCTCGGCGAGCGTCTCGGCGGTGCGCAGTTCGCCTGCGACAACCAGCCACACGGGCGCGGAGTGGGTGAGCAACAACTCGGCCAGCACCGCGCCGCGCGCCGGCGGGCAGATGCCGGTGAGCTTGGAGCGCGAAGAGACGGAAAGAGACATGTTAATCACGGAAGCGCGGAAAAGCGGAAATCAGGAGAGTCGGAACCAATAGCACAATTTCGCGCTTCCGCCATTCCGCGTTTCCGCGATTAATTTTCCGGCGAAGCCTTCAGCGTTTCCAGCGCGGCCAGCGCGGCGGCTTCCTCCGCGGATTTTTTGGACGGTCCGCGGCCGGTGCCAAGCGCGCGGTCGAGCAGGAAAACGGTGACTTCGTATTCGCGCGCATGGTCTTCCCCGCCGACGTGCGAAACCTCGTAGCGCAAGGCCCGGTTGCCGTGCTGCGGCTGGACGAGTTCCTGCAACTGGCCCTTCGGGTTGTCGTCGTCCGCCACCGAGGCGAGGTGGTCGGGGATGGAGCCGTAGAGACTGAGCACGAGGTGGCGCGTGGTCAGCCAGTCGCTGTCGAGGTAGAGCGCGCCGATCAATGCCTCGAAGGCATCCTCGAGCGTCGAGGCGCGGGCGCGGCCCCCCGTGGCTTCCTCGCTCGCGCCGAGGCGCAGGCAATCCGCGAGGTTGATCTCGCGCGCGAGCCGGCTGAGAAAGCTGCCTTTCGAAAGCGCGGCGCGGCGCTTGCTGAGCGCGCCTTCGCGGTCGCCGGGAAAAAGCGTAAAAAGCGCCTCGGTTAAAATGAGCTGCAGCACGGCGTCCCCGAGAAATTCCAGCCGCTGGTAGCTTTCCTTTGCTTCGGGATGATCGGGCAGGTACGACGAGTGCGTGATCGCAAGCTCAAGCAGCGCCGGGTCGCGGAACTCGTAGGTTAGGCGAGCCTGCAAAGCGGCGAGGGGAGATTCGGTCGGCATGGGAATTTCAAATTTCAGATCTAAAATCTCAGATATCGAACCTTATATCTTAAATCTCAAATCTCAGATTTTAAATTATCAGGACGATGCACTTGAATAGCGGCGGAGGCCGCGGGTGAAAACCAGGACCGCCACCGCCAGCCAGGCCACGGTTACCACCACGAGCCACAGCGCAAAATCGGGTTGGAAACCATACAGGAGCGATCGCGCGGGGACGTAGCTTACGACGACGACCGGCAGCGCGTAGACAAAGAGCACGCGGGAGATGCCGCGGAAGGCCTCGCGTGGCAGCCGGGAAAATTCAAACAGCGTGAAGTAGGTGCCCTCGAGTCCCTGCAGGCCCACGACCCACAGCGCCAGCGACGACACCATCAGCAGCGCGCTGAAGTGGATGACCACGCCGCAGACCAGGAGCAGCGCGTAAAGGGCGACGGCCCCCGGCGTTACCTGTAGGCCAAGGTGATGGACGGCATAGACGATGACGCCGATCGCGACAAACGAGTTGAGCAGGCTGTCGGGGTCGAGTTTGCGGGTCGAGACCATGAAGAGCGGGTTGCCGGGCTGGGCGAGGAAGAAGTCGAATTGCCCGGTGCGGACGTTGCGCGACATCTCGAAGAGGTTGCTCCAGAAAAATCCCATGAGCAGCCGCTGGATCAGCATCGACGTGCCCACGAGGATCAGCATCTCGTATTTGTTCCAGCCGGCGATATCCTTGGTGTGGCTGTAAAGCACGCCGATGAGCAGCAGGTTGACGCTCATCCAGAAAAGCTCGACCAGCGCCCACATGATGAAATCGAAGCGAAACATCATGGTCCGCACGATGGAGTAGCGGGCGCAGGCGAGCCAGATCCGGACGTAATTCGAGAATTTCATGAAAGGATTTTTTTAACCGCGAATAACCGCGAATGGACGCTAATAAATCCAATCTGCTTTTTCCACGGATAGCTCGGATGTATACGGATAAACCATGCAGGATTTTAGGCTAGTGTTCTCATCCGTGATCATCTGCGTAATCCGCGGTAAAAAATGATAGAGCTGTCCGAATTGGCGTTCATTCGCAGTTAAATACTCGGTGATGAGGGTTACGCCGCGGTTGGAAGTTTCAATTTCCAAATTTTTTTGGCGTTTGAATATTGGCGTTTGTGATTTGCGGCGTCAGCCGCCGACGGCGGTATAACGCCGCAGGCCGCGCAGCCAGAGAAATTGGGCGACGCCGAGGAGCAGCAGCGCCCACACGGTTTGGATGACGAGGCCTTGCAGTGCGGCCGCGTAGCCGAGCCGGCCGGTCAAGATCGCCGCCGGAAAATACATTTGGTAGAAATACGGCAGGAACTGTGAGGCGTGGAAAAGCCATGGCGGCATGAGGTCGAGCGGGAACATCTGTCCGCCGAGCAGCGATTCCACCGCCATGGAGAGGATGATGAAGGACTGGATTTCCAGGAACCAGAACGCCAGCAGCCCGAAGCAGTAGGCGATGGTGAACTGGATGAGCGCCGCGAGCAGCGCCGCCGGCAGGCCGAGCGCCAGCCGCCACAGCCCGGGCGGCAGCACCAGGTAGTGCCAGAGGAATGGCAGCGCGAACGCGAGCGGGATGAACACGAGCAGGCCGGACACGAGCCGGGCCGCCGTGAAAACGCTCAACCGGTAGAAGAAATAGTTGATCGGCTTGAGCAGGAACTGGTTGATGAGGCCGTTGCGGATGTCCTCGCTGATCTGGTAGTCCTCGTTGAAGGCCCCGATGAAAAACTGCAGGACGATGAGGCTGACGAAGTAGGTGAGGGTCTGCGCGAGGTCAAAGCTGCCGATGCGGGCATGGCCCGCATAGACCGCGCTCCAAAGGATGAACACGACCACGAGGTGAAAGACCGAGAAACAACCGCGCACCGCGAAGTTCCAGCGGTAAACAATGTTACTCTGCAAGCCGGTGAGGAAGGCGTGGCGGTATTTGGCGAGCATAGGAATAGGTCCTATAGGACCCATAAGACCTATTCCTTCAACCCGAACCGCGCGATGAGTTCCTTGCCGAGATTTTTATAGGCCGTGGCGCCGGGACTGAGCGGATCGTAGGCAAAGATGGTTTTGCCGAAGCTCGGGGCCTCGCTCAGGCGCACGGTGCGGGGGATGACAGTTTCAAAGATTTTCGCCGGCGCGTGGCCCTTGACCTCGTCCACCACCTGGCGCGAAAGGTTGGTGCGCACGTCGAACATGGTCATGACGGTGCCGCCGACTTCGAGGCTGCCGTTGATGCCGGCGTTTTTGAGGCGGTCCACGACCCGGAAAATCTGGGCCAGGCCCTCGAGGGCCATATATTCGCATTGCAGGGCGATGAGCAGAAAGTCTGCGGCGGCGAGGCTGTTCATCGAGAGCAGGCCGAGCGCGGGCGGACAGTCGATGATGACGGCGCGGTAGCCGCCGCTGTCGCGCACCGGTTGGAGCACGGCGCGAAGCTTGAGCAGGTAGTTTTCCGTCTGCGCGAGCTCAATCTCGGCCGCGGCGAGGTCCACCTCCGATGGGATAATCGCCAGGTGCTCGTAAGGCGTGGGCGTGATCATATCGAGAGCGGTGCCGTCGCCGTGCAGCGGGCGGTAAAGGCTCTTGCCCTCCTGCTTCTCGACACCGAGCGCGCTGGTGGCATTGGCCTGCGGGTCGAGGTCGACGAGCAGCGTGTGGATTTTTTTCTCGGCCAGGGCGGCGGCGAGGTTGACCGCGGTGGTGGTTTTGCCGACGCCACCCTTCTGGTTGGCGATGGTAAAGACAGTGCAAGCCATGTTAAGGAGTGGATTCAAACTGCAAAGCTATACCGTTCGCGTCGAGAGAAGACAGCCGCAAGGCGCGGCAGAGGGTGGGTATCCTCGGAGAGGCTATTCCCCTCTGCCGGAACGCCGCGGCTGCCTCTCTATCGCGCGAACCCTTCGGGCTAAGGCTGGGAAAAAGCGCGGAGCGGCGTTGTCCTCGAGGGCCAAGGCCCTCCGGGCATTGGCTCCTCGACTCCGCCTTGCTCAGCGCTTTTCCAGCCAATAGCGGTATGGCTTTGCAGTTTGAATCCACTCCTCCCAGCAAACGGCGGCAGCCGCCATGAGTCTAGCGGAAAGAGCGACCGGGTCTGCTGCGAGCCCAGACGCCGGCATAGAACGCCGGTGGTCCGCCGTCGCTGAAGGGACCTTCTGTTGACTAGGGATAAATCGCTCGGAAGATCTCCCCAGCAAGGCTGTCCACGGTTGCTAAACGGAGAAAAAGCCGCAGGGTCGTTGTCGTGAGTACACAGGAAACTATCGTCGAACCGTTGAAGACCCTGTCGCCACCGAAACTGGAGGAAGCGGCTGCGTCGATCCATGGCTTGCGCGAGAAGTTTCACGCCGAGCGGCTGGCGGCATTGGAGCGCAGCGCCTCGGTCCTGAGCGAAGGGGAGGGCCTGGAATTGGAGCGGATTATCGAGGAGTACCCAAAAGTCGTTTGGCCCAGCCCGGCTCTTAAATCGCCTCAGCACTTCTTATGAAAGCAGTAGTCATAGAAAAATATGGTGGCCCCGAAGTCCTCCAGTGGCAGGACGCCGCCGACCCTGTCCTAAACGACGGCGAGGTGCTCATCCGGATGTCCGCGACGTCGGTCAACCCGTTCGATATCAAGCAACGAAGCGGACAGTACAAAGACTACGCCCCCGTCGCGTTCCCTGGCATTCTGGGCCTCGACGTCGCCGGTACAGTAGCGCAGGCCGGCCCGGGCGTGAGCGGCTTCGCACCGGGAGACCGGGTCTTTGCGAAGGCCCGGGCGACATATGCAGAACTTTGCGCAGTAGCAGCCCGAGACGTTGTAAAGCTTCCCAAGGGACTAGATCTCGTGGAGGCCGCAGCACTGCCCACAGTCGGATTGACGGGCTACCAACTGGTCGAAAGGGACGCCATGCTCAATCGGGGCGAAACGATTCTTGTTACCGGCGCGCTCGGGAGCGTTGGACGGGCCGTGGTATTCTTTGCCCAGTCGCGGGGTGCGACGGTCATCGCTGGCGTGCGCAAAACGCAACTTGACGCAGCGAAGGACTTGGGAGCGGACGATGTGGTCGCGGTCGACGAGCCCGAGGCTTTGGCGAGGCTGCCCGCTCTGGACAAGGCGGCCGATTTGGTCGGCGGTCCGACGGCGGAAGCAGTGCTCGGCAAGGTGAAGCCGGGAGGAATATTCGCCACCGTACTTCGGCCCCCGCGCAATGCGGCCCAATACCCGAAAGTGAAGGTCGTGGCGGTGCAGGGCGTGCCGAATGCAGCGCAACTTCTCGTGGTCGGCCAGGCAGCCGCGGCGGGAAAACTCAAGCTGACGATTGCGGCGAGGTTCCCGCTGGCCCAAGCGGCCAAGGCCCACCAAGCCGCGGAAGGCCACGCAGCCGGCAAAGTGCTGCTAGTCGTTTAAAGAGTCCTGCGAGACCTTCTTTCATGAGCAAGCACGTCACCATTTCCCCAGCCGAGGCCGCGGATCGTCTCGCCATCCGAGAGCTGATCGAGGCCTACGCGCACTGCGCCGATCGTCGTGACGCGAAAGGTCAGATGGCGCTTTTCACGGAGGACACGCACTTCGTCGTCTACATGAACGCCAAGGATCCGAAGCCGTCGCAGGAGCTTCACTCAAGAGCGGCGCTCGCACCCGTCTTCGACGACCTGAACAAGTACGCTGCCACCCAGCACTTCGTCGGGCAAAGCACGATCCTCACGCTGACGGTCGACCGGTCTACGGGGGAGGCCTACACCATGGCGCATCACCTCACGGTCGAGGGTGGAAAGCGGCGCTTGATGATCGCCGCGCTCCGCTACGACGACACGTTCGTGAAAAAGGACGGCACGTGGCTGTTTGCTGAGCGCAAGCTCTACGTCGACTGGCTGGAGGAGCGGGCACTGTCATGAATTTTACGGCGGCGGGCCGACACGGCTTGTCATCGTAGGCGCGACGGGAATCATCTCTTCAAGCCACGTGCCCGCCCTGCTGCGCCGTGCCGGGGAGCAGGGTTTAAACAACAACATCAACTTCGCCTGAGAGCCCGTGGGTGCAAAAACTCGGCCGGAAGTCAGATGGCATCGCGGTATTAGTACCCGAATTTGAGTAGAGGGACTCCCTTGCTGGTGATGGCAAGATTTCTATTCTCGGCTACAGCGTAAGTGACCTGCCAAGCCGCAGCTCAAAGACTGTGGTTCGACTCTGCTCACCACAATTTTTTGCTATGCGAAAAATTGGAGGCGCGGGCCGGAATCGAACCGGCGAATAGAGGTTTTGCAGACCTCGGCCTTACCACTTGGCTACCGCGCCATAACACTAAAAATAAACTAGTTGCGCATCACAATTCCAACGGAACTTGAGTTTTCTACACCGATTTTATACACTTTTGGCATGAAAATGGGCACCGGTGGGAAGACTTGGGAAAGAACGAACGTCACGAACCTGCTGCGCAACAGACAGAGTGGAACTTACTACGCCCGCGTGAAAGTCAACGGCAAGCAAAAATGGCGGACGCTCAAGACCAAGCTCTTCTCGGTCGCAAAGTTAAAGCTGGGCGATGTCGAGCGCGACGAGCGCGCGCAAGGCATGGTCGCAGCGGCCGAGGCGTTGCCAGAAGGCGGTGAAACGACGGTCGAGCGGTTCATCAACATCTACCTGACCCGGACGAAAAACGACCCGGCCTTGATGCCGGCCACGAAGTCCCGCCGCGAAATCGCGGTGAAGGCAATCCTGAAAACCTGGCGTGACCTTCCGCTCCGGGATGCCCGGCGGGTGACGCCCACGGATTGCCAGAAATGGGCCGCCAAGGCGCAGCGGGAGGGAACCGGATTCGTTGCGCCGAAAGCCAAGACCGTGCGCAAGGGCATGTCGGCCTCAGCGTTCAACAAGTGCGTCGATGCGCTGCGGACAATTTTCGAGATCGCCCGCGAGCATGGCGTTGCCTACCAGAACCCGGTCGAGAGCCTTTCAAAGGCCAGGATGCGGCAAAAGCGGCTGGAACTGCCCTCCGTCAAAGCATTCCATGCCATCGTCAGGAACGTCTCCGAGGCGGGCGCGCGCCAGTCCAAGGACTGCGCGGACTTGGTTCGTTTCCTTGCTTACTCCGGCGCCCGCATCAGCGAGGCCAACGCCGTGCGGTGGCGGGATTGCGATTGGGAGAAGGGCCGGATTGCTATCCACGGCACAAAGTCGGCCTCAAGCGACCGCGTGATTCCGATTTTCCCGCCGCTGGCGGGGCTTTTGGAGGAAATCCGCGCCCGCCGGGGAAAAGAGCCGGTGGACGTGCCGCTATTGCGCGTCCATGAATGCAAAGGAGCGCTCCGCTCGGCGTGCCAGGCTGCCGGGGTGAAGCCGATCACGCACCACGACCTCCGGCATCTATTTGCCACTCGTTGCATCGAGTCGGGCGTGGACATCCCGACGGTCTCACGCTGGCTGGGCCATTCCGATGGCGGCGCGCTGGCGATGCGGACGTATGGCCATCTCCGGCAGGAGCACAGCACAGCGCAGGCGGCGAAGGTGCACTATTAAAAATAGCGCCATAGGTGGCCATTTGCCCCGTTGCCATGTCGCGGCAACATTCTTTCGCTAAGCTTTTGTCGCACTCATAATCAGAAGAATCAGCGATACCAATCCAGCTAGAATGGGTATGATAAATTCAAAGATAACTCTTGCGACAGCCACCGGCTTCGAACCGCTATAGAGCCATGCACGAACTGGAATGTCAGCATGCAAATCATCGTAAGCTTGCTGGTCTTCTTCTGTCCAATTCCGACCCTCGACTTCGACCTTCTCGATGTAGTCCTGATACCGCTTCATCCACCCGAAGAAGTCTGATAGGCCGTAGATAAAAAACGCGATGAGAAAGTATACAATTATGGCCACTACAATCCATTCGAATGCCCTCGGAGACGGCTGAGAGAATTCGAAGCCGAAAATAGAAGGATGAGCTGGCACCAATCCTTCTTGCGACACGAGAAAACCGAGCAAACTGCTCGCTAATAGGTGGCGTCGCTCTTTTCGAGCGAAATCGCTGAGTGGATCAGCATGCAGGCTGATAGGGTTTGGAGTAGACAATGCAATTTTTTCTTTGAGTTCTTTCGTTGCTGGCATGGCGTGTCATTTTTGCCGTACATTGCGTCCCCAGACTAGATTCTAGGATGACCGATCGAAGCCAGCTTGGCCAGAAATAACGGGCGGGATTCTTCCCAAAGGCGACCAGAGACAAGCGCGGCAGCTTTGAAGCCCCAAAAAGTCGGCGAGTCAGGTGCTGGCTGCAGCGGGCATACCTGGCCTCACCATTCAATATTCAAGTATCGGCCTTGCCACACATCGGCAAATCTCGGGGCCGTATTTTTGACGATCAAAGTTTTTTAACATTCCTTCGCTCAAAAGCACCTGTTGCCCGTCGCTATTCCTTCTCACCCAAATCTCCTTTTGGCAGCTCTTGCACTTTGCCTTGCCTCGCGGACGTTTTGCCAACTCTACCTCGCAATTTGGGCACCTGGAATCCAATCGCCCCGCGGGCACCTTTGCATAGTCAGGGCATATGAGCCGCCAGCATTCACACTCGCCGGGATGCCCGCCTTCGGGAGGATTGTTCCAAAAAAATACCTTTCCGTTTAGTGCCTGGCACCGCGCGCATACACGCTGGTCATGTGAGGTGCTCCATTCGTACCGAGTACAACCGAGATCCCTGAATCTAAGTTCCCTGTATTTGGACAAGACTATGCTAGTTGACTGCGCAGACAAGGCGGCCGCTAGACCCTGGCCTAGCCCGTAATCAGTCTGGAGCATTTCAGACATCCGATCGGATCGAAAACCTGCGAAGGTGCAGTCTTGAATTTTCTGCTGTAACGCGGGAATCTTCTCCACAGGAATCTGGGCTCCACTGTTGATGAGATATTCGGTGAGCTGCTTCGCGATTGCCGCACACCTCGCTGGTGTTAGCTCAGCTTGAATCGAGATATCTTCGATGGTCATAGACGTCGCCGAGGCCTGCTCCGCTGTTCCTGCGGAATCTTTCGTGCCGAAGAGCCATTTAAGCAACCGCATCACCACTTTTCACTTATTCGCCGGAGACCAGCAGATCAAGCTCGGCTTGCCGAATTACTCGTCCGAAAATCGCCTGACCATCTGAACAAGAATTGCCCGCACAAATACGCCCACCACGCATTTCTTCGCATCCTTTAATTTCATCGATGGTTTCAGACTCAACTTTGAAAAATCTCCGACTTCGCGGAATCACTTATGAAAATGCAGTCGCATTTTCTGTGAGGGGGACGCCTTTCCCCTTCACGCTGGCGCGTAAGGTTTGATTTACGTAAGTGACGCACCATCGTTGGCCAGCCAACGGCATTGGCGAGGCGGCAGACGCCGCCGCCGAAATGCGGACAGGGCCGATTTCATTTTGCTAGGCCGTCATTATCGTCTCGAAACTTGATCGAGACGATGTCCGAAGGAATTGACTTCGGTCTGCGGGTGAGCCAGGGTGGGGGCATGACGTTAGCAAACTTTCCCGAACTGAAACGTCTGACTCCGCGGGCGCGTTTGAAAATCGCCGAAGAGCTCTGGGATTCGGCTGTTTCAGATGCATTGCCCGTTCCGGCAAGCCATAAATCGTTGGTGCGTTCCCGCCGCGCCGCCTATGCGCGCGGTGAAATGAAGACGCTGTCGATGGCCGAACTAAGGAAATCGATTCGCCGGCGGTCGTGAACAGTCTCCCGGTCGTTGCGCTGGACGCCGTTCGCGAGGACACGCAAGCGGCCTATGACTATTTTGAAGCGCGGGTGAGCGGAGCAGGCGAACGATTTTTGGACCGATATTTTTCGACCACCGACACCATTGAGCTCAACCCGTGGAGTTTTACGGTGAAGTTCGATGACTATCGCCGGGCACTTATCCCCAAAAGCAACTTGGCGATCTATTACTTTCTCGAGCCGGATCGAGCCGTTATTGTTGCTGTCATTGATGCCCGCCGCCATCCACGGCTGATCCGGGACTTGGTGCGGAACAGGCGATAGCAAAATTCTTTCTACACCGCTTTTCTACACCTTGACCCAAAAAGTGCGAGAAAATGGGGTCTGGTGGGAAAAGTGCCGTTTCCCGTAACCCACTCGTGGTCAGATTTTAGACCCGGTGGAATCAGGTGAAGGAAAATGCGAAAAATCGTGTTTTCGATTTTGCAGACCTCGGCCTTACCACTTGGCTACCGCGCCCTGTGCAGAAAGGCGGAACTTGCAGGAAAAAACGGCGCCCGCAAGCGCCGAATTATCAGCCGGCGGCAGTTTGGCCGCCGGCGCACTACGCAAAAAACGGATTATGCTTCAATTCCTGCGCCACGGTGGTGAGGGGACCGTGGCCGGGGGCGAGCACGGTGTCGCGGGGCAGGGTGAGGATTTTTTTCCGGTCGTTGTCATACTGTTCCTTATAATGGTCCTCGCTACCGCCCATCGAGCTGGCGAAAAGCGAGTCGCCGACAATGGCGAGCGGCCAGCTCAGCCCGGTGATGAAATACGTCGTCTGCCCGGGCGAGTGGCCCGACGTGAGCAGGGTCTTGATCCCGAGGCTGCCCATGGTGAAGGTGGCGTTCTCCTTGAAACGCAGCGAGCCGTGAAAGGGCGCGGGTTCGCGTTCGCTCGCCCAAACCGTGGCTTTGGAAAAGCAGGCGAGCCGGTCCAGGTCGGCCACGTGGTCGTCGTGGGTGTGGGTGAGGAAAACATACAGCATGATGAGCTTCTCCGTCGTGATGAAATCCATCATGCGGGAACAGTTGGCGCCGGTATCGAAGGCGGCGGCCACGCGCGTGCGCCCGTCCCAGACGAGGTAGCTGTTCACGCGGATATCGAGGCTGATTTTCTTGTGCGGGAAGTAGGTGTTGAACATCGCGAAGCCGTGCGGGAAAACGGGCTGTTCCGGATACCAGGCTTTTTGGGCAAGGGCTTTCAGCGCACGAGGGGAGAGGCGGAGCGGGCGGGCGACGCGGCGAATGGTTTCGAAGACGGGAGCGCCGTGCTTGACCGCGATGAGTTCTTCCAGGCTGACCCCGGCCTTCTCGGCGAGTTGCTCGTCGGAAAGCTTGAGGCCGCGCTGGGCCTTGTTGATGACGTCGTTAAAATCGTCTTCGATCGGAATGCGGGGCATGATGGTACCATATATCTTTTCCCAAGCTCGTTGACGCCGCAAGTTTTCCCGGGCGTTTCAAGCCAAACCCAATTTAAGAAGGAAACCCGGAAGCCACGAGGTTTTGTTTCCTGGGTTCATGGCTTCCTCCTTAAACCCAATTGTATTAATAGGTGAGTGATTTCGCATTGCCAAGCGACGCTGCACGCGGCTTGCATGGTTCCCCCATGAATCCCTCCGAGTATCTCTCCACGTTATTTTCACTCACTGGCAAGGTCGCAGTCGTCATCGGCGGCACCGGCGAATTATGCGGCGCGATGGCCGAGGCGCTGGCCGGCGCGGGCGCGGAGGTCGTGCTGGTGGGCCGCAACGAGGAAAAAGCCAAGGCGCGGCTGGAAAAAATCCACTCCGCGGGCGGCAAGGCCTATTTCCTGTCGGCGGAAGCGGACAAAAAGTCCGACGTCGAGGCGCTGCTCGCCGCCGTGCTGGCGCGATCCAAGCGCGTGGACATCGTCATCAATGGCGCGGGGATCAACTCGCCGACGCCGTTCCTCGACATCGGCGAGGAGGAGTTCGACCGCATCATGCGGGTGAACGTCAAGGGCGTGTTCCTGGGCTGCCAGGTTTTTGGCAAATACCTCGTCGATCGCGGCGAAGGCGGCTCGATCATCAATCTCGGCTCGATGTCCGGCCTGGTGCCGCTGTCGCGGGTGTTTACTTACTCGGCGAGCAAGGCGGCTGTGCATAACCTCACGAAAAATCTCGCGCGCGAATGGGCGCCGAAGAAAGTGCGCGTGAACCTGATCGTGCCGGGCTTTTTCCCCGCAGAACAGAATCGCAAGGTGCTCACGCCCGACCGGGTGGCCTCCATCATGGGGCACACGCCGATGAAGCGTTTCGGCGAGGCGCGTGAGCTGGGCGGGGCGACGCTGCTGCTGGCCAGCGACGCGGCGGGCGGGTTCATCACCGGCGACGAAATCGTCGTCGATGGCGGATACCACGCGATGACTATTTGAAGACCGGCGGTTGCAGATATCGCTCGATCCGTCCGGTTTTTGGCTGAAAGGCCCGGCGCTTTCGTATAAAAACCATTAGATTTATATCTAATGGTTCTGTTATATCGATGGCAGTAAATTCGACGAACATTAGTTATTTATAACTAGGTGCAACAATGACTTGCGGGTTTCAGTACGGTCTGCATTCGCTGTTTCTATCGAATAAAACAATCCTCCAATGGCGTAAGCCACGGTCTGTAGCCGGCAAAATAGACTTGTATAAAACAGGTCGGTGTTTTTTGTAACCCTCTCTATGGTCACTGCAAAAATTAAACAACTTAACGAGTTTCAGACAAAAGTTGATGCGCTTAAAAAAGCGATCGCCAGTCAACTGAAGCACGATCTCTCCTCTCTGCACAAGAAATATGGTTTTGAATCGCCCCTGGCCCTGATCAAGGCCATCAAGGCTTCGGTCGGCGGGAAATCTTCTGGACGCGTGGCCAAGGCCGCCTCCACCGGCGGAAAGAAAAAACGCAAGCGCGCCAAGATCACGCCCGAGATGAAGCAGAAGCTGAAGGGCATGGTCGACGCCGGAAAGACTGGCACCGTGATCGCCAAGGTCCTCGGTATTTCGCTGCCCAGCGTGCAGAATATCAAGAAAGAGCTCGGCTTGGTCAAAGCCCGCAAGAAGTAACCAGCAGGTTTCGTTTTACTTTCGCCCCGCCGAATCCGGCGGGGCTTTTTGTTTGTTAGAATGAATTGTCTGTGGGCGGGGTGCCCTCCAATAGCGTCCCATCATATGTGATTGAGTATGAGTTGTTCGCCGACCGAGGCGTTTTTTTGCGTATAGTCGCTGTTGGCAAACAGCTCATTTATTGGCAGTCGAGACAGCGCGTGGAGCGAGAGCA
>Ga0210398_10000260_pt1 | contig 65188 bp, 54 predicted proteins | sample IncBWC4OmetaG_FD_161047 | JGI IMG/M metagenome (GOLD analysis project Ga0210398, IMG submission 161047) | Forest soil microbial communities from Barre Woods Harvard Forest LTER site, Petersham, Massachusetts, United States - Inc-BW-C-4-O | ecosystem: Environmental > Terrestrial > Soil >... | reverse complement strand
GAGCTGCGCCGGCGTCATTACGCGGCCGGGATGGGTTTCAACGATGCGCACCGTGGGAAATTCGGGGGCGTATTTCGGTTTGAAGTTCTCGGTGCCGGCGACGCGCGTGGCGTGCGAGGCGGATTTGTCGTTGCCGCCCACGGCCTTGCGCACCCGGCGCATGAATTCCCTGAAGGCTTCCTTCCCCTCCGGGACGCCCGAGGCGGCTATCCATGCCTGGTGGTTGCCGGGGCTGGTTGCGTGAATGATGAATACGGCGGGACGGACACGGTCGAGCTGCTCGGCGTTCAGGTCGTCGAGCTGGACAAAGGCCACGTCCCGCCCGGTCGGCCGGATGATGAGGTTTTCCCCGGCCATGACCGTTCCGCCATCGGGAATCTGGCAGGGTTTCCGTATCGCGGCAGTGCGCACCATTGCGGGCATGAGCCGCCGGAGGTCGTCGGCCTGGTAGGTCTTTCCCCATATCACCTGCTGATTGATGTCGGTCTTGGTCACGACGAACGACTCTGCCCCGACGCTCGCGAAGGCATCGAGCATGCGCAGCGCTTCGGCAAGCGAGGTCACCGCTTAAACCGTGTGGCTACGATTGTGTCTTTCGGTTCGGCAGGCATGGGCATCTCCTTTCCGTTGCTGGTCCCTGCCGGAAAGCGGAGCCCGGCGCGATTTCAACGCACCTTCTCGGGAGACCGCGCGCGGCGGAAGGTGCTTGAAATCAGTAGCGCCGGCGGTCCGCTAGGCAGGTCGCACCAGCAACGGAAAGAAGCGGCGTAACGTTAGCCGGACGCGATGAGCGATGCAAGCCGTGTATGGGTGTGAAAACGACCTGTCCGACGAAGACCACCACTAATAGAGGCCAAAGCTGCCCCCCCCGCGTGTTTCATGGAATGGGCAAGGAAGGGGCTTCCCTTCCTTGGGAAGCGAGAGGCTTCGATAGCCTTGAGCTTCCAAGCGAGTCGGGTAGTGAATGTTGGGGTGTAGGGGATTTGAAGATGATCACCGTCTAAATTTCAAATTCTTTCTTAAGTTCTTATTCAGGGGGTGAAAAAAATTGCGAAACAGCATGTTAGAGGCGATGAATGCGACTTGGCGGGCGGATATCTGGGACTAAACGGGCGGAACAACTGCGACTAAGGGGGCAAGACATTACGACCAGACGGGCGGCGCGCATTGAGCGTGGCGAGAAATGCGACTAAACGGGCGCGTATCACACAATGAGGGCTTTGAGGTCATGGGTTTCCGTGCAGATGCGCTCTGAGAGGTATTGACGTGCATGCTCGGATGCAGTGTGAGCCTGTGTTTGTGAGCCACATGGGGCGAGATGTGACCAAACGGGCGGGTGTCACGCGATAACGTAGAATAGCAGATTCATTTGCGACCTAACGGGCGTGACTCAAATAGGGACCGAGGCGAAATGGCTCCGATCGGCTTGTAGATGCGACCTAACGGGCGGCCCCTCGCTGGCTTCTCCTCCGCAGCGGAGAAATACGACCAAATGGGCGGTGGAAGCATTGCCGTCGGTGAAGAATGAACCAGGCCAGTTGCGACCAAACGGGCGGAGCTTCGTCGGCATGTCATTCGCATCTGGAAATGCGACTAAACGGGTGGGCCAGACCGCCGTCGGCGCAGAATGAACAGGCCAGTTGCGACCAAACGGGCGGGAATAATGCATGCGAAACCACGAAACGACTTGCCTAGTGGGGCGGGTCGCATTATAGGTCAGGAGCATGAGCCTGACCGTCAAACAGTTCACCAACGTCGATGGCTTCCCGAAAGCGGCCGAGTTGATTGAGATCACCGGCGCTCACGCTCTTGAGGCGTCAGACCGCGCCGTTTTTAATCAATTGTTGAAAATTGCCCATGACAGTAACAGGCTGGTGGACCCGGATGCGGATTGGGAAATCACGCTGGCTTCCCTTAGGCGGGCGTCCTCCAAACACGAGAGCAACGACCGAGTGAAGGAAAGCCTTCGGCGGTTGCGGCGAACTGAGGTCAAGGTGACCTATATCGAGGAGAGCAGTGGTAAACGGCGTGTGATGGAAACGCATCTGCTGGACTTCACGGACACCGAAGACGAGGACGAAGCAAGTGATGGCACAGTTCAGTTCGGCATACCGAAGCGGCTGCGCGTCGTGCTCGCGAGGTCAAATCGTTGGGGACGAATCCGGTGCGAAGTGTCATATGCGATGACCAGCAAATACGCTATCGCGCTTTATGAACTGGTCTGTCTTCGCGCAAATCGCGACCACTGCATAGAAGTGCTTTCCTACGCAGAATTCCGAGCGTTACTCAATGTGCCGCCGGAAACTTACGAGCGTGGCCTGGATTTCCAGCGGAAAGTGGTGGCCCCTGCCCTTCTCGAAGTCAATGGCCTCTCCGATATGGGCGTTGATATCGAGCTTCGCCGGCGGCACGCGCGTGCACCTATTCATGAGGTCGCCATCTCCTGGTGGAAAAAATCCGGCGAAGAATATCGCGCGGCCTTGGCGGAGCGGAACCGGTCGAAGGTGGGTCGCATGGCGAGACTGCGGGGCGAAGTGGAAAGCGCAGAGCCTCTCCGTGCACGCTTAACGGGCGCCGCTCAGGATAGGATCAATGCGACCGTAGAAGCGATGCGCGCTTCAGGTGCTCCCGAGGCGGATATAGAGGCCTTCATCAAGGGAGAGGCGGCGTGACACCCCTACCCTGCCGCGCTTCGCTTGGCCGACTTCACGCTACGCCGCTCAAACTGTTCTTCCATCACACTGAATACCCTTCTGGCCAAACGTCGCACCGGAGACGACGGCGAATCGAGCGCCTCGGCGAGCAGATCTGATGCTGAATTCACGAACGGAATTGGTTTGGTAATCACCCGTGAAAGATATTTCCGGGAAAGCCGGTTGATGAAGCCCTGTGCAGCCGGAATGGCAAAGATATTTGTGGGCCAGGCTGTGGGCCATGCCAGCGCGTCGGCGATCCGGTCCATGTCCCTGGAAACGGTGTCCATATCCTCGTGCGACGGCCGGAACGGAAATATGCAGAGATCCACTTCACCTGCTATTTCTGAATCGAATGCAGGGCGATTTCCGCCTCCATCAATGATCAGCCATCCGTCTGGGGTGCTTTGGCTCGCGCTCAAAATGTTGGCCAACTGCTTCGGCTGTCTACCGTCAAGTACGTCGTACGGCCTCCCCTTGTCGCGTATTTCCCGATCGGGATCAGTCAAAACATACGCGGCCGGCTGGTTGCACAGGATAGCGCCCAGGCAGGCCAGATGCGAAGTTGCGGATTTGCCCACGCCTCCCTTGCTGCCCCCGAAGAAAACGAGTTTGGTTCTGCTCATAATTCACTCTTCTCCAATGCTTCAAGCATGATTTGTTGGGCCGAGACCACCCTGCCCTCTTCCCGTGTGCGCTCGGACGCCTTGAGAACGAACTTGTTCAAGAGAGCGCTTGTTGGCCGGAGCGTTATGGGGACGGTATCGGGCTCCTTGGGCTTTGCCCTTGTCGGCTTTGGGCGCGCAGGCTCCGATTCAGCGTCGGGCTCGTTGGTAGCGGGCGCAGGAGACACTAATATCGGCGCGGGCGCAGAACTCGTCCCCGCCGGCTGTCTGGCCGCAGCCGCAATTCGGGCGGCCAAGTCACTGGAGTCGCGATTTTTCTTCATGTAAGAGCCTATGGTGGGATTGCGCGGTGGTACGGCATCACAATACCGCGATTGCGCAACATTTCAATGCCGCGCAGCCACAAGCGTATGGTGTCACACCACTTTGCCGCCACGGCGTTGCAATTGTGCGACACTGCGATTGTGCGGCGTCACGGCACTCTAGCATCGTAATGTTTCGAGGTTGCAGTGTCACAACCCTATACCGCTCTAATTTCTTAGTGTCGCAGTATTGTGATGTCACGCGCGTATAGCACTGTCATGTTTTAGTGGTGCGATGTCACGCTCTTATAGCGCTGCGTTGGCATGCTGCTGCGATGGCACAGCACTATAGTGGTCTTGCGCCGCAGCGGTGTCATTCTGTAATGTCGTCGCGTTACGGTGTCATGACGTTGCGATGGCACAACGCCGTGATTGCGCGACACCGTGGCGCTGCAATGCTGTAATGGCTCAGCGTCGCAGCGAGAAACACAAGGCGGGGACTGGAAGGGCAGGGGCATCTCCGTTCCTGACCGCCATTGACTTAACGTTCACAATACTGTATGTTACGTCAGTTAATGACCATAATAATGGACGCTAACTGGTGAGAGTGAGTCGATCATCGCTGTTGCCAATCCCGGTCAGGCATGCGCTGCGTAAGCTGGGCCACGATTTACGGGATGCCCGCCGTCGTCGGCGCATCCCTGTAGCCATCGCGGCGCAGCGCGCATCCATAAGCCGGACGACGTTGGTCAAGGTTGAAAAAGGCGACCCCGGCGTTGCGCTCGGGATTTACGCCACGGTCCTCTTCGTGATGGGCACGACTCAGCGCCTCGCGGACCTCGCCGATCCCAGACACGACGCCGTCGGCGTGCAGCTTGATGAGGAGCGGCTTCCGCAACGGATTCGCGCCGTGCGCAAGCTCAAGCGCTGAAGGGGAGGAGTGCGCATTCACCGAAGGGATGGAATCACAGGGGCTTTTCCAGGAACAACCTCGGCATCCTGCGGGATGCGTACTGACGGTTTCCGTCCAATTCTATGTCCGCTGTAATGTCCGCTTCTTCTGTTTGAACAAACAGTTGTATTTCAATATTATTCACTGATTTCAAGGAGATAATATGACCGCACAAATGTCCGACTCAGGTCTGTTATATTTTGTGTGCCGCAAATCGTCTGTGAGGTATTCCAGTTTGCACAAAATGTAACCGGGTATCTATTCCCCCTGGGGGTTCTAACCAAGCACCGTAATGCCGTCCGCAGCGGCCTTGACAGGGATAGCGAGGCAGAGGCTACTTTTGCTTTTTGTTTCGAGGTCAGCGCTCCGGGTCTGTGTCCTGCTCGGGCGGGTCGCGCTCGGGTTCGTGGTCTTGTTCCGGGGATGGGGGCTCCGCCGGGCTCGCCTTGGGCCAGCGCGGGGGCTCGGGTTCCCACGGGTTGAAGAGCGTAATCTTTAAATCAACAAAGTCTCTCACATTGCGTGTAGCCAGGGTGAGGTCGTGATGCAGAGCGGTGGCGGCAAGCAACCCGTCAAAGTTGGAAAGCGGCCTGCCGTGTCGCTGGCGCTCGGCTGTGAGCGATGCCCACAAGGTCACGATGGAAGCGTCCACCGGAAGAACGCGACCCTGAAACCACCGTTGGAAGTCCCCGTTAATCCACTGCTCCAACTGCTCTCGACGCTTGCCTGGGGAAAGAAGCTCGATGCCGAGCCGGATTTCAGCAAGGGTGATGACGCTGACGCAGAGGGATTGGAGGGGGGTGGCGTCAAGCCATTGTTTCACGCGCTCATTGGGCTCGCGGCGTCGATTGAATTCAGAGAGTACGTTCGTGTCGAGCAGGAACCTGCTGCTCATAGGTCAATCGGGCGGGCGTAGTCCTTGCGTCTCTCCAAATCCAACTCCGCCCCGGCGAAGGGGGATTCCAGGAGAAGTTGCGCCAGGTTCTTGCGGGACACTTCGCTCACGTGTTCGCTTCCGTGCTGCGAACCGCGAGTCTCCAGGTAGCGCTGCAGGGCGTCGCGCACCAGCTCGTCGGTCGTGCGGTGCTCCTCGTCGGCTACGGCCTGGGCCTGCGCGAGCAAGTCGTGGGGCATGCGGATGAAATCACTCTGGTTGTCGGCGGTCTTCACTGAAATAGCTCCTTCGTTAATGCTCACGGCCTTCGTACATGGCTTCCCGGCTGACAGCATAGTCAGAAAGGGTCGGACGATGACTGGCCGACCACGCCTCAAATGCAGCCGCGCGTTCCTCAGGCGACAATGTCTTCTGACCGGCGGGGAAGACGACGCCTTCCACCATAGAAAGCAGGTATTCCTCCACGGTCATTCCACTGGCCTGCGCCTGGGCCGTGAGTACGGCTTCAACCTCGGGCTTGAAACTTAGCGTGACGGTCATCGGCTCCTCGGATAAACCAGTCTTACATTACCGCGAGAGAGCTGGGTTGTCCACGGAAAACCCCTCTGGACGTTCACGATGCCCGTGCGGCGTGGCTGGGCTCCAGCCGGTTGGCCGAACTGTCAAGTTTTATTGCAAGAAAACTTGACATGCCCCGGCATAGTGACAGTCCCTGGCCGCGTAGGGCGAGGGATAGAGCCGCTTGCTATCGCTCATCATTTGCAGTAATGTGAGCGATAGAAAGGTGCGCTATCGCTCATGATTTGGAACTGGCAACAACCGGACTGGCCGCGATTCACCTGGGAAAGCAAACGGCTGGCTCTGGCGGAACGGGAATTCCTGCTCGGGAGCGGCATGCTCGCGGGGACAGTCAAACACCTGCATGGCGAAGAGCGTGAACAGCTTACCGTCGAAGCGATGAGCACCGAGGCGGTCACCACTTCGGAAATTGAGGGCGAAGTTTTGGACCGTGCGAGCGTCCAGTCCTCCATCCGCAAGCAGCTTGGGCTGACGGCCGACAAGCGGCGGGCGGGGCCGGCCGAGCAAGGTGTCGCCGAAATGATGGTGGATATCTACCGGTCGTTCGCCGCGCCGCTCACCGAGGAAATGCTCTTTGGCTGGCACCGGATGCTGATGGCCGGCTCGCGCGGCCTCGTGGATGTTGGCCGCTACCGCTCGGGCGGAGAACCCATGCAAATCGTCTCCGGTCCGGTGGGCGAGCCGCGAGTTCATTTTGAAGCTCCGCCGTCATCGCGGGTCCCCGCCGAGATGGGGCGGTTCATCGAGTGGTTCAACCGCACCGCGCCTGGGGACACGGAGACTTTGCCAGCCCTGACGAGGGCAGGGGCGGCCCATCTGTATTTTGAGTCTATTCACCCGTTCGAGGACGGCAACGGCCGAATCGGACGGGCAATCGCAGAAAAATCGCTTGAGCAAAACCTGGGCCAGCCGATGCTCACTGCTCTGGCCGCGACCATTCTCGCCCGCCGGAAAAGCTACTATGAAGCGTTCGAAGCGACGAATCGACAGAACGAAATCACCGACTGGCTCGCGTGGTTCTCCGGGGTGGCGATTGAAGCTCAGCGGCGCACCCTTGCGCTGGCCGAGTTCCTGATCGACAAAGCGAAATTCTTCGAGCATCTGAAAGGCCGGATTAACGAGAGGCAGGACAGGGCGCTGGCGCGCATGTTCAGGGAAGGCCCGGAAGGCTTCGAGGGAGGGATGAGCGCGGGCAAGTACGCAACGATCACGGGAGCATCGCCGGCGACGACAACGCGGGACCTGGTTGATCTGGTGGAAAAGGGCGCCCTCGTCCGCGCGGGCGAGCTCCGGCACGCGCGCTATCATCTCAACGTGCCGTCGCGGGCTGTAAAGCAGGTTACGGTCAACGAGCGTGGCGAGCTCGTGGAAAGCTAGCCCGCCGCAGGGCGCAGCGCAATCTACTCCCTCGCTCAGACGCTGTGATGACCGTCAGCGATTGTGCCGGAGAAAGCGCCAGGGCAGGGCATGTTTGCGAAGAAAAAACAGGCAACCAGTGACAGTCCTTGGCAAATGGCTGCCTCGTGATGCTCTGTCACTGTTTTGTCACTATAGACCGGTCAAATCGGGTGAAAATCCGTGAAATCAGGTGAGACGAAAAACGGCCGCAAGTGCTTGGCTGGCAAGAGGATTTGCTTGATTTTGATGCACTTGCCGGAATGGGCCGAAACGGATTTCAAGACCGCCGGTTTCAACCGCTCACCCATCCCTCCTCGTGAGCTAGTCTAGCACACGGCTAGCGGGCGAACGTTGATCAGGACTCGTTGTATGGGCTTTCCAATCACGTCCGCCGTGCTCGCGGCTTTATCGGGCATTGCGCCGGGCTGCGGATTCGGGTATTACTAATCATTGGGCTCAAGGCCCCGCAAAACCTGCCCGAGGCAGCCGGATAACCCACGCCGGTCGGCTCGCCATCACAGCAAAGGACCCAACCAGGAAGAGTTTTTGGGGTGCGCTGGAGCTTATCGGCATAAGAAGAGCGCTTCGGGGTTCGAATCTTGCATAGACCGATCTTAAAGGGAGCAATGATGGCACGACGTGCGTTGGCGATTTCGATCCTGCTGGTGGTCGTCTCGTTTGCCCTGCGTTGCGGCTCGTCCACCACCACGACCACGCCAGTCGGCACCGTTTACACGCTCATCGGCGACACGCCCATCTGCGACGTGCTCGCTGCTCGTTTCAACCTCACGCAATTGGTCCTTTACTACAGCCAAAGCTCCTCCGGTGTGACCATTCTCAACTCAGTGAGTACCCTAGTTCCACTTGACTTGGCGGGTTTGCGGGGCAGTTTCACAGTCCTGAACAACTCATCGGTCACCGCCGGCACTTACGACCGGATCAGCGTGGGACTGGATGCTTCCAGCATGTACCTGTACGACCCCTCCGTGAATCCACCGATCTCAACCCTGACTGAGACCCTGACCACCGGCACCACCCTGACATACCCGATCAGTCCGCCACTCGTGATTCCGGCAAGCGGAATCTCGGTGGTTTCCCTCGACTTCGATCTTAATGGGTCGCTCGCAGCGAACTCAGACGGCCAACTCACGGGCGTGGTCACCCCCAGGGCCGCGGCGACGGCGCCGACGGCGGTTCTGACCACAGCGTCTCCGACTCTCAGTTATGGCGACGTGGACGGCGTTCACGGCTTTGTTGAATCCGTAAGCACCTCCCAATTCCTTTCCGGAGGGACCACTTATACGGGCGGCGTCACGGTCCAACTGCTCCCCTCGAACGTGTCCGGCTCCGGCGGACCGGCATTGACGGTCGAGGCCACGGGCAACTCGCTCGTCTGCGGGCCGACCACGTTCTCTAATCAGGCCTGCTGCCAGTCCGGCGTGACACCCGGCATGAATCCGGCTTGCAGCGTCGCACAGACCCCGCTCAATGGGATTCTGACCGGAAGCTATGTGGCGGTGGACGGCTTCGTGGACGCCAACGGGTTCTTTCAAGCCAACACGCTGGCGCTCGGCCCCCAAGACATCGCTACCGACCAGCAAGTTCCTCAGCAGGTAGCCGCGTTCATCGGACCGGTCCTCTCGGTTACCAAAGACACCAGCGGAACCGTGACCGGCTTCAGTATGTTTCTGCGCGAGACCCAGCCGGCGATCTCGGTGGTGCCCCTCGACGCGCTTACGGTGGTAACGCTTTCGTCCGGCATTCTCTATAACACGGTCACGCCGCCGCTTTATACGACGGCCTCGCCCACCACGGCCCAGGGTACCAATTTCGCCGCCCTGCCTTTTGGGCCGGCCGAAATCGCGGTCGGCGAGGACGTAATTGTGCACGGCATCTACACCCTCCCCCCGACGGTTACGCCACCGGCGACTGCGCCGCCGGTCAGCGTGGTTCCCAGTGAGATCGATCTGAACCTGCAGACGCACCAGGGGAACTTCGTCTCCCTGCTCGCCGTGCAGCCGGATAATCGCACCGGCGCCTTCGCTCTGCAGCCCTGCGCAACGCTCGATCAGCAGAATCCGACGGCCTTGCCCATTTATGTTTTCACCAGCCCACAGACCGTCTTCGTCAACACCAACGGGCTCTCGTCGCTTCAGCCCCAGACAGGCCTGCTGGTGAAGGGCTTGCTGTTCCTTGAGCCGCAGAGCGTCACCATCAACGGCGTTACGGTACCGGCCGGCCAGCTTGTGATGCTCGCCAAGCAGGTGATTCAGGGTCCTTGAGCGGGTTCGCCGCGTTTAGGCGCCGCTGCCTGGTGCTTCTAATTCCTCCATCCGAAAATTCCTGCGCGCAGCCTCACCACAAGGATCTCGACCGCGTCCCGGGTTGCGCTTAGAGCACCGGCAGATCCCGGGACCGAGGCTTGCGCCGGAGCGCAGGTGTCGATGGCCGCATATCGCTCGGAAGCCGGGTGAAGCGCAGGTCACGGGACCTGAGCTGTTTGGTGATGAACAGGATCTGTCCGCTGTGAAAGGCGAAGTGCTCCACCACGTGAAATGCGGCGTTGAGTCCCGTCACGGGCAGCCCTTGGATGGTGTACGGAGCCCTCAGTTGTTTCGGCGTAAGGCGCCGCAGAACCCTGCAAGCGTCCAATACGGCAGACCGCAGGGTCCGGATCAGGCGGGCGCGCTGAACGGGCCCGCGTTCAGAAAACTCGAGGTCACGCTGGCGCGCGTTCGGCGCGCCACTCAAGCCCCCAACGATCCACTGGCGGACGTTGCCCGCGAGATGAAGGACCAGATTACCGGCACTGTTCGAAGCCTCATTGGGCCGCCACCAGATCTGCTGGCTGGATAGCGTCTCGAGACAGCGCTCGATCCGCGGCAGATGGTGCCGGCGCAGCGAGTGCTCGGCCAGCTTCAGGAATTCGGCGTCGAGCGCGCTGACCTTCATGGCCTTGCCTCCATAGCGTTACCTCCCTACCTGGTGGCGTTGGAATCCTCCGAGCTATTGTCCGCAAAAGTTCCCGGGATGAGCCCGGCTGCAAGAACCGCGTCGGTTTGAGGCAGCGGGGGCTTCACGGCGCCACAAAATGGCGGGATAAACCCGCCTCTACTTCGGGTAATCGACAACACGGTTACTATTCGGCTATAAGCAGGCGTCCCTGTATCGCGCTCTTGTTGTATAATCCAAGCCTCCGTAAGAGAGACGGAAAGTGATTTTGGCCACGCCGTCGTAAGGAAAGGGAGCCCCCTCTATGCGTGCATTCATCAGGATTGCGATGACTCTGTTCCTCCTCCAACTGGGCGTGGTCAGCCTGTGCGCTCAGCTGCCCAACTGTCCGCTTCGGCCCGACCCGGGTACACTCGTCAGGAACCCCCTGAATCTTAGCAGCGGGAATGGCGTGCTCAACGTCGATTTGACGCTCCGCAACGGGGTAGATCAATACGGATTCATGCACTATTGCTACGACTACGCGTCCGACGTTTCCCCCGGCCCCGGCATCGAGGCTCCCACGCTCCGGCTGTACCCGGGAGATCATCTCGTCCTCAACTTGACCAATCGCATTCAACCCCACCCGCCAGACGGCGGCAACCTGACGGGCGGAATGGAGGCCGGCGCGGGCGCCTCCGGCGGCGATCCCTGCACCACGGAGGCCATGGGCCCGACCGTGACCAATGTCCATTTCCACGGCTTGAGCATTCCTCCGGTTTGCCACCAGGACGACGTGATCAACACGGCCATCCAGTCCGGCGACGCGCCGTTTCAATACAAGATCCAGATTCCCGAGAATGAGCCGCCAGGGTTGTATTGGTATCACCCGCACCCGCACGGATACACCACCACCCAGGTGGAGGGCGGCGCCTCCGGAGCGCTCATCGTGGAAGGCATCGAAAAGTTGAGGCCCGAAGTCGCTGGATTGCAGGAGCGCGTGCTCATCCTCCGCCAGCAGTTCTACAACGCAAACTCCTGGATACCGGGACCGTTTCAATTCACGGTGAATTTCCAGACGTCTCAACCGGAGTTGTACCCTCTGCCCGTCATCGGCATGGTGCCGAATAAGAAGGAATTCTGGCGCTTTCTGAACTCGAGCGGCCAGGCGTTTGTCAGCTTGCAGGTGCAGTACGCGGGCGTCGCTCAGCCGATTGAGCTCATCGAAATCGACGGCGTCCCCATCGTCACGCCCCGATATGTGACGTCCTTTCGCGTGCCTCCGGCCGGGCGGGTGGAATTCATCGTCCCGGGATTGCCGGCGGGGGAGACCGGACAATTGGTGACCACCGGCGTTTATACCGGGAAGCTCGGAAATGCAAACCCCGCGGCCCAGCTCGCCAATATCATGCCGCTCGGATCGGAAAACGGAACAGACGCGCTTCCATCGTCCTCGCATCCTCTCCCGGCGGTTCCCCAGCGTTTCTCCGGTTTGGAAACCGCCGTTCCAACGGCGAAACGAAAGCTCTACTTCTCCGAGATTTTCGTGACCCCGACCGTCGTCAAATATCTCATCACGGTCGAGGGACAGATTCCGAAGAGCTACACCCCCGACGAACCCCCTGCCATCGTGACCAACGTGGGGGCGGTGGAAGACTGGACCGTCGAGAACCGGGCGGCGGAGGTGCACGCGTTCCACATGCACCAGCTCCATTTCCTGGTGATGGCCGAGAACGGTCACCCGGCGCTCAATCCCGCGCTGCAGGATACGGTCATTGTGCCCGCATGGGATGGGCAGGGTCCTTATCCCAGCGTTACCTTGCGCATGGATTTTCGTGATCCGGAAATCGCAGGCACGTTCCTCTATCATTGCCATATCACCGACCACGAAGACGGAGGCATGATGGCCAAGATCCTGGTCAAGCCTGCCGGCGACGAGGGCCAGGCGGCCGCCTCGGGCGGCTTGCCGAAGGCGAAGCTCGCGAAGAACAAAGTGCGGCAATCCGGCCTCTGACCCCAAAGGGGCGCTCGGTTCGGCTCGAGAACGCCCCGTAGTGGTTATTGCGCCGCGGGCTCTGCCCAGGATATCAGTCCTGGCAGGAAGGGCACGGTGAGGTCCGGGTGATCGGGCCGCAATCGGACCGTGAAGCCGTGCTTTCCGCTGCGCGCGCACGATGCCCCGGCCTCGAACCAGAAATCCCCGTTCCCTTCGTGGCTGGCCGGCTGCATCGGAATCGAAGCCGCGTCAGTGAAGTTACCTGAAGGGTCCAGGCGTCCCAGGTAAAGCTCCACGCGAACGTCCTCAGGCAAAAGAGAGCCGAGCCTGACGCGCGCGCGAGTGCGAAAGCTCGTCCCCACCGGCAGCGCTCCGTCAGCAGGCTGTTCGACCGTCTCGATGCGCACCTCGGACCACGCCTGGCGAATGCGGGTGACCCAGGCCGCAAGCGTCCGAGCGCGCCCAGCGCCGTCGGCTTCGAGAGCGCCGGAGCGCTCGTGGGCCTTCAGGTAGAACTGTTCCGTGTAGTCTCTCACCATGCGGTGCGTGTTGACGAACGGGCAGACACTGGCGATGGAGGCCTGCATGCGCTGGACCCATTTTCGCGGAATCCGATCCTCGCCCCGATCGTAAAAAGTGGGAATGACGTCACGCTCCAACAAGTCGTAAAGCGCCTCCGCCTCCATCTGATCCTGAGCGTCGGGATCGTCATAAACCTCGCCCCTTCCGATGGCCCAACCGATCAAAGAGGTTGAGTCGGACGCACGCCGCGAAGGAGTAACGCCCTGACCGCGGCTGCGCCATACCTCGTCCCACCAGCCGTCGAGCGTGCTGAGGTTCAGGGCGCCGTTGGCCGCGGCTTTCATCCCGCTGGTCCCGCTGGCCTCCAAAGGCCGGCGCGGCGTATTCAGCCAGACGTCCACGCCCTGGACCAGATAACGAGCCACGCCCAGATCGTAGTCCACGATGAAGACCATGTGGCGCCCGAGCTTGGGATCGCGCGTCAATCCGCTGATCTGGCGGATGAGCTCCTTGCCGGCTTCGTCGCGGGGATGCGCCTTCCCCGCGAAGATCAGTTGAACCGGCCGCTGGCTGTCCATGAGAATGCGTTCGAGCCGGGTGAGGTCGCGCAGAAGCAGCGTGGCGCGCTTGTAGGTCGCGAAACGGCGCGCGAACCCGATGGTCAGGGCGTCCGGATTGAGGATTTCACTGGCGGCTTCGATCTCCGACGGCAGAGCGCCGCGGCGCACCCGCTGGGCGTGCACGCGGCGCCGCACCCAGCCTACCAGGCGCTCCCGGCGACGCTCATGGGTGCGCCATAATTCCCCGGGCGGGATCGAATGCACACGATTCCAGATCTCGTGATCGGCGGGTTCGTCGCACCATTTCGGACCGAGGTAACGATCGTAGAGCTGCTCCATCTCGAGCGAAGTCCAGCTTTGAAAGTGCACGCCGTTCGTGATGTGGCCGATCGGGACCTCATCGGCCGGAACGCCGGGCCACAGCACCTGCCACATGCGGCGGCTCACCTCGCCGTGCAGCTTGCTCACGCCGTTTGAGTGGGACGCGAGACGCAGGGCCAGAACCGTCATGCAGAAGTCGCCCTGATCTGCGGGGCCCTTGCGGCCGAGCGCCAGAAACTCCTCCTGCGACAACCCAAGCTGCGCCGCGTAGCCTCTAAAGTAGCGATCCACCTGCTCGGGCGAGAAATAATCGTGGCCGGCTTCCACCGGCGTGTGGGTTGTGAAGATGAGGCCGGCGCCCGCCAGTTCACGGGCCTCGGCGTAGCTCAGCTTGCGGCTCTCCATCAGGTGGCGGATGCGTTCGAGCGCGAGGAAAGCCGAATGGCCCTCGTTCATGTGGCAAACGGTCGGCTCAAGACCGAGCGCCCTGAGCGCGCGGTAGCCCCCGATACCGAGCACGATCTCCTGCCGGATGCGGGTTTCGCGATCGCCGCCGTATAACTGGTCCGTGATGATCCGATCCTCCGCGTTGGCGTTGGCCGCGATGTTCGTGTCCAGCAAATAAAGCGGCACGCGTCCCACTTGGGCCCGCCAGACCTGCGCTCGAACCTCGTGGCCCGGGAAATCGACCGCCACGGTCAGCGCCTTTCCCGCGCCGTCGAGAATCGGGCTCAAGGGCAGATTGGAAAAGTCGTTGTCCACGTAAGATTCCTGCTGCCAGCCCGCCTGGTTGACGTACTGGCGGAAGTAGCCTTGCTGATAGAGAAGGCCGACGCCCACCAGCGGGATACCGAGGTCGCTCGACGACTTCAGATGGTCGCCCGCGAGGATTCCGAGCCCGCCCGCGAAGATGGAGAGGCACTCCGTGATGCCGAACTCCGCGGAGAAGTATGCGGCCAGCAGCTTTCGCTCCGAGGGCTGCGGACTTTTTCCGAACCAGGATGAGTTGCTGTCAAGGTAAGAATCGAGGCTGGCAGAGACCCGCCGCAAGTGCGCCAGAAACGCATCGTCACGGGCCGCCGCTTCCAGTTTCTCCTGCTCGATGATGCCGAGCAGCAGGACCGGGTTGTGGCCCGTCTGTTCCCACAGGTCACGATCGAGGCGGCGGAAAAGCTCGATGGTCTCGTGATCCCACGCCCAACGGAGATTGTAAGCTGCAGCCCGGAGGCCTTCGATGGCAGCGGGCAAGGCCGGAATCACTTCGAACGTCCGAACAGGTTTCACCGTCGTAGCCTCCGTGGCAGACGGAAACTGGACCCTCCGTCAAGCCGCCCGCCACTCGGAAAGTCCAGCATGGGCTTCCCCGAGAACCTTTTTCAAGACGGTACCGCCTCTCGCGCTTTGCGGTCAATCGCGCCTTGATGTCAAGCGGTGCGCGAACGCCAGGCTTGGCAATCCTTGATCGCGATGTGGCGCTGCCGGACGAGTTTTTCTCGCCGGTCAGCTTCGAGGGCAGGGAAGGCTACATGCCGTCACGAAAATGGCAGGATCAACCCGCCGCAACCCCTTATTCGAGTCTGGCTTCGAATTCGCGCGACAAAAACCGCTTCAAGGTCAAACTATTGATATCAAAAGGCTTACGCCGGGCCCGGTTTGGCTGAGTTTCGCTTCGTTTGGCTTCGTTTTGGCCTATTTTTAGGGCCGATTTATTGATTCTATTGTACTTAGTGGCTTCGTTTTGCAAAATTTTAGATTCTTTTTTTTCTGGTCTTTTAGAGGGGTAACGGCGGGCTAGCTTAAAGGCTACACAGTCCCAGTTTTCTCAGCGGCAATGGCGACGATATGCAGGACAGTGTCGTCGCTGGCCGTGTCGCTTCCCAGTTTGAGCCGTCCCCATGCAGCGGGGATATAATCTACCCCAGCGGCCGGCCCAGTAGCCCAAGGGCCCGGCGGGAGGAGAAGAAGAATCTCAACAAAGGGAGGACAAATTCGTGAAGTACAGGGCTCAGTCTTTAATGCTCCTTACTCTCTCCGCGAGCGTACTGCTGTCCAGCCAGATTTTGCGCGCGGCGAACCCCGTCCCGCTGCTGATTCAAGTCGGCCCGAGCAGCGTTGAGCCCGGTGGTCCGGCTTTCACGCTGCACGTATTCGGCAGCGGATTTGTTTCCGGTTCCGTCGTCAACTGGAACGGTGGCGCCCGGACCACCACTTTTCAGTCCTCGTCAGTGGTCTCGGCAAGTATTCTGGCCTCCGATATCGCGAGCGCGGGCACGGCGTCGATCACGGTCGTGAATCCGGCTCCGGGCGGCGGCGCCTCCAACGCGGTGTTCCTGCCGGTGAACACCACGATTCCAAGGGTCACTCTAACCAGTTCGAACTTTGATGCCGGCACGGCATCCACGGCCGTCGCAACCGGAGATTTCAATGGCGACGGCAAGCTCGATCTGGCCGCTGTGGACGTCGGCAGCAACCAGTTGGGAATCATCCTCGGAAACGGGGAGGGCACGTTTCAACCGCCCCTGGCCTTTGCGGTCGGTACCCAACCGCTGTCGGTGGCGACGGGCGACTTCAACGGCGACGGCTACCTCGACGTGGTGACTGCCAACCAGGACGATTGCTCATCAGGCACGGGCTCCGTATCCATTCTCTTGGGTAACGGCGATGGCACACTCCAAAGCCAGGTGCAGTTCGGGGTAGGGAATTGCCCGCAGATGGCGATCGTAGCGGATTTCAACGGCGACGGGAAGCTGGACCTCGCGGTCGTGAACCTTGGTGACAGCACCGTCTCCATCCTGTTGGGCAGTGGTGACGGCACTTTTCAACCGCGCATGAATTACCCCACGGACGCCAATCCAAACTCCTTGACTACGGGCGACTTCAACCACGACGGCAAGCTGGACCTGGCCGTGGGCACGCCTGAGGGTGTCTCAATTCTGCTCGGCAAAGGCGACGGAACGTTTCGCCCGCAGACCTCATTTCCTTCCGCGGCACGGTTCTCGATTACAACTGCTGACCTGAACGGCGACGGCAAACTCGACCTGTTCGGGGCCAATGACGACGGTACGGGGGGCGGCGCGGTCGTTATGCTGGGCAACGGTGACGGCACATTTGGCGCGGGCACCTTATATTTCACGGGTCGCAATCCGGTCTACGTGACCATGGGCGACTTCAGCAATGACGGCAGGCTTGACCTGGCTGTGACGAGCTCGAATGCCAACACCCTCTCCATACTCTTTGGGCTGGGCAACGGCACGTTTAAGGAACCCGCGGCGTACTTCAACACCGGGCCGACCCCGGACGCGCTCGCTGTGGGCGATTTTAACGGGGATGGTCGACTGGACGTGGTGGTATTGGTAGCAAATCAAGCGTCGCGTGGGTCTCTTTTCTCCCAGTGACACTCGGGTGCTCCGGCGTCGGTGGGCCCGCCGAGGCACGCCGTCCGGGTTAGTTTGGGTCGGCGCGATGGCGAACGACATAAAGTACAATGTCGTCGCCACCCGCGCGGAGCGCAGAAAGGCCCTTGACAGAACTTTCATTCGCCATAGCATCAAGCGAAGTGGCGAAATGGACTAACCGTTTGTGATTGTCCTCTAAAACTAAGGCTTCCGCGCCGTGGTGCCTTCAGTTCGCGATCCGCCTTGCGGCCGCTGAACGGCAGCAGGGCTGGGATACCTCACTCCACGCAGCCAAACGGAGAAAATCACGCCCCAAATAGCCAGCAAGGCCAGGGTGAAGATGCTAGCCTCCGGACCAAAACCACCCCCGGTTAGCAATGGATTACCGTGAAAGCTGGCGGTGAACAGATGGCCGTTGGCCCGGTAACCGCTGTCTGCCACGCCGTAGAAATAAACTTCGCACCAGGTCCATGCCGAGTGGATTCCAAGCGGCATCCAGAGATCGCCGGTTCGCCGCAAGACAAGGCAGGTCACCAGGCAGTACATGGTCGCCGACACCGGTCCCAGCCCATGACCGCTTGGATTGAAATAGTGCATCCCGCCCATGAGCAATGACGTGACGATCGCTGCCGGCCAGAAACCAATCCCCGTCGTCAGAGTGAACAGCAGATATCCGCGATAGGTAAAGTCCTCGAGTAATGCGCCCAGGAATCCCAGAACAGCCCACGCGGCGGCGTACTTCCACACATCCCATCCATGCAGTGCAGCGGCGCCGAATGCGAAGACGCCGGCAAGGCGCATCGTGGCGAGCAGAATGGTGAACGACGCGAAGCTGAAGACCGCTCCTTGCCAGAACCGGCGTCCGAAGGCTCGCCGCCAGGGCAACCCATAATCGGCGAGGGTGCGGCGTTCGATCCGTCCCATAATCCAGGTTGCGATCAGCAGGGGAAGGACAAACAAGTCCAGAGTAAGGACTTGGTCCAACGGGGCGGAGAAATCGGCATGCGTGCTGCGGATCAGAGCGTCGACACTGCGACTCACTCCGTAACCGAGCGGCAGGAAAATGGCGAAAAAGATTAGCAGCCGCCAGCCCGCGCGCAGACCGTTTGGTCCCTTCAAAATGCCGTAGTGCGGCACCGGCAGCGCGGGCGTGGCTTCAGAAGCATCGCTCATAGGGAACAGCGTCTAAAATACCGTGAGCGGTATGGATCTTCTACTTTCGAAGCAACAACAGTGCCCAGTCATTGCGATCGGGCGTGTCCGGTGACGTCCACTGTGGACCCTGAACCTCGGGCAGGGCGATCTTTTCGCCGCTCACCGCTCCGAACCAGTAGGCGTTGTAGGCGCCGGGCTCCAGGTTTACCGTGACTTTACCGGCGTGAGGCAGGTACACGGCGTAGATTTCCCCCGGCTTCGCCAGGCAGTAGTTGGCGTGGTCCACCAGTTCATCGTGGGGCTCGGTCTTCCACCAATCAAAGCCGGTAAAGAAATCGACCATGTGGCCGTAGCCGAGGAACATGGTCATGGTGTCGTCGCCGCGGCCGTTCATCCAGCCGCCCCCGGTGTCGGGCCAGATGTTCGTTCCGCGGCGCGCGCTTTCGCCGGCCGTCTGGTAACCACCGGCCATGACGATGTCCCAGGCCGTGCGGCGCAACGCGTCCGCCGATTCCGATCCGAGCCCCTGAGCCCACAACGGATAGTGATCCTCGTAGCCGTATTCTTCGTTCGTCTGCGGAATGATGCGTCCCGTCGCTTGCTGCTGGCGCCGCTCACTCAGCATGAAGGCATGCTGGCTGCGCGACCATTCCTGAAACGAGGTGAAGCCGAACCACGGCGAGGTGCGGTCCTGATGGACGTTGTCCACAGGGTGGCTGGTGGCGAGATGGCGGTACGGATCCCACTGCTCGATGAGCGTGCCCGTCGAGTGCGTCCAGGCGTCGTCGCGATAACTGTTGAGGTCGTCGCCGAGGTCCCAGGTGATGTTCGAGAAGGCTCCGAAACGGTCGATGGCGTAGCGGATGAACCGATGCTCGTCGCCGCCGCCGGCCGCAGGATGCACCTTGCCGTCGTTCATGTCGAGCACCAGCGAAAACAGCATGTCCCGGTCGCGGGCAAAGCGCAAGGCGCGCTCGAACTTCTGCCAGTACGCCACGTGGAAGCGCGTGTAATCGAACCCCGGATGATAGATGTCATCGGGCATCTTCCCCGGCCACGGCTCGAGGTACACCGTGAAATTGCCGCCGGTCATCACCGGCTCGCCGTAGAAGGTATTGGTGCGGCCCGCAATCGTCACGCGCAGGCGGTTTACCTTCAGGCGGTGCAGCCGTTCCAGGCTGTAGTCGATGATGCGCTCGTCTTTCCAGCCCATCAGCCAATAGGCGGTGGTTCCGTTGAAAAAATAGTGCTCTCCGGTACCCTCCCAGATGAAGTGCCACGGATAGTCGGGGTCCACGCGGATGGGCCCGCGCCGGTGGGCGTCGTTCGCGTGAAAGGTCCCTTCGAAAGCCTTTTCGAATTTATTCGCTCCGGCCTGCCGGTAGATTACGGAATAGCGGTAGTCGCCCGGCTTCGGTGGCATAAACCGGATGCGATACACGCTGCCATCCTCCGCATCGCAGAAGCCTTCCACGGGCCACTGGCGGCTTCCATCGGCGGTTTCGAACCAGCCGGCGAGCGTGGCATCGGTGAAAGGATTTTGCGCATCGGGCGAGACGACGGAAGCGGTGACCTCCACGAAGTCATAGGCGTCCACCGCCTGGGCAGACTGTGAGAAAGTGACCCCCTCCGGGACAGGCTTCGCTGCGCCGGGCGCCTTTGCGGGCGTGGCAAGCGTGGGGCTGCAGATGGCGACTAGACCGAGCAGTCCGGTAGCGCTCAGTGACGCCGTGTAGAATCTCGCATAGCGTGTCATGGGCAATCAGCATACCGGAACGCGGGGCGTCCGGAAAGATGCCAGCGCGGCGCAGGTTTGCAATCGAAGCAGGGGCTTTCACCACGGAGGCCACTGAGCGCCGTAATGTCGGCGACCACCCCGGCCTTCATTCAAACCGGCCCACCGCGCGGAGGATTTGCATCAGCCATCGTGCCGGTGCAGAATACGGAGTCGCCCCACTGGCTCGCGGCCGACCTTCGCACGCAAGGAGAACCGACATGAACAGCATCTCGAGACGAGGCTTTCTCGGTAAGACCGCCGCTGGACTTGCGGCAGCCGGATACTTCGTGCGGCAGGGCGGCGGCCTCCGGGCCAATCCGCTGGGGCTGCCCATCGGCGTCCAGAGCTGGGAGGTGCGCGAGGCCATCGGGAAGGACTTCGACGGCACCTTGCGTCAACTGGCTGGCGACGGGTTTCAGACCATCGAGATGTGCTCGCCGCCGGGTTACAAAGACCTGGGCTTCGGGCCCCTCGTCGGGATGAAAGCCTCCGAGATGCGCGAGCGAATCCAGGCTGCCGGTTTGAAGTGCCAGAGCTGCCACTTCGGGTTCACGGAGCTGAAGGAGAGCCTTGACGAGCGGCTGGCCTTCGCGAAGGATCTCGGCCTGACGCAAATGATCATTTCCACCTTCTGGCTTCCGAAGGGCGCCGGTCTCGCGGACTGGATGCGGGCCGCCGACGAGGCCAACAAGCTGGGCGAGCGCGCGCTCCAGGCCGGCATCCAGCTCGGTTTCCACAATCACGATTTCGAATTCGCCAAGCTCGACGGCCAACTGATCTACGACAAGCTTATGGGCGAGCTCGACCCGCGGGCGATCAAGATGCAGTTCCAGGTTGCAGTGGTGCGGCTCGGCTACCAGGCGGCCGACTTTCTTGCAAAGTATCCCGGCCGCTTCATCTCCATGCATCTGGCGGACTGGTCGCCGTCGGCCAACAAAGAGGTGCCGCTCGGGCAGGGCATGGTGGACTGGAAAAGGCTGTTCGCCGACGCGCGGCCGGCGGGAGTGCAGAACTATTTCGTGGAGATGGAACTTGACGTCATGAAGGCCAGCCTGCCTTATTTGCACGGCCTGAGCTGAGCGGCGAGCGTATCACCGTCTACATCACCCCAGATACCGTTCAATTAACAGTCCGCGCTCTCACGCGGGGTGTGCCTTGCGGCTCGGAAACCCTTCGAAGCGCAGTCATTCCCGCGAAGGCGGGAATCCAGTCGTTTAACAGCGCAATCACGATGGATTCCCGCCTTCGCGGGAATGACTGCGTCTTGTGTTTTCACTGGTGATCCCAACACTTTTCCTGTGGTAGTTCGACACAAGTCGTGCCATTCTGATGTGGTAGTCACACAGGAGGCCGGATGGCGGAGTCGAAGCTCGATCTAATGAAGGGGACCCTGGACCTCATGGTTCTCCAGACGCTCGCGGCCATGGGGTCGCTGCACGGTTACGGGATCGCCCGGCGCATCGAGCAGGTGAGCGCTGACAAGGTCCTGCTGAACCAGGGGACGATTTACGCGGCGCTGGTCCGCTTGCAGTACAGAGGATGGATCTCCGCCGCCTGGGGAACATCGGCGAAAAACCGCAGAGCCAAATTCTACTCGATTACCAGGAATGGCCGGAAGCAACTGGCCGAAGACGCCGCCTACTGGCGCCGGCTGTCCGGCGTGATGGGTCGCGTGCTCGCCATGCAGGACGAAGGAGCAAAGTTATGAAGGACCGACTTCGAGAAGCGATCAGCCGGCTCCGCGCCTTCTTCCACAAGCAGCCTCTCGATCATGAACTCGACGCGGAGATGGCCGCTCATCTCGAACTTGCGATCGAGGAAAACCTGCAGCGCGGCCTCTCGCCTGCCGAAGCCCGGCGTCAGGCCCTGGTGAGCTTCGGGGGTGTCGAGCAGGCGAAAGAGCAGCATCGCGACGCGCGCGGACTGCCGGCGCTGGACGTCCTGATGCAGGATTTGCGATACACCTTTCGCACTCTGCGCCGGGATCGGGCCTTCACGCTGATCGCGGTGCTGATTCTCGGCCTCGGCATCGGCGCGAACGTCGCGGTCTTCAGCGTGGTCAACACCATTCTGCTGCGTCCCCTGCCGTTTCATGACCCGCAACAGCTTACCTGGCTGGCCGGCAACAATGGGGTGGGAGGCCTCTCCGATGTTACCTATCGGGTGGACGTCTATGAGGAGTTTCAGCGCGCGAACCATTCCTTTCAGGATCTGACGGCCTTCGTGCCGTACTACTCACTTTCCGAAACCAAGTTGATGGGCCGCGGCGAGCCGAGACCTGTTTCATTCGTCTGGGTGGCTGGCAACTTCTTCGAGACCCTGGGTATCCGGCCGGCAGTCGGACGGCTGTTTATGCCTGAGGAGTGCGTTCGCGGCGGCCGGAAAGCGATCCTGCTGAGCTACGCGTTCTGGCGGCGGCAGTTTGCCGCGAATCCTGCGATTGTCGGCCAGGCCATCCAGCTCGACGACGAGTCCGTCACCGTCGTCGGTGTGCTTCCACCGACATTTGACTTCGGCGCTGTCTTCGCGCCGGGATCAAAAATGGACTTTTTCCGCCCCGTCTTCATGGATGACATTCGCACTTGGGGACACATGCTATCGCTGGTTGGCCGTCTCAAGCCGGGAGTGACGGCGGCGCAGGCGCAGGCCGAATCGAAGATCCTCCTTCCGCAGCTCAAGGACAGCGGCAATCCCTACTGGAGCACTGATGTGCAGACCACCATCACGGGCTTGAAGGACCATGTCAGCGGTAAACTGCGGCGTTCGCTGGTGGTGCTGTGGTGCGGGGTGGGCCTTATTCTCCTCATCGTCTGCGTGAATCTGTCGAATCTTTTGCTCGCTCGCGCGGCCACACGCAGCAAGGAATTCGCCATGCGCAGCGCTCTTGGAGCGGGCCGGGCGCGACTGATCCGTCAACTGCTGACGGAGAGCCTGGTGCTGGCCGGGACCGGCGCGGTGCTCGGGCTGGGCTTCGCGTTTGCGATCACCACGTATCTGGCCCATCAAGGATCCATCGCGCTTCCGCTGCTCGACAGTGTCAGGGTGGACGGCGCCGCCCTCGCCTGGACGCTGCTGGTGGCCGTGGCCGCGGCCGTTCTCTTCGGGCTCGTTCCTGCTTTCAAAGTGTCGGGGGGCAATCTGCAAGAAGCCCTGAAAGACGCGGGTCCCGGCATGAGCCAGGGCCGAAAGCATGAACGTCTACGCGCCACGCTGGTCATCTCGGAAGTCGCCCTGGCTTGCGTATTGCTGATCGGCGCGGGCTTGCTGCTGCGCAGCTTCCTCCGCGTGCTGGACGTCGACCTGGGATTCCAGCCCAGCCACGCTGCCGCCATCCGGGTGGATTACGATGATGACGGCAAAGCCGCAAAAAGGAGCGCCATCCTGCAGGAGATCCTGGGGCGCGTGGGAGCGATCCCGGGCATCGAGGCGGCGGGGATTTCCGACATGCTCCCTCTGGACCGCAATCGCAGTTGGGACTTGAGGGCGAAGGGTAAGGCTTTTTCCAAGGACGTGAATGACGACGCCTTCGTGTACATCGTAACCCCAGGGTATTTCGATGCCATGGGCATGCACTTGCGCGAAGGGCGCGACTTCAACTGGCACGACACGGACGACCGCGAGCACGTGATCATCGTCAACGAGGCAGCGGCCCGCCGGGAATGGCCGGGAGAGGATCCCATCGGGCGCCTGGCGGAAGGGATCGGCCAAAAGGATACCCGGGTGATCGGCGTGATTTCAGATGTTCGCGAGAGCAGCCTTGAGGACTCTTCCGGCCCCGAAGTCTATGTCCCCGCGACGCAAGGAACGCCGGAAGGAGCGGAGCTGGTGGTGCGCACGAAACTTCCGCCCGATGTGCTGGCCTCGAGCGTGATGAGTACCCTGCGCTCGCTCAATCCAGGTCAGCCGGCCACGGAATTCCGACCCATTCAGCAGCTTGTGGACCGTGCCACGTCGCCACGGCGCTTCTTCGTCCTGCTCGTCGCCTCCTTTGCGGCCCTGGGCCTGATTCTCGCGTCGCTCGGGATTTACGGGGTCATCTCTTACTCGGTCACACGTCAAACGCAAGAGATCGGCATCCGCATGGCTTTGGGCGCCACGGCGGGCAAAGTGCAATGGGGCGTCATTCGAAATACGCTGCGGCTGGCGCTCCTCGGAATCGCGCTCGGAACGGCGGCGTCATTCGGGGTCGCCAAGGGGATCGCTTCGCTGCTGTTCGGCACAGAACCCACTGACCCCGCGACCTTCGGCGCCATGATTCTGCTGCTCAGCGCCGTGGCGTTGGCCGCCGGCTACATCCCGGCGCGCCGCGCATCGCGGATCGACCCTATGATCGCGCTCCGGAGCAATTAGGCCTTCGGTGTGATGTCAGGGATCGGGACGACGCTTGGCGGCGCGAATCTCTGCCGCCAGGTCTTCCTTCCACTCCTCGGCCTCCCAATACACCAGCCAGAGGTAGAACGTCGCGTAGCTGCGCCAGCCGGCCCAGGACCGGCCCAGTTGCTCCAGGTGAGCGGGGGCGGGCTGCTTGCGGAATCCATACAGCCGCCGGACCACTTTCTGCAAGCCTACGTCGGCCGCAGGCAGGCAATCGAGATGCCCGAGGGCGCGCAAGCCCACGTACTGCGCGGTCCAGTGTCCCACGCCCTTCTCGCGCAGCAAGCGTTCGTGTGCCTGGGCGGGTTCCACCTGGCGCAAAGCCTCCAAGTCCAGGCGGCCGTCCAGCGCCGCGCGCGACAGCTCGATGATGTAACGCGCCTTCGGTCCTGAGACCTGCAACTTGCGAAGTTCGGCCGGTGTGCTGATGGCGAGCGCCGCCGGCTCGGGGAACGTGTAGTAGGTGCGCCCTTCGAACTCGATCTTCGGACCGTGGGTGCGGATCAGCGCCTTCTTCACTTGGTGCGCGAAGCTGAGATTGATCTGCTGCTCGAGCACGGCGGAGATCAGGGTTTCATACACGGCGGGCGCCTGCGGAATACGCATGCCGCAGAAGCGCTCGACGAGGCGGGAAAGCACCGGATCGGATGCTGCCAGGCGGTAGAACGGTGCGAGATCGAGATCGGTGGAAAACTGGCGCCGCACCAATTCCGCCACGGCCTGTCCGGTGGCCGCATCATCGGGGCCGGCCAGAATCCGCGCCTCGAGCCAGCGGTTTCGGGCCGGATCGCTCGCGGCCCCGGCTTTCACGACCATGGCCTTCGCGACCGCCGCATTCCCAAGCCCGTGCTCCTGGCGCTCGACGCGTGATTCGCCGCCGTCTGGCTTGCCGCGCCTTGGTTTGCCGCCAGGTGCCACGCCGTAAAGCACCGGCTGACCGTTCACGTCCGCCACCCGGCGGTATTCGCCGGCTTCGAAGTGGTCGAGCAAGGGATCAAATACCCGTCCGTTCAGGAGCGCGGGAGGGCTGAGAATAAAGCGGAGGGTGCGCGCGAAATCAAAGGGTAAGCACACCGGGATTCGCATCAGCGCTCCATTATAGACTGGAGCGCAGCTTGTCCCGGAAACAAGTGGGATCGTCAGGAGATGTAGTTGGAGTGGGCGGTCTTCGTCCGGATCTTCGCAGCCGGCAGCGCCGCAAACCCTAACAGCACAAGAACCGCAGTCGCTGCTGCCTTGTCCTATTTCAGACCCTTCGCTGCCTTTCGCTTCCGGCCTCTGCGGCGTGCCAGTTGAATTCCGGACTGCCGCCGATCTCCGTTACATCCCCCGCGTGCGGCTCGCCCGCTCTCCTGCCGTCAATGCGACTCTGCTCCGCCCTCAGCCCGAGCCAGAGATGAACAGCTTCCAGTGCGATCAGGACTCCTGCCGCGCAAAGCGCTGCGATTAAGTGGCTGCGAAAAACCGACTCGAGAACCGCCTTCCAATCCGCCATCAGGTACCCCCCCGCGCGACACTCGTCCTGAATCCGCGTTCAATCACCACATCGGCGGCTGACTTCAAAACTTGAGCGATTGTTTTCCCGGAGCTGCGTTCCCGGTGAGGGGTGGCCGGATGCGCGGATCGTCGGTTACCTTGCCTGCACTCTTTCGAAGCAAGGTCAGCACCGGTTTCCGTTCACCGAGGTCTGAGAAGAGAGGAGGATTTACGGCGTGCGAGCAGGCAGCAAGGCTCCCGTACAATAGGTGGAAAGGAGCGAGAGCTGAGATCGCTAATCGCCGTTGACGCTGCCCGATCTGCCTGGCGAGAGCCGCGCGACTTCGGGAAGGTTCACCAGTTGCGAAGCGGGCACGAGCTCGATGTCGTCGCGCTCGAGCTCGGGCAGGAAGGTCTCGAGCGCGCTGATGGTCGTGGGATGAGGATGCCCGATGGCGAGAGCCGCTCCCTGCCGTTCTACTAGAGCGCGAAAGCTACGGAGCTGGCCGAGCGTGTAGCCCACGGTTTCGGTGTCGTCGAGAAACACGGAGCGATAAAACGCCGGAATGCCGGCCTGGCGCGCGGCCTTAAGTGCCACGGTGGACGGCGCCGTGCGGCTGTCGATGAAGTAAAGCCGCCTGGCCGACAATTCCTTCATCACCGCCGCCATCACGGCGGGGTCAGAGGTGGCCCGCGACCCCATATGATTGTTCACGCCGGCCGCGTTCGGCACCGTCTCGAGGTCTGCCTCGACAATGCGGGCAACTTCAGGCGCGCGCATGCCGACCAGGATCGCGCCCTCCCCCGGGTTGACTCTCGGACCTGCCAGCGGCTCCATGGGCAGATGCAGCATGACCTCACGTCCGGCAAGCCTGGCGGCCGTCGAGGTCTCGCGCGATGCTCGCAAGTGGGGCAGCACGGAGAAGGTGAGCGCGTAAGGCAGCGCCATGAGCCGGCGCGCCGGCTTGATGTCCTGGCCAAGATCGTCGATCACGATGGCCGCGCGATAGAGTCGCGGCACCTGCCGGATGCGCCAGGCGCAGATGTTCTGATGGGACTGCGCGAGCGTGACGTCGATCTCAGGCGCCGGGCCGCCTGTTGTGGCGCCTTGTCCCGCACCTCGCCGCTCGCCTTGCGCCGGATCTTGCGCCGCATGTTGCGCGGCACCTTGGGATTGGATCGTGATCTCGAGGCCGTCCGTTGCAGCCTGACGCTTGAGATCGGCCAGCACCACCGGCACAGCTTGAGGCAGCGCCAGAATCTCGCCACGCGTCGATGTTGCAGAGGTCGGTGCTGCAGCGGGATCAGCCGGCGATTCAGCCCGGACGTTGGCATAAGCGGGGTGCTTCAGCCAGGCCGATCGTCCTCCCGAACGGCTTACGATGGCGTTGTATCGTTCGGCAACCCGGCTCAATCCTGTCGGGCCTGGCGGGTTTCCGCCGCTTGGCTGGGGTGTGCGGTTCTCTGAAGCGACGGGCTTCTGCGGGCGCTTCACCGGCTTTGGCTTGCGCTCACGCAGGTACACTCCCGCGATGAGCAGGAACAAGCCAAAACCAACAGAAGCGAGAATGAACGGGATCAGTCCGGCGCGCTTGGAGTTTCGCGCGCGCCGGGGCCTGCTGCGACGCTTGCGGGCGGGCACGGGGCTCAGGCGGCCTTATCCGGCGCAACCTTCTGTTTCAGAACATCGAGGGCTTTCTGCAATTGCAAGTCGTCCTGGGTGCCGAACTGCTCCGGCTGAACCTCTTCCGCGACTCCGGCTTCGTCCGGTGGCGGATAAGGCACGTCAGGCTTCACGCCGTTGTCCTGGATCGCCTTCCCGTCAGGACCGTAGTACTTCGCGGCGGCAAGCAGCAATCCCGAACCGTCGCCGACCGGGACCACTTTCTCCACCACGCCCACGCCGAAGCTCTGCCCGCCCACCACGTCGCCACGCTTGTTGTTGAGCACAGCGTCGGCCACGATCTCCGGGGGGCCGGCAGTGGAACGGTTGATCAGCACCGCGAGAGGCAGGCTCGACACCGGACCCTGAGGACGGGCCGTCAGATCCTCGCGCGGGCTGCGCTGGCCGGAGGTATAGGCGATCAGACCCTGACCGATGAACAGGCTGGCGGTCTGGACTGCTTCGTTCACGTCGCCGCCGGCGCAGTTCCGCAGATCGAGCACGACCTTGCTCGCGCCTTGCGCGGTCAACCCTTTCAGCTTATTGCCCACTTCGGCCGCCGTGCCCGCATCGAAGCGCGCCACGCGGATGTAAGCGGTGTTGTCTTCGAGCATCTTCGAAACCACCGGGACGTGCTCGATCACCACGCGATTCAGCACAACCTTCTCGGGCTCGCCTCGCGCCTCGCGCACCACCCACAGGATCACGGTGCTGCCGGGGTCGCCCGCCAGCATGCGATCCACCTGCACGACCGAAAGCTCGCGCGTGGAGGTGTCGCCGATGCGGTCGATCAGGTCTGCCGGCTTGATGCCGGCTTTATCCGCCGGACTGCCGGGAAGCACCGCAACCACCGGCGCGTAGCCGTAGCGCTTGGAAATGTAAAGCCCGACGTCGGCCGGTCCGGGATTGGGATGGGCCAGGTAATCCTTGAACTGTTCGGGTGTGAAGTAGGTGCTGAACGGGTCCAGCGCTTCGAGCATGCCTCGGATCGCGCCGTCGGTCACCTTATGAAGGTCCGGCTCCGTAACGTACTGGCTGCTGACGCGCGACAGCACTTCCTGGTAAACGCCCAGGTCGCGATAAGTCTGATCGCTTGATTTCGTGTCCGAAGCGGTGTCGCCGCGGCTGAGCACCCCTCCTACCACGATGTACGAAACCAAGGCGACCGAAACCGTGACCAGCACCAAACGAATGCGATTGCTCATGCGCGACACACTCCCTTTCAAACGCCCGCTTTACGGCGCTACTTGCTCTCGATGATTATAACATGCGAAAGGGTGCCTGCAGACCACTTGGCCCGTCACGGAACCGGCTCCGACAGACGCTTCCGGAAATAATCTCGCCAGCTTTCGGGCAGGGCGGGCAGAGCGATGGCCCGGCGCAACAGGGTCTGGTTGCCGGCGTCACCGGCATAGAGCGACACGATGTCGGATACCGTCACGTCATGATCGCTGCGGCCCGTGAACTCGACGGCATCGCCGCGAGCCACTGCGCCCTCGCGCGCCACCGCCAGGTAGAAGCCCGTACGCCCGCTGGCAAGAAAGCGCTTCACCATGTCATCCCGGCCGAATCGCGCGTTGAGCTTGTAGCAGGGCAATCGGGGCTGAGTGACCCGGAACTCGGCAGAGCCCACACGCAGCCCGTCGCCGATCCTCACATCTCCCTCAAGCAGCCCTTCCATTGTGAAGTTCTCGCCGAACGTTCCCCAGGGCATTTCCATCTCCGGGAACTCGCGGCTCCAGTACGCGTAGTGGTCGAAGGGGTAGACGTACACGGCCTTGTTCGGACCGCCGTGTACGGAGAGGTCGGACTGCTGATCGCCCGCGAGGTTGAGCCGGTTGACGGCAACCCGGCCTTCGAGCGGTGCCTTCCATATTGAGGTGAGGACCCTGGCGCCGTGCCAGTCGATTTCTCGCGGGAGACCCACGTTTACCGAAAGCAGTTTCAAGCGTCACCCCCGGGTTCTTGGATGAGGTACGCGCGAGGGCCGATGCAGGGCCGGTAGGCGAAGCACCTCGAGCCTGCGTCGTCGTCCTTGAACCCCAAGGACTCTTCAATCGCCGCTTGTTTGGGCCGCAAGCGACCAGCGCCGGTCCGATGCAGGTGACCATCGCAGGTGGATGTTCCTCCAGCCGTCGGACGTTCACGCCAAGCAGAGCTCAGCCAGTTTGGCTTTGAATCGGATAAACGAAGTCACCCGGGAACAGCCGGGCTGATTCTAAAGGACTTGCCCGGAACGCGTTTCGCTTCGTTTGGCTTCGTTTTGACCTGTTTTTCGGGTCGATTTATTGATTCTATTGGACATAGTGGCTTCGTTTTGTAAAATTTTAGATTCTTTTTTTTGGCTTTTTCCGAAAATCACGTGGGGCTAGCTCGGGGGCTACACAGTCCCAGTTTTCTCAGCGGCAAGTTGGCTCGCGCAGACCGCCGGGGTTGCGGTCTGCGGGTTTTCGTGGGGTGTGCGACGATCAAATTCGCGTGCGCGGATCGGAGGGCATTCTCACGCGGTCGATGATCAATCCGATGCATCGTTTTCCTCATACGCACTCATGCCCGAATACTCGTTGAAGCTCGACCACGGCGTGAGAGAATACCGCGAGGATGGTTAGCGAACAGCCGCGGACCACAAAACCGGTGGTCCACGCTACGTTGCTGCGGTCTTTCGTCAACGCTGAAACGAAGAACCGCAAAGTTTGAAGCGCAGGAACTCTGCGCTCATCGCCTCTTCCCCATCTCCATCGAAAGGAACCTGAGTGTTACTGCTCTGCTCGGGGCGAGTACCCCCGTTTGACAGCGGTTCGCGCCGCCCGCTATTCTTGTCCTGGCACACCTGCCGTGCATCCAATCACCTGGGCCTCTATTTCAACGGATTCCGCGGGCCGGGTTGTAGACCGTTGCCGGCCATTTGCGGCGGAAGAAGAGCAGGGCGGCCTTGACGGCGGTTTTCAGGGCGGGGAAGTTAAACCCATGACAGTGAAGCAACTTCTGGCGGGATTCAGGTCGTTTGGCTGGCGCATGCTGCGCCTCGCGGCGCTGCCGCTGTTCCAGGGCACCGAAGAGGTCCTGGTCGGGGGCCAGGCCGTGATCGAGGGCGTGATGATGCGCTCGCCGCATTCCTATGCCGTCGCGGTGCGGCGGCCCAACGGTTCCATCGCCATCGGCCAGGATTACCTCGACCGGCCCTCGGAACGGCATCCCTGGCTTCGCTACCCGATTCTGCGCGGCCTCGGGACGCTCGGGCAGGCGATGGTGCTCGGGATACGCGCGCTCAAGTATTCGGCCGAGCGCGCCCTTGAGGATCCTGAGTCGGCCGAAGCCAAGCCGGAGCAAAAGAAGCCGGAGATGAGCCGCTGGATGCTGGCGCTCAATATCCTGTTCTCGCTCGCCTTCTTCATCGCTCTTTACAAGCTGCTGCCGCTCTACATGGCCACCCGGCTGCAGTCGCACTATCGGGTGGTGGGAAATCTGGTGGTGTTTAACTTTGTGGACGGCATCATCCGGATCGCATTCTTCCTCGGATTCCTGGCGTTGCTGGCGCAATCGAAGGAAATCCGGCGGGTGTTTGAGTATCATGGCGCCGAGCACAAGGTGGTTTGGGCGTTCGAGAAGACCGGACGCATGGACGTGGAAACGGCGCGCGGCGCGACGCGCTTCCATCCGCGGTGCGGCACCAGCTTCCTGTTGGTGGTGATGGTGATCGCCATGTTCTTCTACATGCTACTGCCGTTTCAGTCTTTCACCGGCAAGCTGGTGGGACGCCTGGCGCTGCTGCCGCTGATCGCGGGCGTCTCCTATGAGTTCATCCGCTTCGCCGCCAAGTCGCAGGGGCGGCTGTGGCGCTGGGCTTCGCAGCCTGGGCTCTGGCTGCAGCGCATCACCACGCGCGAGCCGGACGACAGCCAGCTCGAGACGGCCGTCAAATCGCTCGAAGCGGCTATGACGCTCGAAAAAGCCCGGGGCGGGGAGATGGTGGTCGCCTGAGCGCGCCGGCGAAGAATCGGTAGGGATCGCGCAGCGGACGCCGCCGGCTATTATCGACATGAATTTCCTGGACAAACTCGCCGAAATCGAACGCAAGTACGAAGATCTCACGAAGGAGCTGAGCGACTCCGCCGTGCTCGCGGACCCGTCGGTCTACCAGAAGGCCGCCAAAGCGCACTCCGACCTTTCCGAAGTGGTGGAGAAGTATCGCGAGTACAAGGGCATCGAGAAATCGCTGCGCGAGACGCGGGCGCTCGTGGCAGAATCGTCGTCGGACGACGCTATGAAACAGATGGCCGAGGAGGAGCTTGCCGGACTCGAGCAGCAGCGCGAGCGCGTGGAAGAGGAGATCAAGACCCTGCTGCTTCCGCGCGATCCCAACGACGAGAGGAACGTTGTGCTGGAAATCCGGGCGGGGACCGGGGGCGACGAAGCCACCTTGTTTGCCGAGGAGCTCTTCCGCATGTATTCGCGCTACGCCGAAGGCCAGCGCTGGCGCGTCGAGGTGCTGTCGAGCAGCCTTTCCGCCGTGGGCGGGCTCAAGGAAGTGATCGCGCTGATCGAGGGCCGCAATGTCTACGGCCAGTTTAAGTATGAAAGCGGCGTCCACCGCGTGCAGCGCGTGCCGGCCACCGAGCAACAGGGACGCATCCACACCTCGGCCGTCACGGTGGCCGTGCTGCCCGAAGCGGATGAGGTGGAGATTCAAATCGATCCCAAGGACATCCGCATCGATACGTTCTGTTCCTCGGGTCCGGGCGGCCAGTCGGTGAACACCACCTACTCGGCGGTCCGCATCACCCACCTGCCCACCAACCTGGTGGTGTCGTGCCAGGACGAGAAGTCCCAGATCAAGAATCGCGCCAAGGCGCTGCGCGTGCTTCGCTCCCGCCTCTACGAGATGGAGCTGCAGAAACAGCAGGCGCAACTGACGGCCGAGCGCCGGCAGATGATCGGCAGCGGGGACCGCAGCGAGAAGATCCGCACGTACAATTTTCCGCAGAACCGCGTGACCGATCACCGGATCGGGCTCAGTCTCCACCAGCTCGACCGTGTCATGGACGGCAAGATCGACGAGCTGATCGAAGCTCTGACGTCCTATTTCCGCGCCGAGCGCCTGAAGGGCGAAGGCGACAGCGCCGCCGCGTGAGGGCAAGCCCATGACCGAGACCGCAAACTCCACGAAGACCCGGATGAGCTGGGAGGAGTTCCTCGCCGCCGGCGAGGAATGGCAGCGATGGGAGCTGGTCGACGGGGAGGTGGAGTTTATGTCTCCTGCGGGCACCCGGCACGGCAGAGTCATTCTGAAGCTTGACGTTCAGTTAGGTGCGTTTTGCGAATTGCATCCGGAATGGATCGCTTTCGGAGCGGATACGGCTTTCACGATAGCGCCCGGGACGTGGCGCTGTCCCGACGCGACGCTCGTGCGTGCCGAGCGGTATCCCGGAAGGAAGATCCCAGAGGGGCCTACGGAGTTCCCTCCCGATGTCGCTTTCGAGGTCCTTTCGCCCGGCGGCACCGCAAGGCGAATAGCGCGCAAGCGTCGCGACTATCGGGATATTGGCGTGATCCAGGTTTGGATCGATCCTGACAAGCGCGCGGCTGAGGTTGTTTATCCCGATCGTGCCTCGCAGTTTTTCGACGAGCACCAGCCGGTGACGATTGATGGCTTAAGCGAGTTTGCGCTCGATCGCAAGGCTCTCTTCGAGGTCTAGCCCGTGCAGCGGCGCGTCGCGCCAACCCATCTCCCTGCGATGCAACTCCGCCAAGTGTTACGCAGCGCGACCGCGACTCTTCAAAATCAAAATACCCCTTCCGCGGGCCTGGCGGCCGAGCTTCTGCTGATGCACGTGCTCGGCCGCGACCGCGCCTATCTCTACACCTTCCCCGAGACCGAGCTCGCGCCGGGCGTGATCGAACGCTACTTCGATCTGGTCGCCGAACGCGCCACCGGCAAGCCGACCCAATACATTACCGGCCACCAGGAGTTCTGGGGACTCGATTTCGAAGTGTCGCCGGACGTCCTGATTCCTCGCCCCGAGACCGAGCACCTGGTGGAGGCGGTGCTGGAGCTTGTGCCTGCCCGGGACCGCGCGGGCGCTCGAGTCCGCATAGTCGACGTCGGCACGGGATCGGGCTCCGTCGCCCTGGCCCTCGCTTCGGAGTTGCCGGAAGCGCTGATTTATGGCAGCGATGTGTCGCTGCCGGCCTTGGAAACGGCCGCGCGGAACGCCCGAAAGCTGGGCCTGGAGCATCGCCTGCGTCTGGTGCAGGCCGACTTGTTGAGCTGCTTCGCGGGTGGCGCTCTCGACTTTGTGGTCTCGAATCCTCCTTACGTCGGGGCGGGCGAGCTCCACTACGTCCAGCGCGAGGTGCGCGAATTCGAGCCGCGTATCGCCTGGGGCGGAAGCGGCCGTGGGGATGAAATCTACGCGCAGCTCTTTGCCGGGGCTCAGGAGTCGCTCGCTCCGGGTGGCCACGTAGCGGTCGAGGTCGGATACAATCAAGCGAAGGCGGTGGCCGGGAAGTTCGGGAAGGATTGGGATCGCGTCGCGGTGCGGCCTGATCTCGCGGGCATTCCGCGGGTGGTGACGGCGCGCAAGAGTTCGTAATCCGTCGTCATCTGACAGACGACCAGTTCAATGGAAAGCCTGCGACCAAGACGGATTCTCCATGTTGACATGGACGCCTTCTACGTTTCCGTCGAGGAACTCGAGAATCCTTCGCTGCGCGGTAAGGCGGTAGTCGTCGGCGCTGATCCGGGCGGGCGCGGCGTGGTGGCGGCGGCGAGCTACGAGGCGCGCAAGTTCGGGGTGCACTCGGCGCAGCCGATCAGCAAGGCGAAGGCGCTTTGCCCGCATGCGGTTTTCCTGCGCGGAAATTACGAGAAGTACCATCATTACGGGGAGGTCGTCTCCGGGATCTTTGGCCAGTTCACGCCCGAAGTGGAAAGGGTCTCGATTGATGAGGCGTATCTCGACCTCACCGGATCGGAAAGGCTGCAGGGCCCTGCCATGCGCGCCGGGGATCGGCTGATCCGCACCGTCAAGGAAAAAACCGGCCTGAATTGCTCGATCGGCGCCGGAGCCTCGCATGTGGTGGCCAAGATCGCTTCCGATCAGGCTAAACCCCACGGGCTGCTCTACGTCCTGCCTGGCTGCGAGCCCGCATTTCTGGCCCCGCTGCCGGTTCGCCGCATGCCCGGGATCGGCAAGGTGATGGAGCTGGAGCTCGGGTCGCTTGGCATCTGGACGATCGGCGATCTTCAAGGTCTTGGCTTCGGGCGCCTCCGCAGCCAATTCGGCAAATATGGCGAGTGGCTGCACTCGAAGTCTCTCGGACGCGACATTGAGGCCTACCGCTACGGCGAGGAGACGAAGCAGATCAGCCACGAGACCACCTTCGATGAGGACACCGACAACCCCGCCGTGCTGGAACGGACGCTTTCGCTGCTGGCCGAGCGCGTGGGCCGCCGGCTGCGTGAACACGGATTCTACGCGCGCACCGTCGGCCTGAAGATTCGTTTCGCGCCCTTTCGCACCCTGACGCGCGACGTCACGCTCGACGAGCCTACGCACCTCGATTCGGTCCTCTTCGAGAAGGCGCTCTCGCTGTTCGCCGCGACCTTCAAGCCGGACCAGAAGGTGCGCCTGCTCGGCGTGCGGGCCTCGCATCTCGAACACGCCGGCTTTCAGAAGAACCTGCTGGAAGCGCCGCAGCACGATCGCGAGGACCGCGTGGCGCGCGCCGCAGACCGCGTCCGCGAGAAGTTCGGACCCGACGCCTTGCGCCTGGCGCGCTCGCTCGAACCTGCCTGCCGCCCGGGTCCCCGTCGGAAGAGGTAAGGTTTTTCCGGATAGAGCTCCGGAGCACGACTGAGGAGGAAAGTATGAAGAAACGTACCCGAAAACGCCCGTCGAATACGCGCCGCCCCGCCACGCGCAAGCAGCCCGCCCGTCCGCCCGCGGCCGATGACCAGGCGCTTCGCGAGCACGTGATCTACTTGCTCAAGGGCGGCGGAGCGCACGCCGATTTCGAAAAGGCGATCGCGGGCCTGTCACCGGAACATCAAGGCGCCAAGGCCGCCGGCGTTCCTTTCACGGCCTGGCGGCTGCTCGAACACCTGCGCATCGCGCAATCGGACATCCTCGAATTCAGCCGGAATCCGAAGCACGCATCGCCGGCATGGCCTGATGGATACTGGCCATCGACGGACGCTCCGTCGAGCGCCGGCGCGTGGGAGGGGAGCGTGGCGGCTTTCCGGGCCGGCCTCAAAGCGATGGAGCGCCTGGTGGCTAATCCCAAGACCAGTCTCTACGCGCCCATTCCGCACGGGGACGGTCAGACCATCCTGCGCGAGGCTCTGCTCCTAGCCGACCACAACGCCTATCATTTGGGCCAGCTCGTGATGTTGCGGCGGCTGCTCGGTTCGTGGCAGGAATAGCATATTGCCGAAAACGGGTTCTCAAACTTTCTCGGAGGTTTCATGCGCAAAGTGATTCGAACTGCCGACGCGCCGCGACCAGTCGGCGTGTACTCCCAGGCCATCGTGGCGGACGGTTTCGCCTTCGTGGCCGGCCAAGGGCCGATCAATCCCGCCACCAACAAATGGGAGCGAGGCGACATTCGCTCGGAAACGCGCCGTGCCCTGCGCAACATCGGCGCCATTTTGGAAGCGGCGGGCAGTTCGCTTCGAGACGCCGTCCGCATGGGAGTGTTCCTCGCCGACCTCGCCGATTTTCCCGCCATGAATGAGGTCTTCCGCGAGTTCTTTCCTGACAATCCGCCGGCGCGGACCACAGTCGGCTGCACTTTGCCCGGCATCAAGGTTGAGATTGACTGCATCGCGCACGTGCGCAAGCGGACAGGCTCGAAGCGGGGCTGACTCCTTCGGCCCGGCGGCTATGACCGTCAGGGCGGCGTTGCGCAGGGTAGGGAAGGATTACTCGCCATTTTCCGGCTTGCCGGGCTCGGGGTCATCAACCACGCCCATCTTCGAGAGGCGGTAGCGCAGCGCGTTCCGTGAGAGGCCGAGCAGCCGGGCCGCCTGGCTCTTGTTGCCGCTCGCGCGGCGCAGCGCCTCGCGAATGATCTCCTCTTCGAATTCGTCGAGCGACGTGCCTTCAGGCGGGAAGGCGACCCCGGCCCCTGCGCCGCTGTCGGCCGGACGCGAGCGAGGAGGGCTCAAGTCCAGTTGGATGTCGGCGGCTTCGATTCTGCCGCCGGGCGAAAGCGCGATGGCCCGTTCGATGATGTTGCGGAGCTCGCGCACGTTTCCCGGCCAGTGAAAGTTGATCAGCACCTTCATGGCCTCGGGCGAGATCCCGCGAATCTCTTTGCCCGCCTCCTGCCCCTGCTCGCGGAGGAAGTGTTCGACCAGGGCCGGGATGTCTTCCTTGTGATCGCGCAAGGGCGGGATGTTGATGGGAACAACGTTCAGCCGGTAGTAAAGGTCCTCGCGAAAGGCGCCTTGTTCAAGCGCCGCGCGCAAGTCGCGATTCGTGGCCGCCACGAGGCGCACATCCACCTTGAGGGTCCGGGTGCCGCCCAGGCGTTCGAATTCGCGCTCCTGCAGCACGCGGAGCAGCTTCACCTGCGTGACCGCGGGCACGTCGCCGATCTCGTCCAGGAACAGCGTACCCTTGTCAGCCATCTCGAACTTGCCCGGCTTGGTCGTCATGGCGCCGGTGAAGGCGCCGCGCTCGTAGCCGAAAAGCTCGCTCTCCAGCAGATTTTCCGGGATGGCCGTGGAGTTGATTTTGACGAAGGGGCCGGAGGCGCGGCGCGAATGCTCGTGGATGGCGCGCGCCACCAGGTCCTTGCCCACGCCGCTTTCTCCTCCCAGCAGTACCGTGGACGAGGTCGGCGCCACGCGTTCCACCATCGCCAGCACCTGTTGCATCTTCAGGCTCTGCGCCACGATGTTCTTGAACTCGTAGCGCTGGCCGAGAGCCTCGCGCAGCGAGCGGTTCTCCTCGCGCAACCGGTGCACGTCCAGCTCCTTGTGCACGATCAGTTTCATTTCATCGAGCGAAAAGGGCTTCAAAACATAGTCGCTGGCGCCCGACTTCATAGCTTCTACGGCAGTATTCACGGAGCCGTACGCGGTCATGACCACGACCGGCAGATCGCCATTAATGCTCTTGGCCGCTTGCAGGAACTCGAGGCCGCTCATGCCCGGGAGCTTCAGGTCGGTAATCACCAGGTCCACGGCCTCGCTGCGGAGCATCTGCAGCGCTTTTTCGGCATCGGCGGCCGCGTGGGTGGTGAAGCCGTCCTCGGAAAGGCTCAGCGTGAGGAGACGCGACATTTTGGCTTCATCTTCAACGATCAGAATGGTGGGCATAAAGAATCCAGTCACCTTCGGGCGGGATACGCCGGCGCATCGGCCGGCCGATTTCGGTGCGCCTTGCGCCGCGCCTTCGATTTTTCGTCATTCAGCCGGAAGAAAAATGCGAAATCGCGCACCCTCCCCGGGCTCACTTGCCAGGCGGATGGAGCCGCCGTGTTCATCGATGATCCTCGAAACGATCGACAGCCCAAGACCCACGCCCTCGCGCTTGGTGGTGAAGAACGGGTTGAAAATCTGCTCCCGGAGCTCCGGGGGAACGCCGGGTCCGGTGTCGGCAAATTCAACTTCGACGCCGCGCCGCGCGCCCGAGTTGGCCGCGCTCGCGCTCACCCGCACCGTGCCGCCCTTTTCGCCCATGGCCTGATAGGCGTTGATGGCCAGGTTGGTGAAGACCTGCTCGCAAAGTTCGGCATCGAGGGGGACTGCGGGCAGGCCCGGGTCGTAGTGCGTTTCCACACGCACGCAGTTCTCGGTGCGGCTGTCGCGCACGGCTTTGAGCGACCGGTCGAGCAGCGGCGCGACCGCTTCCGGCCGGCGATGGAGCTGCAACGGCCGCGCAAAATCGAGGAAGCGGCTCACGATACCGTTCAGGCGGTCGACTTCACTCGAAATGTAGCCCGCGAGCTCGACGGCCAGGGTCTCGGACGCCGGAATCTTCTGGGACAGCATTTCGGCGGAGCCCTTGATCACCCCCAGCGGATTCCGGATCTCGTGCGCCACGCCGGCCGTCAACTGGCCGAGCGCCGCCAGGCGCTCCGAGCGGCGTACGTCGGCCTCGGCCTGCTGCAAGCGCCGGTTGGTGTCTGCCAACTGCTCGGCAAGCTGGCGGTAGCTTTCGGCCTGTCGCCGATTCTCCGTGGCGAACCGGTTTACGATGATGGCCGCGAGAAAAAGAAAGAGAACGCGCAGGGCCAGCTCCGTCTCACCGGCCGGCGTCAGCTCAAATTCCTTCAGCTCTGGAATCAAATATGAACAGTAAGCCGCCGAGGTGATCGCGGTCCACAGCAGCGTCCCGCGAGCCTCGAAGAGGGTGGCTGCCGAAACCACGGGAACATAGTAAATCAACCAGTAGGGGCTCGCGCTGGGGGTTGGCGTTCCGGTGTGGCCTATCAAAATGGTGGCGAGCAGGATTTTGATCAGCACCGTGTAGACGTTGCGGCGCGGAGCCGGCAGCGACCCCAGCAGCTTCCGGTCGAAGATTTGAAAGAGTCCGATCGCGAGCAGCGTGATCTGCTTGTGAATCTCGAGACGCGGGTTGAGAACCGCCAGAAAGCCGACAAGGGCCAGCCAGACCAGATCCATCCAGCGAAACGCGCCCTGTTCGCGAGTTTCCATATCCGACACCATACCACGCCCGGCCCTGCGGCGCGGCGTTCGCCGCCGCCGGAATTGTGATCGGGCATGCTGTGCGAAGGGCTGGTTTTGCGCAACCGCCCGAGATGAAGAGTCTCTCGCAAGGCTGGCTTCGCGGAGTAAATGCTGGTTGCGGAGCTTCCCAAAGAAAGCGGGGTAGCAGGTAGATTCAAGCGCAGAGTTTATGCACTTCAAGCCCTGCTAGGTCATTCAGCGTTGACGAAAAAGCCGCAGTGTTTCTGACGGCTCGAAACTCTGCGGTACGCCTCTTCCCGCCGCTACTTTATCGGCGAAAAATCCGTCGGACGCATTTCGGTCACGTCCACTTTATCGACCAGCTTGTCGGCCTGCTCGGCTTTGATGACCTCTTGAAACTCCGGGTCGGCCATCATTGCGGCAAAGCTCTTTTTCACTTCCTCCCGGCTGGAAGAAGCCACGACCCAGATGAATGCGTTTTCCGAAGCGGAAGCATCGTCGGTCACCCAGTAACCCACCACGTCCAGATTATGCCGGGCGAGTATTTTGGACGTCTTTTCGCGGAATCGCGACTCAAGCGCCGGCAGTTTGCCCGGCAAGGCGTGATAAACGCGAAGCTGGAAGACGCGATTGCTGTCAGCACTCGCTCGCTGCACGTGCAGCAGGCGGCTGGTCATGAGCGATCCAGCGGCGAATGAGAGCAATGCTATGCTGCAAGCGGTCCAGGACCTCAGTTTCGAGAAGTTGTCTGTCATGGCTACCTTTCTGCGGTCACTTAGACCGCCTACTTCACAGGTTCTGCGGCTCCCGGTGCCCGCACGCCAAACACCACAGGAACAGTCACCACTGCCAAAGGCCCCAGCGAAAAAAATCCAAGCGAATACCACCACGGTACCGGTATTGTGCAAAGCCGGAGGTCGATCGAAACTGCAGCCGTAATCATGATCATCAAGGCGAGGAAGATGGCCGCCCCGCGACGAATTCGCGCCGCGACGCAACCGCCGATGGCGCACCTGGTGAGAAACACAACCGGCGCAAGAACGACATCTGTCTTTGGCTCCGGGGCAACCAACCTCGCGATCGTCAAGTTGGCGGCTAACTGGGACATTTCCATGACGATGTACACACCCAGCGCGATGCTCATACTCATAAGGCAATCTCGGCTTCGCAGCCAGGACCAGGCCATGGACGGGACGGAACGGCAGGCTTGGCTCCAAAACCATCGGGAAGCCGTGGATGGCGACGTGGATTCGACGCGAAGACTGTACTCCTCGATGAGGTCGCCTAGCATGGCCTCTCGATACGGCGCCGGCACCACGGATTCGAGGAGCCAGCAAGCCAAGGCCGGCGGCGAATTGCGCCTCATATGCTCTCCCAGCGGCCTTTTAAGCCAGCCGTCATGCTGCGAATCGTTTGCTCCGATACTTTGAGCGCCCGCTTCCCGGCAGCCTCGACGCGAAACAACCGTTTTGCCCGGCCGCCGCGTTCCGGGGTCGGTTCGCCGGCGAATGAGCTGACATATCCTTTCGCCTCGAGCCGCTCCAAAGTCGCATACACGGCGCCGATCGAGATGTTGCGACCGGTCCGTTCTTCAATCTCGCGACGCACGATCATTCCATGGGCGCCGCCGTCCAGATGCGCGAGCGCCAGCAGGATGATGTGCTCCAGTGGTCCGAGTAGTTCGCCCCGTTTCATTTCTTATGCAATGTAGAAGAAATGAGCGCCCGCTGTCAAGTGGGTAGGCTGGCGCAGAGCCTGCGGATTCTGCGATACCTACTCGCACTCCGTCCAGGCGCGCAGACCCCAAAAGCGGCGGCCTGCGCTCATCAGCGCTGAACAGCCCTGGCTCTGGAGAATTTTTGTCTTATGCCACGGTACCGCCGGTAAAGAAGAAAACCAGTCCCGGCCGCTCTTGCGCCTGTGCGAGCACCGTCACGCCATCGTTTGCGAGCATGTTCAGCAAGGTCCCTTGATCATTCTCGCCGACGGTCACGAGATCGAACGCGGCCTTCTGTCCGTTGGTGCTGTCGATGTCCACCGCGCCCCCGAACAGAAAGCCGGCGACACCGAAATCCGCCAACGCCTGCAGCACCGGAACACCATTTGCGATGAAGGCCGGCCGCTCGAGGATCCATTCGGCTTGAAAGCTCGGCACGCCGCGTATGGGAGGAGTGATCAGATTACCGCTGAGATTCTGGGTCGGGGGTGGAACCACGATCGGCGTGATCGCAAGACCCGTTGTGTAGTTGACCATCGAAACGACGCCGTTCGCGCTGCCGTCGTTGAGTGGCTCCAGATTGACACCGACTGCCTGCCCGGGGAAGACCTCGAAACCGATCTGAACTGTGGGTGCCGGGAACCACTCATACCACGGATAACAATTGGCTTGCCCGCCCAAAAAAGTAGGGTCCTGTTCAGTCCCGGCCTGGAACAGGGATTGCCCGTCGTTCAACCCGGCCCACATCGAACTGTAATACGTGGCGGACCCGCCGACCGGCTGGATAACCTGGGGAACGGTCCAGCTCCCCCACACTTGGGTGTATTCAAGCGCGGTGTTCGCCACCAGTCCAGCCCAATTACTGCTGGTGTTGTTGTGGAAGATGCCTGCCTCAGGTGGAAAGACCGGAGTTGGCGATGGGCCGTGGACGATCTCGGGCCGCAAGGTCAGTTGCGGTGTAACGAAAGCCTTGATCTGCGCCATTGAGCGCAGCCACAGCCGCGACTGCCGGGGGAATTTGTGCGGGTCAGGCCGATGCGGCAGACCGTACCTCAGCAATTCGGCGTCGGAGGCGCGAGAGGGCGAAAATCCCTCGGGCGGGGGCTCAAAGGTGAAGTGCCCTGGCAGGCTGGTTTCAGCCAGACGTGGTTTGCGCATCAATGTCTCCTCGGTTGCTCGCCGGCCTCTTCGCGTGACTGGCGCTGCCTCCGCTGGCGCAGTTCTCGGCCAGGACAATTTGCCTGACCGTAGATTAATCCGGGCTTCCCATTACAGGTTCCGGGCTGAGGGACACACTACCACTAGGCCGCCCCGAATACAAACCGCAGCCAGTTCGGATCGTGAAGTTGGTTGCGGACGCCGCTTTTGTGGTCCGCGTCTGTTCGGATCTCTTCGGTAACTGCCGCCGACACCGGGTCGGTTCCTACGGGTCCGAGCAGCTGCGGCTGACACGCCCCGCCAATCGCAACTTACTTGCGTTGAAATCAGGGCTTTTCCCCGCCCTCGATCCGCCTCGCGTGAGTATCCTGGTCGCCCTGGTGCAGGATCAGTTCCGTCACGCGACCTTGGCCGTCGCGTACAAAGGTGATCTGGGCGTCGGAGACCTTGGGAAAGAATTCGCTATCTGACTCCGCAAATATTTCCGCCTTTGGTTGGCCGGTGGCTTGGGCAAAAAGGTGATCGCCTTCCTGCGTGATGGTCAGTATGAAATTTGAAGCAAGCTGGAAGCGGCCCACGTAATTGCGGAAAATCGCCGGGTCGACCTTGACGATGGTGCGTTCGGCCGGCTTGTAGTCGGCCCATCCGTATTCGTGGGCGATGGCGAACATGATCTCGGAAATCAGCTCACCGCCGCGATCGGAATTCGTCATAATCGCAGCCCCCTGTCCGGTGTGCGCGTATGCGACGAACATGCACTGGAAGCCCTCGTTGGAGCCGTTGTGGCTGAATCGCAAGGTCTGGCCCTCGCCATCGAGAAACACGCCCAGGCCGTCGTTTTGTATTTGCCGCGTCAGCATCTGCTCAGCCATAGCCTTTGCGACCACACTCTGTGATTTGCCTGCGAGCGCGTCCTGAATGCCCATGGCGAACCGGGCCAGGTCTCCCGGCGTGGTCCAGAGACCCGCAGCCGCGAGCTCCGGATAGGTGTGGTACAGGCCCTCGAACGGCTTGCCGTCGGTGCGATAGGCCGTGGCAGCGAACGGCCGCCAATCTTCCCGCAGCGGGTGCGAGTAAGCGCTTTCCTGCATGCCAAACTTGCCGAGGACGGTGCGCTGCATAATTTCCGGAAAGGGCTCGCCGAGCACGTCGATCATCATCTGCTGCATCACCGAGTAGCCGCCGCCCGAGTAGCGCCACTTCGTGCCCGGAACGGTGTCCACGCGGATCGGGTCGGTGTTTGCCGGCTTTTCACCGTTAAGCACCTGAATGAGCGTGGGCACGGGCTTGCCCGCCTCGTAGCCCGGAAAGCCGTGGACGGTGAATCCAGCGCTGTGGCTCAAGATACGCCGCAGGGTGACTTTCTGATCGCGTGTGAAATCGTTGTCGGGCACCTTCCACGATTTCAGGTAATCGTTGACGTTGCGATCGAGGTCGATCTTCCCCTCCTCCACGTAGTGCAATACCGCGGTCGCAGCCACTGACTTGCTGATCGAGGCCGCCTGGAACCGCGTGTCGGGCGTAACGGGCCGCTGGGCGGCGACGTCCGCGAAGCCGAGGCCGGCCGTCCAGTCGATGCGGCCATGATCGATGACCGCGATACTCACGCCGGGAACCTTGTAAAATGCCATCCGGTCGTGAATGTCCATGCCGGCTTGTTCACCCTGGACCACCACCGGCGGCAGCAGACCGTGCTCGACCCGTGCGATGCGCTCCTGGACGGGCGCGGTGTTGCCTTGCGGCGCCGCGGCAGGGGCGGATGGCAGCTCACTCCGGCCCAGCGGCACGCTCGGGATCACAAGTGCCATCGCGCACGCGGCAAGCAGAAAGTATGCTTTCATCGCACTCTCCTTCGGGGCCGTGGGAGACAACGCAGGGCGGAGGGCGGTCATCCCTTCCGCAAGCCCTGAGGATTCTCTCACGCCGCCAACCCGGCGGCAATCGTGGACTTGGCGGGCGGGCTACCATCGACTTAAGGTCAAATGGAATCCGACTCGCACCTGGAGGTAGTAGAGGGAGAGGCAGAGGTAGCGTATGCAAATAGGGCGCATATACAAGACGACGTGTGCGCCGCCCGGGAAGGGATAACGAGGTAAAACCTCTGGCTGCCTGTTAGCCGGGAAGCCCCTCTGAGCCGACCCACAGTTGAGCCAGATCTCTGAGGTTGTGTTTGTATGTACGCGTCACCAAGTATTCCTTCCCACCTTTTACACGCAGCCTGTACTCCCCCGTCGGTAAAGGTTGGATCTCCTCCACGGCCGAAATATTCACAACGACCGAGCGGTGGATGCGAATAAAACCGTAGGGTTTGAGCTTCTCCGCCATGGACGAGAGGGGCTCGCGCACCAAATAGGGATTGGGCCGGCGTTGCAACGAAACGTAATTGCCTTCGGCTTGCACCGCCACGATGTCGGCTAAATCCAACAGTAGGATGCTACCCTTTGCCTTGAACGCGATTCGCGGCGCCTGCCGTTTTGCTGTAACCTCCAACTGCCGCAAGACTTGCATGAGGTTTGCGGCGTCAACCCGGAATACCGGAAGCAACGATGTTTCTGCAGCTTCAGAGAACCCGTCCGCTGTCGACTCAAGAGTGTAATCCCGTCTGCTCTTGGTGGAGCAAATCGTAGGTCCCCGCAGTGGGCCAGCCGAAACGTCCGCATTAGAGTGAGCGGCGTGTTGAACAAACATGTCACGTGCAATGGTCTTCTGATCCTGAATTTCGTGGGCGCTCATGATGGAACCCCTTGCTCTCTCGTTTCGACTTCCTGCGACCCGAAGTGAGAATGACGAGTGCACTGCTTCCAAGATGAAATGGTCCTACATAACCGGAGCAGCGGAGCCGTCTGACCACCTGCCCACGGGAACGATAAATACATCGATTGGTTGAACGCCTTTGAATTGTGGATTCAGCATTACCGGTGATTCCGGCAGATCAGCACCCCAAGCCTTGCCGTCGAGCGGAGGCGCATAAAACATCAAGTGGGCCATGTTGTGGTCATCGCGATCGGTGAGATAAGCTCCCTTCGACATCATGTAACTCATCCCGCCCGGTTCGAGCGGTGGTAGTTCACCTTTTTCGAACGCTGCCTTGTTGCCCTCGATGATCTCAGCCTTCGTTCGCCCCGCTAACACCATTTCCGTTCTCTTGTAAGTGATCGGCAAGACGGATCGGGCGGCCGGCGGATTGAAACAGACTGGGCCCCGAATCTTGGGGTTCCAAAACTCCGGAGCGTCGGAAGGGGACATCCACCCACGCTCCACCACACATACAAATCCATTCGTGCCTTCGACGGCGGTCTCGTAGCCGTGCCGCCCTAAAACCAAGACCGTCGCGTCGTGCGAGATGGACTCCGGGGCGGCGCTTTGCGCCAAGGCAATCTCGGCAGCCCGGGCCGTCATCAGGTACTCTTCAAGCGGCGCCATCTGCAGATACTCGGTTTTGGCCTCTTGCGACCGCGTTTCTCGTGCTCCAAAGGCCATGCTGAAGGCGAATGCCAGAACCACGACCGCAGCGAATCGATGTGAGTTCATCTGTTTCTCCATATGGTTACGCCTTGCGCGGTGCCATCGCATGCGTCAGTTCGAGCGCTTATTTGCAGGATACGTCGAAATCCTGGATTCAGCATTACCGGTGATTCCGGCAGACCGGCGCCCCAGGCCTTGCCCTCCAGCGGATGCGCATAGGACATCAAGTGGCCCTCCGGACTGAGCAACAGGGTTATTCTCCCCCTGTCTTCGCAATCGTCGATTTATTCATCACTCTCGGCACCGGCAGCCGGCCCGTAGGTCAGGTCCGCCCCGTGCTCACCGCTGACGGAAAGCTGGATTGCGCGCCGAAATAACATTCAATGGATTCCAACCTTCCGTCCTTGATTCGGAGATACTCCACGTTTCGGAACGATTTACCGTCCTTGGTGTGGCAAAGATACTTCACAAAAGCATCGTTTGTGCCGGTGCTGACCCGCTCCAGGTCAAAATGTTTTATGAAATCGATCTGTGTTTCCCAGCATCGCGTTTTGAAAGTGCTCTTACTGATGTGGTCGTCGCCGGCCGCGCTCGAAAAGGTGAAGTTGTCGGCGAGCAGGCTATCCACCGGGCCCCAGTCTCTCTTCTCCCAGGCTCGGTACCACTTCCGGACTACCTCTTCGTTTGTTAAGTTCTGCCCTCCCAATGCGCTGGCACTTGCCCGTCCCGGCAGGGTCACGGCGCCAACCAGCGCGCAACCTCCCGTTGCGAGCAGATTCCTGCGCGACACACGGATGCTTGTCATTGTTCGTTCTCCTTTTCATAACGTAGCTTGAAGCGCTTCGCCCGATCGCCGATTTTGGGCTGACCGCCCGAGTATACGAACCGGTCGGTATGTAAAGGTGGCGCACTGCTCATTGAGACACCGATGCGATCAACCTCGCTTGCGGTTGCCCGGCGCGCGCAGGGACCGCAGCCAGCCCACGATGGTTCTGATGCCCGCTTTCATCACTTTCGGATCCTGGGCATTCTTTGCCAGCGACCCATAGCCTTCGACCATCGCGATCAGCAAGGCGGCGGCGTCAGCAGGTTCCACGTCGCGGCGAACGCTTCCGTGGGCCTGGCCCTCTCGCAAAACGGAGGCAACGGCCTCCCGCCAGGCATCGAAGATCATCGCCAGCCTCCTCCGGAATCCCGCGTCAAGAGGAGACATTTCCTGCGCCAGATTGTTCAGTTGGCAGCCGCCCCGTACATCCGCGGGCCGAACGGGTATACGTTGAACAGCGCCGATCAAAGCGTCGATGGGGTCTTTGACCCTCTGTAGAGGGTGCACCCACTTGCCGCGGACGTCGGGGGCGATGATCTCATCGACGACGGCGTGTCCCAAGGCTTCCTTGCTGTCGAAGTGGTAGTACAGCGCGCCCTTGGTGACCCCTGCTACGGCCAGAATGGTGTCCACGCTGGCACTCTGAAAACCCGATCTGTAGATCTCGCGGGATGCCGCCTGCAGTAAGCGCTCCCGCGTGCGCTCCGAGCCGCGCAGCCTGGTCGCTCTACGTTTCGGACTCCTGCGTGCCGCCGACATACCAACCAGTATGTACGTTAAGCCGTCTGAAAATCAATCAGAATTGAGCGGCCTGACTTTTGGCCGCTGACGCTCCCGAATCTCATAATCCCTCGCCTGTGTTGTATGAAAAGTTGGAGAAACAGGCGCCTTGGCCGTTTGGGGATCGTCCCAGGAGGTTGTTAGCCCGCCACTCGTTTTAGAACCCTGAAGTGTTGGGCCTGTTGTGTCACGTACTCGTTGTGAACGTGGAACACCACATGCTCCCTCAGTTCCCACTCTCCAGGGATTTGTATGGAACCGTCGTTTTGCGGAGGGGGAACACAAACAACCAAGAGGAGGAACGAAGCATGATGAATCGACTTGCTTTTGCCCAATTGTACTGCGCGGTCCGGCGCAAAGGAGCGGTAGTCCTTTGCGTGGGACTGTGCATGCTGGGGCTGGGCCTTTCCGGGAGCGCCCAAGAAGGTACCTTCACCACTTTCGATGCCCCAGGCGCGGGCACAGGCTCCGGCCAGGGTACTTTCGCCATTGGCATCGTCTCGTCAGGGACGATCGGCGGATACTACGTTGACGCGGGCGGCGTGGAGCACGGCTTCCTGCGCGCCAAAGACGGCACCATCACCACGTTTGACGCTCCGGGTGCGGGCACAGGCTCCGGCCAGGGCACCGAGGCTTACGGCCTCAACCCGGCGGGTGCGGTCGCGGGCTTCTACACGGACGACAGCGGTGTATCTCACGGGTACCTCCGCGCTCCCAGCGGCGCCTTCACCACGTTCGACGCTCCGGGCGCGGGCACAGGCTCCGGCCAGGGCACCTTGGCCGGGAACATCAATCCGGCGGGAACAATCGCGGGATACTACATCAACGAGAATGGGGCGCTTCACGGCTTCGTGCGCGCTGTGGGCGGCGCCATCACCACCTTCGACGCTCCCGGCTCCGGCACAGGCTCCGGCCAGGGCACGAACGTTGCGCTTTTCGCAGGCCTGAACCCGGCGGGGGCGATCACGGGAGACTACGTTGACGCGAGCGGTGTGGGCCACGCCTACGCGCGCTCTGCTGGCGGCGTCATCACTACGTTCGACGCTCCGGGCGCGGGCAACACCGCCCCCGAGGGTACCTTCGGCGCAAGCATCAACGCGGATGGGTGGATCGCGGGATTCCTCGCTCCGGCGAACGATTCAGGTGTCGGCTTCCTGCGCTCCCCGGCGGGCGTCATTACGGAGTTCCACGCACCCGGCACGGGCACCGGCCCCCAACAGGGCACTGTCGGCGAGAACATCAACCCCGCGAACCAGATCGCCGGATACTACATTGACCCGAACGGTGTGGACCACGGATTCTCGCGCAGTAATGGCGGCGGCTTCTTCACCTTCGAGGCCCCGGGCGCGGGCACCGGCCCCGGCCAGGGCACGATCGCTAATAGCAACGACCCGGCGAACGGAATTACGGGAGTCTACACCGACTCAAACGGTGCGGAGCACGGCTTCCTCCTCACTCCCTAAACCCGCCCGGAGCGCGCGGTTGCGCAACGCAACCGCGTGCTCCGGTCAGCGGCTCCTCACTTCGAACTTTGGGCGCCGTGGGCACTGCGATCACCCGCCTAGCCTATCAACTCATTGAAACAAATATCGGCTCTGCGCAAGAATCTGTGAAAGGGCCCAATCGGCGCGGGTTTGACGGTCCTGGCGTTTTCTGGTTTCACGTGCCTGTTTTCCCGTTCATCGAGGGGTTGGGTCGGTGAGCTTTACTCTGGCCAGCGCTAGCCCTACGATGGCGTCGTTAAGCGCCAATTCGTTAAGGACGCGGCGTGTATAAGGAAAGCGGCTGATAGGTCCGTTTCGATAGCCCGCGGCTCCGCTGCTCCCTATGATGAAAACGGGATGGTGAAAACGCGGCAAAAGGCGAGAGAGACAACTGGGACTGTGTAGCCCCGGAGCTAGCCCCCGATAATTCCTCCAAAAGCCAAAAAAAAAGAATCTAAAATTTTACAAAACGAAGCCACTAAGCCCAATAGAATCAACAAAAGTGCCTCAAAAATGGGTCAAAACGAAGCCAAACGAAGCGAAACAGGGCGAACCGGGGATCGCGATAAGTCCTTTGGAATCAATCAGCCGACTGAGGCTGTGGCTTCGTTTAGCCGATTCGAAGCCAACTTGCCTTGCGGGCCCAAGCGGATCACATAACATGCGCTTTTAGGACGGGCGCATTTATCGGTGTCGACTGGCAAGCACGCCCGGCGGCTTTCTAGCGTATCTTGACCACCACCACGCCGTGGTGAGGCACGTCGGCGGAGAAGGTGCCGCTGAACTTGCCCAAATCTTTCTTGGCCCACAGATCGCGCACGCTCGCCGAGCCGATCACGCCGATATCCTGGAGTCTCAGCGTGATCTTCTCCGTATCTTCACCGCGGTTGAACAGGCCGGCGGCGGTCGAGCCATCGGCCAGCGGCTTGACCCAGATTTCGTACGGGCCTTCCTCCCAGATGCGGTGCGCCTGCGCTCCCTTCCTGTCCTGATCGAGCGCGACGATCTCAGAATTGGTCAGAATGGCCAGGGTTTCGGGAGTCATCTTCGCGAGGTCGTTTCCGGCGAGCAGCGGAGCCGAGAGAAGGCACCAGAGGCTCATGTGGGTCACGTACTCGTCGTGCGTCATCTTGCCGTTGCCCACCTCGAGCATGTCCGGATCGTTCCAGTGGCCGGGTCCGGCGAAGCGCTCCAGGCCATTCTGCGCGAAGCCGATGGTGGACATGCTGTTCCAGCTGTCGCTGATGTCGTCCGTAGTGCGCCAGGAGTTGCCGCCGATCGATGCGCCCCAGCGCCAGACCGCCTCCAGCCCGTATTGGCAGAGGCTGAAGACGATGGGCCGGCCTGTGGCGGCGAGCGCGTCGTGCATTTTCTTGTAAACGGCCTGAATGTCTTCGGGCCTGTAGACCCTCGACGCGCTGCACCAATCGTACTTGAGGTAATCCACGCCCCAGGCGGCGTATTGCTGCGCGTCCTGGGTCTCATGCTGGTAGGTGCCCGCGTAGCCCCCGCAGGTCTTCGGGCCGGGCGAGGAGTAGATGCCGAACTTCAGGCCCTTGCTATGAATGTAATCGCCGAGCGCCTTCATGTTGGGGAACTTCGCGTTCGGTTGGATCATGCCCTTGGCGTCGCGCTGGCCCTGCCAGCAATCGTCGACGTTCACGTAAATGTATCCGGCGTCGCGCATGCCGTTCGAAACGATGGCGTCAGCGGCGGCGCGCACTACGGTGTCGCTCACCTTGCACGCGAAGTGATTCCAACTGTTCCAGCCCATGGGCGGGGTCGCGGCCACAGTCTGGCCTTGCGCGGCCGCCGGAATCCCGAGCGCGGCCACGGCAAGCGCCGCGGTCAACAGCAAGCGCCTCACGGCGGAGAGTGTCTTGCGGGTGCGGTTCTGCTTCATGAGTCCTCCCTCGTAACGCATTCCTGTGACTGCTGCGCGGGCGTGATCAGGCGGGGAAGTCTAACGCGGTGCGAGAGGGATTGCAATGACCAGTTACACGCTCGGGGGCGCGGGCGGAGGGGATTGAGAGGAGGCCCGGCAGATCAGTGTCCGACCAGGCCCGCGTTACTTCCAACAAAGCTGATGTTAAACACGCTGTAAACCAGGAAGTAGCTGATGAACGGCTGCACCTTGGAAAGCCGGTTCTTCGGTATGAAGACCATGTCCCCGGACTGCAGATGCATGTCGTCGTACACCTGGCCCTTGTCGATATACTTCAGGTCGATCACTTTGGCCTGCACGTAGTCCTGGGAGACGCGCCGAAGGAGCAGCGCTTCGGAGTCCTTGGCGGTCGCGCCGATGAATCCCCCGGCGATCGCGATCGACTGCGCCAGGGTGGTGTCGCCGTGCAGGAAGTACTTACCCGGGCGCGCGACCTGGCCGCTCACCATGAAGTACGGATTTTGGAAGTTTCGGACCGCCACGGTCAGGAGCGGCTTTTCGGACAGGATGCCCGCGTAAGCGTCTCGGACGTCTTCGTTGACTTCGTCCACCGTCTTGCCCATAACGTAGATTTCGGGCGCGCCGATCAGCGCGATGTAACCGTCCGGGCGCACCGGGACGCTCTCGTTGAATTGGGATGCGATGGTGAAATTGACGTTGATATAGTCCCCGCCGCGCACGGTGTAATGGTCGTTCGGAACGGGCAGGACGGCGAATTTGAGCTGTTTCCCATAGCCCTGGACCGCATTCAGAATCTGCTGGTTGGCGGCACCGGACGGCGCCGAGCCGGCGTTGGGTGAGGACGCGGCCGCGCCGGACGACTGGGGCGGCGGTGTGGCCGCATCCTGAGCGGGCAGGGCGCTCGCGCCCACAAACCACAAGGCCAGGGTGGTGACTCCGATTGTCGCGGTCTTCATCTTACGCATACTGGACTGTCTTTCCTCGTTCGAAGCTTGACACGGTATCTTGTGTAACTTACCATCGACCCGAGTGATGAATCAAGGGCATAGTCGAATCGTGCGAGGTAATAACCCCGGAGGTCACGGGGTTTTCAGGGGAATTCGGGCGCCCGTCTTCTGTTTGGCCCCGCTCCTCGTGCTCGGAGCGCTGGCGCCGGGCAGGGCCAACGCTCAAGAGAAGCACAAGGTTCCGGTAATCGATAAGCTCTCAACAACGACCGGTCCGGGCCAGCAGGCTTTCAGCGGTTCCGTGCAGTCCCTCGACCTGAAAACTTCCATATTGGAGGTTCGGAGCACGCGCGATGACACCGACGAGTATTTCCCCTTCAAGAAGACCGTACACGTGGCCTCGGCGGGCGGTCAGAGGCTGACGCTCGATGGCGTCAAACTGGGCTGGAATGTCCTGGTGTACTTCGAGGACAAGGACAACCGCCGGACGGTCAAAGAAATCGTGGTGCTCGGTCCTCCTGAGCCTGAGCCGAAGAAGAGCGCGCCCGCGCCCCCATCCTGATCCCCCCAGCGTGCCCGCCGAGCGGGCGGCGCTTCTCGACCGGAGCGGGTCGTTCATCGCGAACCCACCATGAAAATCGGCATAACGTGCTATCCGACTTACGGCGGCAGCGGAGTGGTGGCCACGGAACTCGGCCTGGAACTCGCCTCCCGCGGGCACGAGGTGCACTTTATCAGCTACGCCATGCCGGTGCGAATCACGGAGGCCAACGAGCGCATTCATTTTCACGAAGTGGAGGTTGTGAACTACCCGCTGTTTGATCATCCGCCGTACACGCTCTCGCTCGCGAGCAAGATGTATGAAGTCGCGGCCAGCGAGCGCCTGGACCTGCTTCACGTGCACTACGCCATCCCGCATTCGGTAAGCGCATATCTGGCTCGCGCCATGTTCCAGCCGCGCCGGCTGCCCTTCGTCACCACCTTGCACGGAACCGACATCACCCTGGTGGGCAGCGACCGTAGCTACCTTCCGATCACGCGATTTTCCATCGAACAAAGCGACGCGGTCACCGCCATCTCGGAGTATCTCGAGCGCATTACGCTGCAGGAATTCGGCATCCGGCGGCCGGTGCGGGTGATTCCCAACTTCGTGAACTGCGACGTGTTCAAGCCGGCGGACGGGGCGTGCCGCCGCAGCCAGTTCGCGCCCGCCGGCGAGAAGATCCTCGCGCACCTTTCCAATTTCCGTCCGGTCAAGCGCGTGTGGGACGTGGTGGAGATTTTCGCGCGTGTGCATCGCGAGGCGCCCGTCAAGCTGCTGATGATCGGCGACGGTCCGGATCGGGCGCGCGCCGAGTGGCTCGCGCGCGAGAAGGGCCTCGGGAAAGACGCCATTTTTCTCGGCAAACAGAACGGAGTGCAGAACCTGCTGAACTGCGCCGACGTAATGTTGCTGCCGAGCGAGATCGAGTCCTTCGGCCTGGCCGCCCTCGAAGCCATGGCCTGCGGCGTGCCCGCGGTCTGCTCGAACGTGGGGGGCGTGCCGGAAGTGATCCGTGACGGGGTCGAAGGTTACCTCGTCGAAACGGGCGATGTGGACACGATGGCCGCGCGTTGCCTCCAAATCCTGACCGACCCCGGGCGCCTCAAGGAGATGGGCAAAGCCGCGCGGCGTCGGGCCATCGACAAGTTTTGCAGCACCAAGATTATTCCCCTTTACGAGGACCTGTACCGCGAGGTCATCGAAGCTCAGCGCTCGGACGCGGCGCCAGCGTGACGGACGTTTAGTTGCCGCTGCCATCCTTCGCGCGAACTTTAGCCAGGAACCCCGTCACGGCCTGCACGTACTGGTCGTGCCCCGAAGTGAAGCCTTCGCCGTGGCGCGTGCCCGGCACGATCAGCAGCATCCGATCCGGGCTGGAGGACAGGGCGTACAGAGTGCGCGCGATGTCCGGCGGCATGCGCGGGTCACCTTGCACGCCGATGAATAGGATCGGGCGCGGGTTGATGTGTTCGACGGCCACCCGCAGGTCAAAGTCCGAGGCCCGGAAGTGGGCCTTCCAGGCGATCAGCGCCATCGTCTCATTGAACATGGGGAAGGACGGCCAGCCGCGAAAGAAGAGTCCCCAGTGATGCCGGGCGGTGTCCTCGAAGGAAAGGAACGTGCTGTCCGAGATGACCGCGGCGACATCGGGGGTCTCGGCGGCGGCCATGAGGGAAGCGGCGGCGCCGAGTGACACACCCCACAGCATCACCGGACGCGCCGCATGCCGCTGATCGAGCGCGTATCGCACCGCGCCCTCGGCGTCGCGCCGTTCCCAATATCCGACGCTCGAGAACTTGCCGTCACTCGCGCCCTGGTGGCGGAGGTCGAATGCCAGGCCGTTGTAACCCAGGCTGTGGCCGAGCTGCGCCATGGGCAACATCTCGATCCGGGTACGGTTCTGGCCGTGGCAATAGACGATGGTCCCGGCCGGCGCCTGGGCGTCCGCGGGCATCCACCAGCCTTTGAGCCGGATTCCGTCGGTCGACACGAATTCGACCTCCTGGTACGACATCCCGAAATCGCGGGGCGTCTTGCGATCGTTCGAGTCCGGGAAGTGGAAGCGGTTGGTGGTGGTGACCGTAGCCACGAGCCACGGCATAACCGCCAGGAAGAACACAAGCGCGAGCGGGATCAGAAGCAGCAGAATCCAGCGCGTGACTTTCAACGCTCGACGGATCTTCGGCATTCTCGTCCCCCGGGGCAAAAAAGGTAGGCAGTCGCCAGTCGGCAGTAGGCAGTCGGCTGTCGCTAGTCGGCAGTCGCCAGTAGGCTGTCGGACGTTGGCTGAGCGGCACGAACCGATACCTTCAACCAAAATCCCTCTGCCGACTGCCTACCGCTGACTGGCCGCTGCTTCCTGTCGACTGGTTACTGCTTCCTGCCGACTGGTTACTGCTGACTGCCGACCGCGTACTGCTGACTGCCGACCCGCCGACTGCTTCCTGCCGACTGCCTACCGCTGACTGCCCACTGCCGACGGCGCGCCGGCGCCGGCCGGCACGGGTTCGGTGATATGTGTCGTCAGCAGAATCGCGACCACGGCGGCCATCACGGCGGAAAGCGATGTCACGGCGAGGTAGCCGCGCCACGCGTAGAGCAATCCTCCGGCGAAGACGGCGGCTCCGATCCCGAGCTGCGAGGCGATGTTCCTCATGGCCACGAACGACCCGCGGCTGCTCTGCGGCACCATCTCAGTCATCAGCGCGGTAATCGGTCCCTGCCGGAATCCAATGCCCAGGCTGCAGCCGATGAAGACGATCAACAGGCCCGGGCCCCAGCCGAGCAGCGGCAACAGGGCCATGGTGACCGCCAGCAGAACATTGCTCGCAATCGATATGCCGCGCTTGCCCCAGCGATCGGCCAGCACACCGCCGAGGGGCGCGGCCCCCACAGCCACGAGTCCCCCGACCATGAACACAAGGCCGATTTTGGTGGTCGACAGGGCAAAACTCGCGTGCAGCCAGACGCCGATGTAAGTGAGAAAGCTCACCAGCCCTCCGGACACCAGGAACGCGATCACCAGCATAGCCGAAGTGTCGCGACGGCCGAGGAGGTGCCAGAAAACAGACAGCGTGTGACGCAGCTTCCCCTCGGGCACCCGGCCGTCGGCGTCGAGGCGGTGCGGCGGGATGTCATGGGGAAGCCGGAGTGAGGCCAGCGCCACCACCAGCGAGACGGCGGCAAAGGCGGCGAAGACGCGCGCCCACCCGAAGCGATCGGCGATTAGTCCCGCCACCGGAACGCCGAGCGGCGCCACAAAGTAAGCGGAGGAGATCAGGCCGATGGCGCGTCCGCGGACCGCGTAGGGGAACCAGTCGCCCGCAAAGGCGATCGAGCAGGTAGAGAGCGTGCCGGCCGCGAGGCCCGTGAAAGCGCGAGCCACCGCAAGCTCGGTGAAGGTGCGGCTGAGGGATGCCACCGCCGAGGTCGCGAGGAACACGACGGCGCCCGCGATCAGGAACCTGCGCCGCCCGTAATGATCGGAGAGCGATCCGGTGAGGAACGCCGCCAGCGCCGCACCCACGGAGTACAGGACCACCAGCAGGTTCGTCACGCGGATGCCGGTGCCGAAGGCGTTCATCAGCGTAGGCAGCAGCGCCGGGATGGTCTGATTGTCGGCCAAGCCCAGGCAGAGCAGCAGGAACAGGCCGGCGATGACGCGGTAGTTCATAGGATGTGGCGTCGAGCGCGGCCTTGAGCGCCCGTCCTACCCCGAGTCGCTATTCGTTGGTTGTGGCCTTGACCTGGAGCCCTTCGAAGTGATGGAGGTCGAGCTTGGTGGCCGCCTTGTCCGACATGTCGAGCACTCCGGCGGCGGCAATGCCGATGGCCACCACGATGGCATCACTGATCTCTTCCTTGGTGCAGCCGATCTCGCGCGCCTTCTTGAGATGGCCTTCGAGGCAGCCTTCGCACTTAGCCACCAGCGAGACGCCGATGGCGATCAGCTCTTTCGTCTTGAGGTCGAGGGCTGTTGGGGTGAAATAACTCTGCTTGTAGAAATTCAGGTAGATGTCCCGGAATCGGGGCTCGATCATGCTCATCGATCGTGGAGGAGTCTTCGCTTCTTTGGTGGAGTCGTCTGCCATGCGCAGTCGTTGACCTCTTTTCTATGTGCGGCCGCCGCTGCCCCTCCGGCGGGTTGCCGGGCCGCTTCTTCCGGCGTCCTGTAGGACGTTGCTTGCCGCACGAGTGTTGCCTTGTGGACCCCCGACTCTCGGAATATAGCATACCGGGGCCGCCGGCGACGGATCACCGTCCCGCCTCCGTCAGCGCGGGCTCCGGTTTCTTGTCCGGGGTGATCAGCTCCGGAAGCTCAATGCAAATGGACGTGCCCTGGCCGGGCTGGCTCTCAACCCGCAGGGTGAAGTCCTCGCCGTAAAGCACGTGCAGGCGCTCCCGAACGTTGCGGATGCCGATGCCTGACTCGAATACTCCGCGTTGCCGCTCGGGCGATATGCCGACGCCGTCATCGCCGACCTCGATCAGCAGCCTGCCGCTGTGGCGCGACGTCCGCAGCGTAATGGTGCCCCCTTCCACCTTGGGACCGATGCCGTGCCGGATGGAATTCTCGACCATCGGCTGCAGAAGCATGCTTGGGATGGTCATCTCGAAGGTGTCGGGATCGATTTCCTTGCGCACACGCAGTTTGTCGCTGCCGAAGCGCACCACCTCGATCGAGAGGTAATCGTCGATAAAGTCTAACTCCTGCCGGAGCGTCAGAAAATGCGCCTGCACCCGCAGCCGCCGCCGCAGGATGTTCGAAAGCTTCAGCACCACGTTGCGCGCTGTATCGGGGTCGAAGCGGATCAACGAGGAGACCGTGTTCAAAGTGTTGAACAGGAAATGGGGATTGATCTGGCTAATGAGCGCGTCCACGCGCGCTTCCATCAACAGGCGCTGCTGCTCCTCGAGTTTTCGCTCGATGCGCGTGGTGTTCCAGATGCGAACGGGCACGCCCACCCCGGCCAGCGTGCCAAGCACGATCAGCGCCCGCGCCAGGAGATGCGGTGAGTTCAGGCCAAACAGCGCGTGCGGCGCCAGGCTGCTCACAATCATGCGCGAGATCTCGAGAATCACGCAGATGAGCGCAAACAGGACCTGCCAGTCGAGCACCGGAGCTCGAAAGCGCTGCCGGATGGACCGGTACAGGCTGAGGTCCACAAAGGGCGAGAATTTCCAGATGGCTTCCTTGTCAGGGCAGATCCAGCGCCCGGTTCCGGCGGTGACGGCGTAAAGCGTCGCCATAAGCGGCGCCAGAAACTCTCCCCAGTGCAGCCAGGCGGGCAAGCTCACCATCATCCCCACCACCAGGCCCGTAATGGTTCCGCCGAGCAACCCCGCCAGCACCGTGGCCTCGAGGCTGAGGTCGGCGCCCGGGTAGTGGGCCACCAGACGCGTGAGGGTCGCCAGCATGAAAGGCACACCGAGAAAGGCCGCAAATTGCAGCTTCTGCCTGGGCGTGCGCTGCTCCACGAAGATCAGGCGCTTGAAGAGCCCGAAGCGGGCGATGATGCTCGCGAGCGCTGCGATCAAGCCCAGCTTGATCAGCAGGGTGACCAGGATGAAGGTGGTGGTGCCTGGATTCATGGGATTCGCCGCGGCCCGAAGCCGCACGCTACCGATTCTAACGCAAGAGCACGACCGCCGGCCGGAATCACGGGGGAACCCGGCGCCGCAAGCGGCAGCCGACGGGCGCAAGTACGCGGACCGGATGGCGCAGACCTTGTCTCGACCAGCTAGAGATCATCGAGTGGTTGCGAGAAGGTCTGCGCCACCCCGCGTCGCGCATGGCCGTTCATTCTTTTCGGTCGCTGCTTGTCTGAAGTTTGCCTGGCTTGCACTCTTGGCTATCCGGGGAGGAGCTGCTGGCCACCGTCGATGTCGTACGTTGCTCCGGTAACGGCGGTGTTCGTCATGAGGTGGACGGCGAGCGCGGCGACGTCAGCCGGCCCCACCACGCGCCTGATCGGCAACGTGGTGCGGAGCTGCTCGCGACGCGCGTCCAGTTGATCGCCGAGCAGCGACGCCGACAGCGGCGTGTCTACGAAGCCTGCGGCGATGAGGTTGACCCGGATCGGCGCCACCTCGAGCGCCAGGTTGGCGATCAGGGCGGGGAGCGCGGCGGTGCCCGCTGCCACGAGTGACATGCCGGGTCTCGGTCGGCGTCCGCCGGTGCCGCCCACGAACAGCAGCGTGCCGCCGGGCCGCACCCGGCCGACAGCATGCTGGGCCACGGCAACCGTCAGCCACAGGTGCTCGTCGAATTCGCGGTGCGCCCGCTCGCGGTCGAGGTCAGGCAGCGGCGCGTAGTACGGGCCGCCGGCCGTGACCAGCACGTGGTCAATCCGCCCCGGCAGGCCCTTGAAGAATTGATCGAGCGCGGCGGGATCGGTGGCGTCAAAGGCCGCCGAGCTGAGCGCGTCGAGTTCGCTCGCGGCGCGCTCCAGACGCTCGGGATTCCGGCCGGTGAGGATCACTTTCGCGCCCTCAGCGCGTGCTCGTCGCGCGGTTTCGAGGCCGATGCCGGCGCTGCCGCCGATCACGACGACAGTTTGCCCGAGCAGTTCCGGTTCGCGCCGGACGGGAGAGCCGGGAGAGGCAGCGGTTGAGGTGCTCATGATTCCTCCGATCAGCAGTCCCTTTCGATCCCCTGCTTCATCGCAGCGTCCCCTCAGCCTCGTTGTCTGATCAGCCGCCGGTACTCGTCATGGGGACCGATCCACACCCAAATGAAGTCCGAGCCGTCCTCGATCGCCAGAGCGCGGGGTTTTGCCCTACCCTTGCCGACCAGAACTTTCCGACCTTCTTGAAATGCAACGATGGATGCGCAGGGTTCTCCTTCAACAACTCGAAGTTTCTCGCGGGCCACCCTCTGGACCGCTTTCGGCAGGCGCTCGAAGGAGGCCCAGAACCGCCCGGTTGTGCTGTGCACTTACAAGCCCTTGAGAGTGCCCTTGGCTTTCTCTTCGTGGGCCTCACGCACCAGGAAGTCGAGCCCTCCCGATTCGGAGTCGGCTTCGATCTCTTTGTCCCATCGCTCCCAGTCCTTTTCTGACAACCACTGGAAAAACTCGGCGAACTCCTCGCTCGGCAGTTTTTCGATTTCTGCCTTGAGTTCGTCAATTTTTGACATGGCCTTCACCTTTGTCGCTGCGGGTGGACCCACCGGCTACCCGGCAGCAGGATACCATAAGAGTGAAAAGAGATGGCTTGACGCGCTCGTCCCTGAAGCGCGAACACCTCACCGGCGTCCCGAATGTTCAGCCCCGTAGGAGCGACACACTGTAGCCCATGGCGTGAGCCATGGGTGGGCGAATCCCGTCTTACCGTTTTGCTCCTTTCCCTCTCCCGCCAATGCGGGAGAGGGAAAGGGGTCGCGAGGGAGGGCCTTTGAACCCAGGGCTTGCGCCCTGGGCTAAAGTCTTCCGCCCTTTCGGGGCTAGGTCCGTCGTCCTACGATTATATGTAGCCTATATATGACTACCTACAACACTTGACAACGCTCTAGCCCCGTGCTACGCTTTCCGGGTTGTTTTTTTCGAGGGCGATTGCCGCCCGGGACGTCGATCCCATGCCTCTGCGCCGTTCGCCTCTGCTCACTCCGGCTGCGCTTGCCGCACGCCGCTCCAACGCCCTCAAGTCCACGGGACCCCGCACCCCGCGCGGCAAGGCCTGGTCCTGCCTGAACGCGCTGCGCCACGGCCGCCGATCGCACGATCTGCGCCACAAAATCGAACGCACCGGCGACCCCGAAGCTCTTTACCTGTTCGACTGGCTGCATGAGGAGCTTCTGAATGTCAGCGAATGCCCCCGCGACTGGCACTGGCGCCGTCTCGACGGGCTGGCGGCGCGGGCGTGGTGTATTCTGACCGGCCGCAAACGCCGCCCGCGAGTGAAATGTAGTATACGAACCAAGCTGGAATCTCGCGTCAAGACAGTGACATACACAGAATCGTTTTCTGTGCCCCGGCGATTGAAGATTCTCAACCGCGTGGGCTGGGGATTGCTTCTGGTGAACCCCACGCCGTCGCGACGGCGTCGCGTGAAGATGGGTTGGCTCCCCGAGCTGATTTATGTCGATGGGCGGCCGTTCAAGGTGCGCCGAGCGCGCCGGCGGCGAGAGGCCGAGGTAGCCCAGGAGCCGCCCGGCCCGGGCGGCACGAAGTTCCTTGGAGTCGAGGAGCACGGAACCCTGGCGACAGCGTGTGAGTGGCATGGGACGGCGCAAGACGCCGAGCGAACTCCGGGTTTTGCCGCGGATGACGGGTGCCCGACGCCGGCGCATCAACAATCGCCCTTTGCCGATGGCGACTTTCTACTTTTCTTCTCCCGCCGACTGTGATAGCTTGGCGTGGGGATTTGCTCGCGCACAGGCTGACAAACGCCAGGCGCTCGGCCAGAAAGATGCGGGTCGCAAGTGGCCCGTTTCGCTGAGCGCACCAAAGCCCGGTGCACGAAATGTCTAGTTCCGTAACCAGCTTCAAGCCTCGCGGCGCAGGTGACTCCTTCGCCGGTGCGGGCCATTTTGACTCGCGCCGCCGCGCAGAGTTCGAGGGCTTCCTGCTCTCCGTCGCGGGCCTGCTCGTCCTGCTGAGCCTGATCTCTTACCATTCCCTCGACCCATCGCTCGACACGGCTTCAGCTTCCGCAGTCCACAACTGGATCGGACGCGCCGGGGCTTACGTTGCCGACGCGCTTCTGCAGGGCTTCGGCTGGACGGCCTATCTCGTGCCGCTCGCGCTGCTGCTGGTCGGCGTGAGACGCATCTTCCTGCGGCCGTTCCAATCGCCGCGCACCAAGGCGGTGGGGGCCGTGCTGCTACTGGCATCGCTCGCGGCGCTGCTCGATCTCGCGCCCATGGTGCCGGTGGTCTCGGGGCTGATCCGGGGCGGGGGACTGGCGGGTTACCTGCTGGCCACGGCGCTCGTGGCCGGTCTGAATCCAGTCGGCGCCGGGATTGTGGCCGGCGCCGTATTCCTGGCCTCGCTGTTTCTGGTGACGAAATTCTCGTTTGCCACCGTGGGACGATTCATCCAATCGCAATTCGCGCCCCTGGCCGGACTGGGCGCGAGCTGGCGCGCCTGGCGGGAAGAACGCGAGCGCGCGCGGCTGAAGAAAAAGCTGGAGACGGAGCGCAAGACCGGCAAGCCGCCCATCCAGGTGGGTCGCGTCGCGACGGCGAACGGCAAAGCGGCGCCGACCATGGCGTCGTCCGCTGCGGCATCGCCGCGCGAGCGCGTAGAGCCGGAAATCTACCGCCGCAAGCCCATGCCCGCCGGTGAGGCCAGCGGTGAAGTGGACGGTGACGAGCAGGACGAAGAATTGTTCGGTGAAGGGGCTGCTTCGGGAGGCGCCCCGGCTGCGTCCGCGAGTGGCGCGCCCCGCGTGGTGGAAGGTCAGGGACTCGGCACCGCCGGCGTTGCGGGCGCTACGCCGGCCGCGGGTTCCGGCAAGCGCGCGCCGCGCGTGGTGGGCCGCGCGTCACGCAAGTACAAGCTGCCCAGCTCCACGCTGCTGCGTCCGCCCGAGGAAGAGCAGGGTGTTGACGAAGATGAATTGAAGGAGCGCGCCGCGCGGCTGGTGGAGAAGCTGGCCGAGTTCGGCGTGACCGGCCAGGTGACGCAGATCCATCCCGGGCCCGTCGTAACCACCTTCGAATTCCTGCAGGACAAGGGCATCAAGTACAGCCGCATAACAAACCTGGTGGACGATCTCTGCCTGGCGATGAAGGCGGAGTCAATCCTGATCGAGCGCGTGCCGGGCAAGTCCACGGTGGGAATCGAGGTGCCGAACCAGCACCGCGAGGTCATCTACCTGCGCGAGCTGATCGAGGCGGGGGACTTTACGAATCCGCCCTCGAAGCTGACCCTGTGCCTCGGCAAGGACATCACCGGCAAGATGCGCATGGGCGAGCTCACCCAGATGCCGCACCTGCTGATCGCGGGCTCCACCGGTTCCGGCAAGAGCGTGGCCCTCAACTCCATGATCGTCTCCATGCTCTACAAGGCCACGCCCGACGAAGTGCGCATGATCATGATCGATCCCAAGCGCCTCGAGCTGAACCTCTACGACGGCATCCCGCACCTCTACACGCCCATCGTGACGGAGCCCAAAGTGGCGGCCAACGTCCTGCGGCGCGCCACCGTGGAGATGGAAGAGCGCCTGAAGAAACTGGCCGAGCACGGGGTGCGCAACATCGAGCAGTACAACCGGCTGTTCGAGGCGGAGGGGACGCTGAATCTGTTCGACACGAACGGCGAGGCCGCGGGGCCGCTGCCGTACCTGGTGATCGTGATCGACGAACTCGCGGACTTGATGATGGTGGAGCCGCAGACAGTGGAGGAATCGATTACACGGCTAGCCCAGATGGCGCGTGCCGTGGGCATCCACCTGATCCTGGCCACGCAGCGTCCGTCGGTGGACGTGATCACCGGACTCATCAAGGCCAACCTTCCCTCGCGCATGTCGTTCCGCGTAGCCTCCAAGGTGGACTCGCGCACCATCCTCGACACCAACGGCGCCGAAGCCCTGCTCGGCCGCGGCGACATGTTGTTCCTGCCGCCCGCCACCTCGCGCCTGCTGCGCCTGCACGGGCCTCTCGTGACCGAGAAAGAGATCAACAAGGTGGTGGAGTGGTGGAAGGCGCAGTCTCCTCCGCAGTACAACGAGGACTTCCTGAAGCCCGTGGGCGACCGCGACGGGGGAGACCTCGAGGACGAAGAGGTCGACGCCTCGGAGCTCGACGAGGTCTACCAGCAGGCCGTGCAACTGGTGGTCGAGTCCGGCAAGGCGTCCACCTCGCTGCTGCAGAGACGGCTACGGCTAGGCTACGGCCGGGCCGCGCGGCTGCTCGACCTGATGGAGCGCGACGGCATCATCAGCGCCCCGGACGGCGCCCGTCCGCGCGAGGTGCTGAAGCGTCCGGAGTGGCTGCACGAAGTCGAAGAGCCGCTGCGCTGAAACCCCGCGCACCCCTGAGCCATGCTTCAGGTTCTGACGCAGGCCCGGCGTCCGCCTTGCACCTGGGTCCGGTCCCCGTGGTGAAGCATTGACCCCTTCCTTCAGGCCTTCTGAGGTAGAGAACGCGGCCGGCGTGGCGGGCGAAAGCGTCGCGGGGCCATGGGCTCGCCACGGGCTGATTGTTCTGCTGGCCGACGCCGTACTTTGCGTGCCTCAGGGTGTTCACTCTTACCGGCAGTTCACCCACGGCGATTCCGTAATCTTCCTGTACGCAGGTCAGCAACTGCTCGGCGGAGCCCGGCTCTATCTCGACGTTTGGGATCACAAGCCGCCGCTGATCTTCTACCTGAACGCGGCCGGGTTGTGGCTCGCGCACGGCAGCCCGGCAGGGGTCTTGGCGCTTTGCGCGGCGAGCGCCGGCCTGGCCTTTCTTCTGTGGTACAAGCTGGCCGCCGAATACTTCGGCCGCATGCCGGCGCTCGTTGCCGTCCTCTTTGCCGTGAACCTGTACGCGGGCCTGGCGGTGGCCAACCCGAACTTGACTGAGGTCTTTGCTCTGCCGTTTCAGGCGCTGTCGGTTCTGCTCGCCTGCCGCGAATGGTCGCGCAAGACCGGCGGGTGGTCGCCATGGGTGCAAGGGTCGATCGGGTCGATCCTCTTTTTCCTGCGCCCGAATAACGCCGGGGCGGCTTTGTTCTACGTGCTGGGAGCCGCGGTCGTCCTGCGGCGCAAGGGTCAGTTGGCGTTGGTCTGGGGACGGCTCGCGCGATTCGCCCTGGGGGCCGTGCTGGTGGCGGCGGTGATTGTGATTCCCTTCGTCCGAACGCACGCGCTCGCAGAACTGTGGCAGGCGACGATCGGCTTCAACCTCAGTTACAGCGAGGCCACGTCGTGGCAGGCGCGACTGACGGCTTTCATCGCGGCGGCAGGCTACATCTCGAAAGCGGGCGCGGGGCTGCTGGCGGCTGCCGTCCTGGCCGGCCTCTGGTGGGGCCGCATCTTCCGGCGCGTTCCGATGCCCGACATCATGGCCGGAGCCTCGCTGCTTCTGGCCATAGAGGTCGCGCTGTCAGAAATCTCAGGCAACGCTTATCGGCACTACACCCTGCCCTGGCTGTTGCCCATGGTGCTGCTGCTGGCCTACTTTTGGAGCCTCGCGCTCGATCGTCAGGCCTTAACCCGCGCGGCGCGGGTCCCGTTGCTGCCGGGACTGGCGCTCCTGCTGGTTGCAGGCTGCGGAATGCATGCCGTGGCCGCCGTTCGCGATTTCTCCAATGGGGGCCGCCTGGACGACGACCGGATCATACAGAACGTAAGATCGAACACGCATCGCGACGACCTCGTTTACGTTTGGCAAGATAATGATCACGGCACCCTCTTCCGGATCGGACGCCGCTCTCCGTCGCGCTTTTGCAACCTTGCGCCTTTCCTCCACACCGAGTCCGGATACCGGAGGGCGGTACCCGGCATTCTGCGCGACCTCGAGGCGCGCTCTCCGAAAGTGATCGTGGAGTATTCCGGCGTCGAGATTCCGGCGCTATTCCTGAACATCTCACCGGTTGGAGAATGCCACGCCCTGGGACCCGCCCTGGGACCCGAGGACTGGGACGACGAGGATATCAGGAGGACCAAAGCGCAGCTACAGAGCCGGTACGAGCCGCTCTACTGCGATCCGCGGTCGAACGCCGCCGTGTACGGCTTGCGTTGATACGGCTCCCGGGACTCCGCAGGCCACAGCCGGCGGCAATTGACAGGCCATGCGGTTCACCGCAGAATATACGTACCGTGCCGCGGTAGCTCAGGTGGTAGAGCGCAGCCCTGAAAAGGCTGGCGTCGGCGGTTCAACTCCGTCCCGCGGCACCATCTCTTCCCCTAACGCCTGGCATCTCGTGCTCGTCGTTGCCGGACTATGAGCCGGTCCCCGCGAGGGTCACCGTCTGAGGGCTGTTGCCTCCGCTGTCCGTGATCGAGATGCTGGCGCTTCGTGAACCCGTTGCCGACGGTGTAAACGTCACGCTGATGCTGCAGCTTTGCCCGCCGCCGACGCTGCCGCCGCAGGTGTTGGTCTGCGCGAAGTCGCCGGAATTTGTTCCGGTGATCATGATGCTTGTAATGCTCA
>Ga0210398_10000259_pt1 | contig 65215 bp, 59 predicted proteins | sample IncBWC4OmetaG_FD_161047 | JGI IMG/M metagenome (GOLD analysis project Ga0210398, IMG submission 161047) | Forest soil microbial communities from Barre Woods Harvard Forest LTER site, Petersham, Massachusetts, United States - Inc-BW-C-4-O | ecosystem: Environmental > Terrestrial > Soil >... | reverse complement strand
TTCGCGGTCTCGGCATCCAACGTTCGTTGGAATACATCGAGGGCCATCGCGGCCACGGCATTGGCGTGGAGTGTGTATGGATACGAAACGCGATCGCCCGATGGCGAGACCTCGGTGGCGTAGAGCGGCGTCGATTTGTTGCGGCGGCCCGCGAGATCGTCGGCGCTCGAATACAAGGTGTCGGCGATGACCGGCTCCTCGACGATCTGGTCGTCGCCCGTCTCGCGGATGTAGCGCTCGGTCGCTATGGCGTAGGAGGCGACGCCCTCGAGTGAGAAGCCCGGCTCGAAGAGGGTGCCATCGAGATAGTTGACGCCGCGGCCCGGGGCGTACCCGTGCAGCTCGCAGGCGCGCAGGAGGAGCTCGCGGGCGAGCGGGGCGTCGGCGAGTTGGATCGCCGGGAGCGTGAGCGCGAGGGCGTCCCAGTCGCGCACCGTGAGACCGCGGCCGTTCCATGGGGCGCGGGAACGCACCAAGTAAAAGTGCGCGTCGTCGAGCGCGCGGCCGACCGCATAGAAGTAGGCGAACAGCAAATTGCGATTGACGACGGCGTCGAGGTCCTCGGAGCCCGTCGATTGCTCCAGGGAGCGGAGCGCGGTGCGAGTGGCCTCCAGCAACTCGCGCCAGCCGCGGCGCCGCATGGCAACGCCGGTCGCCATCGCGCCGTCGCGCTCCGGGCCCGCCGCAACGTAGAACGCCGCCTCGGCCGAGCCGCCGGCGGGGATCGATAGCGCGCGGCGAAATGCGAAACCCGGGGCGACACCGGTCTCGCAGTTGATCTCGGTGGCGCCATCGGTGCTGACGGCGAGAGCGGCTGGGCCCGGGAGAGCGGCGCCCTCCAGTATGACCGCGTCTTCGATTCGCTCGACGCGGTTCGCGTCGTCAAAGCGGCGCGCCGTCCGCACGCGGTGCTGGCGCAGACCGAGTGTGCCTTCGAACACGACGTCGACATCCACTGGGACCGGGCCGCGGTTTTCGAGAACCACGGCGTACACAAAGCCCGGGACATCGACATCGCGGCCATATGGCGCGAAGATCACGCCACGGATCGCGAGAGCGCCCGCGTCGCGCGTCCAAGTGGGAATCCAACCCTGGGCGTGCGACCACTGGAGCGGACCTGGGCGTAGATCGTGGAACGAGAGGCTGAATAGCGGCGGGCCCTTGCCATCGACGAAACCCGGGTCGCCGGCGAACTCGACGCCGGAGCGTGCGGCGCGGTTGAGCAAGCCCAGGGCGTGGATCGCACCCGTCTCGGCGTGAATACACGGGAGAGAGATCCAATGATTTCCCGTGACCTGCCAGCGCACCGGAGGGATCGGGCGAAGACTCACGGGGTAGGCAGTCGTGTTGACATGTCCGGTAACTTAAAGCCTATCTTTCGCGCCGTGCTTGTCGTCGACGTCGTCGTGGGGCATCGCCGAACAACATTTCGGCTTCGGGATGTTCGGTACAGCAGATCCCTTCGCCGAAATGTTGTTCGGCTCGCATTCTGCATCCCATTTCTGGCTGCCGCTGCGTCTCGACTCGGCGCGCAGGCGGTGCGTACGCCGGACGACGAAGCACGAACGCTGCCAGCGGGCCTCATCCGATTCGGGTTCGGCGATGATAACGCGCGCATCGACGAATATTGGGCGCCCGGCGGGATTCTCACGAACCAAGGTGCGGCCCTCAACTTCGACACGCTCGGCGTCGCACAAGTGCCGGCCTTTGCGCCCGCGCAGTCCGGCATCCGAACGCTCCTCGGCGATCAGTCGTTCAAGCTCGACTTCGGCAAAGTCGTCACCGACGCGAACCTTCGCATCGAGTCGTTCCCGATCGCGCTCGAAGCCGGCATCCTGAATCGGCTGACGTTGCGCGCGCGGCTGCCGATCGTGCACACGCGACAGACGTTCGCGGTGAACGTCAATCCCACGCGGTTCGAAGGCAACGTCGCGTTCAACCCCGCGCTCGCGTCGGCGGCGGCGCTGGCGACCGATGCCGGCGTGTACTCGCAGTTTACATCGGCGTCGCGCACGTTGCAGCAAGTGCTCGCGAATTGCGCGAATAATCCGTCGGGAACGAATTGCGCGACGATCAACAGCGAGCGGACGACGCTGCAAGGTCTCGTCACCCAGAGCAACCAGTTTGCCTCCGGGGTCGCACAGGTGTACGGTGGACCGAATGGCGCTGGGACGCTCGTCGTACCCGTCGCCGGGTCGAATACGCAAGCCCGAATCAGCTCGCGCGATTCGAGCTTGACCGCGCAGTTCAATGCGGCGTTCGCCACGGTGGGCCTCCCCGCCCTGACCGTGGTTCAGCCGGTCGCGGCGCCCGCGCGGACCGGGCTCAGTGACTTCTACAACCTCCTGACGGATACGACGTACGGGCTGGCCGTCGACTCGCTGAAGGACGTCGACAAGTACGGTATCGGTGACGCCGAGTTGAGTGCGACGCTGCTCTTGCTCGATACGTTCGGGAGTCGCGACTCGACGCGCATGCATCCGCATGGGTTTCAGTTTCGGACGAGCGTCACAGGGCTCTTCCGGCTGGGCACCGGTACACCCCCCGCCGAGAATCAGCTGCTGGATCCGGGGACCGGCACCGGAGAGAACGCGATCGAGGTGCATTCGGCGACCGACATCTTGTTCGGGCCGAGGTTCTGGATATCGGGCATCGTGCGCGGCACGTATCAGCTGTCGGACAACGTCGTGACGCGAATTCCCGGGGCGGCGGGAGAAGTGCTCGATCCGCTCTATTCGCGCACGACCGTCATGAGACAGCTCGGCGACGCGTTCGAAGTGCAGATCGATCCGCACTACGCCCTCAACGATTACTTCGCGCTCAGCGGATCATATGTGTTTCGGCATCAGCTCGCCGACAAGTACACCGGCGTGTTGAACCTCGACTCGGCGCAGACCGGCATCGGGGCCCTGCACCTCAACGCGGCCATACTCGGCGCGAATACCGAGTATACGTCGCACCGCTTCGGGTTCGGGTTTACGTTCTCGACCTTGGCCGCCGCGGCGTTGCGCAAGCATATCGGCCTGCCGCTCGACATCACCTACGAGCACGACGAGGTCCTCACGGCCACCGGCGGGTACGCGCCCAAGATCATTTATGACACGATCCGTATGCGCGTGTACTTCCGGCCCTTCGGAGGCCACAACTTCGCCCTCTAGTGGGGCGTGCTATCGCGCGTGCTATCGCGCGTGCTGTCGCGCGCGGCGGTCGAATCCGGCTTCGCCGGCTTTTTCTTTTTTGGCTTGAAGATGTGCTTGATATCGGTGCCAACCTTGTACGCGGCATTGTCGATCTGGTCGTTCGCCTGCTTGACCCCTTCGCCGGCGTTGTCCACCGTGCTGTTGGTTTTGCGCTCGACGACGGACGAGTCATGACGCGTGGTGTCGCGGTGTGTCGTGTCTTGGGCGTGCACCAGAACAGGGGCAGCGGCAAAGGCAACGACCAAAGCGAGATAGCGCATAGACCCAATTTAGCGGCGCTTGGCTTTGGGCGAGACCGCAGATAGAAGCTCGCGTGCATGGGCACGGCTGACGTCGCTCTCGGGATCGCCACCGAGCATCCGAGCGATCTCATCGACGCGCGTGTCGGCGTCGAGCACGGCGATATCGGCTGTTGTCACGCCACCCTTGGCGCCCTTGCTCACCAGGATGTGATGGTGCGCGCGGGCCGCGATCTGCGGCAAGTGCGTGATCGCGAAGACTTGATGGTGCGCGGCAACGCGGCGCATCGTGTCACCGACCTGAAGGCCGACGCGACCGCCGATGCCCGCGTCGACCTCGTCAAACACCAAGGTCGGCACGCGATCGGAGCGCGCCAGGATCGTCTTGAGCGCGAGCATCACGCGCGAGAGCTCGCCGCCTGAGGCGACGCGGGCGAGGGATCGCATATCGTGCCCGACGTTGAGCTGAATGCGGAACTCGACCGATTCGGCACCCGAGGATGTTGGCTCAGGGCGCGCGATCAGCTCGGCCTGAAAGCGGCCGTCCGGCATGCCGAGATCGGGGAGAACCGCCTGAACCGCCTCCGAGAGACGGTCGGACGCTTCGCGGCGGGCCGATGTGAGGCGCGCGGCCGCGGCAGCCAGCTCGGCGACCGCCGTGGCTTCGGCCCGATCGAGGCGCGCGAGGTCGAAGGCAGCCGAGTCGACGAGGTCTAGCTCGGCGCGGGAGCGGCGGCCCGTCTCCATCACGTCATCGAGGGACGGGCCGTACTTCTTCATCAGGCGAAAGACGAGGTCGCGGCGACGCGTCGCTTCGGCCAGGCGGTCTGGATCCAGGTCGACTTTTTCTTCGTACGTTTCCAAGGCTCGCGCGAGCTCTTCCAGGGCGTAGTAGGCCGAGTCGTAGAGCTCCTGGAGCGGATCCAGCGACGGGTCGATGCGACGCAGCGACGCGAGGGCACGCTGCAAAGCGCCGAGGCGAGGCAACGCCGCTTCCGGATCGCCATCCAAGGCGGCGGCTGCGCCGCTCGCCAGCTGTTTCAACTCATCCGCGTGAGTGAGGCGGCGCACTTCGTCATCCAGCCGTGCGTCCTCGGCAGCGACCAGTTTCGCAGCTTCAACTTCGTCTACGACATGACGCAAGTAATCGGCGCGGCGTTCGGCATCGGCGCGCCGCGACGACAATTCCGTGCGCTCGCGGCGAACCGAGACGAGAGCATCGTGCGCAGTGGCTACGTGGGAGGCCAGCTCAGCGGCGCCCGCGAACGCGTCGAGGATCGAGAGCTGGGCCTCGGCGTCGAGGAGCAGGTCCGCTTCGTGCTGGCCATGCAGGTTGACCAGCGAACGGCCGACGTCGGAGAGAACGGCTGCCGTGACCGTGCTGCCGTTGATCCACGCACGCCCGCGCCCGGTGGACGAGATCTCGCGTTTGAGCACGATGCGCGACTCGTCGATGTCGATCCCGCGGGCGTCGAGTACTGCGGCGATCTCCGGACGCTCGGCCACGTCGAATACGCCCTCGACAGTGGCGCGGTCGGCGCCGGTGCGAACGAGGTCCGCGCTGGCGCGGTCGCCGAGCAACAGACTGATCGCACCGACAATGATCGACTTCCCCGCGCCTGTCTCGCCGGACAAGACGTTGAAACCCGGCGCCAGTGGGAGGACCAGCGACTCGATTATCGCGAAGTTCCGGATACGGAGTTCCGTCAGCATCTACGCGTGGGGGACGCTGCCCCAGCCGAGCTTCCGGCGCAGACGCGCGAAGTATGTCGTCCCCGGAAAGCGCACGATCACGACGGAGCGCTCGGCCCGGCGAATGTGCAATGTGTCGCCGGTGGCGAATGTCGTGCCGACCTGGCCGTCGACGGTGACGAGCAGCTCCTCAGGGCCATCCTCGACGTAGATCGCGATCTCGGCCGTCGGTGGAAGCACGAGAGGGCGCAGGGCCAGGGAGTGCGGAGAGACTGGCGTTATCAATATCGACGGGACGTCCGGATGGACGATCGGCCCACCGGCTGACAGACTGTAGGCCGTGGAGCCGGTTGGGGTGGAGACGATGATGCCGTCCGCCGTGTACGCGCCGACTTCTTCGCCATTCGAGAATACCTCGAGCCGCACGACACGCGCGAAGCCGCCCTTGTGGAGCACGACATCGTTCAGCGCGTACCATTTGCGCCGCATGGCATCGTCGAGGTCGTGTGCGCGCGCCTCGAGCGACATGCGCGGCTCGGCGGCGTACTCGTTGCGGGCAAACCGGCGCAGGCCCTCCTCCATCTCATCGAGGCCGATGCTGGTGAGGAAGCCGAGGCGGCCGAGGTTAATGCCAAGGATCGGCACCGGGAGACCCGCCAAGAACCGCGCGCCACGGAGCAGTGTCCCGTCGCCGCCGAGCGTGGCGAGACCGCCGAGGCCCTCGGGGCTCGTGAGGAGCTCGCCGGACCGTGCGACCTCGTGGAGGTCCGGCTCGAAGAACAACTTGAGGTCCAACTCGGGCGCCAGACGCAGCAGCGTGCGCAGAACGTCGGGCAGCCGCGCATACCCGCGGTGCCCGACGACGCCCAGGTTGATCACCCGGCGATAGCCTCGGACTCGTGCAGCGCCCGCACGCGTTCGGCGATGCCGGCCGCGTCGAGGCCGCACAACGCCAACTGCTTCGCGCGCGAGGCTTGCTCGATGAACCGGTCGGGCACGCCGTGCGTGTGCACACGGACCGCTGCATCGCGCTGGGCGATCACGGCAGACATCATGGCGCCGAACCCGTTGACGATCGTGCCCTCTTCGACAACCAAGAATTGCTTGTGGTCCGTCAAGAGAGCGGCGAGCGTCAGCTCATCGTAGGGCTTGAGATACCGGCAATTCACGACGGTGACGTTGAGTCCCTCGGCCGCGAGCGTTTCGGCCGCGGCGAGCGATGGAAGTACCATCGTGCCGACCGCGAGCACCGCGACATCGGCGCCACGGCGCAGCACCTCCCATGTTCCGTACGGCACCGCTGGAATTTGCGCCATCGGCGGCGGGACATCCGGGGCGCTGTCGCGCGGATAACGGAAGCAGAACGGGCCCGTGGTGTGCTCCATTCCCGCGCGCAGGAGGGCGAGCATCTCCGTGCCGTTCTTGGGAGCCGTCACCGTCATGCCCGGAATGGCCAGCATGTAGGCAATGTCGTAGAGACCCATGTGCGTGGGGCCATCTTCGCCGACCAGACCCGCCCGGTCCATCGCGAAGATCACCGGCAGGTGCTGGATCGCGACATCGTGGATCACGTTATCGTAGGCGCGCTGCAAGAACGTCGAGTAGATCGCGGCGACCGGGCGAATGCCTCGGGTCGCGAGACCCGCGGAGAACGTGACGGCGTGGCCCTCGGCGATGCCCACATCGAAGAAGCGCTCCGGGAACTTCTTGCCGAAGATCCCCGTGCCCGTGCCCGACGGCATGGCGGCGGTGATGACGGCCAGCTCCGGGCGCTCTTCGCCGAGTGCCGCCAGACCATTGCCAATCACCGTCGTGTAGTTCGCGTTGCCGCTCGACGTTTTGAGCTGCTTGCCGGTCGCGGGATCATGGCCGGGCGGCAGGGCGTGCCACTTTTCACCATGATCGCCCGCCGGGAAGCCCTTCCCTTTTTGCGTGACGACATGGATCAGGCGCGGCGTTTTGAGATCACGCACGGCGGCGAACGTGTCGACCAGCTCGTTCATGTCATGGCCGTCGATTGGGCCGAAATACCGGAAGCCCAGTGCTTCGAAGAGCGCGCCCGGCGTCAAGAAAACCTTGGCGCTCTCTTCCCACTTGCGGACCAGCGTCGAGACGGCGTGCAACGGACCCGGGGCATGGTCGACCGCGGAGCCAACGATCTGGCGCGCCCGGTTATAGAGCGGGTGGCGTTGGACGAAGTTCAAGTACTTGGAGATCGCACCGACGTTCGGGGCGATCGACATCTCGTTGTCGTTGAGAACGACGATGATATCGCGATCTGACGCACCCGCGTTGTTCAGGCCCTCGTACGAGAGGCCGCTCGTGAGGGCCCCGTCGCCCAGGATCGCCACCACCTTGAATGACTCGGACCGCAGGTCCCGGCCTACCGCCATGCCGAACGCGGCCGAGATGGCGGTGGCGGCGTGACCGGCGCCGAACGTGTCGTATTCGCTTTCCGTGCGCTTGAGGAAGCCAGAAATGCCATTCTCTTGGCGCAGGGTCTCCATCTGACTATCACGGCCCGTGAGGAGCTTATGCGGGTAGCCCTGGTGCCCGACGTCCCACACGAGCTGATCGCGCGGGGTGTCGAACACGTAGTGCAATGCCGTCGTGAGCTCCACGACACCGAGCCCGGCGCCGATGTGCCCCCCCGTGCGGGAGCACACGTCGATGAGCCGTGCACGCTCCTCGGCCACGAGCGCACGCAGTTCGTCGCGTGTCAGCTTCTTGAGGTCGGCCGGGGAATGGATGCGATTCAGGAGCCCTGTCATAGATGAATGGATAGAGGTCACGATGGTCGACTGACCGCGAACCGCGCGAGCGCGGCCAGTGCGGGCGTCAACAAGTGCTCGCGGTCGAGCGCGTCGCAGGCTTCGTCGACCAGCGCCGTGGCGCGGGCAACGGCGCCTTCGACGCCGAGGAGCGCCGGATAGGTGCTTTTCTGCAACTCGACATCACGCCCGGCGGTTTTTCCCAACTGGTCGGTAGTGGCGGTGACGCCGAGGACGTCGTCGGCGATCTGAAACGCGAGGCCGACGGCGGCGCCGTAGCGATCGAGTGCATCGACGACCCGAGTGGGGCCGAGCGCCGCGATTCCGCCGATGCGAACCGATGCCGTGACGAGCGCCCCGGTCTTCGCCCGGTGAATGCGCTCGAGCTGCTCGAGCGACAGAGCCTTGGTCTCGCCCTCGAGATCGAGCAACTGACCGCCGATCATGCCGCCACCTCCAGCCGCACGCATCAATTCACGAAGAATGGTGCCGCACACGGTGTCGGGCAACTCCAAACGGACCCCGGCCTCCATGGCGCAGCGGGCCGCGAGTGGGACCATCGCCAGGCCGGCGGCCGTGGCGGCGGCCACGCCAAACACGCGATGGACCGTGGGACGACCGCGGCGGAGATCGTCATCGTCCATGCACGGCAAGTCGTCGTGGACGAGCGAGTAGGCGTGCACGACTTCGACCGATGCCGCCAGCGCGCTGGCGTCGCCGCGGCCACCGGCCGCGCGATAGGCGGCCAGCAAGAGGATCGCGCGGATGCGCTTTCCCTCGCCCATCAAACTATAACGAATCGCCTCCGCCGCGACCGGCGGGAGATCATCGAGATAGCCCGCGCAGAAGCTGGCCAAGGCCGCCTGAATGGCGCGACGGTCTTCGCCGAATGAAACGTCGTCGAGCGCGCCGACCGCGTTACTCATTGCGGAAAGGCTTCAAGGTGAACGTTCCGTCGACCTGCTCGACGAGCTGCGTCACGCGGGACTCGGCGCGCGCGAGCTCCGCCGAGGCGCGGCGGAGGCAGGCTACGCCCTCTTCGAACAGCTCGAGGGCGCGGTCCAGCGACACGCCGGCACCGCCACCATCTAACTCCGCGGCGATCGCCTCTAAACGCGCGACATCGGCCTCAAAACTCACGACGCCTCCTCGCGGCGCTTCGCGCCTCTCGTCGCGTCGGAGAGCAGTGGACCGACTGGGGCAGGGTCGACGCGAGCGGGTGCGGTACCGTCGACGCGTGAACGGACGGTGCCGTCGATTAGCACGAGGTCAAACGGGCGGCCGGGCGCGAATTGGGCCGCGCTGGTCAAGGCTGGGCCGCCGTTGATGTCGCGGGCGACGGCGTAGCCGCGCGCGAGAGTGGCGAGCGGGCTCAAGGCCTGAACGCGGGCTGCGGCGGCAGAGAGGCGGGCGGCGCGGCGTTCGACGGAGACCGACGCTGAGCGGTGAACGTGGCGGGCGGAGCGAGTGAGGGTAGAGTGTGCATCGCGTATGCGACGCGTCGCGGCCGCCGCGAGATCCGCGCCCGCGGCGTGGAGGCGGGCGGAGAGGTCGGACTCCGCAGGTACGGCCGCTTCCGCGGCAGCGGACGGCGTCGCGGCGCGGTGGTCGGCAACGAGGTCGCAAACGGTCAGGTCTATCTCATGACCGACAGCGGAAATCGTCGGCATGGGACACGCGGCGAGCGCACGGGCCACGCGCTCGTCGTCGAAGGCCGAGAGATCGTCCTTGGCACCGCCGCCACGGCCGATGATAAGCGTGTCGGCGTCCGCCCAGCGGGCGACAGTCGCCAACGCGGCGCACAATGCGTCCGGCGCGCCGGCGCCCTGAACGCGAGCGGCCACAACGACGACCTCGACCGATGGGGCCCGGCGCGCAACCACGGCGATCACGTCGCGAATGGCGGCGCCATCCGGGCTGGTGACGACCGCGATACGGCGAGGCCAGCGCGGGAGCGCACGCTTTCGGGCATCATCGAGCAGGCCATCTTTCTCGAGTGCTCGTAGGGCCCGTTCGACTGCGGCACGGCGGGCGCCGGCGCCGAGGAGCTCCACGTCCATGACGGCGAATTGCATCTCGCCGCGCGCGGGATAGACCGTGAGCTGACCGCGCACGGCGACCTGACGGCCATCGGCCGGCGGCGTCTTAATGCGCACGGCCTCGCGCGACCAGACAACGCAGCGCAGCTGCGACGAGTCGTCGCGGAGCGTGAAGTACCAGTGGCCGCTACGGCTCGCCTTGAAATCGGATACTTCCCCCCGGACCCAGAGCGGTAGGACGGTCCCTTCCAATACATCGCGCACGAGATACGTCAGGGCCGTAACAGTCGTCGCGGCCGAGGGCGTGGAGCCCGGCACAGGCGCGGAGAGTGCGGCCGCCGCGGCCGAAGAGGCGTTGAACGCGGCGCTATCGAGCGGAAAGAGATCGGCCTGAGCCTGGCGCGGTCGCATGACGAAATTTACTACCGGTGACCGGTCTGGCCCGTCATCGCCGCCGCGCGCACCGTGTTTTTGAGCAACATCGCGATCGTCATTGGCCCGACCCCGCCAGGCACAGGGGTAATCAATGACGCGACCTCACTGGTGCTCGGAAAGTCGACATCGCCGACCAGGATGTAGCCCTGTTTTGCCCGACTGTCGGATACCCGGTTGATGCCGACGTCGATTACGACAGCGCCGGGGCGGACCATATCACCGGTGATGAACCGCGGGCGGCCAATCGCGGCGATCAGAATGTCCGCGCGGCGGGTGTGCGAGGCGAGGTCGCGCGTCTTGCTATGGCAGACCGTGACGGTCGCGTCATCTTGGATCATGAGCGCCGCCATCGGGCGGCCGACGATCGTGCTGCGGCCGACGATCACGCATTCGGCGCCTTTTACCTCGACATTCTTGCGGCGCAGCATTTCCATCACGCCCGCTGGTGTGCACGGTGCGAATCCCGTGCGGTCGCCAATCAACAACTTTCCCGCATTGATCGGATGAAAGCCATCGACGTCCTTCTCCGGGCGCATGCGGGCGATCACCACTTGGTAATTGATATGCTTCGGGAGCGGTGACTGGATCAGGATTCCGTGGATGGACGTGTCCGCATTCAGGCGGTCCACGAGAGCCAGGAGCTCGGCCTCCGTGGTTTCGGCCGGGAGACGGATGGTCTCGCCGTGCATGCCCGCCTCTTCGGTCGCCTTCCCTTTGGCGCGCACGTACACAGCACTCGCCGGGTCGTCGCCGACGAGGACGACCGCCAACCCCGGGGTTATGCCCTGGCGGACCAACGCCGCCGCCTCACGCGCGACATCTTCGCGAACATCGCGCGCGATGGCGACGCCATCGATCAACTCAGCGGGCAAAGTCGACTGCCCTCGTCTCACGGATCACGACGACTTTGATTTGGCCCGGGTATTGGAGCTCCGCTTCTATGCGACGGGCGATCTCTTCGGAGAGCGTCGTCATGCGAGCGTCGTCGACGTCTTCAGGCGTGACGACGACGCGAACCTCGCGGCCCGCTTGGATCGCGAAGACCTTGTCGACGCCGCGGTACGATGAGGCGATACGTTCGATGCCCTCCAGGCGTTTGACATACGTCTCGAACGCTTCGCGCCGGGCGCCTGGACGGGAACCCGAGATCGCGTCGGCCGCCTGCACGAGCACCGAGACTTCGGTCTCGTGCGGCACGTCGTCGTGATGCGCGGCGATGCAGTTCACCACCAACGGGCTTTCGCCGTACTTGGTGGCGACCTCGACGCCGAGCTGCACGTGCGTGCCCTCGTGTTCGTGTGTCAGCACCTTGCCGACATCGTGCAGGAGGGCGCCGCGTTTGGCGAGGGCGACATCCAGTCCGAGCTCGGCGGCCATGATGCCGGCGAGCCAGGCGACCTCCTTGGAGTGCTGGAGGATGTTTTGGCCGTAGCTCGTCCGCCAACGCATACGCCCGATCAGCTTGATCAGTTCCGGGTGGAGACCGCGGACGCCTGTCTCGTAAGCGGCCTGCTCGCCCGTTTCAACGATCGCGGCGTCGACTTCGGTGCGCGCCTTGTTGACGACCTCTTCGATCCGCCCTGGGTGGATGCGGCCGTCGGCGACCAGCTTCTCGAGCGCCAGGCGCGCCACTTCCCGGCGAACCGGGTCGAAGCACGAGACGACGACAGTGTCCGGGGTGTCGTCGATGATCACGTCGACGCCCGTTGCCAGCTCGAAGGCGCGGATATTTCGGCCCTCGCGACCGATGATCCGACCCTTCATCTCATCGTTCGGGAGCGCGACGGCTGACGCCGTCGATTCGGCCGTGTGTTCGGCTGCGATCCGTTGGACAGCGAGCGCCACGATCTTCTTCGCTTCGCGGTCGGCGGTACGTTTGGACGACTCGCGGATCTCGCGCAACCGATTGGCCGCGGCTGCCTGCGCTTCCTCCTCCATCCGCTGCATCAGGAGCGCTTTGGCATCTTGGGCCGACATGCCAGCCAACTGCTCCAGACGACGCCGCTCGTCGGTGACCAGACGGTCGAGCTCGGCTTCACGCTCTTCCAGGACCTTCGAGCGGCGGCCGAGGTCTGTGGATTTCGTGCCGATCTCGCGGTCGCGCTGGTCGAGGACGTCGAACTTGCGATCGAGGACCGTCTCGCGCTCCTGCACCCGCTTCTCGTCGCGCTCGATCTCATCGCGGCGGCGACGGGCCTCGACCTCCCAGGCCTCGCGCTGCTTGATCAGCTCCTCTTTCCCGCTGACGAGCGCACTCTTGCGCAGGTTCTCGGCCTCTCGCTCGGCCTCTTCAATCGCGCGGCGCCGCACATCCTCCGCGCCCGCCTTGGCCGCGGCTAAACGCTCGGCTTCGGCCGCCTGTCCCTTACGGCGCCCGGCCAAGAATGCGAGCACGCAACCTGTAACGAGCACGGCCGCAAACGCGGCCAGGACGATGACCCCTGTTTCCATACGAATCTATACTCCAGCGCGGCTCGTCTACCGCCGCGGCGTTTACGTTGTTTCAGGCGCGCTTTGCCGGTGGTAACCAGTGACGGACTTCAGCTCCCAACGACTCGATTTCAGCCGCGAGCGTTTCCGCCGCTCGATTGGCTTCGAACAGCTCGTTCGTAATCTGGAGCGCCGCGAGGATCGCCGCCTTTTGCGGCTCGACCATCGAACCGTGCATCACCGTCCGGATCGCGTTATCAACGTACTCGGCAACGCGACGCGTGTGCTCAGGGTCTGCCTCGGTCTTGATCGAATATTCATCACCGACGATCGTTACGCGAACGACGGTTTTTGTCATCGGCCACCCTCCTGTTGCTGACGGAGGAACCGCACCCGCTCCAACATATGTCTCGCCCTCCCGCGGGCGGCCTCCAATCGGGTACGGAGATCCGTGTTCTCGGCCTCCAACCGCGCCACCCGCTCGGCCAACCCCTCGGTGTTCGTCGGGCCGGCGACGTCCATCGCCTTCACGCGCGACTCAGCCGTGAGCGCGCGCTTGCGGAAGCTCGCCAGCTCGTCGCCCAAGTGGCGTACGAGCAAGGTCAGCTCGCGGAAAGCGAGGATCTCAGATCGCTCGTTGTCGGACACCGAGCTCCGTCTCTAACGTTCGCAACAGCTTACGTTGTCGCTCATCAACCTCTTTCTCGGTAAGAGTGCGCGTTGGGTGACGGAACGTCAACCGCCATGTAACGCTGCGATCTCCGGCGTCGACTCCTGGGCCTCGGTACTCGCTGACCAGGCGAATTTCTTCGAGTAGGCCACCCTCGGCTTTGAGCACGCGCTCTACTTCCCCCGCCCCGCCCTCCAGGCTGTCAGGTACCAAGAGGCTCACGTCCCGTTCGACCGCGGGGAACGTCGGTGGCGCGACATATCGCGGGACAACCCGCGCCTTCGCCGACGCAGCCGCCGTCGAGTAGGCATTGGCGCCGGGCGGCGCTACGGGATCCGTCGGCGTGTTCTGGAGCCACAGTTCGATTCCATAGGCGGGGCGCGCCCAGGCTGGAGCGTCGAGTAGTACGCGAGTTACGATGCCGATGGCAAACCCACCGGCGTGGACCTTCCAGATCGCGACGTCCGGGGAGCCGGGGCGCAGGCTGATCGGCGCACCCGGGAAGGCGAGGGACGCCAGACGTTCGGCAATGTCCTTGGCGTCCCACTCGTCGAATGCCGGTGGATCCGGCTCCGTGAAGTGGGGCGGGCGGCGGGCGCCCATCATGAGCGCGGCGACATGGACTTGCTCGATGGGCCGGGCACCCTCATCGCGCAGAAAAATCGTCCCTATCTCGAACAGCCGGAGATCACCCTGCTTCCGATCGAGATTGTACTCGGCTCTCCGAGACAGCGGGCCGACGAGATCAGAGCGCAAATAGGGTTCGCTATCGCCGAGCGGGTTCCGGAGACGCACGCCTTCGGGACCGGCGTCGGCAACGAACGAGAGTGGCCGCGCTTCCAAGAAGCCGAGGCCGACGAGGGCGTCGGTGAGGCGGCGTGTCGTGTCGAGCAGCGCCGGATCCGGGACGGCGCTCGGGCGGTATGGCCGAAGGTCGCTCGGGAATGTCTCGTACCCGCGCAGGCGCGCGATTTCTTCGATGAGATCGATCTCGCGCGCGATGTCCGAGCGGAACCAAGGCGCGGTGACCGCCAGGTCGCCTTCGATCGGCACGGCCTCGAAGCCGACCGCATTGAGCAGGCGAGCCGATTCGGCCGACGGGATGTCGACGCCGAGTATCGTGCGCACGCGCGCGGTGCGGAGCGTCAGCTTGCGGCGCTCTCGCTCTGGCGCAGTCACCAGGGCTGGAGCGCCCGCGATCGCACCGCCGCACAGCTCGATGATGAGCTGGAGTGTCGTGCGATAGACATCGGCCGGCAGCTCTTGCGGCACGCCGCGTTCGTAGCGATAGCTCGCATCGGTCGAGAGGCCGAGCGCGCGCGACGTGCGGCGGGTGCGGCGGGGGTCGAACGTCGCGATTTCCAAGAAGACGTTGACGGTCTTGTCGCTGACTTCACTGGTGCGGCCGCCCATGATGCCGGCGAGACCTTGGGCGCGTTCGGCGTCCGCAATGACCACCATCTCCGGATCGAGCGTCCGTGAGACTCCATCGAGTGTGACCAGCGATTCGCCGGCCTGGGCGCGACGAACTTGGACGACCCCTCCGCGGAGGGCATCGAGGTCGAACGCGTGCATCGGTTGGCCGAAGCCGTGCAGCATGTAGTTCGTGGCGTCGACGAGATTGTTGATCGCGCGGACGCCGACGGCGGTGAGGCGGTCCACCAGCCACTGGGGACTGGAGCCGATTTTGACGCCTCGGATCACGACGCCCATGTATGCCGGCGAGTCTGTCGCGTGGTCCACGACAACGCGCACTCCCGCTGTCATACCCGAGTCGAAGGTCGGGATCGGCGCCGGGGCCTGAATGTCGATCACGGCCGGGCTTTTTAATTGCTTACCCGTCGCGGCGGCAATCTCTCGGGCAAGACCTCGGTGCGACAGGAGATCGGGGCGGTTCGACAAGACATCGACTACGAGCCGGGTGTCGGCGCCCTCGAGGACTTTCAGTAGCGGCGTGCCGGGCGCCGCCTCGGTCGAGAGGGGCAAGATCCCCTCGTGATCGGTGCCGAGGCCGAGCTCGCGCGACGAGCAAAGCATGCCGTTCGAGACGCGTCCGCGGATCTTGCGCTTCTCGATCTTGAGCCCGCCCGGCAATGTGGCGCCGACTGGCGCGAACGGGTACTTGGTGCCGGCCGTGACGTTCGGTGCACCGCAGATGACTTCGAGCGGGTCGGAACCGCCGGCATCGACGGTGGTGACCCAGAGATGGTCGCTGTCGGGATGGCGTTCGGCCGTGAGCACCTGGCCGACGATGATCGATGAGAGGTCAGCGCGCAGCGGCTCGACGGCATCGACGGTCGCCACGTGGCGCGTGATGAGATCGGCGAGTTGCCCGGGCGTGAGGCCCGTGTCGACGAACTGCGAGAGCCAGGACGTTGACGCGTTCATGTGGAGAGGGAGCCGAGGACGCGCACGTCCGTGTCGTAGAGGGCGCGGATGTCGGGAATGCCATAGCGCAGCTGCGCGACGCGGCCCGGGCCCATGCCGAAGGCCCAGCCCGAGTAGCGCTCGCTGTCGACGCCCGTGGCTTCGAGCACCGCGGGGTGGACCATGCCCGAGCCGAGAATCTCCATCCATCCCGTGCCCTTGCAGGCCGCGCAGCCGGCGCCCTTACAGATCTGGCATTGGACGTCCATTTCGGCCGAAGGCTCCGTGAATGGGAAGAAGCTCGGGCGGAAGCGTGTGATGGCGGTGCCGAAGAATTCGCGGGCGAAGTGTGTCAATGTGGCCTTGAGGTCGACGAAGCTCACGCCTTCGTCGATCGAGAGGCCTTCGACCTGCGCGAAGCCCGGCGCGTGCGAGGCATCGAATGGATCACGCCTGTATACCGTACCCGGGACCAGCACGCGAATGGGTGGCGCCCAGCGTTGGAGCGTGCGGATCTGCACCGGCGACGTGTGGGTTCTCAGCAGCACATCGTCCGACAAGTAGATCGTGTCATGGGCATCCATCGCCGGGTGGTTCGGCGGGAAGTTGAGTGCGCCGAAGTTGTACCACTCCGTCTCGGCCTCTGGGCCCAAGGCGATGGTGAAGCCCAACTGGCGGAAGATCTGCTCGATCTCGTCGATGACGAGCGTGACCGGGTGGCGGCCGCCGCGCCACGTCTCGCGACCCGGCATGCTGAGATCGAGCGCGGGCGCTTCCTGCACCGCACTCGCTTCGAGCTCGGCGAGGCGCTCGGCCAGTGCTTCCGTGATATGCGCCTTGACGTGATTCAGCATTTTGCCGAACGCCCGCCGCTCTTCCGGCGGTAACGTCGGCAGCTTCGCCATGAACGCGTTGATCTCGCCGCTGGCGCGGCCGAGATAGCGCACGCGCGCGTCCTCGACCTCCGGCAAAGACGAGGCATGGTTGATCGCATCCAGCGCGATCGCTTCCCACTGCTGGAGCCTGCTCAGTTCGTCCATGAGTCGATAGAGTGACAAAGGGGCGGCAGCGCCATCGCGCCGCCGCCCCCTGGGCTATGCAACCTTGGTCTTAAGCCGCGGTCAGGGCGTTGCGGGCGCGCTCGGCGAGCGCGGTAAATGCTTGCGGGTCGCGGACGGCGAGATCGGCGAGGATCTTTCGGTCGACTTCAATGCCGGCCTTTTTGAGGCCGTTCATGAACACCGAATAGCTCATGTCGTTCTGATGGGCCGCGGCGTTGATCCGGGTGATCCACAGACGACGAAAATCGCGCTTCTTGTTCTTGCGATCGCGATACGCATAGCGCCAGCCGCGCTCGACGGTCTCCTTCGCGGCCTTCCAGAGCTTGGAGCGCCCGCCGAACGCACCGCGGGCCGCCTTCATGATCTGCTTTTTGCGCTTGAGTCGTACGACGTTCGATTTGACGCGAGGCATGTGAGCTCCTTACGCCTGAATGAGACGCTTAATGCGCAGCGCGTCGCCGTTCGGTGTCACGATCGTCGGGCGGCGCAGATTGCGCTTTCTCTTCGCGGACTTCTTGGTCAGAATGTGGCTCTTATACGCCTTCAGGCGGCGCACCTTCCCCGTCCCGGTGACGGAGAAGCGCTTCTTCGCGCCCTTGTGCGTTTTCATCTTCGGCATCGTCAGTCCTATTTCGGCGTCAAGATCATGATCATCGACTTCCCTTCGAGCTTGGCGTCGCTCTCGACTTTGGCAATGTCGTTGAGCGCTGCCGCGACCCGGTCGACGACTTCCTTCCCCAACTCCGGGTGCGCGATCTGTCGGCCCCGGAACATCATCGTGACTTTCACTTTGTTGCCATCCTGCAAAAACTCGCGAGCGTGCCGCGTCTTCGTCTCGAAATCGTGGTCCTCGATCCCCGGCCGGTACTTCACCTCTTTGAGGTGAATGATGTGCTGCTTCTTTTTCGCCTGCCGAGCCATCTTTGCCTGCTCGAACTTGAACTTCCCGTAGTCCATGATGCGGGCAACGGGTGGCCGCGCTGTCGGTGCGACCTCGACCAGATCGAGTCCCTGTTCCTGTGCCGCTGAGAGCGCGGCATCCACATCCATGATTCCCAACTGGCTGCCGTCGGATCCAATCACGCGGATCGGACTGATGCGAATTTGCCGGTTGACGCGAACCCGCTTCGAATTGTCCTGAATGACTCCGTTCCCTCGAGTTTAGAAAAGCAAAAAAACAAACGCGAACCCACGTGGAGTTCGCGTAGATAGGCAGCTCACGCCGCAGCGTGGGCCGTCGCCTAGACTGAACTCCTACAGCACCAAAAGGGCCGGAGGGTGAGCCCCGCACCGCGCGGGACTACTTAGCGTGTTGTTGCTGCAGAAGTTATGCCGTTTTGCCGGGAGAGTCAAGCGTATACGTGTTTGCCTCGCGGCGGATCCGGCTCCAGGGCGTATACGCATCGTGTGGGAACACGACCAGCCAGCCCTCATCGGCCGCCCGAGGCAGGATCCGTCGCTTGGTCTCCAGAGTCACGAGCGGCTCGACGTCGTAACCCATGATCCAGGGCAGCGGGAGGTGGGTGGTCGTGGGCACCAAGTCCGTGATAAAAAAGGCCTTCTCACCGCGGCTCTCGATCAGGATTCCCTGGAGGTGAGGCGTGTGGCCGGGGACCGGGATCACGGTCACGCCCGACACGATCTCGCGCTCGCCGCTCACGTAGTCGAATCGGCCCGCGGCCTCGACCGGAACGAAGTTGTCGTCGAAGTAGCTCCCCGCCGTCCGCTCGTTCGTGTGCGTGGCATAGTGATACTCGCCTTTTTGCACCACATAGCGCGCGTTGGGGAAGGTCAGCTTGATCTGGTCTCCATCGCGATACGTGTTGCCTCCGGCGTGGTCGAAGTGCAGGTGCGTGTCGATGACCATCGCGACTTTCTCTGGCGGGATGCCGACTGCGTGCAGGCCCGCCTCCAGCTGCGTCCGACCGTCCGGCGTGCGGTTGTCGATGCCATATATGTCATAAAACTTGTCGCTCTCCTTGTTGCCCGCGCCCGTCTCGATGAGAATGGGCCCGATATCGTGCTCGATGACCAGGCTGCGCATGCACATCGGGATCCGGTTGCGCTCGTCGGCGGGAAGCTTCTTTTCCCAGAGCGGCTTGGGGATAATGCCGAACATGGCGCCGCCGTCGAGGCGCACGCCTCCCGTGCGAATCGAGTGCATTTTCCACGCGCCGAGCTGGCGGGATTCGATCTGCGGGACGGTCACGCGCTTTCCTCGTGCTGAACCTGAGTGGGGAGCGCCGAATGGCGCTTTGGGCGAGCGGGAGCGGGGAGCGCCAACAGGGATTGCACGTCGCTCCACGTGATGATGCCTTGGCGATCGGCATCGCGCAGCATGCGAATCAAGCAGCGCGCGGTCGCGACGGCGTCGCCGCCGGCGCGATGCCGGGCGGTGATCTCGACGTCGTAGTGGTGGGCGACGTGGTCGAGCGATCGGCGGCGCAGGTGCGGAAGCAACCGGCGGGCGAGGCGCACCGTGCACAGGCGCGGCGCGCGGAGCCGGCCGGCGCCGGCTCGCGCCAGCTCCGCCGAGAGAAAGCGCCAATCGAATTTCACGTTGTGGGCGACGAACACGTGACCATCCAACCGCTGCGCGACCTCTTGGGCGACGTCGGCGAACCGTGGGGCTTCGCTCAACGTCTCGGCCCAGATTCCGGTGAGGCGGGACACGAATCGTGGGATCGGGCGTTGGGGATTGATCAGCGTCTCGTAGACATCCTGAACGGCGCCGCCTTTGACCGTCACGATCGCGACTTCGATCACGCGGTCGGGGCCATAGCGGCCGCGCTCGGGTCGGCCACCGGTGGCCTCCACGTCGACGACCGCATAGGAGAGGCCGCTGAGTGCAGAGGCGCCGTCGAGGGACGGGATGGAGCGAAGCGAGACGTGCTTCCAAAACCCGGTGACCAGATCGCGCGCGAACTCCGGGTGGCCGGCGAACAAGACCGCCGCCATATGGTCGGCGACGACGTTCGGAAGGGCTGGAATGCCGCACGCGTGGGCCAGTAGCTCAGAGGCAGGGGCTGGTCCCTCGGCCAGGTAAGCCGCAGCCTTAGCTCGCGTTAGCTCCACGAACGCCTCACGGGTGCAAGATAACGTGCAGGCTCGTAACTTGTGAATAATTTCACATGGCACGAGCAGCGAACCGACGCATTGCCGACTCCACTGTCCGGCGACTTTCGCTCTACCTCCGCTATCTCGAGGAGGTTGGCGGGCGCGGGCTGGCTACTATTTCCAGCGAAACGCTGGCGAAGCTGGGCGGCACTACCTCGGCGCAGGTTCGCAAAGATCTCTCGTTCTTCGGCTCGTTTGGCAAACGCGGCTTGGGATACCCAGTCCCGGAGCTCGTCTCGCGTCTGCGCGAGATCTTGGGACTCGGGCGCGAGTGGCAAGTCGTCATCGTCGGCGCCGGTAAGATCGGCTCAGCGCTCGCCCAGTACTCCGGTTTTGGTCATCGCGGGTTTCGAGTCGTCGCCGTGTACGACAACAATCCCGCGAAGATCGGGACACAGTGGGACGGGCATTCGGTCCGCGACATCGCGCAGTTGGTCAGCGATGCCGACGCCCTCCGACCCGACATCGCGGTGCTCGCCGTCCCTGGTGGTGCGGCACAGGAAACGGGCGAGCTTATCGTGCGCGCCGGGATTCACGGCATTTTGAACTTCGCGCCGATTCAGCTGCGCGTGCCGGATGACGTCATCGTGCGGGCGGTGAATATGGCGGCGGAGCTCGAAGTACTCTCCTACGCGCTCGCTCACCGTGGTGAGCATTAGGGCCACCGCGAGCGCTCATGAACCGCGCCGATGAGCAACAGGCGATGAGTGTTGTTCCCCTGGTCCGGGCGCCCGTTCAGCATCCCCGTCGCCGATAGGGCCTTCGCGGCAATGTTCCCGTCTAAGCAGAGCCGCGCTTGGTCAATGTGCAGGGAGGATGTCAGTCGCGTTGCTGGCCGGGCGCGGTCAGTATGATCGGGCTCAAGGTCCTCTCGCACGCGCCCGCTCACCGAGGTGAGCGCTAGAGCGTCGCCGTCTGTCTTCGTGACTACGGGAGATGAGGCCTGGTCGAAAGACGCCGAAGAACCGCTTCGATTTCGGGTCGGTTTGCCAGCGCGAGAGCCAGGGAAAACAGCACTGCGCCAACGACTTGAGCCCTCCGTACCGGCAGAGGTCTTGTGCGATCGGCGCGTCGTGGGCCGAGTTTGGTGCTGCGCTTGATGCGGAGCTATCCGCTCAGTCCGGGCAGACGCCGAGGCGCCCGTGAGAGACCTGGTGCCCTAGCCCTTGCTCTGGTTTGACATCGCGGCGCTATACGCGGGGCGGCGCGGCCGATCTGATCCGCGCTATCGGCTTCGACTGCCCGCCGCGACCGTCCCCTGGACCATCTGGTGCGCTTCTGCCTGGCGTTCCTCGCGCTAGGCGTCTCGACGTACTGGATCTATTGGCTCCATTGGGACGCGCTCTGGCGGTGGGCGGCGCGCCGCTGGTCGAGGTTTCGGGGACGCGATGACTCAGAATTGAAATGACCGTCGCCGAGATCGGCGGATCGGTCGCAAATCGCGCCGCTGGCGGCGCCCATATCAGCCCGCTGGCAGAAGCGTTGTGGTTAAAGTGCCGGCGGACGGGCAGTCGGTGATATGACGTTTCCGCATCGCATTACTGGGCATCATCCTGGCGACGCAGCGCACGCGCAACTAGGGTGAGCAGAATCGCTGCGCCTCCATAGAACAAGGCGTTCAAGAAAGGGGTGACAATCGCACCAAAAGGGGACGACGGCGTGATCAGCCAGGCGGGAGAGGTGACGTGCAGGGCGTCCCAATACAGGTCGGTTAGCTGAGACTGAGGGGCACTGAATAAGGCGAACCCCAAGACTCCCCAGATGATGGGTACGGCAAACCCTACGATCATACTGATCACCACTATTCGCCTCATGCTAGCTCCTTTGGGTCAGTCACAGGCCCCGAACGGAACGCTCCTGAAATACCACGAGACCTCGCCACTCCCGTAATTGTTCCGAGCTACCGTGCTCGCCGCATCACACAGTGCTTGATTGCATGCCTGCAATGCGACGACGTCTACATGTGAAGGATTTAGGTAGTTCGACCCCGTAGTGAAGCCGTTGCGATCGTAGCACGCATCGTGCTGCTGACAAGCCCTGTCGAGAGGGTTGACTACCCAGCCCGCGCCACCAGGGCCGCACCAGTGTGTCCCGAAAAACCGCGTAGGGAAGGAAAGCGTCGGCTGATAAGCGAAGCCGTGACCATTCCCGCCTTTAGAAACTACGGTGTTGAGCCCTGATGAACCACCGTATTGGCCGACAGGCATTGGAGGGAGATCTATTCCAGGCAGTTGAAGGACGATCGAAAGAGGGGGCGGCGCCTGCGCAGTGACCTGGACCAGAGGAAGTTGCCCAACTTGCGGAAGGTATGGAGTGTACGGGAATCCCAATGCGTCCTCGAAGTACAAGATCACGCCATTCGCGCTACAGGAATGATACTCAACGGCATTCCCGTCAATCATGTCATCGCCCGTTAGCTCTTGCCCCTTGCACAAACCAGACGGATCACTCCCCTCAATCGGATTGCCACCCGCGTACGCATACTGATTCACGCCGGCGGCCATACCGAGCGGATCAGGAGAGACAAAGCGCCGAGTGATTGCGTCGTACCAACGTGACCTCATGTAGTACAACGACGTGATTCCGTCTTCGTACAAAAGACCTTTCCACCGAAGCGGAGGCGTCGCGGTGTCGCTCCCGAAATGTTGCACAGTCGCGGCGCCCCACGGATCGTAAGCGAGCGACTGTTCAATAGTCGCCCCCTGGAACTGAGCGATCACATTCCCCATCCCATCTTGGGCGTAATAGTGGATCGTATCTGTAGTGCTAGCGCCTGTGATCCGGGCGAGGGGTTGATCAGCACCGCCGAAGTACACGAATTCAACGATGCGATGGGATGCCGTGCCATCGAGAATTGCCAGGATCTGCCCATTGTCCCAGAGGTAGTAGCGGTCGACGGTCCCGTTTGTCATGCGCTGCACGACTTGGCCTGATGGGTCATAGTCGTAGCTGCGCGTGTTGCTCCCTTGGGTCACCTTCAAGAGCCGGCCATCGGCGCCCCACGTGTATGTCGTCGTCGTCGAGCCAGCTGTCGTACTGGTTCGGTTTCCGTCGGAGTCGACGGTAAACGTGAGCCCGGTCCAAGCCGTCAATCGATTGCCCGGTGCAATCGTCGCGACGGTATCGGCCGACGCCACCTGCACGGAGCGGAGACTGCTAGCCGAATCGTACGAGTAGGCGACGGTCTGCAGAACGCTGTCCGTGCGCGAGGACCCGTAGCGGCATCCGAATCCATTCTGCAGCTGACCACCGGGACAACTCGTGGCCGTGTCCGTCCACTTGATCAACTGACGTTGAGTGAGTTCACCGAGGACGTCGTACGTGAAGAGCGCCGCCGTGTCACCCTTTTGTGCGCCATCGTAATCGATCTCGTTCACGTGACCGGTCGAATCATATCCGTAATTGCGGGCTAGCATCGTGCCCCACGAGGTACTGGCGAGTTGCCCCGATGTGAAGTACGTATCGGTCCGGGTGACGCCACCCGGGTACGTGGTAGACGTTAGACGGAAGAGTGAATCGTATCCAAATGTCAGACGATTGCTCGAACTCGTGATATCGAGACTATCGATCGACCCTGTCGTCGCGTCGTAACCAGTCGCACGAGAGTTGAACTTGAAGGTCGACGAGTCGCTGCTCGTGATAGCTACTTTCGTCACGCGACCGAGCCCATCGTGGGTATAACTGCGCTTGAACCAGTTGCTCGTTGGGATGAACGTCGTGGTGATGGAATCGACGAGACCTGTGGTATGGTCGCTGTAAGCAACGTCCTTCACCACGCTGTTAGAATCCACGACGGTGTACACGTCGGGGTATCGAAAATGATCGGCGTTATCCAGCTCCGAGCTCGGGCGCGTGACCACCGTGACGCGACCGTAGGAGTCGTACGTGGTCTTAACGAGCGAATCCCGCTGGTTCCTGTTGGTCGTCGGCAGACCGAGATTGTTGTACGTCGCTCTGAGGGTCCGGCTCGTCGTATCCGTCTCGGTCGTGTCCCAGCCCAGCGCGTTGTACGCGTAATGATAGGCCTGCCCTTTCGGGTCGGTGATAACCGTATTGTACAACGAGTCGTACGTGAACCGGGTCGGCGTTGTGTGAAGCCCATCGGTCGACGAGACAACGCGGTTCACGCTATCGTATGCGGTCGTCGTGACGACCATCGGACCCGTCGGCGTGCTGACGGTTGCCGTGCGGGTTCGACCGTGGCCGTCGAACGTCGAGGCGGTAAATCGATAGCTGGGCCAGGCGATTGTACTGTCGAGATTGCCGGTGTGCATGTCGTACCGGTATTTGGTGGTGTCATGCTGCGCATCGGCCGCTAAGGTGGTTCGGCCGAGTGAGTCGCCGTAGTAGCGCCACGTCGATCCCGCGACGGTCACCGAATCCGTGTGGCCATTCGCGTTGACGAACATGGTCTGCGACGGTCCGCCTGTGACATTCACCTGGCATAGCTGACCGTAGGCGCAGTACCCGTACTGCGTCTGATTTTGCCCCGCCGGAGTGCTCGAGCTCAGGAATGGCCCGTTGTGGACGAACCGATCGACCGCGCCGGAAGGATATGTGGTAACGCTGTCGAACCCGTTGGCGTCGTATGCGAAGGTTGTGACGAGACCAAGGGGATCCGTCACCCGGAGCGGCTGACCCCAGCGATCTGCGGTAAACGTCGTCTTGCCGGCAGCCGTGCTGTCGGCGGCGATCACGTTGCTGACGAGCACCGCCGTAGCCGGCGTACCACTGGTCGTCGTCGTCGGCACGCCTATCGTCTGCCAAGGCGTCAGCGCCTCGACGATCGCCTGAGCGGTGTCGACGCCGGTGCCATGGTTGTCGAGCGGCACAGAGGGCGATGTGATGCGAACCAGCTTCCAGGAGATCGAGTCGTACGCAAACGCGGTGGCGTTGCCCTTGCGATCGTACAGTGTGTCGAGACGATTATGGCTGTCATACACGAACCGTGTGGAAACGCCGTCCGGGTCCTGCCAGGCCGTCAAGAGGCCGCTGGAATTCACAGTAATGGTCGTTGGGCGCCCCATTCCAGGGTGGCCCGCGGAATCGGGTTCGACGATCGAGGAGATGCCGTTCGCGCCGTAGTTGATCACCCAGTACGTGTGCAGCGTGTTATTCGGCGATGGTTGCATGCGGTACGGGTCGGAAATCGAGATGACTCGGTTCTGGCCATCGTACCCGATCGCGACGGTGTCATACGGACGAGCGACGATCGACGCGGTGTATCCGCCGCCATTGGTGAACCTTCGCGTCGAGTCCGGGAAGATCTCCGAGCCTTGAGAGGGCGAGCCGGTGTAATGGTGGAACGCGAACACCCCAGTACCACCGAACCAATTGCATCCCCAGCTGTAGCACTGCACTGGTCCGAAGAGCGAGGTCGATCCGTCACCGCTGAGCGTCATGACGTACGACTGGTCCAGCGTGCCACCGACCGCCCAGTTGTCGATGTCGATCCCGGCGATTGACCACCCCTTCGCGATCGGCGAGGAGTTCCCGTTCACGACCAGTATGTGATGCGTACTGTCGATCAACGTATCCGAGTGATCGGAGTACTGCGTGACTACCTGCATCATGAGCCGATAGACACCCTGCCCGTTGTTGGTGCCCCAAGCGCTGTCGCTGAATTGGCCCGCCAACCGGCGCGTCGCGGTGTCGGTAAAACCCGCGAAGTTGAGCGTCTGATCGCCATTGAGGAATGTTATGTGGAGCCAACTCGCGCTGGGCCGGTCGTAGTACTGCGCGCTGAATTGGAATCCTTCGAGCGTATATGGGCTCGATGCTACCTTGACGTCGGCGTACAGGACTGGGCGGTTGGCCAACTGGTCGCTGTTGTAGCTCAGCGTCACCGTGTTGGCGGCATCGAGTGAGATATATGGGACGGTGCTCATGGCTGTCCGAAGCGCGAAGCAGTTGTCCGCGCATCGGGACAAGTCCCGGTCTTCCTGATTCGTATACGCAGTGCTGATGATCTCAGGAACGATCCACTGGGCCGTGAAAGTGACCGTTCCCGTATCGACCGCGGCAGTCTGTGCGCTGTCTTTGGCCACGAGCGTGATCGTTCCCGTCGAGTTGAGCGCGCCCGCGGTGAAGCTCACGGTGACCTGCGATGAGCCGTTTGCCGCGAGGTTGAGCTTACTTGTCGAGGGCGTTGTAATCGAGCAACCAGACACACCGCTGCCGGAACACGCGACCGACAGATTCGTTGTCTGAGCGCTTCCGAGCAGGTTCTGGACTGTGAATTGCTGAGTCGCGGCCTCGCTCACGTGGCCATTGGCGGTGCCGCCCTTCGGCGTGACCTCGACATACGTATACCTGAATGCCACGGATTCGGTTGAACACACGTCTGGATGCCCGATCTGGCTGTTCAGCTCGCAGACGTACGCCGAGAGGCTGTCGTGAGTAAAGTTCAACGAGACGCTGCCACCGGCGAGGTATTGCACTCCTCCCGAACAACCTCCCGAAGTAGAGTCTCGGAAACTCGACGTCACGTTCGTCCCGTTCAAGAAGACCCGTAGCGTGTCGAGTGATGTCGCGACGCAGATCGTAATCCCCTCATGCATCGGGCTAGTCGTCACATACGCGCCTGAGGCGGTGCTGAACGTGAAGTGGGGCGGCGCCTGAGCACCAGCCGGCCGCGACATTGCGACGGTGAAGAGCACGAGGCACATCGTCGAGAGCCAAACACGGTTCGCGCGCGCAATCATGAGTCGCCTCTTCCCGAGAGTGATCGAGTGTGCTGGTCAGACACCACGGCTGGACCTGAGCGGGCGACACGATAGCGAGCTGGCACACGTCGAACAGTTCCTGAGCGTGACAGCTGCCGTTCCTCAGCGTGCCACGCCGACGCATCCGTATGCGGCGAATCGATCTACCGCGCCGTCAAATTGCGTTGTGACAGGTGGCGAGCCCGTCGTGTCGCGATCACGCCCGGACTTTTTGTCGTTCCTCAGCGTGCCACGCCATTCCTCAGCGTGCCACGCTGTAACATTGTCGGCGCCTCATGGCGTGTCGGTCGGTCGATCAGTACCATCAGCGACCCGCGACGACGCGCTCTGATGACCACGCCCATTACGGCCCCACTCGTCGCGCTCGGCGTCGAGCGCGAATTTCAAGACACCATCGCTCGCGCCGCATCGCCGGTCGCCGACGTGGATTTTATTGACGTGTCTCAGGTGACAGCATTGCTCGTGGACCGCCGGGCAGTAGCGGGGTTCATCGTTGCGCTCTCGGCCGATCGGGCAGCAGACATCCAGGTCGCGGTCCGGCAAGCTCGCGAGGCCAGACCTACAACGCCGATCATTGCCTGTGCCGCGCCTCGAGAGTGCGCGGGAGATCTCATCGTGAGAGCGGTGCGATCCGGGGCGGATCACATCACCCTGTATGGGTTCGACGAGATCGCACGGGCGGTTGAGCGAGTGTTCGGCGCGGCGATGGAGTCGCCGATTTGTGCGGATGCAGCGTATCGCGCCCTACCGTGGATACCGTCGCCGGCGCAGCCGCTTATTTCCTGCTGCACCATGGGCGCCGCGTCACGGCTGACGGTGACTATGGTGGCGGAAGCGCTGCGAGTGAGCGACCGAACCCTCTACCGCCTCATGAGAGGCTTGCACCTGCCAACGCCAGAGGCCACGATCGGTTGGTGCCGGCTCTTTGTCGCCACGCATATGATCGCCACCACCCATCAGCAGGTCGAGCGCGTCGCCGAAGCGCTCGGATTTGGGTCCGGCTCACAGCTGCGGAACATGTTCAAGCGCTATACTGGGCACACGCTGGCCGCCATGCACGACGCGGAGCCGGTGCCACGCTTAGCCCAGTTGTACTGCATTGCCGCGGTCAGGAACATGTCATCCTCCTGAAGAGAGCGACGAATGCGGCTCGCGTGAGCGACTCGGGGTCGATTCCGGTCGAAGACAGGATGCGGTTGGCTTCATCCGGGGGCACATCGGCGAGTGTGCGAATGACGCGGCGCATCTGCTTGCAGCGCAAGGCCTAAGGCCGCTAAGTGTCAGATTTTCGCGGCCACGATTTTCGCGAGGTCTCGTGCTTGTCGATGTCTGCCTCATCGCCGGGCGGGAAGCGCGATCAGCAGCGTGACAGCCTCCTCTGGTATGGTTGCTACGGCGGTACGAGCGCGAAGCCCCACGCCGCGGCGTTCGCACGCACCCGTTGGTCAGTCGACGCAACGGTGATCTCGCCGATTCGCTCGTCCCACAACCGAATGCTCGCGAGATGCAGCGCGTCGAGTGTGCGCACTGGCTCGACCGGGCAGTCGCGCTTCGCGCGATCGAGCACGGCATCGGTGAGGGGCATGGCATCGCAGGCACGAGCAAAACCCGCGAGCCACCGCTCGCCGCGAGTGAACTGGCGCGTATCGAGACGCCGCTCGGTCCGGGCTCGGCGAAGCCCGCGGTCCGCCTCGACGAAGGTAAGAGTCGATGTGACGAGCCGCGTCGCGCCGGATAGGATGGCGCCCAGTGATTTGTCGCCTTCGAGCAGCACCCGCAGCACGGCGCTCGTCTCCGCGTAGAGCGTCAGGCTCGGCGCGGGCGAGATCATTCGTCGCGATCGAGGTCGACGATCTTTTGGGCCGTGCCGGCTGGGAGTCCCAATCCTGGCCAGTTGGCCCATGACCGATCGGCCGGGTCGGACGCCGGCCGGATTGCGCCCGATGCGACCATTTCCTGCCAACGCAACTCGGATGCGCTAGATCCTCCCGGCGCACGCAACTCGGCGACGACGCGACCGCGGTCAGTGACGAGCACGATCCGACCCTTCGCCACCTGCTTCAGATAGCGGCTCAAATTCGCTTTGAGCTCCCGGATACCGGCGTTCATGATGTGTTGCAATGTAGTCTCATGTGGATACATTGGCAAGCTGCCGATACAGCGAAACGAATTTCCCGGGTGTGAGCGTCTCGGGGCGTGACTCGGCGTCAATTCCCGCACCGTTGAGTATTTGGTTCGCGGCGTCCGGTAACAAGTCGGCCAGCGTGCGCACGACACGACGCATTTGCTTGCGACGCAGACCGAAGGCCGCGATGACCATCTCGGAGAAACCCGATTGCTCGGCTGCGGTGATCAGAGGCTCGGCAAGGGGCTCCATGGCGAGGATCGCCGACTCGACCTTTGGAGGTGGGGAGAAAGCGGCAGGCGGTACTTTGGCTACGAGACGCGGCACGGCGAGAGCTTGGACGTTCACTGAGAGAGCGCCGTAGATCTTCGAGCCCGGTTCGGCTACTACGCGTTCGGCCACCTCTTTTTGCACCAGAAATACCGAGCGCTCGGGCATCGGGGGCTCTAGTGCGTGGAAGAGAATTGGGGTCGTGATGTAATACGGGACGTTGCCGGCCAGCACGAATGGTGCGCCGCTGGCTGCGCCGGCGAGCGCGACATCGAGAACGTCGGCCGCAACGACGGTGAGGCGAGGGTCTCCGGCGAAACGGGAGTGCAAGTGCGCGACGAGCGTATCATCGAGCTCTATGGCCACGACGCGGGCGGCACGGGCTAGCAGAAGTTCGGTGAGGGCGCCGCGACCAGGGCCGATTTCGATGACGGTCTCGGACCCTGTGAGTGCGAGGGCGTCTGCGATACGCGCTAAGGCGTGTCGATCGGTGAGAAAGTGCTGGCCGAGTCGGCGGCTCAACTGCGCAGGACGACTAGCGTCAGGTCGTCGCGCAGTGGTACATCGCCGCGGTGGCTCGTGACGCGCTCGTGGATGCGGTCGACGATCTCGGCTGGCGGGAGGTCGCGGTGCGCGAGCACTGTGTCGAGCACGGCTTGTTCGCCGAGGCGGACGTCGGCGCGGTTGCGGGCGTCGCTCACGCCGTCGGTGAAGAGGACCAGCAAGTCTTCGCGACGCGACCATGGGCGGGTGGCGCCGGACGGAGCGCCGATCCCCAGGCCAAGGGGCGGGTCGAGCGCGTCGAGGCGTTCGACCGTGCCGGAGCCGCGGACGATAAAGGCGTGAGGGTGGCCGGCGTTCGCGTAGCGCAACTCGCCGCGTACGCGGTCAACGACGCCGTAGAACACCGTAATGAACATCTCGGTGCTGGACAGCTCGTCTTGCAATGACAGTAGCAAGGAGCGCAGCGCCTCGGCAGGATCGAGTGTCGTCTGGGCGTGGATCGCTGAGGCGCTCATCGCCAAGGCCATGATGAGCGCGGCGCGATAGCCGTGGCTCGAGACGTCGCCGATCATCGCACCCGTGTTGCCGGCGCCCAAGCGGAACAGGTTGTAGAAGTCGCCGCCCACGCTCTCGGCTGGTGATACGCGCGCGGCAACGTCGGCTTCCGGGGCCACAGCGTTCACCGAGGGCAGCAGGTGCATCTGGAGATCGTGGGCCAGCTGCATCTCTTGGACGAGGCGCTGCTGATTCAGCGAGGCGCGCACCAGGCGAGTGTTCTGGATCGCCGTGCCGATTTGTGTGGCGATCGCGGCGACGAGTTTTTGGTCGCCGGCGCTGAACGGGTTGCCGGAGCCGCGGTCCGAGAGATTGACGACGCCGAGTGGCTCACCGCCGTCGGGGGCGGTCCACATGATCGGGACGGAGAGCATCATCCCGCGGCGGTAGCCCGCTTCGGCATCGCAGGGCATTTCGTCGCCGTCGACGATCAGCGGGTGTTGCGTGCGGAAGACGCGCGCGGAGACGCTACATGGGTCTTCGGCCGCGATCGGCGGCGCGTCTTCGGCGCGGACGCCAATGGCGGCGACCACTTGCAGCGTGTCCGTGACGCGGTCGTGCACGAGGATCGAGGCCCGGCGCGCGCCGACCGTCTCGGAGATCTCCTTGAGGATCGTGGCCGCGGCTTCCTCGAGGCGGACCGTGCGGCCCAAGATCTCGCTGATCGTGTAGAGGAGGTTGATCTCCTCATAGCGCTCGGCCAGCTCGACCGCCGCGTGCTCGACTTCGGTGGCGGTCTTGAGGATCTGCGACACCACTGGAGCGAGGAACCGCAACAACTGCTTGAGCGGCAGATCGGCTGACTTCGCCGGGCCAACGACGAGCCATGCGCGCTTGGCGGAAGGGACGCGCGCGATCAGCTGGTCAGGAGACAGCGCAGCCGGCTCGGCGCTGACCGGCAACTGGTCCAACGGCGGCGGCGCGGGTGTCGACGGTGACGCGGCCAGGAGGACGAGTGGGCGGGACGGGTCCGACTGCGTCCACACCGACGCGGCGCAGTGGGTGCTGTCGGTGAAGGCCGTGAGCACGACCCCCAGATCCTGCTCTCTCACGGGCGCTTCAGCGTGAGGCGCACGACGTTGCCGCCGTCGGTATAGCGCTCGACGCGGTCCATCAGCTGGTGCATGAGATAGAGGCCACGCCCGTCCTCGCGCACGACGTTCTCGGGCGTGGTCGGGTCGCGGGTGCAACGGTCGAGGTCGAACCCGACGCCCTCGTCGGTGATCTCGAGCACGAGGGCGGCTTTGTCGACGAGGGCGCGCACCCGGACGTGCTTCGCGCTGTCATCCGCGTTGCCACGCAGCATGGCGTTGGACAGCGCTTCCGAGAGCGCGACCGGGATGTTCAGCGAGCAGGCGCGCGCCGGAAAGTCGAGCTCGCGAATCTGACGACTCACGAGCTCCACGATCTGTTCGATGTTCCGGACATCGTTCGGGACTTCCAGCTCGATCACGACGCGCATGGAATCGAGTGGATCCCGGGCGCGAGCCATTAAAAGCTTTGGAGCCCGCGTTCCCGCGTGTCGGCGATCTGAAACAACGTGTCGAGCTTCGTGAGCTCGAACAACGTCTTGAGGTCATCGTTCAAGTTCGCGAGCCGCAGCTCCCCGCCCTGCTCGCGAATCTTCTTGGACAGCGACACGAGCACGCCGAGCCCGGAGCTGTCGATGTAGCCGGTGCGCGTGAAGTCGATCAGAAACTTCCGCTCGCCCTTCTCGAGCTCATCGAGAACCTTCTGTTTCAGTTCCTGACGATTGCCCACGATCAACTGACCCTCTACGTCGACCACAACAACCTCTCCGTGCTTCGTGATCGAAAAACTCATGTCGGCTCTCCCAACGTCGTGGCTTGCAGCGCGGTAATCGCCGCCACATTGATAATGTCATGCGGACCCGCCCCGCGCGAGAGATCGGAGCAGGGCCGCGCGAGTCCTTGCAAGATCGGCCCCACCGCGACCGCGGAGGCCAGGCGTTCGACCAGTTTGTAGGCAATGTTGCCGGCGTCGAGCGATGGGAACACGAGCACGTTCGCCGCGCCGGCTACCCGACCCCCATCGGCACCGACCTTGCGCCGCGCGACCTCGGGGACGAGGGCGGCGTCGGCCTGCAGCTCGCCGTCGATCGCCAGATCGGGGCGGCGTGCCTGGAGCAGCGCGACCGCGCGGCGGACGCGCTCGACGGATTTGCCGCCGGCGCTGCCGCGCGTGCTGTATGAGAGGAATGCCACCTTTGGCACGTCGCCGACGATACGACGACGGTCGTCGGCCGCCGCCTCGGCCGAGTCGGCCAGCTGGGCGTCGGTTGGGAGCGGGACGACGGCGCAGTCGGTGAACGTCAGGATCCGGCCGTCGGGCAGCACCATATAGAAGGCGCTCGAGACGGTGGTGACGTTCGGCGCCGGGCCGATCATGCGGAGGGCGGCCCTGACGACATCGGCCGTCGTATGCACCGCCCCAGCGACGCAGCCATGGGCATCGCCGGCCCTTACCAAGGCATCGGCGAAGTACAGGGGGGTGACGGCGAGCTTCTTGATGTCATCCGGGGACAGCTTTGCGGCGCGCGGAGAGGCGGCGAGCCAGTCGGCGGCTTGCTCGCGTCGTGGGTCTCGGCACGGGTCGATGGCGCGCGCCGCGCTGCGCGCGGCTGCCCAGGTATCTCGGTGAGCCGGGTCCAGAATCAGGATCGGTTCGACGACGTGGTCGGCGAGGAGTGTCCGGACGGCCTCCAAGGTGCGAGGGTCCGCGCTTTCCGGGAACACGATCGTTCGCGCCGTACGGGCGGCACGTAAGCAGACGTCGGCGAGGAACGTCGACGCAGAAAGGGCAGCTTCGGCGACTGTCACCGGGCGAACTTGCGCCGCATGGCCTCGGCCACGCGAGGGTGCACGAGCGCCGAGACGTCGCCACCGTAGCGGGCGACCTCGCGGACGATACTGGAGCTGACGTAGGTCATATCCAGTGAAGGAACCATGAAAACCGTCTCTAAGTGCCCGGATAAGTGCCGGTTCATGAGCGCCATCTGAAACTCGTACTCGAAATCGCTTACCGCCCTTAGACCCCGGATCACGATCCGTGCTCCAACCGACGTGGCGAAGTCGACCAAGAGCCCCGGGAATTGGCGGACCTCGATCCGTGGCTCGTCGGCGACGGCCGCCCGGATCAACTCCAGGCGTTCCTCGATCGTGAACAGCGGTTGCTTCGACGAGTTCACGGCGACCGCGACGACCAAGCGGTCCACGAATTCGAGGCTCCGTCGCATCAAGTCTTCGTGGCCCCGAGTGATCGGGTCGAAGCTGCCAGCGTAAATGCCCGTGACGTTCATCGGAGCAGTCCGTAGAAAGTGATTGCGGTGGTCCCGTATCGCCTTGTGTCACCACTCGGCGGCAACGCTTCGCGTGCCGCGTGTTCAACCCCCAGCACCCCCGCGAACCTCATTTTCAACCACAGCTCCGCTAGGGCAGCCGCTAGACCCTGATTGTACGGGGGGTCGGCGAACGCGACGTCGAACGCGTCCGAGGCGAGTGCCGAGGTGAAACGGAGCGCGTCGGACCGGTGGACCTGCGAGCGATCGCCCGCGCCGAGTTTGTCGATGTTGGCGCGAAGCGCCACAAGACTTTTCGCGGACGATTCGACGAAGTCGCAGGAACGAGCGCCGCGGGACAGGGCTTCGAGGCCGAGGGCGCCGGAGCCGGCGAAGAGGTCGATGACGCGGGCGCCAGGGAGCCATGGGTGGACGATACTCATCCACGCCTCGCGCACGCGGTCCGTGGTCGGCCGCACGGCGTCGCCTGGCGGAGCGGCGATCACGCGACCTCGCCACTCACCCGCGACTATTCTCACTGGCGAAGTCGGTGATCTTCGCCTGCACGCGATCGTACCCTTGCCAGTCGTCGCGCTCGACGCGGAAGACCAGGTCGATCGGGTGCTCGCCCGAGAGCTCGGCGGCCCGGTGCGCGGAATTCCAGGCAATCGCGTCGAGCTCGCCGCGCGTCGTCGCCAAGCGCAGCTTGAGGCCATCCTGCGAGACGGCGCGCGCGGGGCCGATGAGGCGCACGCCGCGAGCGAGCAGCGCGGGCGCGGGGTTGCCAATGCCGAACGGCTCGAAGTGCCGCAGGAGCGCTTCGAGGTCGCGCGTGATGTCGTCGATCGGCACCTCGAGGTCGACGTAGACCGTCGACGCGAGATCCTCGGGCGTCAGGCGGGCGCGCGCCACCTCGTTGAATCGCTCGGCGAATGCGTCGACGTTGTGTCGGGCGATCGTCACGCCCGCGGCGGCGCGGTGGCCGCCGTAGCGCTCCAAGAGATCCGCGCACGCGCCGAGCGCGCCGTGCAGGTCGAAGCTCGGGATCGAGCGGCCGGATCCCTTTCCGGTGTCGCCGTCGAGGGCGATCATGACCGTCGGGCGGCCCGTCTCTTCGACGATGCGCGAAGCGACGATGCCAATCACGCCCGGGTGCCAACCCTCGTTCGCCAGCACGATCCCGTACGTCGAGTCCAAGTCGAGCGCGTCCAGTTTTTCGTGCGCGTGGACCAGGGTCGCCCGGTCGATCTCTTGGCGGCGGCGATTCAGCTCTTCCAGCTCTCGCGCGATGCGGTGGGCGTCGGCTTCGTGGTCTGTGGTCAGCAGCTCGACTCCACGAAGACCTCTATCTAGGCGGCCGACGGCGTTTAGTCTGGGGGCCAGGATAAACCCCACGCGGCCCGTCGTGATCGGCTTGTCTTTGAGTCCCGACGATTGGACGAGCGCCCGGAGACCGACGTTTGGACTCTCGGCCATCAGCCGGAGGCCATAGCGAACGAACACGCGGTTTTCGCCACGTAGAGGCGCGACGTCGGCCACCGTTGCGAGCGCGACGAGATCCAAGTGCGCGAATACCGGGCCCGGGGATTTGCCCAGCTTGGCCGCCAGGGCCAGCATCAGCTTGAATGCGACACCGGCAGCCGCGAGGTCCTTGTCCGGGTAGCCGCAACCGGGGCGACGAGGGTTGAGGACAGCCAAGCAATCCGGGACCGGCCGAGTCGGCAGGTGATGATCGCTGATGATGACATCAATGCCGGATTGACTCAGGGCATCGACAGCGGCGTGCGCGTTCGTCCCGCAGTCCGCGGTGATGACCAGTGCCGCGCCCGCTTCGCGGGCAGCCGCTACTCCCGCGGCGCCCAAGTCATAGCCGTCGCGGAGACGATGCGGGATAAACGGGGTGACTCTCGCGCCGAATGAGCGGAGCGTACGGTACAACAACGAAGTCGACGTCATGCCATCGACATCGTAATCGCCATGGACCAGGATCTGCTCCTCGCGGGAGATCGCGAGGGCGATGCGATCGACTGCCGCATCGAGGTCCAACATCAACGACGGCGCGTGCAGCTGCTCGAAGCGAGGACGGAGAAAGCGTTTCGCGGACTCCGGATCCGAGAACCCGCGGGCACAGAGCAGCCGACAGACCGAGATCGGCAGGTGGAGCTGAGTCGAGAGCGCCAGCGCCGCGGCGTCGTCGGCTCGCTCGGGGAAGATCCAGCGGGTGGGGCGTATCACGCGCGGAAGCTAGGCGGCTCCTTCTTCCGACGCCACGTCGGCATAGAGGAGCACACCGCAGGTCTCGCACACCTCGATGTTGCCGCGCGCGGCCATGATGTTCCGGCGCTGCATCGGCACGCTCGTGTCGCAGTTCCCGCACGATGGGCCGCGCAGCGAAAACAAGGCGCCCCGCTTTCGGGCCGATCGGATGCGGTCGTACTTCGCGAGGAGTGGCCGATCGACGCCGGCGGCCTTGTCCGATCGCGCGGCGCGCGCGGTCGTCAACGCGGCCTCGATCTCGGCGCGCTGCGATGCGATCGACGCCCGATCCTCGGCGTGCCGGTGGTCGAGATCCTCGAGCGCGTTCTCGTGGTTGTCGCGGGCGGTGGTGAGCTCGGTGATCCGGCGCGACAACGTCGCGAGCTCGCTCTCCTCCTCGGCGAGGATGCGCCGCGCCTGCTCGACCTGGGACATGGCCGCGGTGGCCTCCTTCACCTTCTTCACCGCATCGAGCTGCGCGACGTTGCGCTCGTGCAGCTGCTTGTGCTGGGTGATGCGCGTGTGGAGGTCGCGACGGCGCTTCTCCTCATCGTCGACCGCCGAGCGCGACCGCTGCGCCGCGTCGGCCGCCTTGCGGCGGGCCTCGTCGAGCGCCTTCGTGCGCGGCTCGAGCGCCGCCATCCGCTCCTCGAGCTCCAGGATCGCCGCATCGTCGGCCTGTAGCGCGAGCAGCGCAACGACATCAGGGTGCACCACGCCTCCGTTTGGATGATTCCATTTTCTCTCTGGTCAATTCGGTCTTCTGCGCCTCACTCGCGTACTTGATCTTCTCGGTGATCTCGCGCGATTGCTCCTTGAGGTCTCGATCCCGGAGTTTGGCGATGCATTGCTCGACCGCGAGGGTCGGGTTGGCGCCCATCGTCCCCTTTGCCTGCATCTCTTGCACCAGCGCGATCTCATCGGGCGACAAATTCTTCGTCAGCTCGTCCAAGGTCGCGTCCGGTCCAGCGGCGCGAAGCGCGCCGTAAATGGCCCGGGACGCCGGATCGCGCAGCATGGAGACCTCGACGCGGGGCATCACGGACTCCAACAGCGAGCGGGCGGCGAGGAGATACTGGACGAGCCAACGCTCCGCGTTGAGACCGGCGATCGATCCTGCCCGCACCTTTGGCGACGAGCGCTGTGCGCGAGGAGGATTCTGGCGCGGGACCGTTACTGGGTCAGGGGTCACGCCGATCTCGCGCCACAAGACATCGGCGCTCACGCCTGATGCCTCGGCCAGTCGGCCAACGTAGAGTTGTTGAGTGATTGGGTCAGCCGTCACGCGAATGGTCGGCAACAACTTGTCGATAGCGCGGCGCTTCTTGCCAAGATCGGCAAACCATCCGCCGCGTTCCGCAAGTTGCACCTTCCGATCGAATACGTCGAGGGCCTGAGCGAGTTGAGCCTCGAAATCCGCGCGAGAGTGCTTCGCGACGAAGCTGTCCGGGTCCTCTCCAGGCGGCAATGTCACGACGCGGACCCGAACGCCATGCTCCAGCAACGCATCGGCGGAACGAAAAGTGGCTTCGAGACCTGGACGATCGCTGTCATACGCGATCATGACTTGCCGAGTGTAACGCGCCAGCAACTGGGCCTGGGCCTCCGTCAACGCCGTCCCCATGGAAGCGACCACATAGTCGATCCCCGCCGTGGCGACACGAATGAGGTCGAAGTACCCCTCGACCAGGATGGCCTTGGCTTCTCGCCGCATAGCGAGCTTTGCGGCGTAGAACCCATATAACAGCTTGCTCTTCGAGAAGATCGGTGAATCGGGCGAGTTGAGATATTTGGGTTTTGCGGCGCCGAGCGTCCGGCCGCCGAACCCCACGACATGTCCCGAGGCATCGTGGATCGGGATCATGAGACGGTGCCAGAAGCGCGGGGCCGGCTTCCGCTCCTCATCCCCGACCGTGCGGAGACCGACCTCGGTCAGCCGCGCATCATCGACGCCGAGGCTTCGGAGGTGGGACAACACCCGTTCGCCGTCGGCCGCGTATCCAAGGCCGAACCGGTCGGCCGTGGCGCGATCGATCTGGCGCGACGCCAAATACGCGCGGGCCGCCTCGGCGGCCGGATCATCCCACAGCAGTCGTGAGAAATGGTCCGCGGCGACGGCGAGCGTCTCCCAGAGTGGCTCGCGATGATCCGGGGCCGCCGAGCCGTGTGGATCCGAGCGCGGGATGTCGATGCCCGATTTCTCGGCGACGGTTTTCAGAGCGGTCGGGAAATCCATCCCGAGGCGCTTCTGCAGAAAGCTGAAGACATCGCCGCTTTCGTGGCACACGAAGCACTTGTAGACGCCGGACTTTGGCCAGACCGTGAAATTCCGATCCTTCCCATTGTGAAATGGGCATGGGCCGCGGTACGTGTTGCCCTGGCGTTTGAGTGAGACCGACTCGCCGATGATCTGAACGATATCCGAGGCCTCGCGGACGCGTTCCCTCACTTCCTCGCGCGTCACGTGAGCTCCGCGATCGTCACGCCCGCGCCACCCTCGTTCCAGGCGCCGAGGCGGAAGTGCTTGACGCGAGAATCTTTGCGGAGCATCTCCGCCACGCGCTCGCGGAGTGCGCCTGTGCCCTTTCCGTGGATTACGCGGAGCGACGGGAGGTCGGCGCGGATTGCGGCGTCCAAGGCGTACATCACACGCTCCTCGGCTTCGTCTGCTCGCATTCCTCGCAGGTCGATCTCGGGGGCCGCCATCGCTTCTGGGATGTCGGCTAGCGTCGGCACTGACTCTACCGGCGCCGTCTGGCGCGATGGCTTCAGCGTGTCGACCGGCACCGTCATCTTGAGCGAGCCTACGGCTACTACCGCATCAGCATGACGTAGCTCCAGGACTCGGCCCAGGCGACCGCCTAGCGTGCCAAGCTCCACCCAGGATCCAACGCCAGGGCGGGTAGCCGGTGAGACATCGGGCGGCAATTCGGCGTGGGCAGTGGCTTCAGCGTGGGCAGTGGTGTCGGCAGTGGCGTCGGCGTGGGCCGTGGCAAGCGACTCGATTTGTCGGCGCGCCGAGCGGATCGCGTCGGGCGTTGCGCCCGCGCGCAGCTCGGAGACCACGCGGTCGATTTCGCGGCGGGCGCGGAGGATATATTGGCGCGCGTCTTCGTGGGCACGCCGTGAGATATCGCGCTCACGTTCGCGCACGGTGTGCTCGCGGGATTCGAGGCGCGAGAAGCGGGACTCGGCGCCGGCGATCAGCTCGGCCGCGTGGGCCTCTTGCTCGGCGAGCATCGCGTCCCGGCGCTCGAGATCCGCGAGCAGGGCGTCGACGTCGCGCTCGGCGCGCGGCACGCGCTCCTCGGCGCGGGCCAGCACGGCGTCCGGGAGGTGCAACCGCCGGGCAATGCTCAGGCCGTACGAGCGACCGGGCACGCCCTTTTGCAAGCGATAGGTCGGCTCGAGCTTGGCGACGTCGAACTGCAACGACGCGTTGACCACACCAGAGACCTCGGAGGCGAGGTCCTTGAGCGCGCCCAGGTGCGTCGTGGCGAGCGTCATCGTCCCGCGGCCCGTGAGATCCTCGAGAACGGCGCCGCCGAGCGCGGCGCCCTCGATGGGGTCGGTGCCGGAACCGAGCTCGTCGATCAGCACGAGGGAGCGCGCGGTGGCATGCGCCAATATGTCGCCCAAGTTCTTGACGTGCGCGCTGAATGTCGAAAGGCTCGCGGCGATCGACTGCTCATCGCCGATATCGGCGAAGATCTCGTCGTAGAGCGGGACGCGGCTCTCCGGGCCCACAGGCGCCGGGAGTCCGGTGCTGACCATCGCCGAGAACAGGCCGACGGATTTGAGCAGCACGGTTTTCCCACCGGTGTTCGGGCCCGACAGCAGTAGCGTGCGCTCGTTCGGGGCCATCTCGAGGTCGAACGGGACGACGGGGATCCCCTGTGCCAGTAGCAACGGATGGCGGCCGTCGCGGATGGTCATCCCAGATTCGGGTTCTGCCAGATCCGGGGTCGCACAGTTGAAGTCGATCGCGTAGCGCGCGCGGGCCGCCAGGGTGTCGAGCTCCACGAGCGCGTCGAGCGCATCGACGAGCGCGGCATGTAGCGGTCGCAACGCATCCGTCAGCTCACGAAGCACGCGTTCGACCTCGCGCGCTTCTTCGGCCTCCATCTCGCGGATGCGGTTTCCGGCTTCTACCGCGGCTGGCGGTTCGACGAACAACGTCGCGCCGGTCGACGACGTGTCGTGCACGATCCCGCCGACCGACACCTGGCCGCCGCGGCGGACCGGGATGACGTAGCGGCCGTTGCGCATCGTCACCGAGCCGTCGGCGACCTGTTGGCCAGGATCCAAGCGCGACATGATCCGCTCCAGCAAGCGGATCAGCTCATTCTGTGCGCCCTTGAGATCTCGGCGAAGTCTGGCAAGCAGCGGCGAGGCACCATCGCGTACGGTCCCATCTTCATCTATGGCACGACTGATTGATTTTTCTTGGTCTGGCGCCACGACCATCCGTTCGGCGAAATCGGCTAGTATGACACGCGCTTCGCGCAGCGCATCTCGCGTGCGCCGCGACGATGCGAGGAGCACTGCGCCGGACAGGAGCTCAGCGCCCGACCAACTCGTGCCTTCGATGCGAAGGCGAGCCAGTGCGGACGTGAGGTCCGGGATGGGTTCCGGCGACCAGGGATCGTCGGAGGTGATGAGTGCCCGAACGGCGACGATGCGGGTTTGCTCGCGCTCGATCCATGAACGATCAGGGCTGGTCGAGGCTCGGCGTATGCGGGCGGCGCCGAGGTCCGACGTCGCGCGCTGGGCGACAAGGTCGAGGACGCGCGGCAGCTCCAGCACGCCCAGCGCATGGGCGTTCACCCCCGGGCGGCGAGCTCCTCGCGCGCAATGGCGGAGAGGACGCTGCCCTCGGCGCGTCCCTTGAACTGCGGCACCACCTTGCCCATCACCGCCCCGATATTCGTCGCGCCAGCCGCGATCGCGGCCCGTATGGCCTCACGCAGCTCGGCCGGGTCGACCTGCGCGGGCAGGTACTTCTCGAGAGAGCGGACCTCGACGCGCTCCTTCTCGGCGAGCTCCGGTCGCCCGCCTTTATCGTACAGCTCGATCGCCTCGCGGCGTTTCTTGATGCCTTTGCGCAGCACGTCAACCACCTCATCGTCGCTAGGGTCACGGCCCAGCTCGATTCGGCGGTTCTTAATGTCAGCCAGGGTCGTGCTCAAGAGCAACGTCCCTGGTTTGTCCTGCGCTTTGCGCGCGGCGTTCAGATCCGATTGTAGCCGCGCCGTTAGCTCGGCCACGCGCGCCTCAGGCGTGCCGAGTCCGCCGGTTTTTGCGCATCGCCGCGTTCATCTTACGCTTGCGGCGCTCGCTCGGCTTCTCATAGTGCCGGTGCTTCCGGAGGTCTGAAAGAATGCCCGCCTTCTCGCACTTCTTCTTGAAGCGCTTCAAGGCGCGTTCAAAGTTCTCGTCGTCGTGGATAATTACTTCTGACAAACGCAATTCCCCTATTTGATAAAGTGACCTAACTGCCTTGAAATAAATCAGTTCCGAGAACGCATGTCAAGCTATTATTCCCCGTATGCCTGATCTGTCACGACGGCGCTTCCTGGGCACGGCCGCGCTCGGAACGGCCGGAGCGCTGGGCGCCCTGTACGGCGCCTCCTCCAACGAGCTGGAGGTGACGACCCACGGGCATCCGATGGCACCCGGAGCGCCGCCGTTGCGGCTCGCGCTACTGACGGACATGCACTCGCCGCACGACTATGTCGAAGGCAAACGGTTGATTGCGGCCGTTCGGGGATTCAAGCCCGACGTCATCGCGATTGCCGGCGACGCCGTGGATCAGCGGGGGCGTGAGCATCACGTCGACTTCTACGGCGCGCTCGAGGCGCCGCTCGGCAAGTACGCGACGCTCGGCAACTGGGAGTACCAGGGCCTTTGCGATCTCGGTGCACTCAAGCGGCATTACGAGCACGCGGGTGTGCGACTGCTCGTCAATGATGCGCTGAGGCTCGACATCGGCGGCGCGCCCGTCGATCTCGTTGGCCTCGATGACTGGCGAGCTGGCTTGCCTGATTACGGGATGCTGCAGCGGCTGCCGTCCGGTCCCGCGAGAACCATCGTGATGTCCCATTGTCCGGTCACGTTCGACGCCGTGGCGCAAGCGGCCACCCGGCCCGCGCTCGTGCTGTCTGGCCATACGCACGGTGGGCAGATCGCACCGTTCGGGCTCGCCGTCTTTGTGCCCGAGGGCAGCGGGCCCTATGTCAAAGGCTGGTACGCTGCGCCCAATGGGCATGCGATGTACGTCAGTCGCGGGCTCGGGAATTCGGGCATTCCTATGCGCATCGGGTCGCGGCCGGAATTGGTTTTGATGACGATTTAGCGGGCGTTCTCGAGGCCTGGCAGAAACGGCGCATCGTCAATTCGGCGCGAGTCGAACGGATCCTCGAGCGACTTCGTCTCGCGTGTCTTCTCTCTCAGTGCCCGCAGCCGATCGGACGCCCCGTAGTAGCGGCCGCGGCGCTCTCCGGTCGCAATCAAGAATCCCGCATCCACCGCGGACTTGAGATCACGACTCGCAATCTGCTCTGAGACTTCGGCGATCCCTCGATACGTTGCGTTTCGTACGCGAATTCCGAGCGCCGCTTCAGCCACGGCGTAAATCACTCTCTCCGGGAGGCCGGATAAGCGGACTTCTTCTTCCACCAAATTCCATAGTCGCGAGAGTTCGCGACTCCGGCGCAAGAGAGTCATCGCCTGCTGAAAGTGGGCCGTCAGACAGAACCGGATCCACGGCCCCGCATCCCGCTCCGGATGCCACGCGCCACCACCGACTTCCGCCAAGACATCATAGTATGCACGGGTGTTGTGACCGAGATACTCCTCAATGCTGCAGAATTGGGGAGCCAACGTTCCTGTACGCGCCAGGATCAACGTCTGGAGACACCGCGCCATTCGTCCATTCCCGTCACTGAATGGATGGATCATTACGAGATTGAGGTGGCCCATCGCGGCAGCGACCATGGGCGGTCGGTTTGGCTCGCGAGCTGCTTCGAGTTGGACAAGCAACTCCCGTACGAGTTCGGGTACGAGGGCGGCGTCCGGGGCCTCATAGACAACGACGCGCCGCTCATCATCATGAACGTAGATCGGGCCCGGCCTCCATTTGCCGGGATGCTTCGACAGATCGTGCTGCAGCATCATGAAATGCAGGCTGCGAACGAGATCTGGCGAGTAGGTGAAGTGAGGATCGTCAGCGAGCTGGAGAACGTACGTCATGGCGGACTGATATCCCTCCACCGCCGCCCGCGCCTCGTCGGTTGCATCCAATGGGGCTTCGCCTTCTGCGACGGCGATCGCATCATCGACTGTGACGTTGTAGCCCTCTATGCTGTTCGATCCACGAACGGCACGCGCCAGGGAACTACGACGCAGCAATCCCTGCCAGCGCTTCGGTGATGTTCCGAGCGCGTACTGGAGGGACCGCTTCAGTTCCTCGATCTGCTCAACGACGCGACGCTCGTGTTCGTCTAGTCTTGGTGCGCGAAAAAGCATATGAGACATATATTTAACATCAGATATTATTACAGATAATAACTGTAATAGAAGCTGTTGTCAAACATATATCAGTACTTATGCACATCTAGCCTAGCCCGGCGGCCACTTCATGTGGCGGCCGCCGAGTAGGTGCAGGTGGAGGTGGTCGACCGTTTGGCCGCCGTCGGCGAGCGTGTTGATCACGATGCGATACCCGCTGTCGGCGAAGCCTTCCTTGCGGGCGATATCCGTCGCGGCGGCGGCGAGCTTGCCGACCAACGCTGGGTCATCGAGCGCGTTCAGATTCGCGACGTGACGGCGCGGGATGACGAGAATGTGCTGCGGCGCCTGCGGGTTGATGTCGCGGAAGGCGATCGTGTCCGGGGTCTCGCTGACGATCTTTGCCGGGATCTCGTGGCGCACGATCCGGCAGAACAGGCAAGTCACGCCGCTCCGCGGCGCGTCGATGCTCCGCTGCGCGTCGCTCGACTGGTCGGTTGGACCGGAGTCCGCATGCGCGGACTCCCTCAGTTCACTCATCGCGTGTGCTCCAGCAGGGCGCGGGCGAGGCCGAGGGCGACGACGCCGGCGGTCTCGAACCGTAACGTGTGTGCTCCGACGGATACCGGGGTGAAGCCGGAGCGCTCGAAGAGTGCCGCCTCGTCGTCCTCGATTCCACCCTCGGGGCCGAGGGCGAGCGTGACCGGCGCCGTGAGCGGGCCCGACATCGGTGGGGCGCCCGCGGTCAGCACGTAACGGGTATTTAAGGATTCGGTTGCCGCTGCAGCTGGGTCGACGTCCGGCTCGACCGTCGGCAGCCACGGGTTGCCGGATTGCTCGACGGCGGCGCACATCCGTGCGTGGACCTTGGCGGCGAACGACGGGCCCTCGCCGCGTGGCGACACGCTGCGAGAGCGACGCCAGTTCACGGCGCGCCACGACGTGAGTCCCAGCTCTGTGGCCTTCTCGGCCAGCCAGAGCATCCGATCGCGGTCGGCGATCGGTACGAGCAGGTGTATCGCTGGCGGCGCGTCGATATGGCGGACGGAGGTGATCGAGACCACGGCCCGATGGGTCGTCAGCAGCGTCAGCTGGCCTTCGGCCGTTGTGCCCGCGCCATCGTAGAGCACGATCGCGTTGCCCATCGTGGCGCGGCGCACGCGCAGGTGGTGGGTCGCTGCGTCCTCGACGGTAACCGTCTCGCCGACGGTGAATGGGCCCTGGGTGAATAGGCCGATCATGAGGTTCGCTCGAGGCTCGCGCTCCACCACTCCGCCTCGGCGGTCTCATCGGTCAGCAGCCAGCCGGCGGCATTGAATACGGACAGCATGTGTGCGCGCTCCGCGCGCAACACACCGCTTACGATCATCGCGCCATCCTCGCTGAGACTCGCGTCCATCACCGGCAGCAGCTCGACGAGGACGGACGAGATGATATTGGCAAGAACAACGCGAACTGGCGCGAGCAATGGGAGCAATAGCGCGGCGTCGCCTTGGAGGACTTGCACACAGTCGTCGACGCTGTTCTGTCGCACGTTGAGCTCCGCATTGCTGATTGCTTCGACGTCTATCTCAATCGCCGCGACATGCCTGGCACCGAGCTTGGCAGCGGCGATCGAGAGGATTGCGCTGCCGGCGCCGAGGTCAGCGACCAAGTCGCCACGGCGGATCACCTGCTGCATCAGGTGCAGCACGCCACGCGTCGTAGGATGATCGCCGGTGCCGAAGGCCATCGCCGGCTCAATGACAATGGCACCCGGGGTCGCAAGCCATGGCGGGGCAATCGTCAGGGCACCGATATTGTGTGCGCGGAGCTGGTCCTTCCAGCGCTCCGACCAGTCAACGTCCGCGATCGGTGTGATCTCGACTCGGACGTCTGGTGCAATCGCCGCCCGGAGCGCCGCGATCTCTTCTTCGGGAAAGCACGTGACGATCGACGGGCCATCGTCTTGGAGCGCCGCGCAACCGTGATCGAACAGCATCTGCGTCACGGCGTCGCGCGTGGCCTCGTCGGGCCAAACGCGCACCGAAAACCAGGTCACGCGCCCAGCGCTTCTTTCATCTTCGTCCAAAACCCTTTGGCGCGAGTCTGCGGGGGTTTCGACGCGACCTCGGCGAGCTTGCGGATCAGCACCTCCTCATCGCGCGTGAGCTCGTCGGGCGTCCAGAGCTGCACGCGGACGTGCAGGTCACCCGTCCCCGAGGCGTTGACGCGCGGGAGCCCCTTGCCGCGGAGGTTGAACACGTGCCCGCTGTGCGTCGAAGGCGGCACGCGGAGGCCGACCGTCCCCGTGACCGTCGGCACATCGAGGTCCGCGCCAAAGACGAGCTGCGGGTAGGAGACCAAGACCTCGCTATAGAGATCATCGCCGTCGCGCTCGAACCGCGGGTCATCCTGCACGTTGAAAATGGCGATGACATCGCCGCGCTCGCCGCCGCGCGGACCCGCGTTGCCGCGGCCGCGCAGCGTCATGTACTGCCCCGTGGCCACACCCGCCGGCACGCGGATCGTCAACGTCTTCTCGGCGCGCACGCGACCGTCGCCACGGCACTTCTTGCACGGCGTCGACACAACCGTGCCCTCGCCGCCGCAGGTCGGGCACGGCGCGACGCTCACGAACTGGCCAAAGAACGAGCGCTGGGCGCGGCGCACTTCCCCGCTGCCACCGCACGTCGCGCAGCGTTGGGGAGTCGTGCCCGGCTCGGCGCCGTTGCCGTTACACTTGTCGCACGCGTCGAGGAGCTTCATCGTGAGCGTCTTGTCGACGCCCGAGGCGACCTCGGTCAGCGTGAGGTCGATCTGGACTTTGACGTCGGCGCCCGTGCGACTCGACTGTCCGCGGCCCGTGCCGAAGAGATCGGAGAACCCGCCGAGCCCTCCGAAGTCGCGCATGAACATGCTGAGCGCTTCGGACAGGTCGACGTGGTGGTATCCGCCACCCCCGCCGCCCCGCAGGCCGGCCTCGCCGTAGCGATCATAGACCGCGCGCTTGTTGGGATCACGCAGGACGTCGTAGGCCTCGCTGATCGCCTTGAACTGCTCTTCGGCATCCTTCGACCCGTTGTTGCGGTCGGGATGATACTGCATGGCGAGCTTGCGATAGGCTTTCTTGATCTCGTCGTCGGACGCGGTTCGCGTTACTCCGAGCACGGAGTAGAAATCGGCCACAGCAGTCCTCAAGCGAACAGCGCGGAGATCATCTGCGACGTATGACTCACGAGCGAAATCACCTTCTCGTACGGCATCCGCGTCGGGCCGATCACGCCGATCACGCCACCGAGCGGACCCGCGCGGTACTCGGCGGTCACGATCGTCAAGTTGTCGAGTCGCGGATCGGCGTTCTCATTCCCGATCGTGATCGTGATGCCGCCCGTGATCGAGCGCTTGCGCAGCAGCTCGGAGAGATGCTGGCGCGTCTCGGTCAGCGCGATCAGCCGGCGGAGGCTATCGCCCGAGGCGAACTCCGGCTGCTCGGCGAGCACCGACGCCGCGCCGAGCACGACATCATTGTCGGTCGCGAGTGGGGCGTCGAACATCGAGTCGGCGCCTTGCACGAAGATGTTCAAGAGCTGGCCCGCATCTTCGGACGGCACCGTGTCGCGCAGGCGCGTGGCGAGCGACGCGCGAATCTCTCGTAGCGTCAGGCCGGCGAGCCGCTCATTGAGCACGAGCGCCACTTCGGTCAGCACCGGGTCGGCGATCGCGCCCGCGACCTCCACGAAAATCGTGCGCATGGCGCCGCCGCGGAGACCGAGCACCAGCAAGAGGCGCTCGCTCGAGAGCCTGACGAGATCCAAGCGCTCGAGCACCGTCTGGTCCATGCGAGGGCCCAGCGCGATGCCGAGCTCCTGAGTCAGGAGGCCAAGACTTTGGGCGGCGCAGCGCAAAATATTTTCGATCGCCGAGCCGCCCGCGGCCAAGCGTTCCATGAGGTCGTCTTTCTCCGGCAGCGGCAGCGAGGCCGGCGCCAGGCGCATGAGCGAGTCGACGTACATCCGGTACGCGATGTCCGTCGGCACGCGGCCCGCGGAGGTGTGAGGGTGGTACAGGTAGCCCTTCTCCTCCAGGTCGCTCATCGTATTGCGGATCGTCGCAGGCGAGACGCCGAAACCAAAGCGACGGGCGAGGCTGCGCGAACCAGTGGGCTCGGCGGTCTCGACGTAGCTCTGAATGACGGCCTCAAGGATACGACGCTCGCGGTCGTTGAGCGCGGGCAATGGCATAAGTTCAAAACTACGAACGACTTCTGGCATAAGTCAAGTCAGTGGCTAATGCATCTAAACGAAGCCAGCCATCGGCGGTTAATACGACTCGCGCGGCTCCGCCGCGCGTCGATGCGGCCGCTCCGCGCCGCTCGACTGGTCGGTTGGAAACCTCGGCTTCGCCGAGACCGCGCCGCTCGGCCCAGTTTTGCCGCTCCCAGGAGTCTATTACGGGCTCATCACCTGGTTCGATTACAAGACCGGTCCTCGTCCTTAGCCCCAAATACACGCGTTCGGTCTCCCTGTTTTCTTGCGTGAGCTGCTCGGCTCCGCCAATCGGATAGTCGCCGGCTCCGAGCGTCGAGACCCAAGCCGCATACGGGGACACGTTCCAGCGACGAGTCGTCCCGTCGAATTCGTGAGCGGATGGACCAAGTCCGGCGTAGGGCGCACCGGACCAATAGGCCGAGTTGTGGCGCGAGTGTCGGCCAGGTAGCGCGAAGTTCGACACCTCGTAGTGATCGAACCCGGCGGACGTCGCCATCGCGTGGGCCCGCAAGAACTCGCCCGCATATACGCCGTCATCGGCCGGCGTGGTCTCACCACGTGCGATCCAGCGCGACAAAGGCGTGGTAGGCTCCACGGTTAGGCCATAGAGCGAAATGTGGGCCGGGTCGAATGCGAGAGCGCGATTCAGGTCTGCCTCCCAATCTCGGCCGAGTTTCGGCGGGAGTGCGAAGATCAGGTCCAAAGACACGTTTTCTAGACACGCGCTGCGCGCTGCGTCTACGGCGCGTGAGATATCATCTACGCGATGGGTGCGGTGCATCCACGCTAGAACTTTCGGGTCGAACGACTGCGCGCCCAGGGACAGGCGATTGACGCCGGCTTCCCGCCATGCTGCGGCCATGCGCGGAGTGACGTGCTCGGGGTTCGCTTCGAGTGTCACTTCGGCACCCTTGGCACCATCGGCACCATCGGCACCATCGGCACCCTTGGCATCCTCGGAATCCGCGGCACCTGCGGCACCTGCGGCACCTGTGGCACCTGTGGCACCTGACGTTGGTTGCACGAATTCGCGCAGCAGGTCCATCAGGCGACCAACATCCGCGCCCAAGGCTGACGGCGTGCCTCCGCCCAAGTAGATCGTGTCCACCGGCCACGGCCTGTCGGCGCCATAGCGCAGCGCCAACTCGGTACGTAGGGCTGAGAGGTATTCCGCCACCGGTAGCTTGGCGCGCACGGCGATTGAGAAATCGCAGTACGAGCAGCGACGGGCGCAAAATGGGACGTGGACGTAGACGTGGCGCGGACGCACGTCATGAAATATCGCCGGTTTCGCACCGTCGAATTGAGCCGTCGTAACCCACGGTAAGTGCTTGGGCGAGCTCCAAGGACGCGATCGCAGCCAGGCAACGAGGCGTCGGGAGCGTGGTGCGGGCGACGAGGTCGTCGACGCTCGACGCCGGCAGGGCGCGCCAGACCGCCGCTTCGTCCGGCGCGAGGTCGAGATGTCGCATCGACGGCGCGGCGTTGATGAGCGCCAATGCACTCGAGACATCTGTGACCGGAGTGACCTTGTCACGATGGAGCAGATCGTTGGTGCCGCGCGACTCTGGCGAGTCAATGTTGCCAGGGACGACGCCGACCGCGCGGCCTAGGTCGAGCGCGATCTGAGCCGTCAGTAGAGCGCCGCTGGTTTCGCCAGCCTCGATGACAATGGTCGCCTGACCCAAGGCCGCCATGAGGCGGTTTCGCTGTGGGAAATGCCATTGACGGGCCGTCGTTCCTGCCGCGTACTCGGATAGCAGAAGTCCACGCTCGGCGATGGTCTGCTGGACGCGGCGATGGGAGATAGGGTAGAACACGTCTAGGCCGGTGCCGAGCACCGCGCAGACGTTGCCGCCGGCTTCGAGCGCGGCGCGTTGAGCTGCGACATCAATGCCGTAGGCGAGACCGCTGATCACCGAAACGCCTGCGCGAACGAATGCGGAGGCGAGCAGGCGGGCTATGCGTTCGCCGTAGGCGGTCGCCCGGCGGCTACCAACGAGCGTGACCGTCGGCGCGTCCAGTATGGCGAGTGAGCCGAGCGTGTACACGACATCCGGGGGATCCGAGAGATCCGCTAAGCGCGCTGGGCGAGGAGTTGTGTCCACCAAGCGGCGAGCAGCGCGTCGAGGCCCGTACGCCCGGCAGCGGAGATCGGGTAGATCCCGAACGCGTCCGGCGCGTGGAGTGTCGGAGCCGGGTCGGGGCCCCAGAGATCCATCTTCGTGAGCACGACGCAGTGCGGACGCTGCGCCAGGTCCGCCGAGTACGCGGCGACCTCGGTGCGGAGGCCATCGTACTCGGCCTGGAGATCCATCGCGTCGATGGGAACCAGAAACGCCAGGAGCCGCGTGCGCTCGATGTGGCGCAGGAATTGGAGGCCGAGACCGCGGCCCTCGTGGGCGCCCTCGATGATGCCGGGGATATCCGCGACGACGAACGTGCGGCCGTCGCTGAGTTGGACGACGCCGAGGTTTGGCGAGAGGGTCGTGAACGGGTAGTCGGCGATCTTTGGGCGGGCCGCTGAGATCACCGACAGCAGCGTGGACTTGCCGGCATTTGGCTGGCCGACCAAGCCCACGTCGGCGATCAGCTTGAGCTCCAACAGCAAAGTACGGTGCTCGCCCTCTTCGCCAGGTTGCCACTCGCGCGGGCTTTGGTGCGTCGCCGTGGCGAAGAAAGCGTTGCCCTTCCCGCCCCGGCCGCCGTGGGCCACGAGCAGCGTCTGTCCGTGTTCGACGACCTCGCCCAGCCGCTCGCCGGTCGTGGAGTCGACGACTATGGTACCCGGCGGCACCGGGAGCGTGATGTCTGGACCGGATCGGCCGGTCTTGTTCGACCCCATGCCGTGCTCGCCACGCTCGGCGACCCAGCGGTCGCGATATGTGTAGTCCAAAAGCGTGGTGAGATTCTCGTCGGCCTGGACGTACACGTCGCCACCGCGGCCGCCGTCGCCGCCATCGGGTCCACCAAACGGCACGCGGAACTCGCGGCGGAAGGAGCTCGCACCCGAACCGCCCGTGCCGGCTTCGATAGTAACGGTTACACGATCAATGAACACAGGGAAAGAATAAGGGGTGCGTGCCACTCACACGATCAATAAACACGACCTGTGATCGACCCCTATCATCTCTAGAACACGCGCACCAGCCCTTTTGTATAGCGCGTCGGATCGCGCTTCACGTCCGCCAGGACGCCGTTCAGGTCCGTGACGGCCTTGAGCAGCTGGTCATACAGCTGCTGATCGCGCAGCATCTTGCCCGCGAACCCGTTCCCGGCCTCGACGCTCTTGACCAAGGAGTCGGCGCCGACGGCGACGCTCACCATGTGGTTGTAGAGCGTGTCGTCGCGGAGGAGGCGACCGAGGGTGCTCTGGCGCGAGCTGAGAGCGGTCGTCAGCGAGTCCATCGAGGCGATAGCGGAGCTCAGATTTTCATAGAGCGTCGGATCGTCGATCAGGTGGCCGATCGTCCCATGCTGGTCCTGCAAGCGAGCCAGCAGCGTGTTCGTCTGCTGGAGCGTCCCGGTCAAGGCGTCGTAGAGGGAGCGGTTCGTGACGAGCTGGCCCATGGTGCCCTCGCCCTTGATGATGCTCCCGGAGATCGACTTGAGGTCTTGGGTGAGGGCGACCATATCGGTGACCGCGGTACCGGCCTGCTCGATCACCTGGTCGTAGTCGAGCGATGCGGCGAGCGGGACCACGTCACCCGGTTGCAGGACGCTGTACTTCGCGGTTCCCGACGAGATGTTGAAGACCTTGTCACCGAGGAGCCCGAGCGACTGCAGGGTCGCCCGGCTGTCACCGCGGACCTGAGGCTGCAACCGGCGATCGATCGCGACCGTGATCTTCAGGTTTCGCGTCGTGTCATTGGAGATCGGCAGGAACTCGATTTTTTCGATCGAGCCGGCGATCTGGCCATCGATCGTGACCGCCGCCCCTTTCACCAACCCCTTCGAGTTCTTCAGGTAGGCGACGAGGTGATAGCGCGACGTGAACAGGTTGGCGGCTTCGCCGAGCTCGAACATCGCGAAGACGCCGGCGGCGACCGCGACCAGGATGACGAGACCGACACGGAGCTCTTCCCATGAGATGCGGGTCGCGCGCTTCATAGATTCACAGTCCTCCCAGGAAATCCTGGATGTACGGATCCTCGCTCGCGGCCATGTCTTCGGGGGTGCCGAAGAACGTGATCCGGTGATTGTGCAGCAGCGCGATGGCGCTCGCCATCCGGTTCGCGGAGCGAATATCGTGCGTGACCACAACGCTCGTGACGCCGAGCTCGCGTTGGAGCTTCATGATCAAGCGCGTGATCGTGCCAGTGGTCAACGGGTCGAGCCCCGACGTCGGCTCGTCGTAGAGCATAATCGGAGCGTTGTTCGCCATGGCGCGGGCGATCCCGACGCGTTTTTTCATCCCGCCAGAGAGCTCGGAGGGGAGGCACCCCATGACGCGGGCCGGGTCCAGATCGACGAACTCGAGCTTCTCTCGCACCCGGCCCTCGATCTCGTCTTCTTCCATCGCGGTGTGCTCGCGGAGCGGATAGGCGACGTTCTCGAACACGCTCATCGAATCGAACAGGGCCGCCCCCTGAAACACCATGCCCATGCAACTCCTGATGGCGAGCGCATCGTTGAACGTCAACTCGCTGATGTCTCGACCGTTGATCAGCACGCGCCCCTCGTCCGGACGCAGGAGCCGGAGCATCAGCTTGAGGAGCGTCGACTTGCCGGTGCCCGATTCACCGACGACCACGATGGTTTCGCCCTGATAGGCGTCTACCGACACATCTTCGAGCACCGGGTTCTCGAATGCCAGCGACACATGGTCGATTTGGATGACCGGGGCACCCGACTGCGACTCCGGTTCATCCTTCGCCAGCTCACGACGAATGGCTCGGCGAACGCCGGCAGGGCTGGTCATGAGAATATCGTCAGCAGGAACTGTGTGATGACGTAATCGACGGCGAGGATGCTAATGCTCGCCGTGACGACCGTCCGCGTCGTGCTCAGGCCGACGCCCTCGGTGCCACCCGTGGTCGAGAGACCGTAAAACGAGCCGGTGATGGCGATGATCCCGCCGAATATGAAAGGTTTGGCGAGCCCTTGAATGAAGTCTTGCGGGATGATGCGCAACACGAAGCCGTCCGCCGCAATCTGCTGCCAGACCGTGTGCCAGTAGAGGGCGCTGGGCACACCGATCACGAACGAGCCGATGACATTGCCGCCAATGATGCCAACAACATCATTGATTACGGTCAGCACCGGCACCATGATGAGCGCCGCCACGAGGCGAGGCGTGACGAGCTTCTTGATCGGGTCGGTGCCGAGCGTGTTGAGGGCGTCGATCTGCTCGGTCACGCGCATCGAGCCGATCTCGGCCGCGATGCCGGAGCCGACGCGGCCGGCGACCATGAGGCCCGCCAGCACGGGGCCGAGCTCGCGGATCATCGAGGCGCTCACGAGCCTACCGACGAAGAGCGTCGCGCCGAACCCCGCCAGGCTGTTCGACGATTGCAGCGCCAGCACCATGCCAGTGAAGAAGCCGGTCAGAACGACAATGCCGACCGAGTCGACGCCGATGGCGTCCATCTGCTGGACGACATCAAGGGCGTAGAATGGACGCGCAAAAATGAACCTGGTGGCATTCCACGCCAGCAGGGCGAAGTTCTGCAGCCCCAAGACTTTCATTTTCGCCGCATCGCTCAGGCGCGACGGGGCAAGCATCCTTTACTGTTGGGCAAGCCCCGTGCCGGGAATCCCGCTCGGGTTTATCTTAGCACCCGCATGCAGCCGTCTATCTCTCGCCCGCGGCTCACCGAACTGCTCGACGCGGCGCGCGGCATGCGCGTCGCGGTTGTCGGCGACGCGATGCTCGATGTGTATCTCCGGGGCGACGTCGATCGCATCTCCCCTGAGGCGCCGGTGCCGGTGGTCCGCGTGCGTCATCGCGCGCAGGCGCTGGGCGGTGCCGCCAACGTGGCGCAGAATGTCGTGGCGTTAGGCGCGCGTTGCGAGCTCGTTGCGGTCGTCGGCGATGACATTGCCGGTGGCGTGCTCCGGGATCTGCTGCAGAAGCTCCCCACCGATCCGCGGGCGATTTGTACGGTTGGTCGTCCCACGACGACCAAGACTCGCGTCCTGGCGCGCTCACAACAGGTCGTGCGGTTCGACGAAGAAGAGGACGAGGATATCTCAGGCACCGAGATCGATGGGCTGCTCGATGTCGTCGGCCGGGCCGTCGCCGATGCGGACGCGGTGGTGCTCGAGGACTACAATAAGGGCGTCCTCGTCCCTCGCGTCATTCGACGGGCGATCGACGGAGCGAAGGCGAAAGGGATCCCGGTGATCGTCGATCCCAAGTATCGGCATTTCTTCCATTACAGCGGGGCGACCATCTTCAAGCCCAACCGGCGGGAGTTGGAGAATGCCCTGGGCGCGGCCGTGGAGCTCGATGAGCCAGCCGCACTGCACGCGACGCTCGGACGACTGGGCGTCGAGCATATGCTGCTGACCCTCGGCGAGAAAGGGATGGCGCTGATCGAGCCTGACGGTTCGAGCCATCACGTGCCGACGATGGCGAAGGCCGTCTACGATGTGGTCGGCGCCGGCGACACGGTGTCCGCGTACCTGGCGGCCATGCTGGCGGCCGGCGCGACGGCACTGGAAGCGGCGATTGTCGCGAACTATGCCGCGGGCGTGGAAGTCGGCAAGCTGGGGGCCGCGACGGTCACGGCCGCGGAAGTCGTGGACGCCTTCGACTCCCGATAGGCGTCGCCGTGGATTTCGTCCATCCGTACGGCGCGTTGCAACGGCGATTTCGGCGCCGGCGGATGGCGCAGTTCGCGCGGATGTTTGGACTCGGTCCCCGGACGCGCATTCTCGATGTCGGCGGCGATCTGTGGAACTGGCAATTTCTCCCGGTGCGCCCGACGCTGACCGTGGTCAACCTCTTCCCGCCCCCAGCCGACCTGCCGGCGGACGTCACCTGGGTGGTCGGCGACGCGTGCGATATGCCGTTTCGCGACGACGCGTTCGATGTCGCGTTCTCGAACTCGGTCGTCGAGCACCTGGGCACGGCCGAGAATCAGCGGCGGTTCGCCGATGAGGTGCAGCGGGTGGCGCGCGCGTATTATGTCCAGACGCCGAACCGGTGGTTTCCTATCGAGCCACACCTGATGGCGCCCTTCATTCACTACCTTCCCAGACGGTGGCAGCGGCCGCTCTATCCGCTCACCCCGTGGGCGCTGTTGAACAGCCCCGACCTGGCGACGTTGGACCGGCAATTCCGGGAGCTGCGCCTGCTCACGGCGGCGCAGCTCCGTCGGCTCTTTCCCGAAGCGCGGATTCTCACCGAGCGAGCGGCCGGCTTCGCCAAATCGTTTGTCGCCCTCGGCGGCGAGAGTGCGTATCTTTCGACCACGAGTGCGCGCCCTTAGCTCAGTTGGTTAGAGCAGCGGACTCATAATCCGACGGTCGCAGGTTCAAGTCCTGCAGGGCGCATCGAACGCTATTGGAACAGGGCCAGGGATCGCGTGACCACCTGGGCGACACCCCAGATCAACGGGATGCCGACGAAGCTCCACGCGATGATCAGCCGGGTCGTCATCTGGCTGTTCATGTCGGCACCCCCGCCGGTTCAGCGGCCGTCCGATAGTGATGCCGCTCGTCGACCGGGCGCACGAACAGATTCGACAGGAACCCGACGACCAGCAACACGGTCATGACGTGCATGCTGAGCGTGTACGCGTCGGCTTTGGCGACACCCGCGGCGATCTGAGACTCGCGAATCCGGTTCACGATGAGCGGGCCCAGCACGCCCGCCAATGACCACGCCGTGAGTAGGCGACCGTGGATCGCGCCGACCTGCATCGTGCCGAACATGTCGCGGAGATAGGCCGGAATCGTGGCGAAGCCGCCGCCGTACATCGTGAGCACGATGACGCAAATGAGCACGAACAGCCAGGGCTTTCCCATGTGCCCGGAGATCGGAATGCACCAGTAGAGCACCGCGCCGAGCGCGAAGAACGTGGCATAGGTCGCGCGCCGGCCAATGACGTCGGAGAACGATGACCACACGAATCGGCCGCTCATGTTCGCGATGCTCAGCAATCCGACGAAGCCCGCGGCTGCTGACGCCTTGATGACGCCCGGGAACATCTCCTGGATCATCGGCGATGCCTGCTCGATGACGCCAATGCCGGCGGTGACGTTCACGCACAGCATGATCCACAAGAGATAGAACTGCGGCGTGCGCATCGCCTCGTTCACCGAGACGTTGGCCCGCGTGATCATCCGGCCGGTCGTCGGCTCGACGAATCCTTTGGGGCGCCATCCCGGCTTGGGCAGGCGGATGGTGAAGACGCCGAACATCATGAACACGAAGTACACGATGCCCATCGTCAGGAATGTCTTGGTGACGCCCTGAGAGAGGCCGGACTTATAGAAATTCATGAGGGCGACGGAGAGCGGGGACGCGATCATCGCGCCGCCGCCGAAGCCCATGATCGCCATGCCGGTCGCCATCCCTGGGCGGTCGGGGAACCACTTGATCAGCGTCGATACCGGCGAGATGTAGCCGATGCCGAGGCCGATGCCGCCGAGCACACCGTAGCCGAGCGACAGGAGCCAGAACTGATGCAGGTAGATCCCGATGGCGCCCACGATAAAACCGCCACCGAAGCAGCACGCCGAGGTGAACATCGCCCGCCGGGGTCCGACGCGCTCGAGCCAGGCCCCGAAGGCTGCCGCCGAGAGGCCGAGGAAGACGATGGCGATTTGGAAGAGGTGGGAGATGGTTTCCTGGGACCAATTCCCCGGTGCTTTCGGGCCGCCGCCGATCAGCTGCGAGAGGGGGATCTTGAAGACGCTGAGCGCGTAGACCTGTCCGATACAGAGGTGGATGGCCAAAGCGGCAGGGGGAACGAGCCAGCGGCTGAAGTCCGAGTCGGCGATCGAGCGATCGCGATCCAGAAAGGAGAGGAGGGCCATGCGGGGGAACCACTCCGTGGAGGAAGGGTACACGCGCAGTCGACAACGCCATAACGTGGGTAAGCGACTTGGCGCGGTCAATGCCACGGCGTACGTTTTACGTAGTTCGGTCGCGTAGCTCAGCTGGTTAGAGCGCTGGTCTCACATACCAGAGGTCCGGGGTTCGAGTCCCTGCGCGACCATCGTAACGCCGAGGCGCCGTTGAGCGCGTCTATCACCCGAACTCACTTCAATGCGTAGGATCTCTTGCGACTTCGGTCGCTGACTATTGCGACCGCTTTGGCGGTCGCTCTCCCATTCGCGCCACGGCGGGCCGCGGCCCAGCAGCAGGTTCCCTCGCCGGCCCAAGCGCAGCAGTTGCTCCAAAACCGACCGGATCTCGCCGCCCAGCTTCGCCAGCGACTCGAAGAAAGCGGCTTGACGCCCGACCAAATTCGTTCCCGCCTCGAGCAAGCAGGGTATCCGGACAGCCTGCTCGACGCGTACATGGCCGGAGGCGGCGGCACCGGGTCGGACACCACGACCCCCAATGCCCAGGTCTTGACCGCGGTCGCGCAACTCGGGCTCGTGGACTCGGCGACGGTCGACTCGCTAATGAACACCGGTCGACTGGACTCGCTGCTCATCATGCGCAACCGCCGTCATCTGGCGGACACGGTCGACACCGGGGCCCTCGCCTATGCCGACTCGCTGCTGTTGGCCGGCGCGTTGAGAAAGCTCCGACCTCCACCGAACCCGTACACCTACGATACGCTGTCCGATGCCGCGATCGCCCTGGACTCCATGCGCGCCGTTCGCTCGAGGATTCGATCGCTGATCGCCGATACCTCCGTTCCGTACGCGGCGAAGCAACGGATCTTGAGGCTGCTGGCGCCCCCGGATTCGTCGCTCCGGGTCTTCGGCCTCAATCTCTTCCGACGAGGAAGCTCGACGTTTCGCGCGAATCTCGCGGGGCCCGTGGGAGCGGGCTATGCGATCGAGCCCGGCGACCAGCTGACGTTGTTCCTCACGGGCGACGTGCAGCAGACCATCCAGCTTCCGGTCGCTCGGGAGGGCTTCGTCGTCATCAAAGATGTCGGCCAGATCTATGTGGCCAATCTCACGATGACGCAGCTCGAGTCCGTGCTGTACGACCGGCTGCCCCGCGTCTACTCGGGCGTCCGGCGCGACGCGTCGGCCCGCACCCATTTCAGCATCAGCGTGACCAAGCTGCACACGAATCAGGTCTTCGTGACCGGCGATGTCGCGCAACCCGGCAGCTACGAGATCTCGAGCAACGGCACCGCGCTGACGGCGCTCTATATCGCGGGCGGCCCCGACCCGAACGGCTCGCTGCGCCGCATCGAGATTCGCCGCGGCGGCCGTCTGGCGGACACGCTCGACGTCTATTCGTACCTCCTTCATGGCGACGCGTCGCATGATGTCCAGCTCCAGGGCGGCGACATCGTGTTCGTGCCCGTCCACGGCGCGCGGGTCAAGGTCGCGGGTGACGTCGTCCGCCCCGGCATCTACGAACTGGGGGCGAGCGAGACGCTGGCCGATGCGCTGCACGACGCCGGCGGGTTCGCGCCGACGGCGGTACGCCACCGCGTCCAGATCACGCGCATTATCCCCCCCGACCCGCGCGTTTCCCAAGGCATGCGCGCGCGCGTCGTCATCGACGTGCCGGCCGCCGATTTCGAGCCGGCGACCGCTGGGCTGGGCAGCGACCCGCCGGTGCCGATGATGGCGGACGACAGCGTCTACGTGTTCACGGCCGACGTGGCGATCCGAGACCGCGTGACCGTGTCCGGCGATGTGTGGACACCGGGCGATCAGGGATTCTCGCCCGGCATGCGGCTGTCGGACGCGCTCAAGCTCGCGGGCGGGGTCAAGCCCGACGCGTACCTGGGCGACGTGCTGATCGCGCGATTGCGGTCTGATTCGTCGCGGGTGCAACTGCGGGCGAGCTTGCGCGATTCGACGGGCACTCCGACGAATGACGTGATCCTCGAGGACCACGACGATGTCCACGTGTTCGCGCTCCACGAGATGCGGCCGCGGCAGTACGTCGCTATCGCTGGCGCGGTCAAGCACGGCGGCCGGATCGCGTATCACGAGGGCATGACCGTGCGCGACCTCATCCTCGTCGCCGGCGGCACGATCGAAGGCGCCGACCTGCATCAGGCGGAGATCGCGCGCGTGCCGGAGAACCGCGCCGGTGGCGTGACGGCCGTCACGATGCGCATCCCCATCGATTCGTCGACCGTGCTCCAGCCGTACGACAACGTGCTGATCTTCCGAGAGGCGAACTGGGAGCTCCCGCGGACCGTCGTCGTGACCGGCGAGGTCAAATATCCTGGGCGATACACGCTGACCACGAGGAACGAGCGACTGGGCTCCGTCCTCGCGCGGGCCGGCGGGCCCACGAAGGAGGCCGATCCGAACGGCATCACGCTGATCCGCTCGCAGAACCGCGTCGGCCGCATCGGCGTCGATGTGCGGAAGGTCGAAGAGGACGCCAAGAGTCGCGACAATCTCATGCTGCAGGATGGCGACTCGATCAGCATCCCGAGCTTTTCTGGCGTCGTGCGGGTGGCCGGCGAAGTGAACGCCCCGACGGCCGTGACCTACGTGCCGGGCAAGAATCTCATCTACTACGTGAACGCCGCGGGCGGGCCCGGCAGTCGCGCCGACGAGGGGCGTTCATTCGTGACGCAGCCGAACGGCAAGGTCGAGGCGATCCGACACCATGGGATCCTGCCGGCGTCGTTGCCCGTGCCGGAACCGGGCGCTCGTGTGTACGTTCCGGAGAAGGAATTGCGTACCCAGACGCCGGACCAGACCATTGCGATTCTGGGTGTCACGGTGCAAGTCATCGCCAGCCTCGCGACGGTGATCTACCTGTCCAGACATTGAGGCGCATCATGACCGCTGAGCTCGAGCCGACGGGCGACCTGGTTTCCATTCTGCACGTGCTCAAGCCGTACCGGCTTCTCTTGGGCATCGGCGCGCTCGTGTGCGGCGGGGGGATGTTCGGCATCTGGTGCTTCGCGCACAATCGGTACAGCACCAGTGCGTCGTTCATGCCGTCCGGGCCCGGCCAATCGGAGCTCGGCTCGGCGTTGTCGTCGGGGCTGGGCGCCCTTGGCGGACTGGCCGCGAGCTCCGGCCTGCTCAGCGGCTTGGGCGGCAGCTCCCAGCTCAATCCCAAGTTCTACGCCGATCTCGTGACGAGCGACGCCATCCTGCTCCAGGTGATCGACACGACGACCAACCCGTACAACTATACTCGCACCTACGGATTGAAATCGAAGACGCCCCTGCGGCTCCGCGACTTCGAGCTCCAGCACCTCCGCCGGCGGATCAAGGTCGATCTCGATCCACGCACGTCGGTGATCACGGTGACGTTCGCCGGGCGCTCGCCCGCGTTTTCGGTGGCCGTCATGCATTCGCTGCTCGCCGCGGTCAATCGCTTCAACATTCAGACGCTACAGACGACGGCACGGCAGCGCACGACGTTCATCGAGTCGCGGGTCGCCGCCGCCCACGACACCTTGGCGGCCGCCGAAGGCCGGCTCAGGGACTTCTTGCAGACCAACCGGACCTACTCGCAGTCGCCGCTCCTGACGTTCCGGCAGCTGCAGTTGCGTCAGGATTACGATCTCAAGAATCAGAGCCTCATCTCGCTGGAAAGCTCCCTGGAGAAAGCGCGATTGGATGAAGTGCGCGACACACCGGTCCTGACGATTCTCGATGAACCGCTGCTTCCCTCCGAGGAAAGCTACCCGCCCCGGTTCCTCTTCGGCCTCGAGGCGGCGTTCGCCTGGTTGGCGTTCGCCAGCGTGTTGATCGTCGTGCGCGCCAATTTCCGCGCCGCGAATGCGCGATATGCCCAGCGCGTCGAGGCGGCGACGGTGAGCCCCGTGTCGGGGCGCGGCATCGCGGACGCCGCCGCGGACTGACCGCCGGTGTCCGTCGCCGCGACCGCGGTCGCGCCAGTCGGCCCGCGCGATCTGTTCGACGCTCGACCCCGCGCGCTCGCGACGCTGGCCCTCGTCACCGCTGCTTGGCTGCCGTTTTACCAGGGGGCCGACCGCATCCTGTCGATCCGCCGCGGCGGTGGGCTCTTGTTCATGCTGCTCGAGTTCTCGAAGGACGCCATGCTGGCCGTCCTCACGGGCGCGGCGTTTCTCCTGTTCGTGAACGGCGCGCTCCGGATCCGACGGCCGCTGATCCCGGCCGCGGTCGCGGGTGCGGCGCTCGGCCTCTACCTGCTCGCCCTCTCGGCGCACGAGCTCTTCGCCGTGAACACGCTGTATGCCATTCGCGTGTTCGGCGAGCCGGTCGTTGGCGGGGTCTCGCTCGGTGTGCTGCTGCATCGAGCGGGCCGCCGGGATGCGCTGCCCGGTGTGCTCGCGGTCGTCAGCATCGCGGTCGTTCTGATCGGCGTGATCCAGATCATGTTTCCGCTCGCGCCGCTCACGATCGCCCTGCGCCAGAGCATGATCGACGAGCAGGGCCAGCTGCCGGAGACGTTCTACTCGTCGGTCGGCGACATCATCCGGGCGTTCTCGACGCTCGACGTGCCAAACGACCTGGGATTCTTCGGCGTCCTCGTCGCGCTCTCGAGTTACGCGCCGTCGCCATGGCTCCATCGCCGCCCGAAGCTCGTTGGGCTCGTCCGCGTGCTGGCCGTCGTCGCGTGCATGATCAGCTTCTCGCGCAGCGCCGTGCTCGCGGCCATCACCGGCGGCGCGACGCTGGCCCTCACGTACGTGCTCTGGGACCCGCGGGCAAACGCCGCGCGCGTGCTCCGGCGGACGTTCGTCGGGTTGGCGATCCTCATCGGCGGCGTGGCCGTGATGTGGGTCTATCGCGACACGCTGCTTCCAGTGCAACACGCGATCAACGCCGTGACCGGCGCCGACCTCTCGGCGCGCGTGCATACGGAGTCGCTCCTGGACGGCATTCACCGCTCCGTCATGGATCCTCAGGGCCTCGGGCTCGGTCGTGTCGGCTCCCGAGCCGGTCTCTACGGCAACGTCCGTCGGGTCTTCAGCGTCGAGAGCGCCTACCTGCTGCTCGCGTTGGAGACCGGGTGGCTCGGCCTGAGCGTCGTCCTCCTCGCGCTGGTCGCCGCCATCGGTGGCGTGTTGCAGCTGGCGCGCGATCGCGCGTCCGCGGCCGCCGACCGACAGTGGGCCCGCGTCGCGGCGGCGATCATCGTCGCGCAGGTCACAGTGTACATCTTCCTTCCAACGATCGAGGAGCTGCAGACGGGCGTGCTCGTCTGGGCTCATCTGGGAGTCGTGTTATGCCGACGGCCGCGAGCGGTGGTCTGATGTGGCGCGCGGCGCTGTGCGTGCTCCTGGGGGCCGGCAGCGCGGCAGCGCAACCGGCCGCGCAACCGGCCGCGCTTTCGCCCCCATGGTTCCCGGACACGTTCATGTACCTGGGGAACATCGTCCGCGGCCTCGAGCGGGACCATCTCCTGGCGGCCCTCGAGCTACACCACGATGGCCGATTCGAGATTCGCATCGCGGAGTCGGACGACGACGGGCACTCATGGCGGTACGCGGCGCTCGCCGCGCGCGATCCGGCGCATGACTTGTATGATCCAGCCATGGTGCGCCTCCCGGATGGCGCATTGCTGCTCGAGTATCACGGCGGTCACGTCATGACGATTCTCCGATCGACCGATGATGGCTCGACCTGGCGCACCGCCTTCACCTTTCTCGGCCTCAACACCGAGGGATTCTGGCGCGAGATCCCGGGGCAGGATCCGAACAGTCCGCCACGGGTCGCGTTGCTGTACACGGTCACGCATTCCGATTTTACGAGCACATATTGGATCCGAGCCACGACGGACGGATCGCGGTGGACCGACGCGATGCCCGTCGGAGACGCCGGCGCGATCTGGGACGGCTCGCGCGCCGGACTCGGCCCCGTGGAGGACGACAGCGGCGGCATCGTGCACGCCGTCTATTCCTATCGCGCCGCGCCGACGGATTCCGTCACGCTCATGCTGGTGTCGCTCGACGCGCATACGCTGAAGCGACGCTCCGCCCCGGTCGCGCTCGGCAACGCGGTGCCGGTGACGCGCGGGATCGGCGTCTTTCCGGTGCTGGTCGCGTGCCCCGACGGCGACCACGTGATCTACAGCGATTTCGCCGCGCCACACGGCCCGCGCACGGCCATCTGGGAGTTGACACGCGGCCAGCCGCCGACGGAGTTCCTGGAGCGCCCTCCGATGTACACGGGATTCGGGCGCGTGTGGTTCGTGCCGTCGTGGAGCGGCCCCCCGCAGTTGGCGTGGCCCGAGTTGCCGTGGGGACCGCACACGAGCGTGGTGAGTGTGCCACGGCCCGATCTGGCGCAGTGTCGATACTGACGCGCCCTCGAGCCGAGCGCTCAGTCGCCGGCGGGTAGGACTCCGACGCGGCGAAATGGCGAACGCGCGACGATCGCCCGCCAGTCCTCGCTGTCCAAGAGCAGTGACGCGCCGCCGATCACGAACGCCGGTCCGCCGATGGCCACGAGGAGCACGCGCACAATCGGCGCCGACGGCAGTGCGGCGAGCGCCAGGAGCACACCGGCCACCGCGCACGCGACCGCCAGCGGGACGAGCGACGCGTGTGACCGCGGCAGCATGCGCCGCGCGATGGCGAACAGCACGGCACTGTCGATGGTGCAGCGCGCGGTCCACGCGATCGCGGCGCCGGTGATCCCGAATCGCGCGATCAGCACCCACAGCAAAGCCACGAACGGTCCGATCTCGATCAGGTGCAGTCGGGCCGCCAACTCCGGCCGGCCCACGCCCTGAATCATCGAGAACGGCACGTACGCAATGCTGTTGATCAACACGCCGACCGCGAGCACCTGGAGCACGATGGTGCTGCGATCGGCGAACACCGGTCCGAGCCAGAGGCGCAGCCCGACCCGCGCTCCGGCGACGATGGCCAGCGTGACCGGGAACAGGATCAGGAGCAGGGCCACGACTCCGCGGCGATAGAGGCGGGCGCCGCGGACCTGGTCGCGTTGAAACGTCGACGCGAACTCCGGGAACAAGGCACCGGAGATCGCGCCCGGCAGCACCCACATCTTGGTGACGGCTTCGTACGGCGCCGTATAGTACGTGACCGCCGACAGCGACGCGGCCGCTCCGATCACGAACCGGTCCAGTGTGGCGAGCAGCGCGCTGAGCAAGCTGGACACGGTCATCCACGATCCCAGTGTGAGAACCGGGCGCAGGATGTCGCGGCGCAGCACCGGCCGGACGAAGACCCCCGGGATCACGCGGTTGACGAAGTAGGCGTGGACCATCATCGCGACGGTACGCACGACCAACAGCAAGCTGAAGATGAGTGCGAGATCGTGACCGAACGGCAGCACCGCCAGCGGCACCAGCAACATGAGGAGGTTGAGCGGTATCCGGAGCGCGTTGCTCAGATCGAATCGATGCCGCGCCTCCAGCACGCCCCGAAGGCCCGCCGTGAGCACGACCGTCGGGATCGTCGCCGCCAAGGCATAGAACGAGCGTTGTGTCTCCGCTTGGAGCGCGAGCGGTACCTTGAGTACCCGCGTCACGAGCAGCGGCGCGGCGACGGCGGCGATGGTTGCCCCCAGCAGGCCGAGCGCGGCCATCACGGCGAGCGATGTCGAGATAATGGCGGGCACTTCTTCGATCTCGCCACGCCCATAGCGCTCGGAGATCGCCTGGGTGAGTGCGCGTCCGAGCCCCAAATCGAAGAGACTGAAATACCCGAGAAAGACCCAGGCCAAGGCGAGCACGCCGAAACGATCAGCGCCCAGTCCGCGCGTGAGCGCGGGGATCGCGAAGAAGGCCGCGGCCACGGGCGCCCCTGTTCCAACCAGATTCCACAACGCATCGCGCGCCAACAGCCGGCTGTGCCGCATCGCTCCCCTAGGGTGTTGTCACTGTGGAATTTGTCGCTGTTCGCCAACCGCTTGCAAGCGTTTGGAGCGCCGGCTATCCTGCGGGCGTGGCGCCACTGAGCTTGCGAAGATTGTGACGATCGAGCTCTGGCTGCTCGACCGGGTTTCACTACAACACAAGACCCGGGTTCGGTATCACTGGAGAGCGCTGCGCGGAAGGCTGGACCGCGAGCTGCCACTTGCGCGCCGGCTGCTCCGGCCCGGCAGCATCGTCGCCGACGTTGGCGCGAATACCGGCTTGTACGCGTATGCGTTCGGACGGTCCTCGGCGGTGGAAGCCTTCGAGCCGCTCCCGGAACCCGCGCGCATGCTCCAGGCCCTCGCGACGACGCTCCCCCGCCTGCGCGTGCATCAGGTTGCCCTCTCGAGTCGCGCCGGAACGGGCACGTTGTACGTGCCTCGCGGCCATGACGGTCATCCACTCGACGAGTTCGCCCGCCTCACGCCGGTCGAGGGGGCCCATGACACCGCGGTGGTGCCGGTCCGGACGCTCGACGAATACGCCCTGCAGAACCTCGGGCTGATCAAGATCGACGTCGAGGGGCACGAGCTGTCCGTCTTGGATGGCGCCCGCGAGACCATCGCGCGCGAGCGTCCCGTGTTGTTAGTCGAGATCGAGCAGCGCCACCTGTCGACGAGCATCAGTGACACGTTTGCCGCGATTGCCGCGCTCGGGTATCGAGGCACGTTCCTCGATCATCACGGACGCCGCCATCCGATCGACGCGTTTCGCTACGAACGGGATCAGGCGCCGTATCTGCCGAACCCGATCGACG
>Ga0210398_10000258_pt1 | contig 65351 bp, 40 predicted proteins | sample IncBWC4OmetaG_FD_161047 | JGI IMG/M metagenome (GOLD analysis project Ga0210398, IMG submission 161047) | Forest soil microbial communities from Barre Woods Harvard Forest LTER site, Petersham, Massachusetts, United States - Inc-BW-C-4-O | ecosystem: Environmental > Terrestrial > Soil >... | reverse complement strand
CATTCAGAGTCGCGGCACGGAGAATTTCGAGGTTACTCATGCCGCCGGACTGCAGAGACCACATTTGCCAGTGAAAACTCAAGCCTTGAAGTTCGCCATGCCCGCCAATGCCGAGTTTGCCGCCAGCTTTCACGATGTCCCACGCGGACGCCGCGCCAGCGGGATATTGGTACTGGTCTTTTCGAAACCACTTCAAACCCGATGTCCTAGCCTCCAAGACTGCGTGAGGAATGAAGCGGCGCAATTTTGGATTGTTGTAGACATCGGTTGTCTCGAGATAGTAATCCTCCGCACCAGGGCCATCGTAATAGCCGAGGATAAAGGTGGGAGTGTAATAGATGCCCGATTTCGCCACCAGATTGGTGAGATCGGAGTACAAGGGTGAAACCGGAAACTGATGTTCGTTTCCGCCGTAGCCGTCGATTACGTGTGTAAGGTCGAGCGGCAAGTCCGCAGCACCTTCGGTCGTCGGAATCATATGCAATTTTTCGCAGGCCTCCACGACGAATTGCCGCTGGCGCCGATTACCTACGAGATAAGATTTGATGAGATTCGTCCGATAGTAATCTTTATAGCGACTGATAACTTTCTCCGCTTCCTCTTCGGATTGAAAATCATTTGTTGAAAAGATGCCCGGCCCGGTGGAATAAGCTCGCGGCCCGATCATTTGTCCCGAATCCGCGAGGTCCTGGTAAGCAAACATGTCACTCGTGTAGGTCTGGGGATCACGGCCGGCGGTAACACCGTAAGCAAGACTTGCCAGGAAGTCCCAGTTTTCGAAGTTCAGAACGCCTCGCCCAACATTGAACCAGTGCGCGTGAATGTCGATGAAGCCAGGGACAATCGTGTCTCCCCTAACGTCAAGTACTTTGGCCCCTGCGGGTATAGCGACAGAGCCGCTTGCGCCAATGGCCTGAATCCGATTGTCTTGGACGACGATGTCGGCGGAACTCAATACTTCGTCACCGCGCATAGTGACTATTTTTGCTCCTCTTAATGCCACGGTTCCCTTCGGCGTCTCGCGCGGAACTTGAACCGTAAATCGTTGGGTTTGCGGCTTAAGCATTGCTGCCGCTTGAACAGAATTTCCCTGGACGGTTTTCTCATCCCCACCTGCCAAAGCTGACTTCTCAAACTGGGGTGCTTCTGCCTGCGCGAGGGGCAGCCGGAAACACGTTGAACCCAGCGACCATACAATCGTCTTTCCGTTGTCCGCCCACGCCATGAAATCAGCACCTACGTCGGTTAGCCGCCTCACAACGACCGAAGGAGAGCTGAGATCAATTGTCGGAGCTGCTCCGCCAACGATCGGCAGGTCAAACAGATAAACCTGGCTTCGGAACAGCGCGAGCGCTCGCGTGCCATCTGGGCTGACTGCAAGCTTTGCCGGCGGAGAGAAATCCGATCCCCAAATGTTCTTGTGAGTAAGCCGCACAATCGTGCGCCTTTCCGAACCGTCGGCGCGCATCGATACCAGAGAATAGTTCACATTTTGCAGATTTGGCTTCTGCAATTCGGTAACAAAGAGCCGGACGTCGGATCCTGCAAAATGCGGAAAGGTATAGTGCGGTGCCGGCGTGACCACTTCTGCGAGCTTCCCGTCCGCCTGAATTGAAACGAGTTCCAGACCGTCCACCGGGTGGAGCCATTGATCTATTTGTTCGAGTGCCACGCTCCGAGGCGCCCGCAAAACGTAGATATGGTTTCCGTCGGGCGACCACACAGGTTGGGAGTAGTAAGCTAGCGCGCTACTCAGTTTTAAAGGCTTGTCCGTTCGGTCGGATGGAACCTTCCAAACGGAGCCGCCTTCCCCCGACCAAGTTACATAGGCAAGCCATTTCCCATCCGCAGACCAAGCTGGTTCAAATTCGTGGTCCGGACGCGAGGTGATACGTTGCGGCTTCGCATCTGGCATCTGCAAAGCCATATAGATGTGACCCAACGCGGAGAAGGCCACGCGTGAACCGTCAGGTGATTCCGTGGCTCCCTGAATTAGCCGTGCCTCAATGGGACCTTCCTCTACCCGGTGTTGAAAGTTGAGTTCTGGTCCAAGTTCTCTCAAGACTAGGGCTTGGAATTGAATCGTTTTGTCTTGCAGTGTCTCCAAGCCGAGGCGGTGAATCTTCCCGCCGAACGATAGAACAATATTTTTGCCGTCCGGCGTGAACGCGTAACCGGGTAACAGGTCACGAGTCGTTTCTCCGGATTCCTGACCGTCACGCTGAATGGGGTACTCTAGCCAGCGGTCGTCGCCTGTCGCCAAGTCCCGCAGGCGCAACGCCGTCTTTGAATCATAGCGAGTTGCATAGGCCAGCTTTGTTCCATCGGGAGAGAGAACCGGACGAAACGCGCCGCCCTGGTCGTAGGTTAGTCTCTCTTCCTCGCCAGTTCTTAAGTCCCGGCGCGCAATCTGCCATTTCGAAGTGTCGGAAAAGCCGGCCGCTTTGGTCTCATAATAAAAGTAGCGGCCGTCAGGGGACGACACAGCCCCCATCGCAACTTGAGCCTGCGCATTCTCTTCCTTCTTCGATTGAATGACGGGGACTCCGGAGCCGCCTTTCACGTCGTACATCCAAAGCTCCAAGGCCTCGCCGTAAGCGCGCGGCTTTGCTCGAGAAACCAAGATGTATCTACCATCAGTTGTCCATGACGGGGAAACGAACAGGGCGTTTTCTTCGGAGGTTAGCTGCCTTGCATTCGAACCATCAACTTGCGATATCCAGACATTGTCGGCGCCGGAACGATCGCTGATGTATACAATTTCCTTGCCGTCAGGGGAGAATTTGGGCTGGCTGTCGAAGGAGAGTCCAGCCGTGATGGGTTTGGCGTCCCCTCCACCTACTGGCAGCGCGTAAATATGACCGACCAAATCGAAGATGAGGCTCTTTCCGTCAGGCGATACGTCGAGTGACAGCCAAGTTCCTTCTTTCGTCGTGTATTGAAGTTTACGAGTAGGCTTAAGCGACAAACCATCATTGCTTTGCGTCGCACCTTTTGTTTCTTTCGCGGTGTCTTGGGGAGGAACTGCTCCGAGAGTTGCCGCACATGAAATGGAATACCCGAAAAGCAGTGCCAGGCATGATGGTTTGACGGCACACAACACTTTCGACATAAAGCTCCTGGCCATCACTCTCTGGACCGCTCACCGCCCAGCAAAACGAAACGAGCGTTCACATATTGGTCCATTCCGGACAAAACGTAAGCACGGGGGAGCGAACTCGGATCCCCCGTGCCGGTTTCTTATGAGTACAAGCTAGAAGCTAAACTTCAGCGCTAGTTGGATTTGACGAGATGTCCCCGCTCCAAGCGTGCTTCCGAGAGTGTTGAAGATCTGCCCGAAGCTTGGAGTGCCAAAGGTCGTGTCCGGCTGAGCAAATGCCGGGTGGTTGAAGATGTTGAAGAATTCGGCGCGAAATTCCAGGTTGCGGGTTTCCCCCAACTTGGTTTCCTTGAGCATGGAGAAGTCAACGTTCTTGAATCCAGGCCCAAAGATTGTGTTCCGGCCGCAATTGCCAAATGTACCCGCACCTGGCATAGAGAAAGCTGCCGGATTTAGCCAGTTCGTTATCGTCTGCGGGCTGGCATAAGGATCCACACCAGCCACGCAGTCAGGACGCTGGTTGGTGAAATCTTCATTTCCGAACGTATTCGTTCCGATATACACGGTATCGGCGACTCCGGTGCGCAGAATTCCGAGCGTGGAGACTCTCCAACCCGAAGCCAAGCGGCTGCCAAATCCCGAGTTAAACAGCTTATGGCCATTGCCGATCGGGAGGTTGTAAAGAAGATTGAAGGTAAAGTTCTGGCGCACGTCTCCAGAACCATTTCCGCGCTCGGCCGGGATGTTGTTCAGATTCTGCGGATCCGAAGCGAAGAGGCCCTGATCTTCCACGTCGTCGATGGCATGGCCGTAGGTATAGTTGGCTTGAAACATCAGTCCTGCCTTACCGGCACGTCGGATGAATGAGAGTTGCAGAGCATTGTACGAACTGAAGCCAGTGTTGGTCTGCAACGTGATGTTCCCAAAATTGGGATTGGGCCGGGTGCCAAGGGTTGGATCGAGGTAATTGATACCCTCTTCGCGCCAGAGATTCACGCCATGATTCCCAACATAGGCGATCTGAAAGGACATATTTTCAGAAAATTGGTCCGCTACGCTCAGATTCCATTGGTTGGAGTAAATATCTGGCTTGTGATAGGGGAAGCCGTTGACGTTCGGAGGCGGCGGTGTGGCTGCCTGAGAAAGAAACGTGTCATACGGATAGGACAGATTGGGAATTTGCGCTTGAAGGAGAGTGACGTTTCCGGGCACGGTGTTTCCTGGAACATAGTAGGATCCGAAACCTACCGGATAATCCTGGAAATAAATTCCGTAACCGCTTCGCACAACGATCCGCGGCTTCGGAGACCAAGCGATACCAACACGCGGCCCGAAGTCCTTATTGTTGATGGCAAAGTACGGATCGCCTGGAGCCCCGAGCGTTCCGGTCCTGGTATCGTACGTGCGCGTCGCATACTTGGAGTCGTGAGGAACAGTCTCGATGTCGTAGCGCAGTCCGAAATCTACGGACAGGTTCGGCAACAGTTGGTACTTGTCATTGATGAATGCGCCGACCTGAGTTGCGCGCACACCGTTTCCGGGCGTAGCGTTCACGATCGTCACTGTCGAGAGTTGATCGTTGATGAAATCCTGCGGAGAGTTGAACTGCATCGTAGGCGTCGCGGTGCTGTTTGCATTCACCCAGATGCGATAGATCGTTCCGCCCCATGAAAGGGAATGGCGGCCGTTCACCTTGCTCATCGTGTCTCCGTACTGGAAACTTGTATTGTTCTCGAGGAAATTGCCTTGTGTTCCAGGCACGGCGCTGTAGCCGACGACAGTTGTCAACGGCAAGGGCTCAGCCGAATCGATCTGGCTTCCCCAGCGTTGCATACCGGTCAGGAAGTCATTGACCAGCCCGCTGCTAAAGACATGTTCCTCGTGAATAGCGACGTTGGTCGTGCGGAGAGGGACGATCTGATGGTCAAAAACACCCAGTGAAGAAGGGATTACGCCATAGAGAGGTCCGTGGACATCCGAGTCGTTCACGTTCACGCGGACAAATGCGGAATCGTGCGTGCTGAAAATCTGATCGAAACGAATCGAGGCGGTGTCTTCACGAACATCAGAGACCTGTGTGGTCGTGTAGTTGTCCGTGTACTGGTCCGGCCCGGGAGAAGTTCCGAGAGGAAACAGGCCGAGGATCGGTGCGAGTTGCGGAGAGGTTGCCAAAACGTCGGTGCGTTCGAGAGCACTGGGCACCGTACCGGAACCCGTGATTCCGATCCGCTGGCGTGAACCTTCGTAGTTGAGGAAGAAGAAGGTCTTCTGTTTGATGATCGGCCCACCAATATTCCCGCCAAAATCATTGAATCGAAATTCCGGGGCCGGCCCGGTGGTTGCGAAGAAATTTCGCGCATCGAGAATGTTATTGCGGAAGTAGTCGTACGCAGTGCCATGAAAGTCGTTCGTGCCGGATTTCGTGGCGATGTTGATGTACGATCCAGCAGCGCGCCCATACTCTGCGCTGTAATCGCTTGTCTGCACGTTGAACTGCTCGACCGTATCCAAGCTGCCAGTCAGAAGGCGTGCGCCCCGTTCAAATCCGTTGGCCATATAGGGCTGATCGACGCGCGACGCGTCAATGCCATCGATAGAAAATTGGTTGTGCACCGAGTGCAACCCATCGAAAGTCAGATCAGCAATGAAGTTGCTCCGGAATATGGCGCCGGGAGTAAGAAGACTGAAACGGGCGTAGTCTCGTCCATTGATGGGAAGTTCGCCGACTTGTTGATTGTCGAGCACTGTGCCAGTGCTGGCGTCTGCTTTGTTGATGATCGGCACTTCCGAGGTCACAACAACTTGCTGGTTGACGGCACCAACGGTGAGGACAAGATTCAGTTGCACCGTGGTGGCCACGTTCAGCACTACGCCAGTCTGAGTCAACTGCTGGAAACCCTCGTGTTCGGCCGAGACGTTGTACGTGCCAATCGGAAGATCCGTAAGCGCGTAATGCCCCTCCCTGTCTGACTGTGCTTTGCGAACTGCACCTGTGGCTGTGTTCGTCGCTGTAATCGACGCATCGGCAACTGATGCCTTGGACGCGTCAAGAACCTGGCCAGTGATTTCGCCTGCCGTTTGCGCCTGCGAATGTGCCGAGGGCTGCAAAAACAAAAGTGAAAATAAGATTGCAAAAAAACTAAAGCAAACTAAATTGAACACACCACGACTTCTTATACGCATTGATTGTCACCCCTTTCAGGTCTCGTGCAACCTGTTGATTGCAACGTCTCCCTCAGACACCTGGACCACAACCCCGCACACCAGCTTAGGACTAACGGTCAAACGGAAAAGCAATTGCAAATACAGAGCCGAAAACATACTCATTCAGATTTGCTCTATCTTTCTAAATTAAAGCTTTCTTGCACTGAATTAATTCCCTCAAAAAAACCTTGGTCATAACTGATTCCGGATGCCAATGGCCAGCCGACACTCGAATTCCGCCCGCGACTGCGAATTCGATTCGGACCAACCACTCCAAGGCTCTTTAGTATGGCGATAGTCTCACACAAATTGTGAGCCATACTTTCGATGTTATGACACGATATATCGAATACACGACATTCCATTTCTTCGTCCAGCTAACCATTTGGATGGCTTATCGCATAAGTCAATTGCGCCTAGCGGCGTCCTCATCGGAGATTTGTTTCCTGGAAGTGCTGAATGCACATTTGCAGCCATGTTGGGCGTGAGTGTCACGGGCGGAGGCAACGCAATACTTTTTTTTGAGGATGAGGTCGCCGCGTATTGCGGGACTTCGCTTTGTTTGGTAGGTTCGACAATATGTTGAACAAATATCGCAAGGGGAAATTCGATCCCGTTGGCGTTCGCGGGGCACTGGTCACGACTTTCCATTGCGAATATCCAAATGGATTAGTGTTTCCCGCGCATTATCATGAGGTCGACCAAATTATTTTCGCGAGCCACGGCGTAATGACAGTGCAAACGCCTCAGGGGATTTGGGTCCTTCCTGCGAATCGCGCTCTTTGGATTCCCTGTGGAGTTACTCATACCGTGCGCATGTCTGGGACAGTCTCTGCACGCAACCTTTACTTCAAGCCTGGCCTCGCACCAGGGATGCCCCGAACGTGTTGCGTAGTCAACATTTCTCCACTTCTGAAGGAATTGATACTGCAGGCCTGTCGATTTCCATCGCTCAATAGACGGACGCAAATACAGCGCCATCTCATTGGGTTGATCGTGGAACTCTTGCATTCCTCTGAACTGCTTCCGCTTCAGCTTCCCCAACCGGTCGATCCCCGAGCGCAGAAGGTCGCAAACTTACTTCTTTCCGATCCCGCCAATCCTCTACCAACCCAAGAGCTCTGCCGGCAAGCCGGAGCGAGCAAAAGAACGGTCGAGAGGTTGTTCCGGCAGGAAATTCACATGACTCTTGGGCGGTGGAAGCAGCAATTGCGGCTGATCTATGGTTTGCGTCTTTTGGCGCAAGGGCTGAAAATCACGAGCGTTGCTCTTGAAGCTGGGTATAGTTCACCCAGCTCATTCATATCGATGTTTAGGAGTCTTCTGGGAACCACTCCAGGGCTCTATTTTCGAACGGAGTCGAGCAATCCAACCGAACTACCGCCGGCGGAATACTAACTGTGGTTACCGAATACTCCGTCCGACCTGACAACACAGGGGTTCCGATCATTCGTGAGATCATGGGGGCTACCACGGCGAGCTCTCTTTTCGTCGTCTTTTTCACTTTGCTAGCCTCCACTTTTTTGTGTTGATCGTTTCGGGAAAGACAGTTCAGAAAATCGGCGCGTTAGCAGCGCTGATGTCTCGATATGGGAGACTAGCCGAGCCCGACACGGTGGACTAGGTCCGCAAATCGAGGGTCGCCCCGGATTGGGTCGAAGAACGGATGTACTTTGAGAAATTGCAAAATGTTCGACTGCTCCTGGTACGCCCGCTCCAGCCAGGCAAATGTCTGTTCCTTTTCGCCCAGTCCCAAATAGGCGTTCACAAAGGCGCCAGCCGGGACATAGCCTTTCCGCTGGCGCCGCTTCAGTTCGTCGAGGAGAGGGAGCGCATCTTCGCGACGCCCGGCACGAGCGTAGGCCCGGATAAGCACGCCGATGACGCCTGGACTGCGGTTGGTGATGGAAACCGCCTTCTCCAGTACAGGAATTGCGTCCTTCGGTTGACCCTTGGCAATGAGTGAGAATCCGAGATACCAGAGGGCACTCGCAGAGTCTCCCTGCACCGCCAGCACACTGCGCAATTCGCGTATGGACTCGTCATACCGGCGGGCAAAAAACAGAGTCTCGCCGATGCTCGTGCCAGAGACCTCGATGGGGTCGAGTTCGCGACCGCGAGCGGTCCACGTCAGGGCCTCCTGCGTTCGCCCCTGGCATAGCAGCCAATGCGCAAATCCAACGTTCGCAGCGGCGTCATTCGGGTTCAAGTCGAGCGCGCGGTTGTACTCAGCTTCGGCGTCGCTCCAGCGCCATTGTTCCTGGTAGACATCCGCCAGCAGGACATGCGCTTCGGTTAGCCCTGGATCCAGCTCTAGGGCCTTACGAGCCGCATTGACGACTCTTGGCCGCACTTCACTTGGGGGAGTACCGATGAAAATTGTGCCGAGCTTGTCGTAGGCATCTGCAATGCCGACATAGGCCGGCGCGAACGTCGGGTCTCTCTTGGTCGCCTCCTCAAAGTAACCAATACTCTCCTTGAGTTGCGATGTACTGAAGCTTTTGTCGAGGATGGAGCGGCCCTTGAGGTAATTCTCGTAAACTTCCGGCGAAACGGAATGCCTTGCAGTGAGCCTGGCGTGCTCTTCCCCGCTGACCGTGACCTTGACCTTTCGCGCTATGGCTTGGGCTACATCGCTCTGCAGATCGAGAACGTCCCGCAGGTCTCGATCATAGGATTCCGACCAAAAGTGCTCGTCGGTTGAAGCGCGAATCAACTGGGCGTGGATGCGAATTCGGCTGCCTTCCCGGATGACGGACCCTTCGACAATGGCGTCTACGTGGAGCGTTTTGCCGATCTCTGGCACAGAGAGTTGCGTATCCTTGAAGCGCATGACGGATGTGCGCGAAATGACGCGCAGATCGTGGATCGTAGAAAGGCTTCCGACGAGCGCCTCCGTCATCCCGTCAGCAAGGTATTCCTGTGTTGGGTCACCTGAGAGGTTTTTAAGTGGCAGAACTGCCAGTGACCTGATTTGGGTTTTCGATGCATTCGCGGCCTGGCTCCGAGTTATAGCGTAAGCGGCGGCAAGGAGGGCAAGTAGCACCACTCCACTGATTGCAATCCAGAGACGGACCTGAGGAGAGAAAGTTGCCATCCTCCGGCCCACCTCGATTACGGTTGGCGCCTCTCCGGGGGTCTGCGCCACGGGAGGCTCTTTCTCTTCTTCCCCCAGGCGCGGCTTCCGGCTTTGCAACCACGCGTCCAGTTCGGCCGGAAACGCATAGACCGAGCCCGCTCGGTCATGGACGTGCCGATGGACCGGCATGCCCTCGCGCCTTTCCCACCGCTGGACGGTGGTTACGTCGCGGTTCAGGTAGGTTGCGATTTCCTTCCAGGAATCCAGCCGCCGAGCGGAGCCTTTTTCAGACACCGCCTCGAGTGGTTGGTCCATCACGTCTCTCCCGCTGACCCAATCCCGCAAGCTAAGTAGCGCGATTGTAACCCTTTGACCCCAGACGGCAAAGCACTGCATTTGACGGCAAACGGAGCTTCCGTTCGTTGCCGTTTGACCTGGCCGCCCGGCGTGGGCGGATGTTCGCGGAGCGCCCCGTGCGCGGAATCGCCGAGAAGCTTTTCTGGACCGCGATGGTTCAGAGAGGTTTTGCGTGCGATCAATGACTTAAATTTGGAGGTTGCACATGAAGAGTAAGACTGTCTGGTGGGCGGCCAGCTTTGGGTCTAGCCCTGGTGCTGGGAGTGAGTACGTGTTCCCTAGCCCAGCGCCCGGACCCGGCACCCAACTGAACCCCGAGCGGGTTACGGCCACAGAGGCAGTGGAAGCGCAAGTGGGGGGTGTGATGGTCAGTGGCCCGGGACATACGTGATGGTGTAATTGGTGGAGCTCAGCCCGGAGCAACTGATGGGATAAGTGCCTGCCGGGCTGGACGCGGTGGCCGTGGTCGAGCAGCTTAGCGTTCCCGTCAACGCGGACGGGGTGTCGCCACTCACGCAACCACTGTAGGAAACCGTGAATGGCGGGTTTGACTGACCATACAGACCCGCAAATTCACAACAAGAGTAACTTCCGCAGTTTGTACGCCATCGACAGCGCGAACGTTTGAACGGAAAGTTTTCCCGTGCTGAAGACGCGCACCGAGGCAGCCCGTGAGAGGAAGACCGCAACTAATCTTTCGAGGAAATACAGTTAGTTCGTATAATAATTGGCAAGGATAGAACTGTGGCCAACGCTTCCCTCTGCAAGCATTTCCTCGTGGAAGTGCGTCCGCGCGCGAGATTATGGCTGCGCACGATCGTTCCGGCGGTCCTCGTCTTTTGGGTCTGGTTCTCCGGTTTCACAGAAGCACAGTTGACGGAAAGGACCGCGACTCAACGCGATAACCCTTCCTCCATTCACGGCAGGGTTCTCAACCGAGTAACTCATGAACCCGTCAGCCGCGCTCTGGTCTTTTCTCCGGACCAGCAATACGCCACGCTTACAGATGATCGCGGTGGTTTCGAGTTTAAGTTTCCACCGCAAGTTCCGGAGCCAAAGGAGGAACAAACAGGCACGCCCGACGCCGCAGCGTTCCGCGCCCGTCAGCTTCGCATGATGCAGAACGCCAGGCCTGCGACCTTCTATGCGCGCAAACCCGGGTATATACAGAATGCGAGTAACCAGTTCGACGGCCGCGCTAGCGCAAACCAATCAGAAATTGTCATCTACCTTGATCCGGAAGCTTTAGTCATTGGGCACGTCAACCTTCCGGGCGCGGAAGGCGACCTGCGAATCCGCACAAACCTGTACCGGCGCGCAATCAGGGAGGGGCAGGAGCACTGGGAACTGGCGCGCTCGTTCACGACGTGGGCTGATGGAGAGTTTCGTTTTTGGGATCTTTCACCAGGGACGTACAAAATGGGTACTGGCGAGCAACTCGATCGGGATCCACTGATTTTTACGCCTGGTGGACAACTCTTTGGTTTCCCACCCATTTTCTATCCGGGTGCCTCCGATTTTTCGGCGGCAGCTCCCATTCAACTTGCCGCAGGCGCGACGTTTCAGGCCAGCCTCGCGCCAGCGCGCCACGAGTATTATCCCGTCAAATTTCCAGTGATGAATGCAGGTGACGGGGCGTCGATGAGCATTCTCATTTATCCCTTGGGACGTCCCGGACCTGGCTATTCTCTCGGATACAATTCCGTGGAACAGTTGATTCAGGGAACACTCCCGGACGGTAACTACACACTCCAAGCCAATACGCAAGGCCAGCCGGGTTCGACGGGGTTTCTCAATTTCTCTGTGCACGGCGCACCGCTCGAAGGGCCTGCGATCAACCTCGTTCCCAACACGTCGTTGGCTGTGACGCTGAGGGAAGAATTCAATTCCGGGCAAAGCGTATTCGTTGAGGATCCGGGAGCAAATGACGACCTGACGCCGAAAGCAGCGCCGCAGCGACGGGTCAACGTCCAGGTTATGCTGATTCCCAGCGAAGAGTTTGGCTCCGCCGAAACCGCCCTATCAGAGCCAGTTCAAGGCACGCAGGACCACGCGCTAGTCATCCCGAATGTGCGGCCGGGCCGTTATCGCGTACATCTCCAGACCGCGGTGGGGTATGCGGCCTCCATTGTTTCTGGCGGGAGCAATCTCCTGCGCCAGCCGCTTGTCATCGGCTTGGGCGGAGCAAGCTCGCCGATTGAGATTACGCTTCGCGACGATGGAGCCGAGGTGGACGGCAAGGTCGAGGACGCCACCGAAGGCCACATTTATTTCCTGCCTGTCGGTGAGGGTTCCGGGGAATTCCGGGAAGCAAACAGCACGCTCGATGGATCGTTTGCATCGTCGCAGCTTACACCGGGCACGTATCGCGTGCTCGCCTTCGACAGTCCGCAAAACGACCTGGCATACGCCGACGCGGATGCGATGCGCAAACTGGATTCCAAGGGACAGGTCATTCATCTCGAAACTGGTCAGAAGGAGCACTTGCACCTAAAAATCATTTCCGGAGGCGATTCGCAATGACTCTTCCCGCCCGCGTATGGCGAATAGTGGTGGCCATCTTGGGATTGGCGCTGATACAGGCTGGTGGCGCCGACGCAGCGCAGAGTCGAACTCCCACGGTGCAAGAGGGCTCCCGGACTGATCAATCCTTCAGGATTGCGGGGACGGTTGTGAGTGCTACGACCGGTGCTCCTCTCTCTCAAGCCCGCATCTCCCTAGCAGAGACGCGAGACCGTGCCAAGCTGGTTTCGATGATCACCTCGGAGGACGGTCATTTTGAATTTTCGCAACTAAAGCCTGGAAAGTATTCCCTGCAGGGAGCGAAACGCGGATTCATTTCCTCTGCGTACGAACAACATGAGCAGTTTTCCACCGCAATTGTGACAGGGCAGGAGTTCTCGACCGAAAACCTGGTTCTTCACCTTACGCCGATGGCTCTCATTAAAGGCCGTGTGTCGGATGAGTTCGGCGATCCCATCCGAGGCGCCAGCGTCGTTTTATATTTCGAGAACCATGGCGGAGGGATGAGCCGGATCACGAGATACTCTACCTCGACGAGTGATGATCGCGGTTTCTACGATTTCTCGCTGTTGCGCCCCGGCAAATACTATGTTTCCGTCACCACAAAGCCTTGGTATGCGATTCATCCCACGACCGCACCCGACGCAGCGAGCACTCCGATACCACAAGTTTCTCCCGCTCTTGATGTGGCTTACCCCACGACGTATTACAACAGCGCTACCGAAGCGGACAGCGCCACACCGATCGAAGTGAAGGGCGGCGACCGTCTGGAAATCGATGTGCATCTCAATCCGGTACCCGCATTGCACCTTATTTTTCGAATCCCTTCAGACGGGACTGGCCAGTCGCCTGGCTTCACGATGCCGATTCTAGAAAAGCGCGTCTTCGATTCCGTGGCCTTTGTGCAGACGGAAGGTTTGACCCAGGTGGCACCGGGCGTGTTCGAGCTAAAGGGTATTCCGCCTGGTCGCTACACGATGAGAGTTAAGAACTCGGACTCCGGCCAACTGGAGCAAGCCGCGGACGTCGATCTTGTCCGAAACGGACAAGAACTGAACGAATCTCGTAGAGAAACGCTGGGCAGCCTGAAACTGTCCATAAAAATGCCTGGGGACGAAGCACTGCCGAAGCAATATGGCGCGGGTTTGCAGGATTCGCGGCGTCGGATGGTGGCCTATAAGCAAGGGGACCCGACCGGGCAATTTTCTTTTGAAAACTTGGCTCCGGGTAAGTACGCGATTTTAGTTGGCTCTCAAACAAAGCCCTATTCCGTCGTGCGAACTTCTTCGCCTTCCGGAGACTCTTGGGGCCACGACGTAACCATTGCAGCTGGAGCAGCTGCCGAAGTGACAGCTTCTCTTTCCGCGGGGATAGTTAGCATTGAAGGTGTTGTGGTGAAGAAAGATAAAAAAGTTGCCGGAGTCATGGTCGCACTGGTGCCAAACGATCCTGTTGCTCACGTTGATCTATTCCGCCGGGACCAAAGCGACTTCGATGGGACGTTCGTTTTGCGGGGCGTGATTCCCGGTGCCTACACCATCGTCGCCGTGGAAGATGCCTGGGGTCTGGAATGGTTGCAACCGAGCGTCCTGGCGCGTTATGTCCAACATGGACAGAATCTATCCATCGGTGATTTCATGAACGGAACCGTGCACTTGCCCGATCCCATCGAAGTACAGCCTCATTGAACACAGCCTGTGCCCGACCCCACGAGGTGGTGTTTGTGAAAGATTTGAGTCGGAAAAACGGGCAAGACCGGGTACTGCAAATGCTGGACACACTAGAGAGCACGCCGGGAATCGGTCTCTACGAAATCGCAAATATTGTGGAGGGCGGTCGCAAAACATTAGAAGGATTGTAACGCTAGCTCCAAATGCACAAACTCTTTAACGTCCTTGAGCGGCACGGCATCGTCGTACCGAATGAGCTCCATCACGACCTTTTCAACCTTGATCCTATCGCGCGTCGTTCAGATCTTCTCCCAATCGACACTAAGCAAGCACCTGGCATTCCGAGGAGGAACCGCTCTCCACAAACTCTTCCTCAAGCCGCCCAGCCGGTATTCTGAGGACATAGACCTTATTCAAACTAAACCTGAACCGATCGGGCCAACCCTGACCGGATTGCACAAGGTATTAGATTCCTGGCTCGGCCAGCCGTGCCGAAAACAGTCAGAAGGAAGAGTAACGTTGATCTACCGTTTCGATTCTGAAATCCCTCCGGTCATACCGCTTCGACTGAAGGTTGAAGTCAACACTCGTGAGCACTTTTCGGTCTTCGACCACGTCCGAAAGAAATTCAAGGTTACAAAATAGCCAAAAGGACTGTGCGGACAGCGACACGAAAGATTTTCTTTAGTTGCTTCGGTTTATGCCGCTTTTCTGTATTCAACAAGTCAGCCGCCCCCGCAGAGCGGGTGGCTTGGTGAGTGGGGCCTCAAAGGCGGTTATCCTGTTGGTTGAGGCGTCGCGCCAAAGCGCGCCTTCGTGGATCAGTTCGCTGTTACCATCCGCGGACTGCCGGGTAGGGCGGTGAAATGTCGATGGCCACGACCTCATGGTCGAGGACAGAGGGCACGGTGATTGTCAGTTCGGAGCCGTTGAGTTCGATGTGCGGACTCTTTTCCGCAACCAAGAGATGCGCCGCCCTCATGTGAGCTCCCTCCGAAAGACGGACTCGTACTTTTTGCTCGCCGACGGGAATGAACTCTCTGTAAGGACCTTTCATCGCCATCGGATTAGTCAGATTTACAAGATGGATGACAATGGCATCGTGATTGCGCCAAGCGGTCACTTCGACAAAGCCTGGTCCCGCCACTTCGACCATTGGCTTTTCGTTTGTCGCCCACTCGACCGTGTTGCGAAGAAGTTTGAAGTGGTCCACGTTGAGCACTTCCCAGAACGTACGGTCGATGTCCCAGGGGAAATAGACGACGCGACCAGCGGACGAGAATTCACGGAGATACACGCCGGCGATGTCCGTCTTTAATTGACGAGGAAATACTTTTTCCATCGGCAAGTCTGGGTAGCTCGGAATCAGCGTGATCGGCACCTGCGCAAACCGGTCTCGAGGCTCGACTTCCAAACGTGATACGCCATTTACGATCCGGGGTGCATCTTCCAAACCTTTGAACAGTGGATGGTGGGGCACCGCTTCGTGTTCGAGCCGAAGATAAGAGTTTTGCATCGGCCCTTCGATGCGGCCGTTCCACATCACGCCAAAGAGGTCGGCAAGACCAAAGTCCTTGCGGCGTACACCCCACTCGTCGTAGAGACTGGTTTCGTAAGTGGCGATCAGGCTGCCGCCCTTTTTCACGAAGGCGCGGAGCTGCTCACATTGCGCGTCGCCCAGCGCCGCGATGTTTGGTAGAATCAGGGTTTTGAACTGCTCTACGCGCGCCGGATCGAGCAGACGATCATGCGCCATCTCAAACGGAATCCGCGCTTCGACCAGCGCCTGATACCAACCGAGCGTGTGATCTTCGACCTTCGCAGTAGCGTGGTTGCCACCGTAGAACCACGCAGTCTGTTGCGAATAAACGAGTGCCACACGCGCAATCGGTGTTTCGTGGCGCAAATAGCGTTTGAACCTGTCGGTCCAGCCGTAGATCTCCTCCACGCCTTTCAGCCAGCGCGGATCATGAAGCACGCCGCTGAATTTGCTGAACCACGGGCGCATGCCGTTAGCGATCCCGTCGAGCACCCAGATGCGAATTTCGGCATCGTTTTGAACGCTGTCTTTCCACCGGTACGGTTCCTCGAGGCCGACGCTGAACAGTCCGGCGATCGGTTTGCACCCCATCGTGGCGCGGTATTCCTTTCCATTTTTTCCATTTGCCCACGGAGCCGTAACACCACGCCGCGCTTGGCGATCCGCGGCGAGCATCGGCGCCAATTCGCCGATTTGCCGCATATCGAGCGAACTTAGCGCTCCACCGCCGGTGTTTGGGATAACGCACGAATCAGGATTGATCTTGCGCACCTCGCGGTCCCACAGTTGCCATAAATCGAAAAGCCGTTGCTGACGCCAGAGGATGTAAGCACGGCGAGCGGGGTCCTGAGGATCGTCCCTGCGCGGTAGTTCGAAGCCCGATGCATCCTTGAAGTTTGCTTGGCAATGCTCGCAGTAGCATTCTCCGGAACCATCCCAGCGATTGATGAAGATTCCGTCAACACGATAGCGTGACATGATCTCCTTCTTCACTTCGGTCATGAACTCGAAGTTGTAAGGACCAAGGCCACAAGTCACCCACATTTCCGGCGACGCCCAATGCCGGCGCGGATTTCCCTGCGCGTCCACGGCGATCCAATCCGGATGCGCGGCATGAACATCATCATAAGTCGCGTGCGGGTCAGTGCGCACCAGTACCGCCAGGCCGAGTTTCCGACACCCGGAAACCAGGTCGCCGAGCACGTCGCGGTCGCCCAACCACGCACTGCGATGGTGAAACGGAATTTGGGTCGGGTAATAGGCCACGCACCCACCACCGCTCAGGCACACGGCGTCAGAGTGTGTGCGTTTGAAATAATCCAGCCAAAAGGCGAGGTCAAATTTGCCGGGATCGTCCTCGACCAGAGTCAGCTGTGCCCAGCGCATCGGTCGGTCTATCCAAGATGGAGTCAGGGGCGGAGACCCCGGCAACGCTTCCGCACCTTGAAGCAAGCCGGGCCTGAATTGCGGCAAGGTCATGGCAACGCCCGCCACGGTGGTTGCTTTCAAGAACTGTCTGCGTGTATGCGGTGATTTCATCAAGATTCTCTCTCACTCTCGCTGGACTTATTCAAGCCGATCAGATCAGCGAGGGATATCGGACCGAGCCTTCGGTAACCACAGGGCAGCACGCGGCTGCGCCGGCGAAGAAATACAGACTGAAGCAAATCGAAACGCTGTTTAACCTTTGTTTTAAGATTCGCAGAGAAGTAAAATGTAACTTAGGATTCGCTTAGCGATCCTGTCTCTGGCGAATTGTTTTTTCGACAGCCAGCCGCCCAGAATGACAATGTTACATTGAGCTGAAAATCGCCGGATGGAGTTTTGCGGACCACAGGCTGAGAACAAGGGTATAGAACAATTCGGACAGCCGGAACAAAAAAAAGAGAGGCGCTCGGTAACCTCACAAGCGCCTCCCGTACTACCTCAACGTAAACCGTACCTCACTGGATCACCTCCTTCTCGGCAGGAACGCCGATATCGACAAGACATGTCGAGTGATCCGATTATAACGCGGGAATCGGGGGAATGTCAGAGTAAGCCTTTCCTTAACCTTCGGGTTTGGGCACGCGAAAGCCAGTTACCGATCCACAAACTGATCAGCGGTCCGCTGAAAAGAGCAGCAGCCGGGACGCCGGCAGCAACTAGCACGATACGCCGCTTCAGCAGGACTAACTCTTTAAGCGAACTGCCCACGAGTAGCACACCGAAGGGTTCTTTATTACGTCCCTCTAAGGGCATCACCTGAAAGGTTTCGGCCGCGGAGGGGTCGCTAGTCCGGTTGATGGGCTGGACGAAGGATTGCCGATGCTTGTGAATCTGGTCTATGAGCGGCGCAAAGCGGTCCGCTTGGGCCACCACGGCAGTAGCATCTTTGAGATTTGCGGGGACAAACGTTGGTTCGGGACTGCGATACAGGAGCACCTGCACGCCAGGAGGAAGGAGCTAACAACGACAGGAAACTGTGGTCGATGCGGCGGCTACCGATTATGTATGAATGCTTGTCGTTTCCGCTGGAGACCGAGCGAACTGCCACGAGAGAAAGAGCTTCGCCATCTGGGAGTTCCTCTCTCTTCAAAAATGCTGGTGAATCACGCCAGTTCGTTGTCGCCGACACCCAATCGTTCCTTTGGCCGACACGCGCAGGGTATTGCGCAGAAGAAATCACAGTGCCATCCCAACCTACGATCTCCACGAAATCTAGCAGTTGATCGCGCAATGCGCCGATCGCGTCGTGGGCGTAAAGGGATTGATCCGCCTTGGGCCGCGCCAGATCAATTCAAGTAGCCAAGGACCACTCCCAAGTCACCGCAACTTGGAACATTACCGTAGACAATCCTGAATTGATTGCCAGCTTCACATTAAACGTTGAAGGGAAGGCGCTAGACACAAATTGTTCAAGCGGAAACAGCCAGTGCAACGGTGCAGCCCAAACAACGCTCTCAAAACCCGATCAGGATTGCCCGGTGAGTTTCGTCATTACGACCAATGCGCCGGAGGAAAAGCACGGTGATGACGTTCTTCGTGGAAACAGGACCTTGACTGCTCTCCGCGAATTGGAAGAGATCATCGAGCTTCAAACGCTATGGTCTTCTGGCTCGTTTGAATCGCTGGCTCCTAGCAGAGGGAATGGGGGCGATGTCGCAGAGGGGGAAAGTGTCGAGTTCGGCGCGGCAGGTTCGAAAGCTGCCGCGATTGTTCGTTATTTAAAAGCGAAGAACCAATGCATCCGATGCCGGAAGACATAGACATACTCAATAGCCTTAAAGAACTAAGGGGTCTGCCCGAAATCCCTCGTGATAAGACTCATGCTACGATGCCAAGAGACGGGCGGGATGTGGCTATAAAAATCCCCTGTGAAAATGCGGCGCAAACCTCTCATCTCGTAAAGCATTGATTTGAAAGAACGGTTCAACCAGTCTTAGACGAGTTCCTACCAGATTCTACACGAGTCAGAATCCCACCCTCTCCGCCGCTCATTTCCCTCTTACTTCTTGCCAGTTATATTTCTATTGTTTATTTCTGTAAATGATTCTAGTATCCACGCAAGATATCGAATTGTAATCGTTTGTCCTACACCTCGGAAAAATCTCTCAGACGGCCCGCGCCCAGTTGAGGCGTGCTAGGGGCTGAGATCTATGAAGAGAAAAATTGGTCTTGCCATTGCAGTTGTCGCAATTATCGCAATCATTGCCGGCGGGAAATGGGCGAAAGATAACCTCACCGTTGACCTGCCGGAATATCCAGCGATCGAAAACGTCGTCTGGCTCCCCCAGCATTGGACTCCCGAGCAACGCGAGTGGTTCTATCACGCAGATCAGGGCACGCAAACGTTCAATATTCCCTATGAATGGTTTACCTCGCTGGAGCAACCCTCACTTTCGCTCGGCACTCCCGGACTTCTGAGCGAAACCACTTATCTCGACCGCTTCGGATTTATCCCCTCTGCCGCGACGCCCGGCAAACCCGAGTTGCCGATCGGCTTTGCGCACGGTGGCCAGGCCCTGGATTCTTCAGGCGCAATATGGCGCAATCCTCAGACCAATGCGGTAATGACCTCGCTGGGTTTGACCTGCGCCGCCTGTCATACCGGTCGTTTCACCTATGGGAAAACGGCCGTGATCGTGGACGGCGGTCCCGCGCTCACCAATGTTCAAAATTTTCAAAAAGCTGTCATCCTTTCAATTCTTTACACACGCTATGTCCCCTTCCGCTACGAGCGGTTCGCGAAGCGCATTCTGGGCCCCGGCGCCAACGACGAAGCAAAAAAGCAACTACGAAGACAATTCGATACAGTATTTTCAGACGGGCAGGCGTTTCACAAATTAGAGGACGCGAACAAGGCGCATAGCATCGATGAAGGTTTCGCGCGGCTCGACGCCCTCACGCGCATTGGCAACATCGTCTTCGCAATCGACCTTCCAGAAGCCAAAAACTTCCTCCCTTATTCCGCCCCCGTACATTATCCGCGCATCTGGGATGCACCATGGTTCCTGTGGGTCCAATATAACGGCGCCATCGAGCAGCCGATGACTCGCAACGCGGGCGAAGCCTTGGGCGTCGGGGCCGAAGTGAAGCTCACCGGCCTCAAGGAGCAGCTCTATTCCACGAGCATTCAGGTCAAAACTGTCTTCGAACTGGAACAGCAGCTCGCCGGAACACAACCCAATGCAACCTCTGGCTTTACCGGTCTCAATTCGCCAAAATGGCCGGAGCAAATTCTGGGTCCAGTTGACCCCGATCACAACGATCACCCCAATCAACCCGATCTCGTCGCCGCAGGTGCGGTCCTCTATAAGAAGCATTGCGAGGGCTGCCACCTGCCCCCGGTCTCCGACCCCGCCTTTTGGGAAGTCCCGCAATGGTCGCAGCCGAATGCCGCGGGACAGCGCTACCTGAACTTGAACATGATCGATATTTCGTACGTTGGCACGGATTCCGCTCAAGCCGAAGACATGATGAAGCGCAACGTTGTCGTGCCCGACAGCCTTGGGATAAAGAACCCCGCTTTTGGCACCGCGCTCGCCACAGTCGTCGATCAAACCTTGAACCGTTGGTACGACACACAGGTACCTCCAATTCCTCCCGATGTGCGCGACCAGATGAACGGCTTTCGTCCTGACAATGCCCGCGCCCTGCTCAAATACAAAGCCCGCCCCCTCAACGGAATTTGGGCCACGCCGCCGTATCTGCACAACGGCTCCGTGCCAAATCTTTACGCCTTGCTCTCTCCCCTCAACGAGCGTCCCAAGACATTTTATCTCGGCAATCGAGAATACGATCCCGTGCATGTGGGTTATCGCACCGAGAAATTTCCAGGCGGCTTCGAGTTCGACGTGTCCAAGCGCGGCAACAGCAACGCCGGCCACGAGTTTAACAACGGTTCGGGGACAGGCATCATTGGTCCCTTTCTCACTCCCGACGAAAGACGCGCTTTGGTCGAATTTCTCAAGACTTTGTAGTGTGGTGCTACGACGGCCAAGTCGAAAAATCTCTTCCGACTCCAGGAGGTCCCCTTGGGTTATTTCGAAAACACGGTTCGCAAATATTTCGGCATAGTATTGCTCGTCATCGCTGTAACTTGCGGCGTATGTAAACAGACAACGCAACCTCAAGCAAACTCCGCGCCTGGAACCCCACCGGCAGCGGACTCGCGCGAGCTTTCGGCCGACGATGTTTCGCTGCTTTTCCCAGCCCCTGTCACGGCCGCGGACATGAGTAATGTCATCGCCGTAGGTGATCTCACTGCGCCAAACCCGCAAGATTCGTCGAAGCGCGCTCCCGTCTGGCCGGCCGCCGCTTTTCAGCAATTTGTAGGCACTGCCAACAGCAAGTTTTCGCAAGTCGCTGGAACCCAGGCCCAAATCGGCTTGCCCGCTGAAACATAGAATGTCAGCGCGTGGTTATCGCCGGTATTCGCATCGATGCGGGCGCTCCAGGCATAACCAACGATATTCGCACTCAATTCGGCCGCCTCCCGCAGATTCGCCTGATCATCCAGCCCGCAACTCTCCCGGCGGACCGCACTCCCAAGGTTCTAGACATCGCCGGGCGCCTCATCTACGACTTTACCTTGCAGACAGAGACGGATCCGCCCCAGCACGATTGTTTTCCGTTGCGGTCGCCCGATCCCGATGCGTTCAACTCAGTTCTCGTGGACCTCATCGCGCTGCGCAATAAGCTGCGCGACGGCCAGCTCGGCGGCAAAAAGATCAGCACCGCTGGTTTGCGTCTCGGCGTTCATCCCGGTTTGGCCGATCCCGCTACTGCGGCCGCTCTTCGTGGCGACATCGTATCCTTGCTGCAAAAGCATATTTCGGGAGATCGTCTTGATGGCATGGCCATCGCCGCACTTCCGAGCGGTGTTCCGGCGCCCTGGATTTTTTTGTCCTTGCTCAAGGTGCCCAAGGGTGCTGTTCCTTCCTTGCCGAATGGAGGCTTTGTTCCACTTCCCGGGCCGACCCTCGACGGGAGCGATCAGCAATTCGCCGAATTGCTGCAACCCGCTGGTAAGTTTCCGCGCGTAATGCCAGAGCCACACACCAATAATCTCAACCCCATCACCTGCAAAAACGCTTCGTTTTCCGCCACAAGCATTCCCATTGCTAGTCGCAACGGCGTGGCCACGGCCGAGCTCTTCGCCGCAACGCCGCCAGCTCCGGAGCGCACCAAACAAATCCTCGACATCATCTCCGACCCGACGAAGAGCGTTCTACAATACCGATTGCGTGAGTTGCCACACCGAAACGCGCCGTGCCATCGACCTGGAAAACGTAAAAGACATCCTTGGCATCGATCCTGCGGTATTGCCTCGCGGACAATGGGACATCCGGAATTTCGGATGGTCTCCGACGGGCGGCAAGAACCTGCCGTCGCCGCCTTCATCAATTCAGAATTGCTGCCGAAGTGACACAACTAGCCTCGTCGTTCTGAGTTTCTGCCGTGATTCGCTAAACTGGGCCGATCACCGTCTCGAACTGAGATCCAAGGCCCCTGTAGTTCGCCAATTCGTTCTGCCCGACATGAAAAGGATTCTGTCTGCTTGGCGCAAGCTCTTCGGTTTGGGCTTGCAGGCTGATTCGTCAACCGGCGAAAGATGCTCGCAGAAAAAGTGAACCGTGCATGCTACCGGATTGATCCCGACGAGATTCGTGAGGTCGTTCAGAGGAATCGATTTCTGGCTTAGGGGGTGGCGGGGATCGAACCCAACACCGGGAGAAACTCACGAATCGGCGCAATTGATTGCCCACAAACCATCCGCCGGTCCGGTAAATGTCAAAGCATGAGGCACTTCTCGATAGCGGATTTGGCGCGCACAAATCATATGTTTTGGGGCGGGCTATAACTAGAAACAGTCCGACGTGCAGTTCCGCTCATTTTCCCGCTCGTGTCGATTTATTTATGCGCGCCCATATAGTGTTTCGATTGTACGGACGCGCCGTGGTTCGAAGGGAGGGCTGCGCACCGCGGCTTCCGGGCCGGGGGATAGTCCCGTACCTCGGGGTTGCTAAGGCTCCAACTTCGCTAAAATAACCCTCCCTGTTTCCAAGCTCTGCTGTGCCCGTTGAATACTAATCTTTCCCCATGAACGGCGCGGTTGAGGGTGTTTGAAAGAATCATAATGTTGTGCAACAGCTCAATCCGCTGTCGGAAAGTGCCTCATGTTGGCGCAGGCTAGAAACATTCAGCCATCGCATCCTCCGATCCAGGCTGCTTTGGTTTAGGGGCGCGTTCGATCGGACTGCCGTGCGCGTTCTGACTTCGTCAGTTCTTCGGCAGCACTTTAGTTTTTTTTTGGATCATCTTTGGAGCAGGCCAAGAACGGCTCGGAACTCGTAAGCGCAACCGAAGCAATGGCTTAGATTGAATTTGCACGCGGTTCGAAGCCAGATAGTAGCCTTCCACGGGATGAAAGCGAGCATCTGGCGTAATCTAAAATCCTCGGCTTGGGGAGCCGCCAAACTTCTTCAAGCAATGATAGAATCCGGTCAGCACCCGTAGCTCAATGGATAGAGCACTTGGCTTCGAACCAAGGGGTTGGGGGTTCAAGTCCCTCCGGGTGCGCCATTTACCTCAGTGCGTCCTCGTTTTACTTTTTATTGGCGCGCTGCCGCAAACCGCCGTCTCAGACTTGGCGCATCTTCCTGGAGAACTATGTCCAGCAGCTGGTCTCGATCGACTTCTTCACCGTGCCCACCATCCGATTCCAGGTCCTCTACATATTCCTGGTTTTGGCCCATTCCCGGCGCCGCATCTTGAACTCAATGTGACCGCCCACCCGACCGCAGATTGGACCGAGGCATTTCCCTGCCCAACTCCCGCGCACCTCCTGCGCGACCGCGATGCGATCTTTGGCGATGACTTCCGAGAACACGTGCGAGACACGGGCATTTGCGAAGTCCTGTCTGCACCGCGCTCGCCTCGGCAGCGAGCCTATATCGAGCGGGTGATTGGCTCCATTCGTCGCGAATGCCTCGATCATATGATCGTGTTCCATGAAACCTCTCTACGACGAACTCTCACTTCCAATTTCGATTACTATCACCGATCGAGAACGCATCTTTCGTTGGGGAAGGACTCACCGGAGCCACGGGCGATTTACCTTCTTCGACAACAGAAGCGCAGAATCCCACTTTCAGCTCCGAATGGAGGTCAAGGGCTTCGACCATGAATCCAAGATGTCACGATGGAATATGGAGACTCCCAAGGTCTGGCCCGGCGTGCTCGACAGCGTTCCTGAGGATTTCAAAGCCTTCGCAACGGAACCCGCGTTTCAATGTTCAATGGATCATACGGCCTTTTGCATTTGGCGGGGTGTCCGAGACAAGCCGCTCAGTGGAATACTGGAAAAATCTCGTACGCTGAGAGCGACGACCCAGACGGCTCCGCTTGGATCCTTGCGATTCTTGATGGGAAACCCGACACCTACAAGGCGAGGGCAGAGGATTACTACGAGACTCCCGTCAGCTCGTCAGCGGACGCTCATGCGTTACTTGACGCAAAGACATTCCGCTATTCACTCGGGTACAATCGCTCTACAAAATGGATACACATGGAGTCGTCAATTCGCTATTTGGCGCGCCACGGGCGCTTATCGGCGTCATACATGTCGCTGCCCTGCCTGGTACTCCTTCTAACAGGAAAAACGTCGCAGCGATCGCAGACGAGGCGGTACGTGAAGCTCGCGTTTACGAAGCGGCCGGTTTTCACGGTCTGACAATTGAAAATACCCACGACCGCCCATATTTGAAGAGTTCCGTTGGACCGGAGATCGGTGCAGCGATGGCGGTGGTCGGCTCCGAGGTGCGACGGGGCGTTTCACTACCCTTGGGAATTCAGGTTCTCGCAGGGGCCAATTTGTGGGCTATCGCCGTCGCACACGTGCAACGCGAGCTTTGTTCGAGTGGAGGGATTTGTTTTCGCCCACGTAGCGGACGAAGGTCTGATTGAGTCCACCGCTGGATCGCTTTTGCGATATCGCCGGACGATTGGCGCCGAGAACGTCCGCGTCTTCGCCGATATCAAGAAGAAGCATTCGGCGCATGCCATTACCGCAGACGTAGACATCGTCGAGACTGCAAAGGCCGCTGAGTTTTTCCAAGCTAATGGCGTAATTGTATCAGGTGTATCCACTGGCCAGCCTGCGGACGCCAGCGAAGTAGAGGCAGTTAGTAGCGCCGTGTCAATTCCCACGTTGATTGGTTCGGGTATTACGCCCGAGAACATCGGGAGTTATTCGTCAGCAGCCGCGTTTATCGTTGGTTCATCAGTCAAACGGGATGGCCTGTGGGAAAACCCCCTTGATGAAAGACGAGTTCTGGCGGTAGTACGAGCATTTCAAAGATTACCAGCTCATTGCTAGCAACGCTTGGAACACTCAATTCGTATTTCGATTACTATACCGATCGAGAACGCATCTTTCATTGGGGAAGGACTCGCCGGAGCCACGAGCGATTCAGCCGTTGGAAATGGGGTCTGTCGTGGCGCTACTGCAGGTCGGTGGACTGCACCACCGCTACGAACGACGGACTGCCTGAAAAGCCAGAGTCTACTAGACTGTACTCTGCCTCTCCTTGGGGCTCTGAAATCAGTGTCCGGACTGTGCTCCCGAGCGCTGTGCCTCGGCGGATTTCATTCGCCAGACTCAAGCTGGGCCGCAAACTGCTTGGGCTTTGCGGTTCGCCTCGGGGAATGGCATCTGAGATGGGTTGCACGGAATTTTCGTTAGGGACACACGGTCAAGGGCTATCGAGTCTATCTCAAAAGCCTGGAGGCATCTTTCGAGGGAACTGTCACTTCGGCAACTTTTTCTTACTCTGGCTGACTTTTGTTTTCTCGTTGGGACGCGCATGCGCCTTCCAGAACGAATCCACCGCGCCTTCCGCCAGCCAATCCAGGCTCACGCTCGAGCCGAAAATGTGCCGGTACAGCATCGGCCCCAGCAGCAGCGCTACGCCTAAGTCTTCGTCCAGCACGGCCGGGAATACGCCTCGATTCACTCCGCGCCGTAACAGCGTTTTCAGGCTCGTGCGCGCGCGGTCCATCACTCGCGTTTTCCACGCTCGGCCGAACGCTTCATTGCGGGCTGAATAGGCGATGAGGTGTGGCGTAAGCTTTTTGATAATCGCCGCTTTTTTCCGGGATGGTTCGTACTTCAGAAAGGCGATGAGGTCGGCCCGTAAATCGCCGGAGTGCACTTCGGGAGGCCCGTCATCGAGCTCATGCACAAACTGCATCACTTCCAGGCACAGCGCATCTTTGTCGGCCCAATGCTTGTAAATCGTGGCTTTGCTTACGCCGGAGGCCGCCGCGATTGCATCCACGCTTGTCGCATCGATGCCTCGCTCCGCAAAAAGCTCCGTCGCCGACTCCAGCGCTTTGCTGTGCGCGCGCGCGCTCAATCCGCGGGCCATCTGCTAAATCTCGATCTTTGAGAAGCGCCACGCCCCGAGACACAGCAGCCCCACAGCGACCACCGCGAGCACGACGGCATCCACGATCGCGCCAAAGTGTGACGCGCCAATCAGCGTCGCGCGCAGCCCATCCACTCCATACGAAAGCGGGTCGAGCTTCGTAACAAATCCGAGCGCCTTCGGCAAATTGTTCAGCGGAAAAAGCGCTCCCGACAAAAAGAAAATCGGCAGCACCAGAAAATTCATGATCAGCTGGAACCCTTGCATGTCCTGCAAGTTCGAACCAATCGACGTCCCCAGCGCCGCGAACACGATCGCGATCAGCGCCATGAACGCAAATCCCAAAGGTATCCCGATCAAGCTCACCGGCCGGAATCCCGCAATCAGGCAGACCACCACGATCAGCGTGCCTTGCAGCATCGCTACTGTCGCACCGCCCAGCGTCCGCCCAATCATCACGTAAATCCGCGGCACCGGTGCCACCAGCGTCTCTTTCAAAAATCCAAACTGCCGGTCCCACAGCAGCGCGATCCCGGAAAACACGGACGTAAACAGCACCGCCATTCCGACAATTCCCGGCGCCATAAATTGCAAATAGCTTCCGCCGCCGGCTTTCTGGAACACCGGCCCGAGCCCAAAACCCAGCACCAGCAAATACAACAGCGGCTGGCCCAGCGACGCAATAATCTGCACTCGCGACCGGCTGTATTTCCTAACTTCGCGTAGCCACAAAACATAAATCGCGTTCATCGCCGGCCTCCCCCGCGAAACATTTGCGCCACTTGCCGCAACTGATCTTTTGAAGTTGCGGACTCGTCCCGGATCGTTGATCCGGTCAGCGCCAGAAACGCCTCTTCCAGCGATGTTGCGTTCGTTCTTCGCTTCAATTCGTCGGCGGTTCCAATCGCCACAATTTTTCCGTGATCGATCACCGCGATGCGGTCGGCCACGCGTTCGGCCTCGTCCATGTAATGCGTGGTCAGGAACACCGTCACGTGGTCCGCTTCGTTTTGACGCTTCACGTGCGTCCACAACTGATTGCGGCTTTGCGGATCCAGCCCCAGCGTCGGCTCGTCCAGAAACAAAATCTTCGGCGTATGCAAGAATCCGCGCGCAATTTCGAGCCGCCGCCGCATTCCGCCCGAAAATGTCTTTACCAGCGCGTCTTTCCGCTCCCACAGCTCGAAGAGTTTCAGCAGCATTTCGGCGCGTTCGCGCCGCACTTTGCCCGGCACGTGATATAGCACGCCGTGCAAGTCCATGTTCTCCCAGGCCGTCAAATCCTGGTCCAGGCTGGGATCCTGAAACACGATTCCAAAGCTCTGCCGCACTTCGTTCTCGTGCGTCGTTGGGTTGCGCCCATCCACCTCGACGGTTCCGCTTGTGGACTTCAGCAGCGTGGTGAGTATCTTGATGGTGGTCGTTTTGCCCGCGCCGTTTGGCCCGAGAAACGCAAAAATCTCGCCCTTGGGCACCTCGAACGAAATATTGTCCACCGCCGCAAAGTCTCCGAACTTCTTGACTAGGCCTTCCACGCGAATCATTGCGCCCACTTCCGCCTCCTCCGCCGCTATTTTGCTCGGTGCGACATACTAAACGGTTTAGTTTAGTTCGTCAATCTTTACGCGCTCTGTACAAGCGCTTGGAACTTGCCGCCCCGCGGCTCGCAAGTGTGCCCCGGCAAACCGTAACTCGGCCGCTCACCCCATGGCCAACCGGAATGTAGCTTCAGGATGCCGCCTGTTCTTGCCGAAGTTTGCTGCTGCTTATTGGTGCTGCGCCCGTCGAACGCAGGCACTACCGAGTATTCAGCAAGAAAATATTGCGCCAAATTTCCGTGGCGGCGTCCAGCACTTCGCGCATCACGCCACAAAATAAATCCGGCAAGGAATCCGAAGGCGGCGTGTTATACTGTCCTCAGGGAAGCGGCTTTACCTCGGTTTTTCTTCCTTTTTTCAGGCCCTATTCGATACGCAGAAAATCCCACCTTAATTTGATTTATACATTCTGGCTTTGGCGTCTGCTTCCCAGCAGCCCAGGACATGGCAGGCTCGCAGCGACGCCCAAGGAACAGCCCTACTGAGATGAAATTGCGCAACGCGGTGGAAAGTCACGCCCACGTGACCATTTGAAGCAGAACTGTCTGTCTCTCGCCAAAACTCAAAACGGCCGCGATCATGGCGTTCGCTTCGGAATTATCTGCGGCCGTTTTGAATTTTGGCGAGAGACAATTACGATTCTATGACGGCAAATCGTTTAGCTCATCGCTTGCTCCCCGCAAAGCGAAAACGCAGTCTGCGGGCCAAGGAACAAGTCATTTCCAGCGGAATTTCAGCCCCAGAATCTCAAGCGCTTTTTGAGGAGACTCATCACTTCTGTGGATTTCTTTGGAGCCTCTCGGATGGATCGGAAACGGCTCGAAAACGGCCCAATTCTCCGAGTCATGCCCGTAGCGCGAGCGATAGTAAATGCCAGGACAGCCAAGCGCGTAGGCTTGTCGCGAAGCGAGTTGGCTAATATGCCGAGGGCGGCATTTTGCAGAACGGCGGCATCGAGGTCTTGCAATCCGATACGCAAGGCATTCATCTGCAAGTTGGGGGCGCAAGTGCGCAATCTACGCGCGCGAATATATGTCGGCGTAGTCTCCACCTGCGGCTGCAGTTCCGATTAGCCGTTGGTCGCACCACTCCAGGGGGACCACAGACTGGTCGCGGGCGAATTCGGACGGCACGTTGGAAATCGATTTGATGATCCGGCCGGCTACTACCGAGTTTTGTATGCTGCCAGCCAACCAGTATCCTGCTTCGTCGAGACGCTTGACCTGGAAAGCGAAATTCCTGGTCCGAAGGTTAGTCCGGGACGCAACTCTTTCTTCCATCGGGATTCGTAAAGACATGCTCGCGGTTTGGACAACCTGTATCGTGACTATCTCGAGCTCTGGCATCAGTAATTCTTTGATCTTCGGCTCGTCTTTGCTCCTCAGCCCGCTTTTCATCTTCCGCGCGGCGCCGATCTGCGTCTTGGCCTGGATCTCCGGTCGCACCCGTCGCGCCTGGCTGTCCCTGCGGCCCAGCCGGCCCTGGCGTTTGGGTCCCGGTACAGCCAGCTAAAAATAGCGCTAGCGAGAACGCGCCCACAACTAAAGATGTCTTCATTTTCATTCGATTTTCCTTCTTGGCGCCGTTCGGTTTAGAACGCGTCAACTTCCGATCAATGCATGCACCTAGCATGGTACTCATGGCGGAGCGGTGGACGCTGTTCGAATTCGCACAGTGACGAAACGGCATCGAGGCGAGAAAGGGCGGGTGGCTTGCTTGGTCGATGGGGTTCGGATACTCCGCTTAGCCAATCGTTCTTGAGAGCCTGAAGAATCAACAACATCCGGTTCGAAACAGAGATGCCGAAGGTTAATCAAGACAAGGCAAGTAACTAGTCTGCCCCGTGGCTGTGCGAAATAACAATTCGCCAGCCTACAGGCATCTCCCTTTCGCGGCGCGATTTGCCGGTAATATCGGCCCTCGTATCAATTCGCCAGATACAGGTTGTGCAACTGCGCCCGCACGTAGCACCCGCGATTGCCACGGGTCTTTGATGCCAGTCTCCGCAAGAAAGTCGGCGGCGACGTCAAACAGCACCCCATTGGTCAATATCATTCAGAGTATCAGCACATACTTGGGCTTCTTTCTGCGTCCAGAAGGTCACTAGTCTGGCCTCAGCAGTTACCGAGTTCGGCTTCATCACCAGAGGCCCTGCAATCGACGGGTGACGCATGCAGTTGGCGGCTGTAAGTCTGGGAAGGCCTGCCACGCCTTTCATCGCGCCGTCGTTCACCGTGTCCCAAACAATCCACTTTTCGTCTTGCTGCCTGACTTCGTATCGCATCTTGACTCCACATTCAGCGCAAATTGAGTTGTGGGTCCGTTTTGAAATTTGTGGTTGCCTGACGGCCCACTTTCGCCGTGACCGACCCAGCAAGTTGCGCCTACAATGCGTTCTTACTATGAGCAACCCCGCAAGGAACTCAGAACCGCCTCCGACGAGATTGGCGCGTCTCCCAAGGTCAAAGATGAATTACGGGCTGATTGTGCCGATTTGTTCAAAATGATTGCGGGAACAGAACAAGATGCCGATGAAGTCTCCATTTGTCGTCCCAAAAACTTAGGCTCAGGCGGAGAGTCAGGAGCAGATTTATCCACGTTCTCGCGATTGTCAAGGATAAAGTGACCAATTCGTGGCAATATGCCTACCAGCGTGACCGCTTTGGAGCAAAATGATCACCGAACAGGGACTGGTCATCCGATGGCGGTCAACAAGGGTTCGCGCATCATCCGGGGCTGTTATAAACTGCCTGCTTTCCTCGCTCCACCAATAAGGGCTTGTCGCTGACGAGCTTCGTTGAAGCTAGCACTTCAAGATTGCAGGTTTCGATGAAATCCGATGACCGGCGCGATCAAATCCTCTTGGAGTTACGAAAGAGAGGCAGTATTTCCTTGGAGGAACTGACAGACCATCTAGGGGCGTCGCCAGCAAGCATTCGGCGCGATCTCTCCAAGCTGCAGAAGCGGGGCTTAGTCCGGCGCACCCATGGTGGGGTGGCATTGATTGAGCCGCTGTTGTACGAACCCTTCCGCTATGACTCTCTGTTCCAGAAACGCGTGCAACATCGCCCCTCCGAAAAACGCCGGATCGGGCTCGCTGCCGCCGAGTTCATTCAGGAACACGATACGGTCGGGTTTACTGCTGGCACCACGACAACTCAGGTCGCTCGCAACATCCGCAACCGCCGCAACCTTCGCGTCATAACGAACGCTATCAACATCGCCATGGAGTTATGCAACTGCGCGGGGTTGCAGACCTTCGTGACCGGCGGGTTCGTGCAATGGGCCGGGTCCTTCTCCCTCGTCGGTCAAGGAGCGGTCAATTTCTTGAGTGACATCTACTTGGACAAGGTCTTCGTGAGCGCCTGTGGGGTCGACGTCTCGCGGGGGATAACAGTTATCGAACCGGAGGAAAGCCTTACTTTTCGGGCCATGATTCATCAGGCAAAAGTGAGAATCGTCGTCGCAGATTCAACCAAACTGGGAATGGTGACTCCTGCGATGGTATGTCCGGTATCTGAAATCAACATGCTGATCACAGATTCGCGCGCGACGGACAAGGCCATCGCGCCTTTCACGGAGCGCGGCATTGAGGTAAGGCGCGCTTGATCGCGCATTTTGACAATACGTAGACTTGGCTCCAGTATTTCCCGCAAGGGCGCCGGCAGATTTATTCGTTTTCTGAAAAGTCTTCGAAGGCCCTAGACGAGGAGACTATGGACCTCCCTTCTGTTAGGGATTCCACGGTACCGCTTGGCCCTTCGCAGGAGTCGCGAACGATGCGTTTTTGGGATTTCTTCAGGTTTCTTCAGAGAGTAGCCGCTCTGCTGCCTGCCATTTTGATCGTCTCGGCCAACTCCCTCGCGCAAAATTTCGCCGACGTCAAACCGTCCCCTCAGCAGGTGGAATGGCAGGACCTCGAGTTCGGCGTCATCATTCATTTTGGGCTGAATACGTTTCAGGATCGCGAGTGGGGTGATGGTACGGCCGATCCTCAGGTTTTTGACCCCCGTGAGTTTGATGCTGAACAATGGATGCGTGCGCTCAAAGCTGCGGGTGCCAGGTACGTCGTCATGGTCGCAAAACATCATGATGGCTTCTGCCTCTGGCCGACGGGCCAAACGGATTACAGCGTGAAGAGCAGTCCGTGGAAAGCCGGCAAGGGCGATGTCGTTGGAGATGTGGCGGCCGCGGCTAGAAAGTACGGGCTGAAGTTCGGTGTTTATCTCTCACCATGGGACCGTCATGAACCCCGTTACAACAACCCGTCAGAATACGACAAGTACTACGCGGCGCTGCTGGACGAACTCGTTCAGAACTACGGCGAACTCGTGGAATTCTGGCTGGATGGCGCAGGCAGTGCCGGCCATGTGTACAACTTTCCGCGCATCATCGAGGAGCTGCGGACTTATCAGCCGAATACTTTGGTTTTCGCCGATACCGCCTTGTTTGAGTATGGAGACATACGCTGGGTCGGAAACGAGGTCGGCGTTGTCCCGCAAGAAAATTGGAATGTGATTGATCGTCACGGATTCCTGCGTTGGCGGCCGGCCGAGGCGGATACGCCGCTGCGCAAGGAACACTGGTTTTGGCATCAACACGACGAGCTCTCCCTTAAGTCCGTGGCCGAGCTGATCAAACTGTATGACCAAACTGTCGGACGCGGAGGTCAACTGGTATTAGGACTCGCGCCGGACCGGCGCGGCCTGCTGCCCGAAGAGGACGCGAAGCGGCTGGAAGAATTGGGGGCTGCCGTCGCGAAACGCTATGGACCTAGCATGGCGCTGAAGGAACACATATGGCATGACCGTGAAACCGAAAATGCCCTGGACAACGATCCGGATACGTTCTGGTCGGCGCCGGCTGGCTCGCACCATGCTTTGTTGGAGGTTGATTTTTCTAAGCCGGTGACTTTCGATCATGCTTTGATCATGGAGCGGTTGAACAACGGCCAGCACATTCAGGCCTTCCGGATTGAAGTTTGGGACGGCAGCCGTTGGCAGACCGTCTTCGCCGGCAACTCGCTTGGTCACAAGCGAATCGTGGGCTTCGCACCGCACACCGCCTCGAGGGCGCGCATCAACATTGTCAACTCGACGGCGGAAGCAGAGATCCGAGAGTTTCAATTGTTTCTTGTCGGAGAACAACAAGGAACTGCCGAGCATGAGAGGTGATTCCGCCTCCCGAAACTGCCAACCGAACATGGCTTTCATGGTTCATGACGCCTCTCCTGAAATCAAGAATCGAAAGGAGGTAGGGTGCGAGACCCATCTTCTTTGGAGGCGAAGGAGTTCCCATCTGCTCAAAAGGACCGAAAATATGTGTTCGCTGTCATGCTTTATTAACGGACTTCTGCGGGTTCTTATTCCAAAGCCTGCGTCTAGCTAAGAAACTCGTTACTCGACCACGCTCTGATCGTCGATCGGTTCAGCCACACCGGCACATTCAGGCCTTCCGGATGGAAACTTGAGACGACAGCCGTTGCTAGACCGTCTTCGACTGCACCTTCGTTAGTCACAAGCGATCGGAGGCTTGGGGGGCCTTTCTCGTTTCTCGTCCTCGGGCCTCGGTAGATTCCAACTTAATCGCGTGGCAAACTGTCGCGACGAAACCCGCAACACTCTCGGCGTGGAGAACAACGAATGCGAATCCTTCTCGCTACCTTTGGAACATGCGTCCTCACTATCGCTGTGCCACTCATTGCCCAACGAGCGGAGCCAGAGCGACGGACGCCCGCACTTTATCTGAAGCCTGATTTGCCTATCGAACAGCGAGTCAGTGATCTGGTGTCCCGGATGACGCTGGAAGAAAAAATATCGCAGATGCAGGACGTTGCTCCAGGCATTCCCCACTTGGTAGTTCCTCCCTACAACTGGTGGAATGAGGGTCTCCACGGAGTAGCGCGCGCCGGCCAGGCGACGGTTTTTCCTCAGGCCATTGGGCTTGCCGCGACCTGGGACACCGCACTCGTGCACCACGTTGCCGAGATTATCTCGACCGAAGCAAGAGCAAAATACAACGACGCCATCCAACACGATAGATTTGACCGCTACTACGGACTCACGTTCTGGTCACCCAACATCAACATTTTTAGGGACCCACGTTGGGGACGCGGCCAGGAAACCTATGGCGAGGACCCTTTCCTCACCGGCCGCGTGGGAGTTGCTTTTGTAACGGGGCTGCAAGGAGACGATCCAAAGTATCTGAAGACGATAGCGACGCCCAAACATTTCGCAGTGCATAGCGGTCCGGAAGTGTTGCGTCACCGATTCGATGTCCCGGTCTCGCCACACGACTTTGCGGATACCTATACACCTGCCTTTCGCGCCGCAGTCGTGGAGGGGAAGGCCAGCTCCGTCATGTGCGCGTACAACTCGCTGCGCGGGGAGCCAGCATGTACGAGCCGCTTGGTGTATGAGACACTGCGCGGAAAATGGCGCTTCGACGGTTACGCGGTGTCCGATTGCGGCGCGGTCAGCGACATCTACCAGGGCCACGACTACGTCCTGAGCTTGGAACAAGCTGCGGCAATCGCCGTGAGAGCGGGGACGGATCTCACTTGCGGCACTGAATACCGAGCGCTTGCTCTTGCCGTGCAGGATCGCTTGCTTTCCGCCGAAGACATTGACCGGTCGGTGAACCGGTTGTTCCGGGCGAGATTTCGACTCGGAATGTTCGATCCCCCCGAACGGATCCCGTGGTCGAAGCTGACACTCGCGGACAACGATACCGCCGAGCATCGGCAAGCCGCCCTGTTGGCGGCACGCGAATCGTTGGTTCTCCTCAAGAATGAACGCAACACGCTTCCCTTGGGCCCGCATGTGAAGACCATCGCAGTTGTCGGACCTACGGCGGATTCACGAGACGTCCTTCTCGGCAATTACAACGGTACTCCTTCGCGCTCTGTCACGATTCTCGATGGTATCCGGCAGAAATTCCGCAATGCCACCGTTCTCTACGCGCCAGGGGCTGCGGTTACTGAAACGGATGCTCTTCCCGTCCCCGCTGAGAACCTCCGGACGGCAGGGCCCGGGTCGCCGCAAGGCCTGGCAGCCGAGTTCTTTGACAACACGAGCCTTCAAGGCACCCCCATCCTCAAACGCGTCGACGCCCAGATCAATTTCCATTGGAATGGAGATCCGCCAGCGCCCGGTGTTTCAGGCCAGAATTTTTCCGTGCGCTGGTCGGGCGAGTTGGTCCCGTCAGTTAGTGGTGACTACCGTTTGGGCGGCAGCGCTGATGACGGCTTTCGGTTGTATCTGGATGGAAAATTGATCGTCGATGACTGGAGCAGTCATAGCGAGCGGACGATGAAGGCACCGGCTCATTTAGAAGCTGGACATGCCTATCCGATCCGGTTGGAGTATTTTCAAAAAGCCTGGGATTCGGCAGCGCGGCTGCTGTGGGTCGCACCGGGAATTCTTTCCGACGCCGTGCAAGCCGCGCGCCAAGCAGATGTGGTCGTTGCAGTCGTGGGGATCACCCCTCAACTTGAAGGCGAGGAAAGCGACGCTAGCGCTCCCGGCTTTTTTGGTGGCGACAGAGTCGACTTGGACCTCCCGCGCGCTCAGGAGCAGATGCTGGAAGCTGTGGCGGCCGCTGGTAAGCCACTGATTGTTGTGCTGACAAATGGCAGCGCGCTCGCCGTGAACTGGGCTCAGCAGCACGCAGGAGCCATTCTTGAGGCGTGGTATCCAGGCGAGGAAGGAGGCACAGCAGTTGCCGATGTTCTTGCGGGCGACTACAACCCGGCAGGACGTTTACCAGTGACCTTTTATAAATCGGTGGCCCAACTTCCTCCCTACGGGAACTACTCGATGCTGGGCAGGACTTACCGCTATTTTTCCGAGGCGCCTTTATACGCCTTTGGTTACGGATTGAGCTTCACTACTTTCTCCTACGGTAACGTACGTGCCGACCGAAAGGAACTGCAAGGCAGTGAACCTGTGACTGTTTCTGCGGAAGTGGCGAACTCCGGAGCGCTTGCCGGCGATGAGGTCGTAGAACTATACGTGTCGCACTCCGAGCTTGACGGCGCACCAATTCGCTCTCTTGTGGGTTTTCAACGAATTCACTTCGCTCCAGGGGAGACCCGAACCGTGACCTTTACTCTCCATGACCGCGAACTCAGCGTTGTAGATGAAGACGGCGCCAGGCGCGTCCCCAAGGGAGTCGTATCCATCTGGATCGGTGGCGGCCAACCAGTCCTCGGAGATGGGCAGTCTGCTCGCAACGGCGCGTCCACGAGCGTCAGCATTGCGGCGGAATCAGTCCTGCCAGATTAGATGTCGCCCTACTTCGGTTCCGCGTTAAGAATGGGCGTTTCCCTGCCGCGAAGCGTGGGTCGTGCCTCGCCGTTTAGGTCAAACACCACCACGTCGTTCTTGCCTTTTTTCAGCCACGGCCCCGGCATGTAGAGCGTCTTCTGAGGGCCTACGCTCCACACGCGCCCCAGTGGATGTCCGTTCACCCACACTTGGCCCTTGGAAAATGCGCTGGTGTCAAGAAAAGTGTCACGTTTTTCGCCAACGCTGAATACAGCACGATAGAAGCACGGCCCCTCGCAGTCGGCCTTTGTGTAAGCCAGGGTTTCGGGATTGGTCATTGGGAGCGAGTAAGTATTCCAGTCTGTTAGCAAGCGACCAGCCAGTGTCACTTTGTTCGTGATGCCTTTCCGCTCGCCGCGCAGAGCCTTCGAGTAATTCACGCGGCCCGTATTTTCCACAAGAATGTCAAGACGCGCCTTATCGTTGTTCGAGCCTATGGAGAGATGATTCTGCGCGAGGCGCCGGTCCAATGTGCCCACCTGCTTGCCGTCTAGATAGATCTGCGCGTAGTCGTGCAACTCGTCGAGCTCAAGGTCCCCCGAAATTGGTCCTTGAAGTTCCGTGCGATAGAGAATGTAGCCATAGGACTGATCCAGATCTTCCATGCTCAACAAAGCTGTCGAGTGACGGGGCTCGGGCAGCGCTTTCCAAAGAGAAATCGCTTCTGAGAACGTGAACTCGGGGACTGCAATCGTTGGGGGCGTGGATGGCAGAGAAGGCGGGGCGATGCCCGTCGCCCTGGCGATTGCATCCCGTAGGGCGAAGTACTTGGGTGTGGGGCGACCGCTCTCATCAAGTGCGGAATCGTAGTCATAGCTGGTAACGTCCGGCTGGTAATTCGTACCATTGCTGTTTGCCCCATTCATCCAACCAAAGTTCGTGCCGCCGTGAAACATGTAGATGCTGACGGAGTATCCCTGCCGCAACATCCATTCGAGTTCTGCGGCTTGCTTGGAGGCATCTGTGGAAGCGTGCCTGCCTCCCCAATTGTCAAACCATCCGGCCCAATATTCACCGTTCATGAACGGGCCTTGCGAACGAAAGTGCTTCAATGTTGCGAAGGCTTTCTGCGCTTCGCCCGGGCCAAAGTTTACGACTGCGGGCAGATCGGCGAGTGTTCCGCTGGCTAAGTGCTCCGGCCCATCGGCTGTGTAGAGAACAGCATCGGTAAAGCCGCCCTTCACAATTGCCTGATGGATCTGCTCCATGTAGGCGTGGTCATTCCCGAAAGATCCATACTCGTTCTCTACCTGGACAGCGATGATCGGGCCGCCCTTGCCGATCTGCAAGGAGGCTAGTTCCTGTCCGAGACGCGCCAGCCAACGAACAGCAGGAGCCATAAATTTGGGATCACTGCTGCGCACAACGATGTCGCGATCTTTCAGGAGCCACGCGGGATAGCCACCCCACTCCCACTCGGCGCAGACGTACGGACCGGGGCGCAGAATGACGTACAGCCCTTCCTGCTGCGCTTCTCGAATGAACTCCGCGATGTCTTTCTCGTCGGAGAAATCATAGACGCCCGACTCGGGCTCATGGATGTTCCAGAAGACATACGTAGTGATGGTATTCAGGCCCATGGCCTTCGCCATCTTCATGCGGTCGTGCCAATAGGCCCGCGGAATGCGTGGGTAGTGCATTTCGCCCGAGATGATCTGGAAGGGCTTGCCGTCGAGAGCGAAATGGCCATCTTGAATGGCAAACTTGTGGGGCAGGACCTTTGCCGTCGAATGGAAACTGTAACTCTTCTGTGGGGACGGATACGAACAGGCGACCACGGCGAGCAGCGAAAGCTGTGAGCAAACAGCAACTACTAAAAATAGTCTGCAACGCATCGGTATCACCTACCTATACTTTTGCCTTGGTTCAGCGCGGAGGGGCAAGTTATCTGTCGGATCGCCTCTCCGGATTGCTTGAACTTCATCGTAAACTCCACGTGCTCGGTCCCTATACTCCCCAAGGGAAGGTCTGCTGATCAAGCGTGGGCACGCGAGCATAGAATCCAGCCCACAACATTTCGAAGGTTGCGTGCCTGCCCAAAACCGCTTGCGGTTTCGCTTCTTTGGAACTGCGTTTTCCAGTCATTTTCAATTGACGCTCCAGTATGGCCGAAGACTCTTGTTTCCGGCCAGGTGGAACGGCGGAATTCCTCATAACTCTACGCGGAATCTGAGAGGGACACGATCCGCTCCAAGGTCCCGCGATCGTTCCACGGCATCCACGGAGTGGGACTCGTCGCCAGTGTCTCGGCGTAGCGGTGATGACGTTCGTGGGAAAAAGGCGCAGGCTTCCGACCCGCTGCCACTCGGTCAGGTAGTTGAAGGAGTTGGCGCCGCACAACTGCCAAGTGTCGATCAAACTCATGAACCGGCTCTCACACGGCCATTCAACGCTCATTTCTTGATGAGCGAGTCGATGGGAGGAAACGACTCCGGCCTGGTGAAGGTGTGCTCAGCTACCGGGCTTTGCGTTCGCAAGGCTTTCGCCATCAAGGCAACCGCTTTGCCGGCGCTTGGTGGCACAATCACGGTTGCGGCCAACTGCCTTGAGCGCACCCAGGTTTGTCCGGTATGCGGAACTCCGTCGCATCCCGTCACCGGAATCTTGGACCAGAAATCGCGATCCTTTTCGTCCGCCGTTTCCTTGACCGCTTTCTTGGCGCCCATCGCCATCGCATCGTTTTGCGCGCAGATCGTGCCGATTTCCAGCTTCTGTGCTCTCATCAATTTCATCCATGAAAGGACGCTTTGATACCCGCTTTCCTCTGTCCATTTTCCTCTCAGCTGAACTAGCTTCACAGAGGCGGAGAGCCCTTCCAGCAACCCTTCGTAGCGCTCCTGGGAGACCGAACTGACCGATGGCCCTTGAATGTACAGTACGGTACCTCCTCTGGGCAGCAAGACGGCAATTTGCCTAGCTTGAATTCGGCCTATTTCTTTCTGATCCGGGCCGATTGAAAACACCGTTGCCCGTGATGCTGCGCGGAGGTTCGCACCATAGTCCGTTTGGCGACTGATTACTGCCCATCCCATTCCAGCACTTACAGCAGCTGCTGCGACCTTCGTAAAGGCGGTAGCCCCAAGCGGCTCCACAATGATCGCCGCAGGACGAACCGACGGAGCCCCCTGTATCACCTTTAATAATTGGGTGCTCTGAGTGATGGCATCGTTGTCGGCATAAAGAATATCCAGGTCCAGGTCAAGCTCCTGAGCAGTCGATTTTGCCGCTGCGGCCTGTTCCATCTGGTAGTCATTCTCCATGGTGATCAGGGAGAGGAGAAAACGCAGTCTGTTCATTTGCCACCTTGTAATGGGGAGATCTCGCTTTTCAACCGCCTCTTCATTTTCCACTTCGCGAGAATTCCGGCTCAAGAACAAAATCTTGCTGACCTTCGAGCGCCGCTTTCAAAGCCGCATAAGAAAGCTGCAGCGTCCACCCTTCTCGAAGATCAGCCGCGTCACCTCGCTCAAGATGGCCTTTGCCTCGCGCGATCCGAGATCGACCATCGTCCTCTGCGACAAAAACGGAATAAATTGAGCGCAAACGTTTACTGGCGATGCCGTAAGCTAGCGGAGGAAGGTTATGTGTGTCAACCTCAGATCAAGAAGCAAGTCTTGTTTTTCTTGAACTTGAGGCTGTCTCTGGCGAAATTGATGCGGTGGCGACCTTCGATGCCATGTAACAAGGTAACGGCGCTTTGTTAGGCCCGACTCGCGATTTCTTTCTTCTTGGATGTCGCTGATTTCAAAGAAGTTCGCGCCGGATGGCATATTCGGTATGGTATGCTGCAGTCCTCCTATTCCTTTTTTGGATTGCGATGGGCGTAAACCATCGCGAAGTCTTCCAGAGAATACAGCCTCCTGTTGCTCCCACCGGACCAGAGTAAGCGTATTCTTGACCCCTCTGCAACGGGGCTCTCTGGCAAGGCCAGACGTGTGCTTAGAAACATACCGCAAGGACCGGCGAGAACTACAAGATTCGGTCTTTGGCGTGGCGTTGCCTGTCCCCAGAAACGCGTCTACAATGCCATTGGAGAAAGCGTTTTCCTGCTCATCCCATGCGCTTCATCATTCGAATCACCGCTGTTGCAGCATGGGCAGTCTCTCTGGCATCGATACTGGCAGTGTCTGTAGTTTGGCTCTCCTCGGCGACGGAAACACCGGGTTTTACCCGCACGCAAGCTACTGCCTCCGCCGCGTTTGAAGACATCACGGAAGCAAGCGGGGTGAATTTCCGGTACGTGAGTTCTCACACATCGAAAAAGTACCTCATCGAAACGATGGGGTCCGGGGTGGCGTTGTTCGACTACGACAATGACGGCCGCCTGGACATCTTTTTAGTCAACGGAGCGCCTATTGCCGATCCCACCCCGAAAGGAACAATCCCGCAAAAAGATGGTCCAGGCACTTGGAACCGGCTTTATCACCAGAAGGCAGATGGTACGTTTGAAGACCTCACCGAGAAGGCCGGGCTTCAGGGGATTGGATATGGAATGGGAGTGGCGGTGGGTGACTACGACAACGATGGCTATGAAGATCTGTTTGTCACCGGCTACGGGAAAAATACTCTCTATCATAACAACGGAAATGGAACGTTTACGGATGTTACGGCTAGCAGTGGTTTGGCAGGGTCTGGCTGGTCGACGAGCGCTGCGTGGGTAGATTACGACAACGATGGACTGCTCGATCTGGTTGCATTGCGCTACTTGAGTTGGGACTGGGACGACTTCTGGTGCGGCGAGCACCGAGAAGGCTATCGTGCTTATTGCCACCCGGATCTTTTTTCGCCGATAGCGCCGTTACTCTATCACAATGAAGGAAATGGACATTTCACGGAGGTGACGCAGCAGGCCGGATTCGCTAAGCCCGGCAAAGGATTGGGCGTTGCCATCGTCGATTACGACAAAGACGGACGTCCTGACATTGTCATCGCCAACGATTCGATGCCCGAATTCCTGTACCACAACGATGGCGGCGGAAAATTTAGCGAAGTAGGGCTTTCATCCGAAATCGCTCTCGATGACAACGGGAAGACGTACGCGGGCATGGGCGTTGACGTCGCCGACTACGACAACGACGGCTGGCCCGATCTGGTGATCACCACTTTGGCGAATCAACGTTACGCAATCTACAAAAATACCGGCGAGGGGTCGTTTACCTACGCGAGCGGACCGACGGGAATCACAGCCATGACAGTGATGCATTCCGGGTGGGGTGTTCGCTTCTTGGACTTCGACAATGACGGGTGGAAAGATCTGCTCATTGCGCAGGGACACGATTTAGATACGATTGAGTTGTCATCGCCGCAGTTGCATTACCGCGAACCGCTTTTGCTCGCGAAAAATAACGGCGGGATGGGCTTTACGGATGTTTCGGCATCGTCCGGACCGGTTTTCGCAAAAAAATGGGTGGCACGCGGGCTGGCGACCGGGGACATCGACAATGACGGGCGGGTCGACGCAGTGATTACAACCAATGACGGCCCCGCGTACATTCTGCGCAATGTAACACGGACAACCAATCACTGGATTTCGCTGCAACTGACAGGACACAAGAGCAATCGTGACGCAATCGGCGCGCAAATCAAGTTGACGACCAAAGATGGTTCACAATATGCGATGGTCAGCACCGCCGGCAGCTATCTTTCTGCGAGCGACAAACGCGTACATTTCGGATTGGGCCAAAACTCCGAGGCAAAGAGCATCGAGATTCGGTGGCCCAGCGGAATCGTGCAGAATTTGAGCAGCGTGCAGGGTGATCGACTGGTGAAAATCGAAGAGCCCTATGGCGCAAAGGAGAACCATTGACCGGCTTTCCTCGCCGACGCCAAAGTGAGCCGCTTCTGGCGCTCATGCTTGCTGTCTGCGTTGCTGGGACTTCCCTTCGCGCGCAACAGCCGAAACTGTCGGCCGATGATCACTTTCAAATCGGCACGCAAGCATTGACGGACGGAGATTTCGGAAAAGCAATCAAGGAATTTGATGCGGTCATTGCCGAGCATCCGGCTTTTGCGGAAGCCTTTTTCAATCGGGGGCTCGCCCGTCAGGAACAAGGACAGATGGAAGGCGCTGCCGCCGATTTTCAAGGGGCGCTGCGCTTGAAACCCGACCTGCGAGGGGCCAATCTTTTCTTGGGCATCGCTTACTACAAAACAAATGACTTCTCCCGCGCGCGAACAGCGATTCAGAGGGAAATAAAGCTCAGTCCCAAGGACGCCAACGCACTGATGTGGCTCGGAGTGGTTGAATTGGCGGCCGGCGAACCCGAAGCAGCGATTGCCCCACTGGACAAAGCGGCAGAGCTGGCCCCCAAGGATGTCGACATTCTTTACCACCGTGGCCGCGCACACCTCACCGTCTCGAACCGTAGCTATCAAGAGATGTACGAAGCCGATCCCAAATCGTGGCGCGTCCATCAGGTTCTCGGCCAAGCATACGCGGAGTCGGAACGCTATATGGATGCGATCGCGGAATACCAGAAGGCCATCCAGATCGCGCCCAACGCACCGAGTCTCAATGAAGGGCTTGGCGATGCTTATCGGATGTCCACCCAATTGGACAAAGCCGAACAAGCGTATTCCCGAGAACTCGAACTCGACCCGCAAAATCTAATGGCGATGTACTACCTTGGTGAAATTCGAGTCGAGCGCGGGAATGGACCCGCGGCGCTTCCTGTCCTTGAGGCCGTCCTCAAGCAAAAGCCGAAGTTCACGGACGCGCGATATTATCTGGGGCGTGGACTGGCGGAGGTTGGTCAGAACGCTGCGGCGGAAGAGCAATTCAAGCTGGTCATCCAGGATTCTCCAGAGAGCGAGCTTGCCCAACGGACCTTCTACCAACTCGGACGGCTCTACCGGGTCATGAAAAGGCCGCAGGACGTAGAGCGCGCCATGCAAGAATTCCAGCGTTTGAAGGCGGCCGCCGATGCGCGTGAGTCAGCTAATCTTGAGCAACGGAAGAAAGCGCATGCCGAACGGGAAGTTGACCAGAATCCCTAAGAAGGACTGTCGCGAAGCGCTCGCGCGGATGTGCGGACGCCGATGCGCAAGAGCCTCAGCCGTTTCCCTCGTGATTGCATTTTCTCTTTCTCCGGGACAAGCTTCGCCTCTACTAAATTTTGCTTCTCTTCCAACCTGCGGGAATGAGTCGCAAGGCAAGGAAGTTACCACTCAAAAATTGGCCGCGGAATTGAAGGAAGCAGCTTCCATGATCGCGGCGCGCGAATTCTCGGAAGCGGAATCCCTTTTGAAGCGCATCTTGGAAGAAGATCCGCAAGAAGCGGAGGCGCTCATGCTTCTGGGGGTTATCCGCGCGGAGCGTTCGGACAACGCGGAGGCCGAACACCTATTTCGGCAAGCAATCAAGATCAACCCCCAACTGGCCGCAGCTCACGAAAATCTTGCTCTACTTTTGACAAAGTTGGCGCGTTCTGAGGAATCGCTACAGGAATATGAAACCGCACTTATGGTAGATCCCGAGAGTACGGTCGCCAAACGTGGTTTGACGGCATTAGCCGAGCAACAGGCCCTGGCGGCAAGAGCGAAAAAGGATCCCGAAGGAGCGCTGGGCATTCTCCTCGAAGCAAGAAATGCCGATCCGCACGAATCGCATCTGCTTTTTGACCTTGGCATGATGGAGCTAGAGATGTCTTTGAACCAGGAGGCTTTGCTGGTCCTTCGTGAAGCGCATTCTCTTGATGAGAGTGACCTTCAGACGCTCTACGCACTGGCTCGCGCGGAACTTGCTGTCCAAGAAATGCCGTCGGCCGAGCAGCATATGCGTGATTACCTTAGGCAACGTCCCCGCGATCCAACTGCACATTATGGTTTAGGGCGCATTCTGCGCATGCTGGAGCGAAGCGAAGAAGCAAGAAAGGAATTTGAGCGCTCCGTCGAGATCGAACCGGCCCAATCCGAATCGTATTATGAGTTGGGCGACATTTTACTGAACGCCGGGGAGTTCGATCAGGCATCCACGCAATTCCAGAAAGTGCTCAGCCGCGATCCACATCATGGCGGTGCGCTGACGGGGATGGGCATCGTAGCCTATCGGCAAAAGCGATACGAGGCGGCGGAGGGTTTTTTCAAGTCGGCCTTGGAGAACAGCCCCAAGTACCAACCGGCCCACTACTATTACGGCCTTGATTTAAGGCGACTCGGCCGGGCCGAAGAATCAAGCCGCGAGCTGCAGACAGCGCTCGAACTCGACAAAGAAGAGAAGGCCAAGCGGACTCAGCAGCCGCATATTCTGGCACCTTCCAGGGCTCAGCCTGAGCCTCCTACACAGCGTTAAAGAGCGTCGGCGGCGGGGTGGCCGGTACCCCCGAAAAGCGCTAGAGAAGATTGCAATCAGACCTATGAAATAAACTGCTTGACAGCCGAGGAAGCGTCTAGTAGAAAAGCACTATTCGGGAAAACGTTTGCTTGAAAATTCAGGCAAATGTCTCCGGGGGAAGAAGTGGGACTTGGGGCAAGGCTAGTCTTTGAACCGTTACGAGAAAACGTTTGCGCACGATCTGCGCTTTGCGTTCTTTCTTCCGTACCCTGCCGTCGCACGATCCACCATCGTTCTGAGCTCCAGGAAGCAGCGAATTCCTTAGAGGGGGGGTAGTCATGAGGATAAAGTGTGAGCAACTGAATTTCTTGTCCGGATCCGCGTTTGGGAACGCCGGCAGAGCTAGCGCGCTTTGTGTAAGCTTTTTGCTTTTGTTTTTTCTCGGCTCGCGCGTTGCCTGCGGCCAGACCACAACGCGCGGAGCGATCTCGGGCGTGGTTACGGACTCCTCGGGGGGCGTCGTGGTGGGTGCCGATGTAACTGCTGTCGAAGCCAACACCAAAACCATGTACAAGGTCAAGTCGGGCGGAAGCGGAGACTATCGTTTTTCCGATTTGCTCGTTGGTACCTATGACGTGACCGTTCTCGCGCCGGGCTTCAAAGCTTCCACCTCCCATGGTGTGATCGTTGAGTTGAGCTCGATTACAAGCGTGGATGTTGTTCTTCAGCCGGGCAGCACAAGTGAAAGTGTGACCGTGAACATGGAAGCGGTAAATCTGGAAACCCAGACATCCGATGTGGGCACGGTGATCACAACGCAACAAGTACTCGATCTGCCGCTGGCCTTGGGTGGCGTCGGCGCCACGCGTTCGCCAGAAGGCTTCGTCTTTCTCGTTCCTGGAACTACCGGACCGGGCACCAACAACGGCGCTGGTGGCGTTTTTGAATCGAAAATCAGCGGCGGGCAAAACTTTGGGACGGAAGTGCTTCTGGACGGCGCCAGCATGGAACGCTCCGAAAATGGCTCCTCGTTTGACGAAGCCGGGCCCTCCGTCGAAGCCATCGGGCAGTTTAAAGTTGTCACTTCAACTCCGTCGGCGGACTTTGACCGTTCGACCGGTGGTTGGGAAACTTTTTCAACCAAGGGCGGCACAAATGTGTACCACGGGGATGTATACGAGATCTTGCAGAATAGAGATCTCAACGCCAATGGATTTTTTAACAATGCCTTCGGTACGGCCCGTCCTCCGGATACCAAGAACGACTACGGACTCACCTTCGGCGGTCCAGTCTGGATTCCCAAGCTCTACAACGGCCACGATAAGACCTTCTTCTTCTTCTCTTGGGAGCAATACAAGCAGAACCAGGGCGCCACGGTTATCAGCACTGTCCCCACTGCTGCCGAACGCACCGGCGACTTCTCCGCACTCCTCGGTCCGCCAGTAACCGTTAACGGACAGCCGGTGATCAATCCCTGCACTGGACAGCAGGTACTGCAAAATCAGATATTCGATCCTTCGACGACTACGACCGTTGGCGGCGTTCCCTGCCGTTTTCCTTTCGCAACCAATAACGTCATCCCGACTGTCAATTCTACCGCTGCCGCTGTTCTCGCTTTGATCCCGACGCCGCAGAACGCAAACCTGACCAACAATCTCGACTTCAGTTCGAGCGGCACCATCAATGACACGCTGATGACCGTGCGCATAGACCATAACTTCAGCTGGAAGGACAAGGTCTTTTTTACTTACAACAGCCGCGACAACGCCCATGAACCTCTCGATGTGCAATTCAGCGGGCCGGCCTACCCCGGAGGGCAATTCCAAAATTTCTTCACGCACTACATTCGCGTTGGCTGGGACCATGCTTTTACACCAACGCTCTTGAATCAATTTGCTGTGGGTTATAACCGTACGAATAGCTTAAACGTTGGAAGCTCTGGCGCCTTGGGCATCAATTGGGATCAAAAACTCGGCATTACTGGTTTGCCGACGAACAATATATTCCCCGTTTTCAATTTTGGCGGCGGGCTGGACAGCGCTGGCTACAACATCAACGGCGATACCATTGACAATGGTTATCCGGTCAACGACACGCTGAGCTGGGTGCATGGCAAACATACATTCCGGTTCGGCACCAATCTAAATCTCCAGGTCTTTGATCCCACCACGCAACAGAATGAATCCGGAACTTTTAACTTCGGCACTGGAGAAACAGCAGCCTTCTTGAACGCTCCGAACACCGGCTACGGCCTCGCTAGCTTCGAGCTTGGCCAGGTCGACAACGCAAATGCCTCTGCCTACGCGGGAACGCCGAAATTCGTTCAGCGCTACTATGCGTTCTTCGCGCAGGACGACTGGAAGGTTACGTCCAGCCTCACACTCAATCTTGGCCTCCGCTGGTCCGTGGACACTCCTCGCTACGAGGTCCACGGCAACTACACGGACTTCAGCCTAACAACCCCCGATCCCGCCGCAGGGGGCATCCCCGGGGCAGAAGTGTTTGCCGGTGTCGGGCCAGGGCGGAATGGGGACGTCAACGAGCAATGGGCCAATACTTACTACAAGGACTTTGCCCCTCGTGTGGGATTTGCCTGGGCTCCCGATTTCCTGAAACAGAAGACCGTTCTCCGCGGCGGCTACTCCATTTATTACGGCCCCATTGTTTATGCCGATTTTGGCGCTGGCGGCCTGCTGCAGGGCTTTACCGCAAACCCCGGGTTTGCGAGCCCGAACGGATTCTCTCCTGCCTTCAATATTGGCACCGGCTTCCCGGCCTTTACGCCTCCACCGGACTTGGACCCGGGCCAATTGGGCTTTCTCGCCAGTCCGTGGTATGTCGATCCTTCCTGGGGACGCCCGGCGATGGTACAGAACTGGAGCCTCGAGGTTCAACACAAGCTGCCTTGGGATCTATTGATGGATGTCGCCTATGTCGGAACGCGCGGCACACATCTTCGATCTCAATTCGACAATCTCAACACGCTGAATCCCAGCTTCTTCAGCATGGGCAACGAGCTGAATGAGACCATCAGTGCGGCGGGTGTCAGCGCCCCATATGCTGGTTTTCCGTCGACTGCTCTGGTTGGCCAAGCACTGCTTCGTTTCCCGCAATACGGCGTCGTCAATGACGACTGCTGCCTAGAAAACGAGGGCCAATCTTCCTACGATGCTCTGCAAACTTCGGTGAGTCACCGCTTCAACAATGGGCTCACTCTTTTGGCATCTTATACCTTCTCCAAAACACTTACCGACGCGGCGGACAGCATCCTTCCAGACTTCGCAAATTTCGCCGGTGGCGGGACGCCGCAGAATCCCTACGACCACAAGGGAGACAAGAGCATCAGCACCCAGGATATTCCGCACACATTCGTGTTGAGCTACCTATATAAACTGCCCGTAGGCCAAGGCCAAAAGTACCTTAACCAAGGTGGCATCGTAAATCGCGTGATCGGCGGCTGGGAAATTGGCGCCGTCCAGCGCTATCAATCGGGTCAGCCCCTTTCTTTTGGCTGTGCTACCGGCGTTCCTGGCTTCAACGGTTGCATGCGATATGATCAGGTTCCGGGTCAGCCGCTAACCAGCGCTTCGGTCCGCAACGGCACTTACAGCCCAATCAATTCTCTTCACGCTGCCAAATGCGATCCCACGGGCGACGGTCACTTTACCAATGATCCGGGTGATGCCGCACTCGGTATCCTGCCCAGTTCGGACTTATACTTCAACTGCGCCGCGTTTTTTGATCCCAACTACGTCGCTGCTCGAACGCCGGGTGTGCCTTATACATTTGGCACTTTGGGACGCGTCATCGGCAATGTTCGAAGCCAGCCCTTCTTCAACGAAGATTTCAGCATCAATAAGCGCACAAAGATCACCGAAAGGACGGACGTTCTTTTGCGCGCCGACTTGCTCAACGCCACCAATCGGCACATCCTCGCTCGACCCGTGACCTCCGGCCCGGAAGATCTTAGCGGACAATTTGGCACAATATCTTCGACGGCGTACCCGTCGGCTTTCGGCAACCAGAACTCCTTCGGCAGAATCGTGCAATTCTCTCTGAAAGTGGAGTTTTAGCGCCGCTTCTTGCAATTTCACGTTTGCAGTCACGAAGGCAGGTGTAACCTCACCCCTTGCACCTGCCTTCGCTTTTCAACCGGCGGATCCAACCCGTATGGCAAACGGCGGATGGGAAGCCGAGTGGGAACGAAGCGTAAATCACTCGATTGCTTGTGGGGTGTTCCGGGTTTTTTCCGTCCGGAGGTGTCTAACATGTCCGTCTGTAATTCCTCAGTGAAACCCGATCTTCTGACCATGGGGCGTTTGGCATTCGTCCTTTCCCCGCCCAGTCATAGCTCCGCGGCACATGCTGGCACGCAACATTCGCATCGAAGAGGACTTGATCGATCACCTTTTCAACAAAGTCTTAGGCACTCTTGCCTTTAACTTTTGCCCACCGTTCTCTTTGTGCCTTCGCCATCTTCGCTCTCGCGGTTTTGGAAACGAACCGTTTCTTCCTGCCAATCGGTGTGCCGCCTTCGCGTGCTTGTCTAACTTCGCCTCTTCCTGCCTCAACGCCGCCAATATGTCCTTGAATCCTCCGCAGAGTACTAAACACTCGCGGCGCTCGAAGCACAAGAATTTTGGAACCCGAAGACCAGCTTCTCGTAGTGAACGAGGATCATAGCCTCCACCGTGATTTTTCAGAATGGAACTTCTGACCCGGAATAGCTTCGGAGGAATCCGTAATCCGATCCAAACGCCCGAGCAGCGTTCTGGCGGCAATCACCAGAATGCGGCTGCACGAATCAGATGAGCGTCCGCGTGAGTAGTTTGACGGACCTGTTTGCCCTGGTTGGGCCGGCAACCGTCAAATCAAAACTTTGCCCTGGTTGGCTCAAGGCATCCTCCAAAGCTTCCAACGTCCACTGCGTAGCGGAGACTCCATTTATTTGTTCAATTAAGTCAGACGGTTGCAACCCTGTCTCGGCTGCCGGCGAACCGGGAATCACGGTTTTGATCCGAAAGAATCTCGAGTCACGTTCCTGTCGAAGGATGAGGCCGCTGCAATCAAATGGGAAAGGCCTCGATACATCGGGGTTCGAAGCCAGCACCATTCGCTGGTGCGGAAAATCCAAGGTCACCTTGAACCGTTTGAGCAGTTCTCCACCGATAAGATGATTCCCGAGCTCGTTTCCGCCACAGCAATGAATGGGTATCTCCTTAAACTCGAATCTGCCAAGGCGAAGCGTGCCGCGTCCGGTGAAGCCTCTCTGTTCGTTACTCCCCAGTCCCACTCCTGAAATTGTGTCGAGCAACTTGCCTTTAGAGATGCCAAGCTTGGGCCAGTCCACCGTGTCACCCGAACCCACATCAACAAGGAAAGTGGTCTTCTGAGGCGGATTACCCGGAACCGTAATTTCCGCCACAACGTAGGGAAGGTCATGCTGAAAGGTGAGCGGAAATACTTCGGCACCGTTCTGCACAAGATGGTTCTGCACAGCGGCGTCTGGTTCCGTAACAATGACCAAGCGTTTTTCGTAATCGATCGTCACCACGAACCGTTTCAGAAAATCGTACGAAAAAATGCCATCCGTATCGCGGCCCTGAAATGCGAAGTTCGGCCTGTAATCGAGCGTGATGATCTCGTCATCGAAGAACTCAAGATCCGGCAAACCGAACTTGATGTTCTTTAGAAATTTCATTTGAACATCGTTGCTCCCCACTCCTTGCGTCGCTCCTCCGCCTTCGGGCTTGAGACCAAGTTCATGAGCGATCGTGTCGTCCAGTGCCGCAGTGTTTGCGCCCGTGTCCAGAATGAACCAGAGTGGGCGCGATCCGTTGACTTGCATGGGAACAAAAATCTGGTTCTTGTATAAGTCGAACGGGATGACCGCTTGCTGGGGCTCGCTGTAAAACTTGTGATCAGGCACGGCTTGCGACCATCCAGCCGTAGACACTATGAGCACCACTACAACTGCGGCGATGTTCTTCACTTTCGCACCTCCGAATTTCACCGGATGGTCGGAGACGCTCCGTAACAGTGAGCGGCCTCCCAATACTCAGTTTTTGTGTAAGGAGCGCTAGATGTATAGAACGTTGCTATCGTCGTGGAACCGGATTAGCGCGCGTTTCTGAACTGAAGAGGGGTCATGCCGGTGGTGGCCTTGAAAATGCGTCCAAGATGGCTCTGATCCGCAAAGCCAGCTTGTGCCGCAATTGCTGACAGGGAGTTCTCGGTTTCACAGAGTGCCTCCGCTGCGCAAGAGATACGCAGGCGACGCGCATACTCGCCCATGGTCATGCCGTAGCGGCGTCGAAACGTCCGAGCCAGGTGCACCGGATGAGTCCCCACGCGACGGGCAACAGTAGCAAGGCTAAACGGACTGCGAAACTCAGCGTGCAGAATCTCAACAGCCTGCCTCAGCCAGGGAGGCATTTGCGCCTCCAGTGCGGGCGAGCGCTTCCAAGGCAATTGGTACAGAAGCTCCATCGCCGCTGCCTCAAGGATTAAATCGGATCGAGGATGCGGGTCTGAGAAGGCTCGATAGGCGCGCCAACTCAGCGCCGACACCCGACTCGCGGTGAGTGTTAGCGGTTCCTCCGTCTTGAGTTCGTACCCTCGGAGTTTCTTGGTCCATTCCGGTGCGATTTCGAGGCTAAAGAGATGACCGCCACAGTTGCCGAACGTGTCGCTGTGATCTTCGCCCGCGGGATGATAGAGGGTTGTTCCGCCACGGCATTCGACGGGCTTCGACAAACACCGCTCCACGTATGACCCACCTAGGACAAATGAGAAGTAGGCTTGCTCGTGAGAATGCCGGCCCAAGAGGGTTCCTGCGCGGTACCGATACTCGGTCAGGGTAAACCCGGAGATGGCACGCGTTTTGACGCCAATGCCTAGAAAGAATCCTGGGGCAAGCTTCATGCCCCTATAATACGCAAAACCGCGCCGCTGAGTTCAACCGGCACCTGCAGGGTGAGTAAACGGCTACCCGGAAGCGATCCAAAAACGGCAATCTCGGAAGTTATTTGACGCCTGTCCCTCGCCAAAACCTTGCGCGGCTTTGAAATCAAGAGCTTACGGCCAATTTTTGCCGTCGCAGTGGGCGCTGCGGAATCGTACGATACGTCTCGCGGAGCAGTGCGTTTCCTCAAGATTTCGCGTTCGGAAAGGATCCGGCCCAGGCCGCAACCTCTTGGCGAAACGCCACGTCAGGCCGGATTTTATCGTAGAGGTCCGACGTACCTTCTCCGGCCCACCCCAACCAGAAATTGATGATGCCCGGAGGCGTAGACGTGTAGTTCTTCAAGTAGATGTCGCGGAATCGACGGAAGGCGGTGGGCGCCGGTCGTTGTACACCCAGCCTCCAGGCGTTTCCAATTGAATCGGGTGTAGCCAGCGCCGCAGGATATTCGACTGGCTGAGTGACTATTATAATGATGGCATTTCTAGAGCCAAGCTCTCCGCTACAATGATGCCTAACAGGTAGTCCAAGGGAAAGGCAGATGACATTGTCGCAAGACTTACCATACGTCGTGCGCCAACTGCGGAGAGCGCCCGGGTTCGCTCTAACGGTAGTTCTGACCCTGGCTCTCGGCATCGGCGCGAATCTCGCCATCTTTCAGCTGCTACACGGAGCGCTCTTTACGCGACTCCCTGTCGCGCAGCCTAGTCAACTCTATTCCCTCCACGCGGTGAAATCTCCGTTCGATGGACAATGGTTTTTCTCTTATCCGGCGTATCAACACCTTAGACAAGCGACGGTGGATGTCGCGCCTGTGATTGCCCGGTCAGGTATTTCTGAGGGAGTTTTGCGGCCAAGTGGTCGTTCGCCAGAGCGAGTTAGCATTCAGATGGTTTCGGACAATTTCTTCGACGTGCTTGGTATCTCGCCCGCAAGCGGCAGGTTCTTTTTTAGGAGGGACGAGGAACTCGGACAGTACGAGCAGCCAGTTGTTCTCCGTTACGGCTTCTGGAAGCAGTCGTTCGGCGCTGGTGCTTCCGTCGTAGGAAAACAAGCCGTACTAAACGGCGTCCCGGTCGTCATCGTTGGGATTGCGCCCGATCGCTTTTCAGGTGTCGTGGCAGGCGAAGCCCCGGATCTTTGGTTGCCTATCGAGGCACAAGCCACAGGACGGTTTCATTCCTGGTTTGATTCGTTGGGACCTGGCAGCGGGGCGGACATTAGAGCACCGTACATGAATCAGGCGAGCGTTTTTTGGCTTTGGGTTTTGGCCCGCGTCCCGGACGCGGCGCAGTCATCATCCATCGCGCACTGGACCGAAGCCCTGGAGCCTGATCTAACCTTGCTTGCTAGCGCGTCTAGAGACCACCGCGAGCAGGAGCAAATTCTGCGGTGCCGTGTCGAACTTATCTCCGCGGCATCCGGCGAAGGCACGCTGAGAGAAGACTATTCGGAATCACTTATCATCTTAATGGCGATGGCCGGGCTCGTACTACTGGTTGGTTGCGTAAATCTTGCGAATCTCCAACTGGCCCGCTTGCTGAGCCGTCAACGGGAACTGACTGTGCGCGCCTCACTAGGCGCGAGTCGATGGCGACTTTTAAGGCAGTTGTTGCTTGAAGATTTGTTGCTGGCAGTCATCGGAGCTGTTCTCGCTCTTGTCATCGGTCGCGCCGCCAGCTCCCTTCTCTTGCAGTGGGCGTCGGGTAGTGGGCCAACCATCCCTTTGGACCTGCACGTTGGATGGGAAGCATTTGCCTTTGGCGGTGCTCTTTTGCTTGTTGCTCTGACCGGCTTTAGCTTGTTGCCCGCATGGCAGATCACTCGAAACAATCTTGCCGATAATATGAAATCGAGAGCGAATTTGTCCTCTTCGCATAGCAGGACTGCCCGTAAGTGGTCCAGCCTGTTATTGGCCGGACAGGTTAGCTTTTCTCTCCTGCTGCTGGGCATGGCCGCACTGTTTGCGGACACACTCGTCAATTTGAGCCAGATCAATGCAGGGCTGGATCGTGAGCATCTCATTTCGATTCATCTAGACTTCACAAACGCTGCCTACAATGAGGACTATCTTCCAGCTTTGTACGGACGCATGATTGCGCGGCTGAAGGAACTTCCTGGTGTCAAAGACGCGGTGGTCCAAATGTGCGCTATTCCTGGATGCATCTGGAACACCGCCATCCATGTTTCTGGCCATCCAGAAATTTCTGAGAAGCTGATGCATGGGGAAGAAAATCGTGTTGGGGCAGGCTACTTCCATACTTTGGGCATTCCCATCTTGCAGGGCCGGGACTTTGATGAACGAGACCTGCCAACTTCTCAAGCGGTGGCCATCCTCAACCATTCCTTTGCGCGCAAGCTTTTCGGAAATGAAAGCCCCATCGGACACCGCATCGGTTATGAGACTGCACCCCACGATGCAGACTACCTTGTCGTTGGAGAGGCTGGCGATGCACGAGTCGACGACTTGCGGTCTCTTCCGCCACCAGTCGCCTATTTTTCCATCGATCAGCGGCCAAGCCCCGCAGGCACTGTCGAGGTTCGGGCCAGCGGACACCTTGGCGTCCTGTACTCGCCGATCCGTCAGACCTTACTTTCTGTCGATCCCCACCTTCCGATAACCGACATCGTGCCCTTGAATGCCGAGTACGAAGACGGCCTCTTCAAAGAGACACTTCTGGCGCGGCTCACCGCTGCCTTTGGACTCCTGGCTCTGGCGCTCGCAGCATTGGGTTTTTACGGGCTGCTTTCGTTTAACGTCACTCGCCGGACATCGGAGATCGGAATCCGCATCGCAATAGGAGCAACTCGCGGCGATATATACACACTCGTTTTGCGCCAGACGATGGGAATTCTTATCGCCGGAATCGTACCCGGGTTGGTTTTTACGGAAGTCATGGGGTTTGTCGTGAGAAACCTTCTATTCGGCACGGGAACGCTAAACTTCTGGCCTCTGTTGCTTGCCATATGCGTCCTTGTCACCGTCGGAGTGCTTACAGCGTTACGTCCGGCGCATCGCGCCGCGCTTATAGATCCGGTCAAGGCCCTCCGTGCCGACTAGCGAACGCTAGTTGGATCGCCGAGGGGTGTCGTCGTTAACCTACACCAATGACACTGAGGATCGTGGCTAGCGCGTGGCCAACTATTCTTGTAGGGAACGGCATCAATCCGCCAAGGTGCCTCAGCAGGACGCCGAGGTGTTCGCCGGGCCGCTCAAGTCTGGCATTCCTGAAGCTGCCGTCGTGGTTCAACGATAGCTGTCTCTCTTGTAACGGAATCAGCATATTCTTTAGGGGTGCGGCGTCCTAAGGAGGTATCCCAGTGAGAGCGGCAGCACTTGACGAAGAACTTGATGCCGAACTGGAAGAGAACGACTTCGACCGGCAACCGGTCTGGAAGATGCGAGAGCCAGCGCCGGAACCGACCGAGCCCGCTCCCCCGCAGCCCTCGGAACCCTCGGAGCCAGTGCCGGAGCCAGAACAGCCAGAACCCGCGCCGCCTGCGCCGCAATCTGCGCCGATGGAACCGGAATATTTTCCGCAACAACCAGAGCTTGCAGCCCTTTGGGGCTGCCAGTCGGAACGCCGGTTGACGTTGACCAATGGTTGAATTGTTCCTGGGCTACAAATTCAAACTCCCGGACACCATGGTGTTTGCTGCACATGCGGGCTTTCGTACACCCGAAGGTCAAATCGATCGCAAGAAAATCTTCCGGGAGGAGCAAGAAAGGCGCGGGTTGAAGACTAGAGTTGGGGGATGAGCAGCGCCGTTACAGTTTCAGGCGAGTACCTTGCTTTCACCAAAACGACCGAACATTGCTACATTCTGGCTCGCTTTGTTAGGATCGGCTCGCGATTTCTTTCTTCTTGGATGTCGATGCCCGCTTCCTGTTGACACTCTATATGTGGATCGCTATTATTCCTATAGAGGGCCGATAGGAGATACGTCTTGAACTCTGAAAGAGGAGATGCTCCGCCCAGATTTCACAAGGGCGGCACTTAGCAATCGTTCAAACAATCATCCTTAAAACGTATAGCTTCCATCGGACCAGGAATCTTGCCCCGGGAAACCCCGAGCGGTATACCTGCACATATCAAGGATGGAGGACGTCTGGCCTTCCATTCCCGAGTCCGGTGGCTACCAGCCCGATTGGTCTCGGATCAAGTCTTAGCGAACAACGGCTGTGAATTACTCGTATTTCAGGGCAACCATGGGATCGACGCGCATCGCGCGGCGTGCAGGGATGTAGCAAGCCAACAGTGTGACCAGGACGAGCATGATTGTCACGCCGAGGAACGTCAGCAGATCGGTTGGTTTCACGCCGTAGAGCAGGCTCGATAGGAAACGCGACAGACCAAACGCGGCAGCAACGCCGATCGCAACACCAATCAAAGCGAGCATCGCTCCCTGCCCCAGGATCAATCGAAGAATGTCTTCCCCCTGCCCGCCGAGGGCCATGCGAATCCCGATTTCGTGGGTGCGCTGTGACACCGAATAGCTAATGACGCCATACAGCCCGATAGCTCCAAGCAGCAGAGCCATTCCGCCTGCGAGAGATAGCATGACCAGCATGAACGAAACACGCGCCGTCGACTTCCTGTAGTAAAAGTCGAGCGTATGGACTGCCGAGAGCGGAAGATCGGGGTCCACGGACCACACCGCTTGCCGGACCTCGCTCATAAAGCTCTGCGAACCCGCTCGTGCGCTGCGGATGGCGAACGCCGGCTGGCCCAGAGAAAAAACCGCGTCCGTTAATGGCCAGTAAACCGTCGCCGGAGCTTTCTGGCTGGTCCCGTCATCGTAGACGCTCCCCACGACGCCCACAATCTGTCGGTCAGGCTCGGGGTTTCTGCCAATTTGTTTCCCAAGTGCATCCGACGGACCATGCCAATACTCACGCGCGAGGTTCTCCGATACGATGGCCACGGGACGCTTGTTCAATACGTCATCCCAGGTTAAATCGCGGCCGGCCACAATGGGAATGCCCATGGTCCTGAAAAAGCCTGGCGAAATCCAAAAGAACCGGCAAGCCGGCGAGAGCTGGCCCGGAAGCATGCGATCCTTTACGAACAGGGGACCGCTGTCGGCGCTGGCATCCATGGGCACGGCCTGACTAATATCGGCAGAAGAGACGCCGGGAAGCGCTTCGATCTTGTGGAGAATTGCCTGATCCATACGGACCAACCGCTCGGGAGCCTTGACCATTGCGGGAGGAATATGGACACGGAACGTTTGGACTTCGGCTGGCTCCGTGAATCCGGGCTGAACGTGTATCAAGGCTTGAAGGGTACGGATCATGAGGCCCGAGCTCACGAGCAAAACAAGAGCCAGACCTACCTGGATGACCACAAGCGCGTTACGCGCCCGATGCCGCTCCCGGCTGGCGCTGACAGAGCGGCCCGTCTCGCGCAATCCAGTCCCCACGCGAACACCAGCATATCTGAGAGGCAGCATCGAGCCGAACAAGAGACCTGCCACCATCGTGACGCCTAGGGTAAAGAGCGAGACGAGCCTGTCGATGCCGATGTCATTAAGCCGGGGCAAATCGCTCGGTGCCACAGCGATCAGGGCCCGTAAGCCACCATAAGCAAACAGCAAGCCGAGCGCACCGCCAATCACCGCCAGCACGAGGCTTTCAAGCAACAAGCCGCCAGCGATACGCCCGGGGCTGGCACCCAAAGCCGCTCGAATAGCCAACTCCTGTTGTCGCCCTTCAACTTTGACCAAAAGAAGATTGGCCACGTTTGCACAGGCGATCAGCAGCACCAGGCCTATCCCACCCATCAAAATCCACAGGACCTTGTCTACATCGCCTATGATGTATTGCTTCAGCGGCTGCAGATTCGGCCCTATCCGCGACTCTTTGAACCACTTGAGGCCCAACTGCACCTCCGCCGCGGGATCGCCTTGCAGTTCCATTGGTATCATCCGCGCCACGTCCGCACTGGCTTCCGCCAGCGTCACTCCCGGCTTGAGCCGGGCAACCGCAAAGTAGTTATAGCCTCGCTGCGTTCGAGGCCTGAGAGGCAGCAGTATGTCCAGATTGGTCATGTCCAGGAAGCGAAAGCGTTGCGGTAACACGCCAATGATCGTGCTGGGTTTGCCATCCAGGTCGATCGTTTTCCCGATCACGGAACGGTCGCCGCCGAATTTGCTGCGCCAGTAGCCATAGGTGATCATCACTGTGTCCGAGCTGCCCGGCTCATCATCCGCACGCGTGAAAGAGCGCCCGAACAGAGGTGTGACTCCCAGAATAGGGAGCACCCCGTCAGTCACGCCGAGAGCCGGCACGTGTTCGGGTCGTCCGAGGCCGGTGACGTTGGCCGAGTAGAGCGCAGCACCGAACCCGGTATAGTAGAGACCGATGTCCTGGAAAGTGCGGCTCTGCTCTCGAAAGGTAAAGTAATCCGCTGGACATAAAGGCCAGTTGAACTGGTTGATGCCAGGAAGATCGAGCCCTACTTCGACGAGTCTGCCCGGTTGCGGATAGGGCAGAGGTTTGAGCAGCACGCCGTCCACGACACTGAACATGGCAGTCGTCGCGCCGATTCCGAGGGCGAGCGTGAGGACAGCTACGGTAGTGAACCCGGGAGATTTGCGCAAAATGCGGAGGGTGTAGCGTAGGTCTTGGGCGAAGGTCTCGAGGAATATACCGGAACGAATGGCCCGCACCTCTTCCTTAACTTGCTCGACGCCGCCAAGTTCGATGAGCGCTTGCCTGCGGGCTTCTGGATGTGAAAGCCCCTGCTTCATCTTCTCCTGGGTCAGCAGTTCCGCCGCAGATTTCAGCTCATCGTCCAGTGCTTGCTCGATCGCGCGTTTGCGCAGAAGGTTTCGGAAGAAACTGGCAATTCGGCCTGGCATGATACCTCCCATCCAAACTCAGGCGGATTCGACCGCCGCCGTCATGATCTTGACGACCTGACTCCAATCCCGTTCCTCGGCCCTCAGCTGTCCGCGGCCCGAGGAAGTCAGGCGGTAGTACTTGGCCCGGCGATTGTTTTCCGAGGCACGCCATTCGGCTTGGACCCAACCCTTCTCTTCCATGCGGTGCAAAGCGGGAAAGAGCGAGCCAAAACTCACTCGAAAGGCACCGGCAGTAATCTGTGTGATGCGTCGGGACACACCGACTCCATGGAGTGGTTCCAGTGCCAGCGCTTTCAAGATCAGGAGGTCTAACGTGCCACGCAGAAGGTCGGTTCGTTCCTTACCCATTCGGCCTCTCTTATCGGAATGCGATATGAGCACGTCCCTTTCCATACCGGTCTGCTTGGACATGCATGTCAGGCCGGAACTTACGGCGGGAGTGTTGCCGGTGCCAAAGTGTCTGTGAACGATTCCGGGACGGTTCGTCCCGTAATCGACCACCTGTTATGGTTCCACTCCGCCGAGCAATCGGACGTGTAGCGGCTACCCGGAAGTTGAGACGGGTGGACGTCGTCGAGCTACAATGATCTGGCCGGGCCAAACGGAAGCGGGCTCTGGGGGACGCAACCATGCTCAGGGATAGCCTGGTGGGCGTATCGACCGAAGAATTTCTCCCTGGACTCCGTTCGCTAATCTGTTCAACGATTCCCAGTGGGTGAGTGGAAATTTGGAAGGTGCGCTGGGCTCGGCGTCCGCATGCATCGAATCCGCCGTGATCCAGGCTCAACCGCCGGGAATGTCCACGAGTCAGATTTGAAGAAGGGTTGCCAGTGACTTCCGCAATCCCTTACTCGTATCGCAGTGCGACTAAGGGGTCTACACGCATGGCACGGCGTGCCGGAATATAGCAAGCAGCCAGGGCAACCATAAATAATAGGGCGGCTACGGTTAGAAACGTCAGCGGGTCATAGGCGCTCACACCGAAAAGCAGCTTCGCCATTAGACGGGTCAACACGAGAGAACCGGCGATCCCCACAGCGACGCCGATAACCGCCATCTTTGCGCCCCGGCCTAGAACCAAACGCAAGACGTCGCTTCGTTGCCCACCAAGGGCGATGCGAATCCCAATCTCATGGGTACGCTGCCCGACAAGGTAGGAAATCACGCCGTAAATGCCGACGCACGAAAGAACTAGCGCGAGCGCAGCGAAAATGCCGAGCAGAATCATGGAGAATCGCCGGGAGGCCAGCGAATCGGAGATCGTGTCGTCCATGGCGTGGACGTCAAAGAGCACAATCTCGGGGTTTATTTTCTGAAGCGCCTGGCGAATGGGGCCCATCTCGGCACCCGGCGATACCTGGGTTCGCACGACAAACTGTGAGCCACGGGCGAGCAAGGGCGCGAATTGGTCGGGGATCTGGGAGATCGGGAAATAGAACTGCGCCTGGACCGGTGATTGGTTGTTTTCATCGAGGCCCCATTGCTTGACGTGCCCCACGACGCCAACGACTTGGGCCTGCTTGTCAAAGAATGCCAAATTCACGTGTTTGCCTACCGGGTCTTGGCCGCCGAAGAATAACTTGGCGAATTGCTCGTCAATGGTAATCACGAGCGGAGAGTGTTCATTATCCGCAGCGGTCAAGAAACGCCCGCGCAGCAGTGGGATACCCATGGCGTTTAAAAAGTCGGGTTCGACGCCGTAAAACAAGGCAGTTTTCATTTCCGATTGGGTCGCCGGCTTGGGCTGGCCCTCAACCCAAAAGGGCAACTCGGAGTCTCCGGACATGGGCATCGAACCTGCAGAAAGCGAAGCAGCCTGCACTCCCGGAACACTAGCGACGGAGTCGTGGAGTTGGCGCATGGAAGCGCGAATGGCATCGGGAGTTGCGCCCATGGTCCCGGGATACGAGAGCGCGAAGCTGGCAGCGTTGTGTGGATTGAAGCCCGGATTGACGCCCCAGAGATTGGCAAGGCTTCGGATCATCAGGGCGGCGCCAACAAGCAACACCAGCGCCATGGCCATTTCGACGACCACGAAGAGGTCTTGCAGCCGATGACGCGCACCGCTCGAACCGCGCCCCCCTTCTTTGAGGGTTTCGTGTATGTCGGCGCGGGAGGTTCGCAACGCGGGCGCGAGACCGAAGAAGATTCCTGCGAGCAGCGAAGCCGCCAAAGTAAAGAGCAAAACGCGAAAGTCGATATGAACGGACTCTGAGCGCGGCAAAGCTTCCGGCAAGAGTCGAATTCCCGCGCGCGTGCCCCACGCAGCCAACAGCAAACCAACGCCCCCACCGGCGCAAGAAAGCACCAAGCTCTCGGTCAGAAGTTGTCGGATCACACGGCCGGGGCTGGCGCCGAGAGCGGAGCGGACGGCAAATTCTCGAGTGCGTCCGGTGGATCGCGCCAGAAGGAGATTGGCCACATTTACGCAGGCAATCAAGAGAACAAATCCTACGGCGGCTAGCAAGACCAAGAGAAACGGCCGGATGTCCCCGACGATATCCTGCTTAAGCGGAGAGAGGGCGATTCCGGTGCCTTTATCGGCATCGGGATAAGCCTCAGCGAGGCGCTGCGCCAGGGCATCCATATCAGCCTGCGCTTGGTCGAGAGTCACGTCTGCCTTGAGCCGAGCAACTGCATCCATGCCCATACCCGCGTGGCGATCGCGAAATGTCGAGTCGTTCCACTGGCCGATGGGCACATAAACGTCGCTGTTGTGGAAGTTGCCACTTTGATAGCGGAAATCCGCGGGCATCACGCCAACAACGACGTAATCCACGCCGTTCAGCGTCAGGGTCTTTCCGATCGCGCCGGGCGAAGAAGCGAATTTTCGCTTCCAAAAGCCTCCGCTAATCAGCACCAATGGCTGCGCCCCAACCAAATCCTCTTCGGGGCGAAACAGACGACCGACAATTGGCTTCACTCCGAGCAAGGAGAAGAAGTCCGCCGAGATCATCTCTGCCTTCACGCGCTCGGGCTCGCCCATTCCAGTGAGGTTGTAGTCGTCCTCGCGGAACGCGGCTAAGGAGGAAAAAGAACGCTGCTCGCGCACCCAATCTAGGAAATTGGGATAGGAGATGGAGGAGCGCGGAAACTCACTGCTTTTCGAATAGATGGCAACGAGACGCTCGGGCTGGTCGTAGGGCAGTGGATTAAGGAGCACGCCGTTCACGACCGAGAAAAGTGCGGTGTTAGCGCCAATGCCAAGGGCTAGTGTGAGGATCGCAATAACCGCAAAGCCCGGTGATTTTGCGACCATGCGAATGCCGTAGCGAATGTCTTGCAGCAGTGTTTCCATCTCGCCTCGCGAGGCGCGTTCCAGATTCCGAGAAGCGATTTTTGCTTCGCTCGGACGGTGCCGCCTCACAACCTGATACGCAGCTGCCGCTCGTAATGTTCCTTGAAACGAATAGCCTCCCGCCCCGCAGGGCGATTCATACATTTGGCCAACCTGATTTCGAGGTTTGCCGTGTGTCGCGGAGTCCGGCGATTCCGGACGAATGATCGGCAACCTTTACCCATCGCATTACGTCAAAGTTGCCCGTGATCCGGGCCGCAATAACAGTAGGCAAGTTGGCGAGACGTGTGAATCTCATGCTGTGCGCGCTAGTTGTTCTGTACCCATCATTGGCTCGGCATCCAGCTTCATCTGGTTTTTTACCGATGGAGACGATGAGAAACAATGGAATCGCATAATGGTCCGATCCGGTAAGATATGTAAGCTCCAGCCTGATGGACGCCGGAACATCCGCAATAGGCCATTTTTTGGTGCCGACTCTGTGAGGAACGCCTGTTATGTTTTCGCTTCGTATCTGTAGACTCGTTCTCTCGCTTTCTGCACTGCTGTGCACGTCGGTGTCCGCCCAAAGGAAGCCGCTCTTCACTTCGCCGCTGCCGACAGGTGTGCGACTCGATCCCGCCGGCGAAGCGGTTGACCTCGGCAGCCTGCCCATCAATCTCGTACTCACGCCTGAAAAGGACAGAGCCGTGGCCGTGCTCAGCGGCTGGCGGGAGCAGGGCGTTCAGGTCGTCGATCTGAAGACTCGGAAGGTCACCCAGACGCTGCTCCAGGATGGCGCATTCTACGGCGCCGCCTTCTCGCCCGACGGTCATCGCCTGTGCGTCTCCGGCGGCAACACTGACATGATCTTCGTCTACGCATGGAAAGATGGTGCCGCCGCCCTCGAGAACAAGTTCGAACTGGCGAAGGCAAAAACGGCCGATGCCACCGGTACAAGCTATCCGGCGGGACTGGCGTTCTCGCCCAACGGAAAATTCCTTTATGTCGCCGAGGACGCGGGCGATCGTCTCGCAGTGGTGAACGTCGCGACCTCCGAGATCACGCAACGGTTTTCTACCGACCATTATCCCTATGGCGTCGCGCTCACAGCGGACGGTCAAGTGTTCGTCTCGGCTTGGGGCGGCAGCGCGGTGTCGCAGTTCCGCGTTTTGGCAGACGGAACGCTCGCGTATCTTGGCCGGATCGAGGTCGGTCCGCATCCGTCGGCGCTGGCGGTGAGGGGAACGAGTATGTACGTCACGCTTGCGGGTAGCGACCGCGTGGCCGTCGTGGACACGAAACTACGGAAGGTCGCGCGCTATCTGCACGATGCCGCGCCCGGTGCCCCGCCCGAGGGAAGCACACCCAACGCCGTCGCACTTACGTCCGATGGCAAGCGTCTGCTGGTAGCAGAAGCCGACAACAATGCCGTCGCCGTCTTCGATGTGGCTACCGGCAAGTTGCTCGGGCGCGTTCCGACCGACTGGTATCCCACCGCGATCGCCGAAGTAGGTGATCAACTCCTCGCCCTCTCCGGGAAAGGACACGGCACCCATGCCAACCCCGACGGCCCCGTACCGCTCACGAACTGGCCAAACGAGAAGCCGACAGCGTACGCACTCGGACAGTTGAATGGCACACTGCGCGTACTCTCCGCATCACTGCCGCCGCCGCAACTGGCTAGCTTCACCGAGCGCGTCGTCGCCGCCAATAACTGGCAGCATAAGCCTGCGGCGCGGCGCTATCCTCCGTTTCGCCACGTCGTCTACATCATCAAAGAGAATCGCACCTATGATCAGGTACTCGGAGACATGAAAGAAGGCGATGGCGATGCGAGCCTCATCTATTTCCCCGACATCACCATCACCCCGAACCACCACGCGCTCGCGCGGCGCTTCGGCCTGTTCGATCGTTTCTTCGTGAATGCCGAGGTCAGTTCGCAAGGACACATCTGGTCCACCGCCGCGTACGTCACGAACTACGGTGAGAAGATCGTGCCCTCCGGCTACGCCGGCAAGCGGGCCGACATGGACGGCGAAGAGAGCGATGAGCCGGAACGCGGCTTTCTGTGGACTCTCGCAATCCGAGAGGGCATCACTTTCCGCGACTACGGCGAAATGGTTAAGGGGAATCCCGGCTGGCCGGTGACGCAACGCGACTTGGGCGCCGACGTGAATCCTGACTACGTCCCGATGGATCTGGTTACGCAGGATCAGAAGCGCGCTGATGTTTGGATCGCCGAACTCCAGCGCTATGTTCGCGACGGCAACATGCCACAGCTCGAAGTCATGTGGCTGCCGATGGACCACCTAGCCGCCGGGCGGCCGGGCAAATGCACGCCGCGCGCGTGCATGGCCGACAACGACCTCGCACTTGGGCGGATCGTGCAGGCGCTCTCGCATAGCCCGTATTGGAAGGACACGGCGATCTTCGTAGTTGAAGACGACGCGCAGGCGGGACCCGACCACACCGATTCGCACCGTGCGCCGTTCTACGCCATCTCGGCCTACAACCGGTCGGGCACCGTCCATCGCTTCATCAACACGACGGACGTGATCGCGGCTATCGAGGACATCCTCGGCATGGGGCGGCTCTCTAAATTCGATTACTTCAGCCGATCCCTGGTGGACATCTTCGCACGGGCGCCCGACCTGACGCCTTTTGATCCAATCATCCCCACGCAAGACTTGAATGAAAAGAATCCGCAGAATACTGCAGCCGCACGTTTGTCGGAGAGTCTGGATCTCAGCACACCCGATCGCGTGGACGATCAGCTCTATAACCGCATTCTGTGGCTGATGTTGAAGGGTGATGTTCCGCCACCGGTTGCACAGAGCCGCGCGGCCCTGCATGCACTACAATCAAGCAAATGATGATGAGCCCTCACATCTTGTCGGGCAAAATATTCACTCGAGAACCTGGACTGGAGAGAACACGCTGCTCGGCGGCCAGGGGGCCACTGTTCCGGTTCGTCTTTCGGGTTAGTACCGGCAACGCCCATCTCGTCAGTGCTCGAATCCCTGACGAGATGCCGACTTATGGTTACCGACTAATGGAGCCGAACTTCGTGGTGATGAAACTGCCGGGGGAAACCGCCGTCGAGTTCGCCGCAACGATCTCTCATTCCACACGATCACGTGGTCCAGGCACTCGCGTCGGATGGAGCCCACCAGCCGCTCCGCAAAGGGATTTTGCCAGGGGAATCGCGGCGCACTAAGCACTTCCTTGATTCCCGATTCCCCTATCGCGGGTCATGGCGGAGAAGTCTCTTCCGTAGATGGCATCTCGATCGCGCAGCACATATCGGGGTGCTTGGTCCCAGGGAAACGCTTCCCGCATCTGCTGCATGGTCCACTCCTCTGTGGATGTTCCGTCACCCCGAAGTGCAGCAACCGGCGTCGCTCATGCGCTAGCACGACGACGACGAACAGTACCCGGAAGGTCGCCGTTGGCACGGTTAAAAAATCGATGGCCGCGGTCTGCGCCAGATGATTTGTCAGGAAGGTTCGCCAAGTCGAGGAAGGCGGTCTGCGGGACCGAGACAAATACCTGGCCACCGTGGATTGCGCCACCGCAATGCCCAATTTGAGCAGTTCTCCGTGAATGCGGGGTGCACCCCACAAGGGGTTGGCTTGGCTCATGCGCCGAATTAAACCA